>FWPV01002980.1_pt1 | contig 39709 bp, 31 predicted proteins | sample 2228371 | NCBI WGS metagenome assembly FWPV01 (sample SAMEA103939776, study PRJEB20133) | metagenome
CCAGCGGTTGGCGGAAAAAACACAAAAAACCGGAAAACCCACGAGCATCAATCGGTTGAATGCCCAGGAACGGCGGATTGTGCATGTGGCTTTAAAAAACAATAAATCCGTCCGCACCCAAAGCGTGGGAGACGGCTATTATCGAAAGCTGATCATATTTCCCAAAAAGAAAACCCCGAAGAAAAAGGCAAAGCAACCGTCCGTGTCCGGTTGACCGGTGCCTGAATTCAGAAACCGCCGATGCATATATCAGATCCCCGATCATGAACAGATCCACCATCGCGGCCATTTCAACACCACCGGGAAGCGGCGGCATCGGGATTATCAAAATCTCGGGCCCCAAGGCCATCCCTTTGGCCCGATCCTTGTTTGTTCCTGGTCGCCGCCCTTTTAAGGGCAGATGCTTTGTATCGGGCCCCCTGTCTACACCCGTTGCGCCCAGAAAACTGGTCTATGGGCATATTGTGGACCCGGAAACCCGTCAGATCGTTGATGAGGTGTTGCTGGCCGTCATGCCCGCTCCGCATTCTTATACCGCGGAAGACGTGGTTGAAATTCAAGCCCATGCCGGGCCGTTGATTTTAAAAACCATTTTATCCCTGCTGGTAAAGCACGGGGCTGAGCTGGCCCAGCCCGGAGAATTTACCAAGCGGGCTTTTTTAAACGGCCGCATTGATTTGACCCAGGCCGAAGCTGTGTTGGATATGATTTCCGCCCGGTCTGCACGAGCCCTTGATATGGCCGTGGCCCAGCTATCGGGCGGCTTGATGGAGACCATTCATTCCCTTGAAGCGGATCTGATTGCCGTGCTTTCGTCCCTTGAGGCATCCATTGATTTTCCGGATGACTTAGAGGCGGATATGGATATGGATCAAATTGCAGCGCGCATTGAGACGGGCATACTTGCCCGGATAAAGGAATTGATGGCGCGCTATGACGCTGCACATGTGTGGCGAGAAGGGTTCAAAGCCGTTATTATGGGAAGGCCCAATGTGGGCAAGTCTAGTCTCTTGAATCGATTGGTCAGCCGGGATCGCGCCATTGTCACGGAGTTTCCCGGAACCACCCGGGATTTGATTGAAGATTCATTTATTGCCAAAGGGATCCCAGTGATTGTAACCGATACCGCAGGCATTCATGAATCCTCGGATCCTGTGGAGCGCATAGGGATTCAAAAAGCATGGCGCCAGGTGTCTCAGGCGGATGTGGTGCTGTATGTGGTGGATGCCGGCATGAAGGTCACTGCCGATGATATTTGTATAATAGAACGATTGCGCGGAAAAACCGTGATTTTGGTCATTAACAAAACGGATTTGCCACTGGAAAAAAAGGTTTTTGAAATCCCGGTTTCCCTGCAGCACCTGCCCTGCATGGAGGTTTCGGCCTTAACCAACCACGGCATTGAGGCATTAAAAGATTTGATGGCAACTTTTGCTTTTCAAGAATATGACTGCAAAGAACATGCCGTGGTGCCCAATCTCCGCCATCAAACAGCCCTTCAGCGGGCTGCCCGGTCCCTTGAGCGTGCGGCCGCCGCAGCGCGAAACAGCAGCGGCCTAGCCCTGATGGCCTTGGATCTTCGCGCGGCCCTGGACGCCCTGGCAGAGATCACGGGAAAAAATAATGATGAGGCGGTATTGGATTATATTTTTAATCAGTTTTGCATCGGCAAATAAACAAACGTCACGTGTTTCACGTGAAACATTGGGGCAAAGCCGCAGGGTTTGGATTATCCACACTGCTTGGCGCAGCGCCCATGGACAACATCATCGTGGGGAGATACCTGCATGAAGATCGATTTGGCGCCTTTTTTTCAACGATATGAACGCATCGTTCACAAAGTAGACGAAATGTTTGACCGGATGAAAGAAAAATATCCCGACGAAATCCGGTGCGACTCCGGGTGCACGGAATGCTGCTATGGCTTGTTTGATTTAACGCTGATAGAAGCGGTTTATGTGAATTTCCATTTTCATCGCATATTCACCGGCCCGTCCAAAGAAACATTGCTTGAAAAAGCAAACAGAATCGACCGTCAGACATATAAAATTAAAAAAGCGGCGTTTAAAGCCCAGCAGCAGGGAAAAGACGAAGATGCCATCATGGAGGAGGTGGCCCGTCAACGGGTCCGGTGCGCTTTGCTTAATGAAGATAACCGGTGCGACCTGTATGCGTTTCGCCCCATTGCCTGCCGGATAGACGGCATTCCCGCCGCGGTGGCCGGTAAAGGCAGAACGTGTCCCCAGTCCGGGTTCCGCGCCGGACAGACCTACCCCACAGTGAACCGGGATGTTCTGCAGCGTCAACTCCTAACTTTGTCCGCTGAATTGGTGGCATCCATTCCGACTAAATACACGCGGATGGGAGATGTATTGGTGCCGTTGTCCATGGCGCTGATCACAGATTATGATGATGCTTATTTTGGCATTTCCGATGCGCCGGATGCAGGCGAAACCCCCGGGCAGGAGGATTCTCCATGAAGACTCTTTCCGAAGAAGAAAAAAAACGAAAAAAGGCGATTTTTGACAGCATGTCGCCCCGACGTCAAAAACATATTCTCAAGCGGGGCTATGAGTCCTGGGATCCCTTTGAGCTGCCCAAAGATCCCATTGACATCCGGCGAGACAAAACACAGCGGACCACCCAGATGCTGATCCGGGAGTTTCTTCAGACCCGTTCCTCTGAGGGATACGGCAATGCTTACGCACGCGGGGCCTTTGAAATTTGCTTGGGACTCATCAATGAGGATGAACGGTATCGGGGCATGTTTGAGTTTGCCTGCTGGTACCAGGAATTGCTGAAAAAAGAAACAGGTCAATTATAAGCCCATTGATTTATGGCGCGCTGGGGACGCGATATTCTGCTAACCCATAAAGAGACCTTGCCGGATGGCCCATCGTTTGCGTACGGGCCTTTTATGAAGTCGCTTCCACGATGAAGCGCTTTTTTTTACAGCCTATGAATTGAGCCACCACAGCAAAATGGGGCCGAAAATAACAATCCCCACGATGATAAGGCCCGGTGGGGTCAGATATGGCGCAATCCACGGCGCGCCCCGGCGCTTGCAAGCGTTCACCTCCATTAAAAACCAATTTCCCAGCATGCCTGCGGCTGCCAGGATGGCAAAGACTTTTAAAACTTGAATAAAAGCGGCCATTTACTTTCTCCTTGCATTGGATTGGCCGGAAGATGTGCTGTAAGTTCCGGCGTGTTGTTTGAGGCCCCTATGGTCAATTGCGGAAAAAATCAAGAAAAATGTACGACGGTCACCGAATCATGCATGCCCGCACCGCATTTGCCGCAATGGCCCGAAATGTTTCCATCTCTTGGTCTTCCACCTGCCAGTGAAAGGGGGAAAAGAATTTCGGGTTTAAGACGGGCGATTCCTGAAGCCGCGCTTTTTGAAGCACATACAGATCCGCCCCCTGAATGAGGTTTGCAATGCGGCGGATGTCGTTTTCATTCACTATGGGTTTGATACAGGTGGTGCGGAATTCATGGGGGATGCCGGAATGGATGATGGTCTGGATGGCGGCATGGATGGCAACCGGGTCTGCGCGCTGTGCAATATGCGGGGCATAATGTTTTGGGGTCGTTTTGATGTCCATGGCAATATAATCCACCAGGCCCTTGTGGATTAATTTCCAAAGAACCTCAGGATGACTGCCGTTGGTATCGAGCTTTACGGGATAGCCCATGTCCTTGATGCGTTTGCAAAAATCAAACAGCTCCGCTTGCAGGGTGGGTTCACCGCCGCTGATGACCACGCCGTCTAAAAATGTTTTCCGATTGTGTAAAAAGGAAATAATCTCAGAAGGATCCAACAGCGTCACACGGGCAGACGGACGGACCAGATCCGGGTTATGACAGTAGGGACAGTGAAAATTGCACCCTGCGGCAAATATGACACAGCTGATTTTTTTCGGATAATCAATCAGCGAATTTTTTTGAATCCCGCCGATGCGCATGACGTTAATGAAGGGCCCGAATTTTTTCCATGGAAAATGTTTTCCGGATGTTAAATTCAGATTGTTTGCCGTTGTTCCATTGATTCACGGGCCGCAAATACCCCACCACCCGGGAATAGACTTCGGTGGGCATGCCGCAGTTTGGGCATTCGGTGTGAAGGCCGTTGATATAGCCGTGGCTGGTGCAGATGCTGAAGGTGGGCGAAATGGTAAAATACGGCAGCTTGAAAGTATCGGTGATTTTTTTGATAAGATTCCGCGTGGCATCGATATCATTGACCTGTTCCCCAAGGAAAATATGAAACACCGTGCCGCCGGTGTATTTTGTCTGCAGGTCGTCCTGAAGCGTTAATGCCGCGAAAATATCGTCCGTATAATTCACCGGCAGCTGGCTGGAATTGGTGTAAAACGGATCCGCGCCCTTTTGATATTCAGGTTCATTGGCGCAAATAATATCGGGAAACTGTTTTTTATCAATCATGGCCAACCGAAACGAGGTGCCTTCGCCGGGGGTGGCTTCCAGATTGAAAATTTCACCGGTTTCGGCCTGAATCTTTTCCATTTGATGGCGAAGAAAGTCTAATACCTCCAGGGCAAACGCATGACCTGCCGGCGTGCCGATATCTTCCCCCATAAAATTCAAACATGCTTCGTTCATTCCGATGATGCCGATGGTCGAGAAATGATTGGTCCAGTAAGATTTGGTTTTTTCCTTGATGGCGCGCAGATAAAATTTGGAATAGGGATAGAGATTCTCTTCGGTGAATTTTTCAAGGATTTTACGTTTAATGGAGAGGCTGTCCTTGGATATGGACACGCATTTTTCCAGCCGATCAAAAAAATCCCGCCGGTCTGCAGCCAGATATCCGATGCGTGGCAGATTAATAGTGACCACCCCGATGGACCCGGTCAATGGATTGGCGCCGAACAGACCGCCCCCCCGTTTGTATAATTCCCGGTTGTCCAGCCGCAGCCGGCAGCACATGGAGCGCGCGTCTTCCGGAGACATATCGGAATTGACAAAATTTGAAAAATACGGAATGCCGTATTTTCCGGTCATTTTCCAAATATTTTCAAGATTCGGGTTCTCCCAGTGAAAATCCTTGGTAATGTTGTATGTGGGAATGGGAAATGTAAAAACCCGGCCCCGGGCATCCCCCTCCATCATCACCTCGGCAAAGGCGTTGTTGAGGATATCCATTTCTTTTTGGAATTCCCCGTAGGTTTCTTTTTGATAAGCGCCGCCGATGATCACCGGCGCATCCTTCAGAATGCTTGGAACCTGTAAATCCATGGTAATATTGGTAAATGGGGTTTGGAAACCCACCCGTGTGGGAATATTGATGTTAAAGACAAATTCCTGGAGGGCCTGCTTCACCTCCTTATAGGAAAGGTTGTCATACCGGATAAACGGCGCCAGCAAAGTGTCAAAATTAGACACGGCCTGGGCGCCTGCGGCTTCGCCCTGTAATGTATAGAAAAAATTAACGATCTGGCCCAGGGCCGACCGAAGGTGCTTGGGCGGCGCGCTTTCCACTTTGCCGGGGACGCCCATAAACCCCACCATGAGCAGATCCTGGAGATCCCACCCCACGCAATAGACGGAAAGAAGGCTTAAATCATGGATATGAATGTCGCCGTTTTTATGGGCGGCTCGAATTTCCGGGGGATAGATCCGGTTCAGCCAGTATTCGGCGGTGATGTCCGAGGAGATATAATTGTTGAGACCCTGCAAAGAAAAACTCATATTGCTGTTTTCTTTGATTTTCCAGTCTAATTTCTGAACATAGTTTTCCACCAGCTCCACATTGGCTTTTGTGGCAATGTTTCGGATTTGCGCATGCTGTTCCCGATAAATAATGTAGGCTTTGGCTGTCTTGTAAAAGGGGGAATCCAGTAACACCCGCTCCACTATATCCTGGATTTCTTCAACTTCGGGAGGATTGGCAAGATGCATGGCATGGGCCAAGGTCAATACCCGCAACGTCAGTTTTTTTGCTTCTTTGAGATCAAATTCACCGGTTGCCTTGCCGGCTTTTGCAATGGCAGCGGTGATTTTTGATGCGTCAAAATCAACAACCCGGCCGTCTCTTTTTTTTATGCTTGTGAACATGTCAACTCCTTTGGCGGAAGAATTTCCCTATGTTGTTTGATATCGGTGATTGTCCGGACTGAAGGGCTACATGACAACACGTCAAGAAAGCTTTTTGTCCCCGAGATCTTCAGGTTGTTCCTAAAATATAACTATATATTGTTTTTGTCAAGTGAAAAAATCAATATATAGTGTTTTATGAAGTTTTCTTTGATTTGCGGAAATAAAATATAATACAAGAACGCATGATGAAAAGATTCTCGGAAATAAACCCGAACATGCACATGCCCTTTGACCAAAACCTTGTGTTTCGAGGCCCTGTGGTCCCATGGTATGATTCAAATCTTGCCTGCGCCGTGACGGCAACGTGCATGGGCGTTGTTTTTGCGTTTTCCGTCCACGGGATTTATGTGGCCCGCCACGCCAGCCAATACCAGGGATATCAATGGGTTCCGGCGCTTCTTGCAATTTTAAGCGGAGTGGTCTTTTCGTCTATTGTCATCCGGCTGATGGTCCGTCGGTATGCCCGCCGATGATTCTGCATGATCCAATATCATCTCAAAAAAATAATGGAAAATCCTGGCGGTCACCCCCCAGACCGTGACATCTTGAATCGGATAAACCAGCTCGGTCAGATCCGGAACCCGATGGCGAAATCCTTTTGAGACATGGATTCCTAAAAGCTCTGTAATTGGAAATTCAAGAATTTTAGCGATTTCCCGTGGATCATAGTGCAATTGGCCGGCCCGACCGTTCCACCACCCCACAAAAACCTCGATATCTTTTTGGGCAATGGTCTGGAAATGACCCAGCGTTCCCATATAGTCCACCTCATGGGGCATTATCCCCACTTCTTCCTGAAGTTCCCGATAGGCCGCCGATAAAGGGCTTTCATCCGGCGCGATATGACCGCCCGGCAAGGCCACTTGATTCCGCCACAGATAGTTTTCATGATCGGCTTTTAACACTGCAAGGATCACAGGGTCGGCGTGCACCAGCGAGATCAGCAAAAAAACCACCGTTGGATCAAAATTTTGATTTGCCGGCGGGCCGGGTTTCCGGCGGCTAAGGAACAACGCCTTAAAAAAATCCGCACTGAATGCAGCGGGCATGATTTGCGTAAGGGAAAATTTTACATTTTCGGTTCAGGGGGCGGTTCGTTCTGCTGGGCCTGTTTTTTTTCCATATACTCATTAAATGTCATGTTTTTATAGGTGTTTGTCAGAACATAGGCCAGCATGTCCTGCAATAGATCCGGAGGCACATATCCGGGTCTGCTTCCAATGGTGGAAGTGTCTTCGGCAATAAATACAGTGTAAGGGAATTTATTGGCATTGTAATTTTTGGCCACGTCGCGGTCTTTTTCAGCATTGACCAGAATGGGGACGAAATTTTCATTTAAATTGGCGATGATTTTTTTGTCCGTAAACGTGTTGGCGTTCATGAGTTTGCAAAAGGTGCACCAGTCCGTATAAAAATGGAGAAACCCTTTTTTGTTTTCCTTTTTAATTTTTGCAATGCCGTCCTGATACGAATACCATTGAATCGTTGGTGTTGCCGCAGGTTCTGCCCACCCAGGAGCAAGCCAGAGGGTCAGTAAAGCCGTTACCCACGCAACAAAGTATGGTTTTGTCAAATTCACGAAAAATCTCCTTTTATGGGTTAATGGGATGTCAGCAAACTGTAAATGAAAGTAAAACTGTCCGTCAACAGAAAAATCCCCACCAGGATCAACAAGAATCCTGCAATGCGGTTCACATGCCGGACAATGCGGTTTGCGCGTTGAAGAAATACCAGCAGGAAATTGATGAATACGGAAATGAGCATAAACGGGATGGCCATGCCGGCGGAATATACGGACAGCAGCAAAACCCCTTGGCCAACGGTGTCTTTGCTGCTGGCAATGACCAAAATGGATCCCAGCAAAGGGCCGATGCAGGGGCTCCATCCAGCGCCAAAGGCCATGCCGATGAGAAATGTCCCCATGAAATGAAGGGGTTTGTTTTGGATGTGGAATCGGCGTTCTATATTTAATCTGCGGAATTGAATCCAACCGGTCATATGGATGCCTAAAAGAATGATGATGCATCCGCCGATAATCCGAATATAATCTTTGTACATGTTTATCAAATTCCCCAAGAAGGACGCTGAGGCGCCCAACAGGATAAACACGCATGAAAATCCGCACACAAAAGCCAAGGTGGAAAAAATGACTTTTTTTCGGATGGTTTTGGTCTGGTGATCCAGGAGCTGATCAATGGAAAAGCCGGTGATGAAACTAAAATACGCAGGGATCAACGGCAGAACGCAAGGGGACAAAAAAGAAAGCAGTCCGGCGAGAAAGGCTGCGGAATAAGATACGGTTTCGGTAAACATGGCTTGCGGTTACTTATCCATTCATGATTGACTTAATTCAAAAGACCGGCGAGCTGCTGCGCGAATGGCCTGGATGATGGCGTCTTTGACGCCTTTTTCCTCCAGCACGGAAACCGCCGCTTCCGTGGTGCCGCCCGGCGAGGTAACGTTTTGCCGGAGCTTTTCAGGGGATTCGTTTAATTGGGAAAGCATGGCCAAGGCGCCTTGGAACGTGGCGGTGGTCAGCTGCACGGCGGTTTCTTTTGAAAATCCAAGGGATACCCCGGCATGAATCATGGCTTCCACAAAATAAAAACAATATGCCGGCCCGGATCCGCTCATGGCGGTGATGGCGTCCATGAATTTCTCTTCAATTTCTAAGACGCGCCCCATGGGCTGCAATAGCTTTTTGGCGGTTTCCATATCCCCGGCATCGGCATAGGCATTGGCGCATAATCCGGACATGCCGGCGCCCACCAAGGCCGGCGTGTTGGGCATCACGCGAAGGATGGGGATCATGGTTTTTTGCTCGTGATTTAAACCCGCATATATGGTTTTCTCAAACACGGACAGGGGTTTTCCTGCAATGATGGAAATGATCCGTTTTCGGTCCGTGATGCCGCCAAAAGCGGCTTGACGGTGGAGAGTGGACAACACCCGGTCCAGAGACTGGGGTTTTACCGCAAAAATGACCACATCGCAGGTATGGATCACCTCCGTGTTATCGGCCAATGGCGTGATGCCGTATTTTTTCTTAAGCGTCTCGGCGCGTCCATTTTGAATATCGTGAAAAAATATCCGCTCCGGAGCGGATGCCCCGGTCTTCAGCAGGGCTGCAATCATGGCTTCGCCCATATTCCCTGCGCCGATAAATCCAATGCGATGGTGTAGTGTATGTATTTGTTCCATTGGCTCCATAAGTTAAAACAGTTATCGTTTCCGGCATGGGATTGTCAATGATTATCATGGAAATGGCTTGACTTCCCCGGCAGATTTTATTTATGTATTAATCAGCTGATTGATGATATCAACAGCCCATAAATATTCTTTTCAGAGCATGTGACCATGTTTATCCTCTCGTATTTTATTGTGGCCGTGGCCAAAGTGATCAGCATCGCCTTGACGATATACATGTATGTGGTGATCGCCCATGCCATATTGTCATGGGTGAGTCCGGATCCGTATAATCCCATTGTCCGCTTTATCAATCAGGTCACAGAACCGTTATACTATCAGATCCGCCGACGAATTCCCACTGTTTTTGGCGGGATTGATATTGCGCCGGTGATTGTGATACTGGCGATTGTGTTTATCAACGAGTTTTTGGTCAACAGTTTATTTACGCTTTCGAGGATGATTTACCATTAACAAATATTTTGGATTGCGCTTTGAATTTTCCAGCAGCGGAGCAACAACTTAAAAATTCTGGATGACAGGAGAAATCCATGGCGAGAATCGATGCGTTTTTTAAGTTAATGAACGATCAGGGCGCATCAGACCTTCATCTGATGGCCGGCCAGCAGCCCGCACTGCGCATCCGGGGTGAAATCGAGCGAATTAAATATAAAGTGCTGGACAACAATGATCTTCGGAGCATGATTTATGAAATTGCGCCGGAGGACAAAATCAAGAAATTTGAAGAAACCGGGGACATTGATTTGGGATATGAAATCCCGGGCCTGGCCAGATACCGCTGCAATTTCTTCATGCAGCGAAACGGCGTGGCCGCGGTGTTCCGTCAGATTCCCAATAACATCATGTCCTGCGAACAACTGGGACTTCCGTCGGTCATCGCCAAACTCGCCACATTGCCCCGGGGGTTGGTGATTGTCACCGGCCCCACGGGCAGCGGAAAGTCCACCACCCTTGCCGCCATTATTGACGAGGCCAACCGCCTTCGAAAAGACCATATTATTACCATTGAAGACCCCATTGAATTTGTGCATGAAAGCCGCGGCTGCATCATCAATCAAAGGGAAGTGGGTGTTCACACCAAAAGTTTCAGCGCCGCGCTTCGGGGCGCTTTGCGCGAAGATCCGGACATTATTCTGGTGGGTGAAATGCGGGATTTGGAAACCATGTCATTGGCCATTGAAGCCGCCAATACCGGGCATCTCGTGTTTACCACCCTGCATACATCTTCCGCCATGAGCACGGTGGATCGTATTGTGGAAGTCTTTCCCGCCGGACAGCAGGCGCAGATTCGATCCAACCTGGCCGACAGCATCCGAGCGGTGATTTCCCAGGTGCTTTTCAAACGGATTGACCGAAAAGGCCGTTGTCCGGCCTTGGAGATACTCATTGCCACGCCGGCCGTGCGGAACCTGATTCGGGAGGCCAAAACCCATCAGCTCTCTTCCTCCATGCAGACCGGGAAAAAATATGGGATGCAGCTTTTGGATGACGCCATCATGGCCTTATATAATCGCGGTTGGATCAGCGCGGAAGACAGTTATAACAAAGCCAATGACAAGCAGCGTTTCAGGCCGCTGCTTACCTCTCCGCCGGTGGATTTTACCGAGGCGTAACGTGCATCATCATAACCGTTGCTCAAAAGGAGCGATGCGATGAAACGACCGGAATTAGATCATATTCTCACCAAAATGCTGGATTCCCATGAGAGCGTCTCTGACCTTAATTTTACAGTGGGAAAACCCCTTCAAGTCGAAACTTACGGCCAGCTTGCGGCCGTGGAAATGCGGCCCCCGTTAAAATCCCTCACGCCTTTTCAAACAGAGATGGTGGCGCTTAATTTGATCGGCCGGGACCGCCGGCTTACGGAGACCTTGCTCAAAGACGGATCCTGTGACCTGTCCTATTCTCTGCCCGGCAAGGCCCGATTCCGGGTGAATGTATTCTCCCAATCCGGAAATTACTCCATTGTGCTGCGTCAGCTGGAAACCAAAGTGCCCACCATTCAGGATATGGGCCTGCCCGAGGTGTTTTACAAAATTGCAGCTGAACGCAACGGGATCGTCATCTTTACAGGTGCCACCGGAACCGGAAAAACCACCTCACTTGCGGCGATTCTGGAAGAGATCAATAAAAATAAAGCTGTGCATATCGTCACATTGGAAGATCCGGTGGAATACATTCATTCCCATAAAAAAGCCACTTTCAACCAACGGGAGCTGGGAAAGGACTTTAGCTCATTTGCCATCGGCTTGCGGGCGGCCCTGCGTCAGGCCCCGAAAGTGATACTTGTGGGCGAAATGCGGGACAGGGAAACCGTGGAAATCGGCTTATCCGCGGCAGAAACCGGCCATTTGGTCCTCACCACCCTGCATACTGTGGATGCCGGCCAAACCATCAACCGAATTCTCGGCATGTTTTCATCGGAGGAAGAAAACCAGATTCGAATCCGGCTGGCAGACACCCTCCGATGGGTGGTGTGCCAGCGGCTTTTACCCAAGGTGGGCGGAGGGCGCATCGCTGCATTTGAAATCCTGGGCACTAGCCTCCGCGTCAAGGACGCCATATTGCATGGAGAGGCAGAAGGAAAAACCTATTACGACATGATGGAGGCCTCAAAAGCCTTTGGATGGACCACATTTGACAACTATATTGTGGGATTGTATGAAAAAGGGCTGATCACAGAAGAAACCGCCATTGGATACGCATCGCGGCGCTCTATTGTGGGACGGGGCATCGACATAGTGAAAAGCTCCAGAGGCGAATCCACCTCACCCATCGATAAACTGGAAATTGACGCAGCCTATGAAAAAAAGATCAGCAAGTGGTAATCCCTGACAGCATCTTATTCAAAAAAAGGCGCATCCATGGAATTTACATGCGATAAATGCAAAATCAAATTCAAGGTGCCGGATGAAAAGCTTCCGGACGCCAAAACCGCCGCTTTAAAATGTCCCAAATGCAAAGAAAAGATGATAGTGGATTTGGCGGCCCTTCGGAAAGAAAAAGACAACGTCGGACCCGCACCCAAATCAATTCAAGATTTTGGGTTTGACGAAGGGTCAGATGATTACGACGTCAGCGAGCGGCCCTTTGATTTTCTGGAGGAAGAAGGAAAAACCGCGCTGATCTGCGAGGAGGACCCCAAAATTGTCAAAGAAATCGTCACCGTGTTGGGCATTATGGAATACACGACGACAGTGGCGGAAAACATCCGGGAAGCCTTGCGGAAAATGAAATATCACGTCTATGACATGATATTGGTGAATGAAAATTTTAACGGCAGTGATCCGGACACCAACGGGATTTTGATTTACCTTGAACGATTGACCATGGACATCCGGCGGAATATTTTTGTGGGCCTTTTGACCCGGCAGTATCCCACCATGGACAACATGGCGGCCTTTTTAAAAAGCGTCAATATCACAATCAATCTTAAAGATATTGATAAATTTGATAAAATTATCAGCCGGGGGGTCAACGAATACGAGCTTTTTTACGCCATTTACAAAGACAGCGCCAAAAAATTAGGGATGGCTTAAATTGTCATGCCGGATCATCCTTCCTATACCTGCCAAGACTATCGCACGGAGATGATTTTGCTGTCTTTGTTGCGACAACTCCACCAAAGCGCTCTCACGGACACCCAACGGGAACAATTGCTTGAGGAAATTAAAAAAATCGAGCAAGCCGCAAATCTCGGCGATTGATCTGATGCGCGTCATTTTATTTGAAGTGTAAGATGCCGGGACGCACGGGATGCGCCATGCGGGAAACCAAGCCCTTTGTGTCCCGGCGTGGCCATATTTCAAATTTGTTTGGACAGCTTCTGGCTGATGATCCGCAGCCCTTCCAGTGTTAATCCTTGATCCACGCAGTCTATGCGTTGACATACATGTTGCATGAGGGGCGCCAGCCCGCCAGTGGCAATGACCTTGGGGGCGTCCGGGAGTTCTTTTGTGATGCGGCGCACCATTCCATCCACCAGCTCCGCGTACCCGAAAATAATGCCGGATTTCATGCTGGAAAAGGTATCTTTGCCGATGGCGGTATCCGGCGGATGGGCCAAATCCACCCGGGGAAGCTTTGAGGCGCGCTGGAACAGAGCGTCCGCAGCAATGCCGATTCCAGGAGAAATGGCGCCGCCCAAATATTCTCCGGCTGAGGAAATAACATCAAAGGTGGTGGCTGTGCCAAAATCAATGACAATGAGGCTGGTGCGGTATTTATGATATGCCGCCACGGCATTGACGATGCGGTCTGCGCCCACTTCAGCGGGATTGGTGTATAAAATCGGCATATCCACTTTGCCGGCGTCAATCCAGAGGGGGACGCAGGAAAGATATTTTTTGCAAAAAGCCTCCAGCATGCGGGTCATGGGCGGCACCACGCTGGATATCACCACGTTGTGGATGTCGGCTGCCGTGATCTTTCGGGTTGAGAAAAGATTGTCAATGGTGACGAAAAATTCATCTTCCGTAATCACAGGGTCCGTGTGGATGCGCCAGTCCGAAATCAACGCATCATTGTGGAAGACCCCCAGCACCATATGGGTGTTGCCCACGTCTAAAACCATCAGCATGGCTTACCTCAACAAATGTTTTGATCCCGCGGATGCGGGTTGGTTATGAAACAAAACGTTTTTGCCTGATTTTCAGGCGGCGCCTCGGATCGCATCCAGCACGCACAGCAGGTGGTACGTATGGGCAACATCATGCACCCGGACTATGTGAACGCCCCGCATGACCGCGGCTGCCACTGCCGCCAACGTGCCGGTTTCAATAACAGGATGATCGGGACGATATTCTGATCCGTTTTTTTGCCTCAGAAGGTTTCGGATAAATGCTTTCCGGGACGGCCCCACCAAAATCGGCACATCCAATTCCCCCAGCAGGTGGATGGCATTGATGATTTGAAGGTTGTGAGTGAATGTTTTTCCAAAACCGATTCCCGGATCCGCAATGATATGGGATTTGGGAACCCCTTGTTCTTGCGCCGAGACAATGACGTCGGATAAGAAGGATTTGATTTCACCCATGAGATCTTCATAAACCGGGGACACCTGCATGGTTTTGGGCGTTCCCTTCATGTGCATCAGAATCAGAAGGGCGTCATACCGGGCGGCTATTCGGGCGATTTCCGGGTCAAAGCGCATGGCGCTGATATCATTGATGATGGATGCGCCGCAGTCTAATGCGCGCCGGGCGATTTCGGATTTGGTGGTGTCAATGGAAATGGGGATGGAGATTTTTTTGGCCAGGGCTTCGATCACGGGAATCACCCGCCGCGATTCTTCTTCCAGGGGAACCGGTTCTGAATAGGGACGGCTGGATTCTCCGCCGATGTCAATGATATCTGCCCCGTCATCGGCCAGGCGTTGGGCGTGGTCAACGGCCCTGTCCGTGCTGAAGCATTTGCCGCCGTCGGAAAAAGAATCGGGCGTGACATTGACAATGCCCATGATTCGGGTGCGGCGACCCAGTTCTAATGCATGATTGTTCCATCGCAGATTATACGGTTTCAGCAACTGGCTCTGCATGGCTTTTTATATGGGGATCAGCGGATTCTTCCCCGGGACGTGGGGATGCGCCGGTGTGGGCCATTTCCGGCCGATGGGCCAAAATGATTTGGTCTAATTCTTTGCCTAAAATGGTTTCTTTTTCCAAAAGCACTTTGGCCAATGCATGAAGGATGTCGATGTTTTTCATCAAAATGCCCTTTGCCCGATCATAACTTTCCTGAATGAGTGTGGATATTTCATGATCAATTTTTTGGGCGGTTTCTTCCGAATAATCCCGGTGCTGGGCGATTTCCCTGCCGAGGAAAATATGTTCTTCCCCTTTGGCAAATGAAACAGGGCCCAGATTGCTGCTCATGCCCCAGGAGCGCACCATATTGTTGGCAAGGTCTGTGGCCTGTTTGATGTCATTGGCCGCGCCTGTGCTGATCCGTTGGAAGACGATTTCTTCTGCGGCCCGTCCGCCCATGGTGATGGATAAATCGCTGAGCAGTTGGTCTTTGTATTTAAAATCCCTTTCTTCGGGCAAAAACCATGTGACACCGGCGGCCCGTCCCCGGGGGATGATGGTGATTTTATTGATGGGGTCTGTGCCGGGCAGGAACCGGGCCACCAGGGCATGGCCGGCTTCATGGTAGGCGGTGGTTTTTTTGTCATCTTCCTTGATGACCTTGGATTTCCGTTCAAGGCCCATATAAATTTTGTCCTTGGCATCCTCAAAATCCGCCATCTGCACCCGTTCTTTGTTTTTCTTGGCCGCAATCAGAGCCGCTTCATTGACCATGTTTTCCAGGTCTGCTCCTGAAAATCCCGGGGTTCCTTTGGCCAATACATCGGCATCCACATCGGGACCGATGGGGATTTTTTTCAAATATACGTTGATGATTTCCTTTCGGCCTTTGATATCCGGCATGGGCACCACCACCTGACGGTCAAAACGGCCGGGCCGCAACAAAGCCGGATCCAGCACATCGGGCCGGTTGGTGGATGCAATCAGAATCACGCCTTCATTGGATTCAAATCCATCCATTTCCACCAGGAGCTGGTTTAAAGTTTGTTCCCGTTCATCATGGCCGCCTCCCAGACCTGCGCCCCGATGCCTGCCCACGGCATCGATCTCGTCGATAAAGATAATGCAGGGGGCATGTTTTTTTCCCTGGACAAACAAATCCCTCACCCGGGCCGCGCCCACGCCCACGAACATTTCCACAAAATCCGAGCCGCTGATGCTGAAAAACGGCACCCCCGCCTCTCCGGCAATGGCGCGCGCCAGCAAAGTTTTACCGGTTCCCGGCGCGCCCACCATGAGCACGCCTTTGGGGATGCGGCCGCCCAGACGGGTGTATTTTTTGGGGTCTTTTAAAAAATCCACGATTTCAGCAACTTCTTCCTTGGCCTCATCCACGCCGGCCACATCATTGAACGTGACCTTTTCTGATTGATCGGAGAGCATTCGGGCGCTGCTTTTTCCAAAGGACAAGGCCTTGCCCCCACCGGACTGCATCTGGCGCATGAAAAATATCCACACCCCGATGAGAAGAATCATGGGGAACCAGGAAATGAGTAAAGAGACAAACCAGGGGGTGTCATCCAGGGGTTTGGCTTTGATGGAGACACCTTTGTCCCTCAATGTTCGGATGAGTTCTCCGTCTTGGGGGGCATAGACGCGGTATTTCTCATTGCCGATGCTGGTGACAAATAATTCCTCACCCTGGATCACCACACCGGCCACTTGGTTGGCGTCCACCATGGCCAGGAACTCAGAATATCCCAATTCTTTTTCGGGTTGATGTTGTTGTTCGAACAACTTATAGAGCAAGACCGCCATGACGACGATCAATGCCCACAAAGCGATATTTTTAGACGTTGGGTTCAAAATTTAAATCCTCCTGGGCGATTCTCGCTACCTTATTATATATATGTATCATCATTTCATGTAAATTGAAAAATGTCTTTGCCATGACTTATCTTTTTTTTTGATTTTTTTGCAACCAGAAACTCTTTACCCATAAAATCGTTTGGGTGTTTGGCGTTATTTTCGCAAGATCGGATATGCGTTTACCTATCACCCAGATAATGGTGTTTTCAGAAATCAACAATGGGAACTGGTTGCGCTGTTGTGGCGGAATTTTGTTGTTGATGAAAAATTTTTTAAGCGACTGCCGGCCCGTCATGCCCAGGGGAACAAAATAATCCCCGGATCGATAATTTCTGATGGACAGAGGAAAGCGGATGCGGTCTGCGTCAAAAACAGCAGTATGCTCAGAGAAACCCTGAATTTCTGGAAGATCCTTTCGACCTATTTTTTTTAATGTCACGCCCATCCCTATTTCGGGGATTATCCACGGCTTCTCAAAGGCTTCGGGTTCGGTCACCATATGCTCCCACCCATCGTCCGCCCTGGTTTTTTCAAAATGGCGGCCGCAGCGCAAGCTTTTTTTTTCTTGGGCAATTTGAAGAATGTTTGCGCGCTTGTCAATGCGAATCCGATCCGGCAGATGAAGGCTTGCGGACTGCCGGCCGGAGCGCAGCTGCGCCAACACAGCTTCCACATGGGCAAAGGAAATGCGCCTTAAATTGCCTTTGATGCGAAAAATCGCACGGCGTATGATTCTTCGCTGGATGGCGACATGGAAATTACGCAGCGCAGCTGCATACAGGCGGATTTGGTGAGAATCTTCCGCCGCAATACAGGGTTCCATCATCTGGTCAATGGATGCGGCAAACCAATTTTCTTCATCAGACAGAAGCGTTCCCAGCTGGATGAGGGCCCGATCCATTTTGGGATTAAAGTGTTGTTTTAAAAATGGAAGGAGCTGATGCCGGATTTTGTTGCGGATAAATCGTTCATCCTGGTTGGAACTGTCGTTTCTGTAGGGTAATTGGTAGTGATTTAAGTAAGATAAAATCGAATGGCGCGAAACGTGAATCAACGGGCGGATGATATTGCCGCGTGCGGCCGGAATCCCTTTTAATCCGGAGGGGCCGCTGCCACGGATCAGATTAAGTAAAATCAGTTCAGCAGAATCATCCGCATGATGTCCCAGGGCGATTTTTTGATATCCATGGCTTTCTGCCACATGGTTAAAAAAATCATACCGGGCGGCCCGTCCGGCCTCCTCCAGGGAAAGATGCCGGTATGGCGCCATGTTTTGCAGATTTATTTTTTCACCATAAAACAAAAGACCGGATTGACGGGCCAGGCTTTCAACGAATGTTGCATCCCCATCGGATTCTTTCCCCCTAAGCCCGTGATTTAAATGGGCAACGGCCAGCCGGGTTGAATACGTTTTGGATATTTCCATTAAAACATGCATCAAGGCCACGGAATCCGGGCCTCCGGAAACCCCGATGAGGATGGATTCCCTCGGCTGGATCATCTGAAATTCCGTGATGGTGTGACGGATGCGGGCGATGAACGTCCCGGGCGAAAATGGATATGAACTCGTGGACATATAGGTGTAATTTTTCCAGAACGTTCCTTATTGTCAAGCAATTTAATGCGTTTTGTCGGCAAAAAAGTGCATTTGCCGGTCATGGGGTGTTTTTCTTTCTTGAAAAGCTGGATATTTCATCTTATATTGCGGACTCCCGGTTGTGATAGGCGGGGCGGTAGCGGTGCCCTGTAGCCCGAAATCCGCTTGATGCGGGGCTGAATCCCCGGGCCAAGCGCTGGAAATGAGCAAATAAATTATTCTGACCGGCCGCCGTGCAACAGACGGTTATGAACCTCGTCAGGTCCGGAAGGAAGCAGCGATAAATAACAGTGTCTGTGTCGCGGATCGATCCCGGTCAAGCAATAATTTATTTTTCAAGAAAGCGCAACGCCGGGTTCACAACCGGGATTTTTTTATCTATTTGATATCCTTGATGCTTCCAGTTTGTTTCCAAGCCGGGAATATAAGCCGGACATTCCCTTGACATTCTTTTTTTGCGTCTTATTTTTTTGTAGAAATTTAAAAGGGTTTTCATAATTGAAGGCAAATGAAACCGATTTGAAAACATTGCAACGGGATAGAGACGATTCAGGATAAAGGGGATATAACGTTGAAAGAAACATCGAGCAAAAAAACAGGACATGCATGTGATGTGCAGGATGCAAAAGAAAATGATATCCAGGCGTCACCGGAATCAAAACTTTCGGGAGGCAATGATGAATCCAAATCCCGTGAATTCTCTCAGGAGACACCAGCGCAACCGGCGGAAGGACTCCAAGCTCAGCCCGTGGATCTAACCCAAGAGGTTAATGAATGGAAACAAAAGGCTCAAGAAGAACGGGATCGGGTGTTAAGGGTCCTTGCGGAATTTGAGAATTATAAAAAACGCATGGTCCGCCAGATGGAAGATTATAAAAAATTCGCCAATGAAGCATTGCTCAAAGAATTGCTGTCCGTGGTGGATAACCTGGAGCGCGCCATTGTATCGTCTGAAAACACGAAAGACAACCCACGGGAGTCCTGTGTGGTGGAAGGGGTTGAAATGACGCTTAAGGAAATTTTACGGGTGTTGGAAAAATTTCATGTTTCTGCCTTTGACGCATTGGGAAAACCCTTTGATCCGGCGTTTCATGAAGCGGTCATGCAGCAGGAATCCGCGGATCACCCTGAAAACACGGTGATTTCAGTGCTTCAAAAAGGATATATGATTCACAACCGGCTGCTGAGACCTGCCATGGTGGTAGTCTCCAAAGGGCTCCCGTGCAATGACGGATCATCATCACACAAATTGAATCAAGGTGAGCGGAAGTGAATTTATCATAAAAATCAAGGAGGACATTTATCATGGGGAAGGTTATCGGAATTGATTTGGGCACAACAAATTCTTGCGTTGCCATTCGGGAAGGAAACGAAACAAAAGTGATCACCAACCCGGAAGGCGGGCGCACCACGCCGTCCATTGTGGCGATTACAGAAAGCGGCGAGCGTCTGGTGGGTCAGATCGCCAAACGGCAGGCGATCACCAATCCTGAAAATACGGTTTTTGGCGTCAAAAGGCTCATCGGCCGCAAGTACGATTCCCCTATTGTTCAAAATGATATTAAGAATTTGCCGTATAAGATTGAAAAGGCGCCCAACGGGGATGTGCGCATTAATCTGCGCGGCAAGCAATACAGCCCTGCAGAGATTTCATCCTTTATTTTAGCTGATATCAAACATACGGCAGAGGAATATCTGGGCGAAAAAGTCACTGATGCGGTGATCACGGTGCCGGCGTATTTTGACGACAGCCAGCGTCAGGCCACCAAGGATGCAGGAAAAATTGCGGGCTTGAACGTGCTGCGCATCATCAACGAACCGACGGCAGCCTCTTTGGCCTATGGGTTGGACAAGAAAAAGGATGAAAAGATCGCTGTGTTTGACCTGGGCGGCGGCACGTTTGATATTTCCATTTTGGAAATCGGGGACGGTGTTTTTGAGGTCAAATCCACCAACGGAGACACGCATCTGGGAGGCGATGATTTTGACCTTCGGATTATTGATTATCTGGCAGATGAGTTCAAGAAAGATCAGGGCATTGACCTGCGCAAAGACAAGATGGCCCTGCAGCGGCTCAAGGAAGCGGCGGAAAAAGCCAAAATGGAGTTGTCCACATCCTTGCAGACAGATGTGAACCTGCCGTTTATCACGGCAGACGCCAGCGGCCCCAAACACTTAAACATCAAGATCACGCGCGCCAAGCTGGAATCTTTGGTCAGCGATCTGCTGGATAAACTCGAAGGCCCGTGCCGCACTGCGCTAAAAGATGCAAAACTCACCGTGGATCAGATCGACGAGGTTATTTTGGTGGGCGGCATGACCCGGATGCCGGCAGTTCAGGAGCGTGTGAAAAAATTATTCGGCAAAGAGCCCCATAAAGGGGTGAACCCGGATGAAGTGGTGGCCATTGGTGCTGCCATTCAGGCCGGTGTGCTCAAAGGGGATGTGAAGGATGTGCTGCTGCTGGATGTAACCCCGTTGTCTTTGGGCATTGAAACCTTAGGCGGGGTGATGACCAAGCTGATTGAAAAAAACACCACCATTCCCACCCGGAAAAGCCAGATTTTTTCAACCGCCACAGACAACCAGCCTGCGGTGTCCATTCATGTGCTTCAGGGGGAACGGGAAATGGCGGCGGACAACAAGACCCTGGGCCGGTTTGATTTAACGGATATTCCGCCCGCGCCCCGGGGGGTTCCGCAGATCGAGGTGACCTTTGATATTGACGCAAACGGCATTGTGAGCGTGTCCGCCAAGGACAAGGCCACGGGAAAGGAACAGTCCATCCGCATTACAGCGTCCAGCGGATTAAGCAAAGAAGAAATCGACCGTTTGGTGAAAGATGCAGAAATGCATGCAGAAGAAGACAGAAAAAAACGGGAATTGGTGGAAGCCAGAAACCATGCGGATGCGCTGATTTATTCCACGGAAAAATCCATCAAAGAGCTGGGCGATAAAGTGGACGGCGGCACAAAATCCAAGATCGAAGATATTATTGGAAAACTCAAGAAAGCCATGGATGGCGACAGCAAAGATGAAATCAAACGGCTCAGCGATGAATTGATGCAGGCGTCCCATAAATTAGCCGAAGCCATGTATCAGCAGGCGTCCCAGTCCGGCGCCCAGCAATCCGAATCCCCAGGCAGCGGCGGGTCCCAAACCCACCGGGCTGCAGAAGACGAGGACGTGGTGGATGCGGACTATGAAGAGGTCAAAGATTCTAAATAAACATAGAAACTGAGTCTGTTATAACTTACAACCCGGATGCTGAGACAGCTCCGGGTTTTTTATGTGCGCGTATTTATAAAAGGTCCTGGGTACTGATTTAAAATGTGCTGACCCAAAACCGTTTTTTTTGATCCTTACCTCCACCGGTTGATGAATGGCCAATTGCAAGAATTGTCTGCGCCCGAATACTTGACTTTATGCCATGGTTGGGAGTATCCAGTGAAGGCGTTTTAATTTGTTAAAGGGTATCTGATAGATGTTGGATGGTTTTGGGAACAAATCAAGCCATGGAGCAGGGGTCAGGATATGCAGATTACGGAAATACTGGCCAGAAACGCCAGGATGTACGGTCATGAAATTGCGTTGGTGGAGCGGGAGCCGGCCGTTCAAAAACGGCTGACGCTCACCTGGCAGGAATTTTATGAGCAATCCAATAAACTCGCCAATTTTTTGATTTCACAGGGAATTCAAAAAGGCGATCGGGTGGTGCTCCTGATGATGAACTGCCTGGAGTGGCTTCCTATGTATTTTGGCATTCTCCGGGCCGGGGCCGTGGCCGTGCCACTTAATTTTCGATTCCAGGAAGATGATATTGTCCGATGCGTCTCTGTGGCGGAAGCCAAGGCCGTTATCTTCGGCGAGGAATTCATCTACCGCATCACATCTGGAAAATCCTTTATGGATCAGTCCGTTGTCGTCTATATTTATGTGGGATAACCCCATAAAAAACCCGATTACGCCCTTTGGCACGGCGACATTTTATCGACTTCAAACCCTTTTGAGCCGAATATAAACATTGAATTGACCGATGATGCGGCCATTTATTTCACCTCTGGCACCACAGGCCTGCCCAAGGGCGTGTTTCTTCAACACCGGCATTTGGAATTTTCCTGTTATTTGGAAAACCATCATCACCGTCAAACCCATGGAGATAATTTTTTATGCATTCCGCCTCTCTATCACACCGGCGCTAAAATGCATTGGTTCGGCAATTTTATCGTGGGCGCCCGGGCGGTGATTTTAAAAGGCGCAACCCCCAAAGAGATCATTGAAACCGTGTCCGAAGAACAGGTGACCATTGTGTGGCTGCTGGTTCCATGGGCCCATGATATTCTGGTGGCAATAGAAAATCAGGAGATTGATTTGTCTTGCTACCAGTTGGATCAATGGCGGCTGATGCATATCGGCGCCCAGCCCGTGCCGCCCAGTCTGATTCAAAAATGGAAGCAATATTTTCCCAACCACGCCTATGACACCAATTACGGTTTAACCGAATCCACGGGACCGGGGTGTGTGCATCTGGGGCTGGACAATTTTCATAAAGTGGGCGCCATCGGCATTCCCGGGTTTGATTGGGAATGCCGCGTGGTGGATGGGGATATGAACCCTGTGCCTGTGGGAACGGCCGGGGAGCTGGTGGTCAAGGGGCCGGGAGTGATGAAAGAATATTATAAAAATCCTCAGGCCACGGCCGCGGCTCTCAAGCAGGGATGGCTCTGCACCGGCGATATCGCCCGGATGGATGAAGACGGCTTCATTTGGCTCATTGATCGGAAAAAAGACATTATTATCTGCGGGGGAGAGAACATATTTCCCGTTGAAGTGGAAAATTTTTTAATGTCCCATCCCAAAGTCTTTGATGCCGGCGTCATCGGCATTCCGGATGACCGCTTGGGTGAAGTGCCTGCGGCCGTAATATCTCCAAAGCCGGGCCAAATTATCAGCGAAGATGAAATTCGGCTTTTTTGTGAAGCCCTGCCGCGGTATAAACGGCCCCGGAAGATTTTTCTTGATCATGTGCCGCGAAATCCCACGGGAAAAATTGAAAAGCCCAAACTCAGAGAAAAATACGCCCAGAAATAAGGCAGGAATGTTGCGTGCCGCCCGCAGGGTCAAAATTTAAGCATTTGATCCGGATGATGACCATCCTGGAAGACCGGGTGAAACAATGCAGCCGATGCGGCATGTGCCAGGCGGTTTGCCCCTTATACGCCGTCACCGGTCGTGAAACCGATGTGGCCCGCGGCAAGCTGGCGCTTTTGGATGGGATCACGCGCAAAATCCTTGAGGATCCCGGCGGGGTGTCCCAAAGAATTCACCATTGCCTGTTATGCGGAGCATGCCAGGCAGGATGTCCCAGAAGCGTGCCGGTGCTTGAAATTTTTCTTGCCGCGCGATCCGTGCTTGCAACCTATCCGGGGCTTTCCGGAATTCAAAAAATTTTTTTCAGACGGATCCTGGCCCGTCCGGATGTGTTTGACCGCGTCATGGCCTGGGCGGCTAAGATTCAAGACCTGTTTGTCACGCCTTCTGACAAAAAAGCCGCCGCCGGTCCCCGGCGGGTCTTCAGCCCGGTTTCGCCCCGTCAGATGCTTGCCCTGGCGCCGGTTCCCTTTCATCAAATGGATCTGCCCCATCATTTTGGGTCCGGCCATAGAGGTCCCCGTGTGGTCTTTTTTGTCGGATGTCTGTTGGACAAGTTTTTCCCGCATGTCGCCAAAGCCATTGTCCAGGTCCTGGCGTATCATGGAGTAGAAGTGATGGTTCCAAAGCACCAGGGGTGTTGCGGCATTCCCATGCTCGCCGGCGGGGATATGAAGGCGTTCCAACAGGTCACAGGCCATCATGTCCATATGCTGGGCGGTATGGATGCGGACTATCTGGTCTCCGGATGCGCCACATGCACGGCGGTCATCAAAAAAATATGGCCTGCGTTTGCCCAGGCGAAAACCTCTTGGGAAACAGCGGCGCTGACACGTGTTTCCCAGAAAACATATGATATCAGCGCATTTTTGGTCCATATCCTGGGGGCCGGCCCGGAGGGTGAGCACATGGGGCCGGACGGTTCAAAACCCATCATCACCTATCATGATCCCTGCCATTTGCGCAAGACCCTCGGGATCCATTACGAGCCCCGCCGGCTGATCCGGGCAAGCCGACACTATCATTTCAGGGAAATGCCCGAATCCGACTCCTGTTGCGGCATGGGCGGCAGTTTCAACATTTCCTATTACGCAACTTCCAAAAAAATCGGTCTTGATAAAATGGCGCATATACAGGCGTCCGGCGCCCAGGTGGTGGCCACTGCATGTCCGGCCTGCATGATCCAGCTTATGGACATGGCAGCGCAGTCCCATTCACCCGTCATTGTCAAACATGTGATGGAAATATACTCTGAAAATATCCCACGGGATAAATTATTTTAAAAGAATCAAAATGGTAAACGGAGAACCCCGGCGCACTGGGATGAAACCAAGAAATCATATTGACTTTTTTTGAGTTTAATGATGTTTTTTAAGACAAACAACGTTTGGGCGGGGATGAATATTTTTCACACCATAACTTCCGGAGGTTAATACATGGACGGAAAAAGGCCGGTATATTATGAAGATGTCGAGAAATGCGTGGATGACGTCATCCGAAAGGTGGGCAAAAAAATTGTTTTTGGCATGCCCCTGGGGCTTGGAAAACCCAATCAATTTGCCAACGCCTTATACAAAAGAGCCAAACAAGACCCTTCCATGCATTTGATTCTGTGCACGGCGCTGTCCTTGGAAAAGCCCCGCGGCGCCAGCGACCTTGAACAGCGGTTTTTAGGCCCTTTTGTGGAGCGGATGTTTAATGGATATGTGGAACTGGAATATATGCTGGATTTGCGAAAAGGGGCGCTTCCGGAAAATGTGGAATTGCGGGAGTTCTACGCCAAAGCCGGCTCTTATATCAATGTGGATCATACCCAGCAGAATTACATCAGCTCCAATTACACCCATGCATGGCGCGACACCTTGGATAACGGCGTCAATGTCATCGCCCAGATGGTGTGCAAGAAACAATTCGGGGAACAAACCCTTTACAGCATGAGTTGCAATCCCGAAGTGTCGGCGGATATTGCACCGGCCATGCGGGAACTGGAAAAACAAGGGAAAAAAATCGCCATCATCGGCCAGGTCAATCAGAATCTTCCGTTTATGTACGGCGATGCGGTGATCCCCGGAGACACTTTTGATGCCATCATTGATTCGCCCCAATATTATACCCGGTTGTTCGGCGCGCCCAAGATGTCGGTGACCACATCGGATTATATGATCGGCGTGTATGCGTCCACCCTCATCAAAGACGGCGGCACCCTGCAGATCGGCATCGGCTCTTTGGGGGATGCGCTGTGTTATGGCCTTCAGATGCGCCATAACCACAATGCTGAATACAAGCGGTTTTTATCAGATACCGGAATGCTGGAAAAGTTCGGCCCGGTCATCGACCGGATCGGCGGCACAGGGACTTTTGAAGAAGGGATCACCGGATCCACGGAAATGCTGGTGGACGGATATCTTCAATTGTTAAAAAGCGGCATCGTCAAGCGCAAGACATACAATAACGTCCATATTCAACGGCTCATCAATGAGAAAAAAATCACAGATAAAGTAACGCCCAAAACTCTGGAACATCTGCTGGCGTCCGGCGCCATCCAGCCGGTGCTCACGGACGCGGATTTTCAATTCTTAACAGAATTCGGCATTTTGAAAGAGGGATTAAAGTTTGAAAACGGAGTGATCAAAAACGGAAAAATGGAAATCCCGGCGGATCTTCGGGATTCCAAAAATATGGCCGCACTTGCGGATCATTGTTTGGGCGATGAATTGAAAAACGATATCCTGATTCACGGCGGATTTTTCTTGGGCCCCGAGGGCTTTTACAAAGCCTTGAATGAAATGTCCGAGCAGGAGCGCAAAAAGATTTTTATGACCAGCGTGCTCAATGTCAATCAGCTCTACGGAAACAACCGATATTCCAGCGAGGAGCTGAAATCCTTGCAGCGCCGCCATGCCCGTATGGTGAATGCGTGCCTCATGGTAACCCTTTCGGGGGCCGTGGTGTCCGACGGTCTTGAAAACGGCCAGGTGGTCAGCGGCGTGGGCGGCCAATATAATTTTGTGTCCCAGGCCCATGCCCTGCCGGATGCGCGGTCTATTCTCATGTGCAAGGGGCTTCGCGGCACCGGTAAAAACGCTGCATCCAACATCGTGTTTAATTACGGACACATCACCATTCCGCGGCATTTAAGAGACATTGTCATCACAGAATACGGGATTGCGGACCTGCGCGGAAAAACGGACAAGGAAATCATCGCTCAGCTTTTAAATATCACGGATTCCCGGTTTCAGGACGACCTGCTGGACAAGGCCAAAAAAGCCAGAAAAATCCCTGCAACCTATGTGATCCCGGATCAATTCCGAAACAACTATCCCCAACGGCTGGAAGATGAAATGGCGCCCTATAAGAAAAAAGGATTTTTCCCGCCATTTCCCTTTGGCACGGATTTTACGGAGCAGGAATTGGTCATCGGAAAGTCGTTAAAATGGCTCAAAGCCCAAATGACAGAAGGCATGGGCAAGGTCAAAGGCCTGGGAAAAGCCATGACCATCCGGTCTGTGCCGGAGGCGGCCGTGCCGTATCTTAAGCGGTTGAATTTGGATAAGCCGTCATCCGCCAAGGAAAAAATGATGCAAAAGCTGGTGATTTACGCCTTGTCGTCCACGGGGAGCATTTGATCGAATCATACATTGATTCGTTTTTTAAGATAACCCATTATGAAAAAAAGGAGCGATCATGGTGGAAAGTTTGGATCTTGAATATTACGGCCGCAAGCATTTAAGGCGCATTCATCGGAATCTGCCCACCCCCATGCTTTATGAAAAGATCATCAGCAACAAAGAAGGCCAGATTGCTCATTTGGGGCCGGTGGTGGTGCGCACCAGCCAATCGGTGGAGATTCCTCCGGAAGACAAATTCATCGTCAAAGACCCTTACAGCGCGGAAAAAATCGTCTGGGGGGAAGAAAAAAACGCCCTATCGGAAAACCATTTTAATATACTTTTTCACCGGCTGCTGGCCTATATGCATGACAAGGAAGCCTATGTCCAGGATTGCTTCATCGGCAGCGTTCCCGAACATCAAGTGCCCATCCGGATCGTCACCGAAACCGCATGGCACAGCCTGTTTGCCCGAAGCATGTTCTATCAGATCAAAGACCGTAAGCAGCTGGATTCTTTTTCGCCCCGGTTCACCATCATCCACGTCCCGGGGTTTACCTCCATTCCTGAATTGGAAGGAACCCGATCCGCGTCTTTTGTTATTTTAAATCTCAGTCAGAAACTCATGCTCATCGGCGGGTCCGGCTATGCCGGTGAAATCAAGCATGGGGTATTTACCATCGCCAATTACCTGATGCCGGAATCGGTCTTTTGCATGCGCTGCTCGGCCAATGTGGGGCCTGACGGCGATGTGGCCATTTTCATGGGCCGGGAGGAAACCGGAAAAACCGCTTTGGCCGTGGATCCGGATCGAAAGCTCATCGGTGACCATACGCATGGGTGGAGTGATAAAGGGATTTTCAGCCTGGAATGGGGGGGGTATGCCAAGGCCATTAATATGCTGAAGGAAACCCAGCCGTCCATTTATGAATGCACCCGGCGGTTCGGCACTTTGCTGGAAAATGTCACCATTGATCCGGACACCCGAAGGATTGATCTGGCGGATAAGAGCTTAACCGAGAACACCCGCATCGTATATCCCATTTCCCATTTGCCCAATGCCGAGCGGGAAGGGATCTTTCCCCATCCAAAACATTTGTTTCTGCTGACCTGCGACGCTTTTGGCGTTCTGCCGCCCATTGCCCGGCTAACCCCGGATCAGGCGGTGTATGCTTTCATGTCCGCATATACTTCAAAACCCGCTGCCACATCCACGGGCGAGATCGAACCTCAGGTCATGTTCAGCGTATGCTTTGGCGACACCCTGCTGGCGTTGCCGGCCCACGTCTATGGGCAGCGGTTGATGGAAAAAATCAAGCAGAACAATATTTGCTGCTGGCTGTTAAACACGGGCTGGACCGGAGAACCCTGCACCAAGGGCCAGAGAATCCCCATGGCCTATTCCCGGGTATTGGTCAAAGCCGCCATATCCGGTGCGCTTTCCAATGTCAGTTTTGAAACAGATCCGCTTTTTGGATTTGAAATTCCCTGCGAATGCCCCGGCGGCCTGATTCCCGGCAACATATTAAATCCCCGGGAGGCGGCTGAGGATACCAATGAATACGAACTGCGCGCCATGCGCCTTGTGGCCGAGTTCACCAAGGATTTTGAGAAATACGGCCAGCTCATGCCGGAAGAAATGCGCGAAATGATGTCCCAGATCCTGTCTTTGGGGGAAGGCATGGAATGGGAAGAGATGGGGATTTCAATTTGACCGCAGAATATTGAACAAGGGTATTGGATGTGAGAATGCGGTTTTGCGGTTTGAAATTTCTTTTTTAATATCGGGTAGTTTGAATTTTTTCAAGGAAGAAAAATATTTTTTTCAAAATTCAGCGTGGCAAAATAATCCGCCATGGTTTCATTCCTTCGGATCAGCTCGACTGAACCGTCTAAACGAAGCAGCAATTCCTGGGGCCGAAGCTTGGCGTTGTAATTAAATCCCATGGCATGGCCGTGGGCGCCCGTGTCGTGGATAATGAGCAGGTCGCCCATATTGATTTTGGGGAGTTTTCGCTGTACGGCGAATTTATCAATATTTTCACATAAAGACCCCACCACATCCACGGTTTCAAGGGCAGATTCCGAGGGGTCTTTTCCCAGCACATCAATATGATGGTACGCGCCGTAGATCCCGGGCCTCATGAGAGCGGACATGCTGGCGTCCACGCCGATATATTTTCGGTAGATGTTTTTTTCATTGATGGCCCGGGTCACCAGTACGCCGTGGGGGCCGGTCATGTATCGGCCGCTTTCCATGTAAAGCTTGGGCGTATACCCGTGCTTTTGTTGAAATGCTTTAAATAATTCAGTGATGCCGGCGCCCAGGGCTTCAATGTCCAAGGCCGAATCATCCGGGCGATACGGAATGCCGAGCCCGCCGCCGATGTTGATGAATTCAAATCCGATGGACAGCTCGTCCGATATCCATTCCACAAGATTAAGCAGCATCCGTGCGGTTTCCACCATGTAGGTATAATTGAGCTCATTGGACACCAGCATGGTGTGCAGACCGAATCGCACAGCGCCCAATTCTTTCATTTTTCTGTATGCGCCCACGATCTGTTCATGACTGACCCCGTATTTGGCTTCCACAGGATTGCCGATGATGGCATTGCCGGTGCGGCGAGGGCCGGGATTGTATCGAAAGCAAATCAGTTCCGGAACAGAGGGAAGTTTTTCGATCAGCGTAATATCATCTAAATTTAAGATGCAACAGCCGAGGTCAAAGGCGGCGGCAAAATCTTCATCTGTTGTGTTGTTTGAGGTAAACATGATTTCCTCCCCCCGGGCGCCAAGCCTTCGGCTGAGCACCAGTTCAGGGATGGAGCTGCAGTCGAATCCAAACCCCATGTCTTTCATGATGGCCATAATAGAAGGGTTGGGCAGGGCTTTTACGGCGAAAAACTCTTTAAACCCCTGGATGCCGTCAAATGCGGCGATGACCTTTTTTGCGGTTTGGCGGATGCCGGTCTCATCATAGATATGAAAAGGCGTGCCAAAATGGGCGGCAACATCCTTTAGTATAGGAAAAAGCCGTTGTTGAAAATCCGGCGACATGGGCATGGGCGCAATCTCCTTTCATGCGTAGTTTGTTTCATTCGGCGCCCACCATAATCTGAATGCGGAACAATTTCAAGATGAGAAATCAAGATGAATATTGACAAATCCGCATGGATTCGATATGGTCTTTTAAAAATAAGTTATCCCGTGTCAGATAGCGCTTGAAAAACTTTATCGGGAGGGGAGTTTCAAGAAGATCTATCGGGGGATCATACGAATTTTGAAAATGAAGCGCAGGATCGGGGATTTCCCGGTTTAGAATCGCCAAATTTGATAAGTTCATATTATTTCCTTGACATAACAACAATTTAAAGACAATAATAGGCGTAAATTCAATTTTTGCAGGGATGCTGATGATTCAATGGCTTGATTCTTCGAGAAGTCGAGGAGCCCCTGTAATGCAAAACCCTATTATTTGATCGGTTGTAGGTGAGAATTTTGAAACCAATAGCCCGTCTCCCGAAACTTGCATATCGGCTCAAGCCCCAAAAAACCGATTCAATAATAATTTCTCTCATTTTTCTTTTCTCTGTTTTTCTTAATCAACTCTTGCTTTTTCTGATGAAGATGCGCCGGAATGCTTTTGTTGCCGGCAAGATCGTTTACGGCGTCAACCACTCTTACCTTTTAGCGAGCTGAGACAATTATGGTGTTTGGACCCAAAAATCAACTGGTCGGGCTGGATATCGGATCACGCACAATCAAAGTTGCCGAGGCACAAGAGAGTAAAAAAGGCTGGACTTTAAAAAAATTCGGGATGATAGACATCGAACCCGGGGCAATTGAAGAAGGCGTTGTAAAAAACCCGCAGGCTGTGGCAAGCGCCATCCGACAGCTTTTTCAAAACCATTCCATCCGGTTAAACAAAGTGGCCATTTCCATCGGCGGGTATTCGGTGATTGTCAAAAATATCACTGTTCAAAATATGCCCGAAGAACAGCTTTATGAGTCCATTCATTTTGAAGCAGAACAGTACATTCCTTTTGACATCAAAGACGTGAATCTGGATTTTCAGATCCTGGGAAACAGCGAGCATAATCCCAATCAAATGAATGTGCTTTTGGTGGCGGCCAAAAAAGACATGATCAATGAGTATATCAACCTCATTGAAATGGCCAATCTGAATTTAGGCATCATTGATATTGATGCGTTTGCCCTTCAAAATATTTATGAGATCAATTATGAGTCCAAGGGCGAAAATGTTGCCCTGATTGATATCGGCGCCAGCAAAACCTCGGTCAATATTTTAAAGAATAACATATCCGTATTCATGCGGGATGTGTCTCTGGGCTGCAATCAAATCAACAACCGGATCATATCCATGTTGAATTGCACCATGTCCGAGGCCGAAGAAATCAAACTCGGCAAGCAAACCGACAAAATGTCCGCGGATGAACTCAAAGAAATTCGATCCTCCGTGGTGTCGGACTGGAACGATGAAATCCGCCGGGCCCTGGATTTCTTTTATTCAACCAATCCGGATGACGAGATCAAGCAGATCGTGCTGTCCGGCGGCGGCGCCAATATCAAGGAATTGAGGGAATTGCTGGCGCTTCAGACATCCGCGGAAGTCAAAACCATCAATCCTTTCGAGCGGTTTGAGATCGATCATCATTTAAATATGGATCATTTGAAACAGATGGCGCCACAGGCCGCCATCGCCATGGGGCTTGCAATCAGAAGATTGGACGACAAATGATACGAATCAATTTATTACCTTATCGGGCGGCACGCACCAAGGAGAACATCCGCAAACAGGTGTCGATTTTTATTTTATCGTTTATTTTGCTGGTGATTCTTTTGGCGGTGGGTCAGGGAATTTTGTCTGCGCGGACAAAAAAATTAAACACCCAACTGGAAGGCCTAAAAAAAGAAGTGGCCTTGTATGAAGAAAAGGCCAAGAAGGTGGAGGAGATCAAAAAAAAGCTGGACCTTCTTGAAAAGCAGATCAAAGTGGTGGATCAATTAAAAACCCGCCGGGAGGAGCCCCCCAAGCTTTTGGCCAAAATCACCGAAATGGTGATTGCGGGACGAATGCAGTTGACCCGCCTTAAAGTCGATGAGAACGTTGTGGATATGGACGGCGAAGCCATGGATAACACCACCATTGCGGAGTTTATGACCCGTTTGGAAAAAAGCGGGTTGTTCACGGATGTGAAACTGGCAAGCTCCAAGCAGATGATCAAGTTTGATGTGGAAATGAAGCAGTTCCAGATCCAATGCAAAAAACCGGTTGTCAAAAGCGAGTTGGATGAAGCGCCGCCTGCAGAGGATAAAAAGAAGAAAAAGAAAAAATAGGCAACAGCCAATAGAAGAGGCGATATAGAATGGATAAAATCAATCTGTCATTGAGTTCTCTTGAGCCTGTGATTCAAAAAATCGGCGAGTTGACAAAAATTCAGCGCATTTTAATCTCTGTGGGCGCATTTGTTGCGGTGGTGGGATTGTTTGTCTGGCTGCTGTATGTGCCGGAGATCCAAGCGCAGGCAAAGCTTTCCGCATCGATTGCGGAAGAGAGCGAAAAGCTAAAGAAAAACAAAGCCAATGCCGCGGAATTGGAAAAATATGAAAAACTGATGGCGGAAAAACAAGCCCAATTCAACATTGCCTCCAAACAACTGCCCCAGACGGATGAAGTGCCCACCTTGCTGAAAAATATTTCCCAGGCCGGCAGAGATGCAGGCCTGGCGTTTTTATTGTTTAAACCCCTGAATGAAAGCCTGAAAAATTTTTATGCGGTGATCCCTGTTCAAATGGACTTATACGGCACCTATCATGATTTGGGCGTTTTTTTTGACCGTGTGGCAGGAATGTCTCGAATCGTGAACATTAAAAGTTTTGAAATGAAACCCGCGGCAACTTCCGGCAAAGGAAGGAGCGGATCCAGTCCTTTTGGCGCCATTAAAAAAGCGCGGGATTTGGGAAAAAAGGGTAAAGCCCCGACATCACTCCAGGCGGTGGGTTCAGAGTTATCCATATCATGCACGGCTGAAACATATAAGTTTGTGGAGTCCCCCCCTCCTCAAGCGGAGGAAAAAGGGAAGAAGGGGAAGGATAAGGGCAAGAAAACAGACACTAAAAAAACTCAAACAGAAGAAGCGTCATGATGCGAAACATTATTTGCTTGATAGCGGTTGGATGGATATTGGCCGGGGGTTTGCCGGGGCCGGAGGCATGGGCGGCAGAGACCGTCCGGCATGTCAGCAATCGAATCAAAATTGTAAAACCCCCGATGGCGGTTGCATCCAAACAAGCCCCTGAAAAACCGGCGCCCGCTTTGCCGGCCGAACCCGCGCCGGCAGAACCGGTTTACCTGCCGGAAACATCCTCACAACCCGTCATGGCGGAGCCGTCCATGGAAATGGCAGCGCTTTCGCCGGAGGCGGAAAGCGAACTTTTTTTAGGAATCGCGGGCAAATTTTATACACGGGAGGGAAAAGTGGATCCTTTTGAGCCCTTTCTGCGTGTGCCGGAAGAAGAAGTAACCAGCGAAGAGCAAGAAAAACTGCAAATACGCGCGCCCCAAACCCCCTTGGAGCGGTTTGATTTAAGCCAGCTCAGACTGACCGGCATATTGGTGGCGCCCAACAAAATACGCGCCTTGATCCAGGAGTCCTCTGGAAAAGGATATATTGTCAGTGAAGGCACTTATATCGGGAACAAGGGCGGTCAAATCACCAAAATCCTCAATGACCGGGTGGTTGTTGAGGAAAAATACATTGATGTTTTGGGCAAGATTGCGGAGAGGGAAGTGGAATTAAAACTCAGACCGGATACGGATTAAAAACTTCAGACATAAGCTGGAGAAACAACAATGCATGATATGAGACAGAAAATGAAGGGGAAACTGAGCTGTTGCCTTTGTGTGATGCTGGGGATGGTTTTTTTGTTATGGGCCGGATGCGCATCCTTGACCGGAAAAGAATCTTCGGAAGCATCCTTGCCCGACACCGCTGCAGGATCCAGCCAGCAGCGTCAGATCACGGACATCCAGATGTCCGGCGCAGAACCCGGCGGAAAAATTAGTCGTGTGGTGTTGTCCGGAACCCAGCCCTTGGAATATACTTCCATCAAGCAGCGAGAACCTTTGGGCATTGTTTTCTATTTTCCGGAAACTTCCCTGGGACAAATCCAGTCCCAATATTTGCCGGACAGCGATCTGATCGCGTCCGTGAAAACATCCATGTCACAGGATCAAAAAGGGGCCCGCGTGGAAATCGCCCTTGCAAAGGATTCCGCTTATGAGGTCAAACGCGCCGGTAATGATTTGGAAATCGTGTTTTCTGAAAAATCCAGACCCGCCATCCAGGAAGAAAAAATAGCGGTTTCAACGCTCAATGAAGCAGGGGTCTCTAAAACGAAGCGGTCTTCATCTGAATTTCCCCCCCCATCCCCGGCGTCTTCCCCTAAGCCTTTATCTGCCGCAAAATCAGCCGGTTCCAAAGGATCCGCCGTGGTGAACCGGATTGATTTTTCCAGCGAGTCCTCAGGAAAATCATCCGTAATTGTGGGAACAACCCTGCCGGTGCCCTATGAAATCATGAAACTATCAGACCGCACCCTTAAATTAAGGGTGTTGAACAGCCGTCTGCCTGAGTTCCGGCAGCACCGTCCTTTGATCACCACCCGATTTGCCAGCGCCATTGACCGGATTACGCCGGTTCAGGCATCGGATGCAGATGCCACCGATATCATGATTGAGCTTAGGGAATTGGTTCCGTATCGTCCGGTTCAAGAAGGTTCGGTGATTACATTGACTTTTGATGCATCATCGGTTGCCCCTCCACAAACAGATGCGGCCAAGCTTCCGGACTGGCAGCAGGCCCTTGCTCAAACCACGCCCGGTCCGTCTGGCGGGCCCCAACCCACCCCTTTGCCGGTTCCTGAATCCAAGCCCGTGGTCCAGTCTGTGCTGAATCCGCCCGAAGAACCTTCTGTGCAGGTGGATGAAACCCCTCCAGAGCTTGCAGAGAAAAAAGTATATACCGGCCAAAAGATCGCGCTCGATTTTTATGAAACCGATATTAAAAATGTATTTCGCATTTTGCAGCAGGTCAGCGGCAAAAATTATGCCGTGGACAAAGATGTCACGGGCGAAGTGACCATTTCCCTGGAAAAGCCGGTTCCCTGGGATCAGGTCTTGGATCTGATATTACAGATGAATGATCTTGGCAAAAAAGAGCAAGGTGACATCATCCGCATTGCCAAAACATCCAAACTGAAAAAAGAAGAAGAGGAAATGGCGGCGAAAATAAAAGCCATTCGCGATAAAGAAGCTGAAAAAAAACTTCTGGAACCCATTGAAATCGAATTTATTCCCATCAACTATGCCACGGCAAAATCCGAGGTGCTGCCCAAAATCAAAGCCATGCTCACCAAAGGCCGCGGATCCGTGGATGTAGATGAGCGCAACAACCAGCTCATCGTCCAGGATACGCGCAAAGTCATTGATAAAATCAAGGGTGTGATTGCTGAAATCGATAAAGTCACTCCTCAGGTGTTGATCGAGGCCCGCATTGTGGAAGTGCGGGAAAATTATTCCCGCGAGTTGGGCATTGCATGGGGGGTCAGCGGCGAAGATATTTACAGAAATAATATCAATGGGATGTATTCATATAATGTGGCCATGAATCAGCCTTTGGTGCAACAGGATTTGGGCAATTCCATTGATTTAAACTTTACCCGGCTGGATGCGTGGGGAACCCCCATTGTGTTGGATGCGGCCTTGAGGGCTTTGGAAACCCAGGGCAACGGCAAGATCATCTCTTCCCCCAAGATTTTGACCTTGGACAATAAAAAAGCCCTGATCAAACAAGGCCAACAAGTGCCGTACACAGAGCGAAATGAAGAAGGCACCAATACCACCAAATACGCAGAAGCGCTCCTGCAGCTCGAAGTTACTCCTCACATGACGCCGGACAAGCGCATTGCATTAAAGATTAAAACCACAAAAGATGAAATTACAGGATATAGCCCGGACAATCAGCCCATCTTATCCGTGAACCGGGCGGAAACCGACCTTCTGGTGGAAGACGGCGCCACCGTGGTCTTGGGCGGGGTTGCCAAAACCACCAAAACAGAAACCGAAAGCGGGTTTCCGATATTAAAGGATATTCCGCTGCTGGGATGGATGTTTAAAAGCAATCTTGATAAAACCGAAAAACAGGAACTGCTCATTTTCTTGACGCCCAAAATCGTTCAGCTGGAGCAAAAAAATCTGGTTAAAATCGAATAATAAAATTTTTTGATGATAAATCTTTGTGAAAGGATAGATTCCATGAGACAGATGTATGCAAAGATAACTTTTCGGATTCTCCTTGTAAGTTTCCTTGCATGGATGCTGATAGGGTGCGGCGAATCAGGAAGTCCGGGCGGTTCCAGCGGGCCGGGCATTACCGCGACCATTAATTTAAGTGCTGCCCAATCCAGTCTGCCGGCCGATGGGCTCACATCCACCACCATCAATGCCACCCTCGTGGATTCATCCGGCAATCCGGTCAGTGACCAAACCGCTGTAGTCTTTCATACCAATCTGGGAACCTTCCGGAACGGGCTCCAGGAATATAAGGTAAAAACCCAGGGAACCGCAGGCACCGTTCAGGTTCAGCTGATTTCTCCCACCACGCCCGGCACGGCGGAAGTATGGGTGGAATCCAATAAGGTCAAACAAAAAATAGAAATCAAGTTTTTTGATCCGGGCAAGGTCGGCACCATCACGTTGCGCACCGGCAGTGCGTCCATCACCGCAGACGGCACCAGCCAGGTGGCCATCATCGCCACAGTGAGAGATGCCAAGGGAAATCCGGAAGACGGCGCCACCGTGACCTTTAAGACTTCCCTTGGGCAATTCATTGTTGCCGATGCCCTGCCGGGGTTGAGCCAGAGACAGACCACGGCGGTCACGGATGTGGACGGCGAAGCCAGGGTGACCCTGGTCAGCGGCACGGTGATCGGCACCGCAACCATTATCGCTTCCCTTGACGGTCTGAATGCCACCACATCGGTTGCATTTACGGCAGGAGAACCCAAAACCATCACCCTGCGGGCTGCGCCGTCCATGATAAAACCCAACGGCACCAGCACGGTTTACGCAAAACTAACGGATATCAACGGCAACCCGGTGTCCGGGCAAACCGTTGTGTTCTCCCAATTGGTCAATGTCAGCGAAGGCTCATTAACGCCGTTAAGTGCGGCCACCGATGTGAACGGTGAAGCATCGGCCAGATACACAGCAGGCAAAGATTCAGGCCAAAATGTGATTCAGGCGGCTTTGTTCAGCGATTTATCGTTAAAATCCACCACGGCCATTGTGGTGGATCCCGGCGCCATTGTGATCGGCAGCATTGCGGTGACATCCGGTTCTGCGTCATTGGTGGCTGACGGGACAAGCAAAGTCAAAATCCGGGCCACAGTCAAAGATATTGACGGCAATGAAGCAGTGGGCAAAACCGTGAATTTCACCGCCACCGCCGGATTCTTAATCCCGGCCAGCAGCAAGACCAGCGATATCGGCATTGCCGAAACTATGTTCCAGTCCACCACCATTGCCGGTCCGGCCACCATCCGGGCCGAATGCGACGGGTTTATTGCAGAAGTCAAGGTGGAACTCATTCCGGGCCCGGCGGATCATATCATTATGTATGCATTTCCCAATGTGGTGCCGCCCAATGGCGCGTTTAAGACGGCAGCCGCGGTCATGGATAAATATGACAACCGTCTTTATGATCAGCGGGTCACATTTTTGGTGAAAGAAAAGGGCAATCCCGCGGTGTTGGATTCAGCGGAACTGCCCTCTGATCAAGCCGAAGACGGCGTGTACCGGTATGAGTGGACCGCTGCATACGGCAACAAGGATTTGGAAATTACGGCCCGCGTGGCCAACGGCGTATCCAAAACCGTGTTGGTGGAGGTCAACGAGGGCGCCATTATCGTGGGTTCCATTTCGGTTACCGCCGGCGCAACAGCCGTTGAAGCCGACGGCAAATCAGAAGTCGCCATCCGGGCCTTGGTTTTGGATCATAAAGGTCAGCCGGCCCAGGGCATTACCGTGAATTTTTCAACCACCCTGGGCACGTTGAGCAGCGGTTCGGAAAAAACGGATCAAAACGGATACGCCCAGATTAAGCTCAAAGCCGGCACGGTCTGGGGCACGGCCACGGTCAAAGCCGAAGCCAACGGGTTCTGGGGCCAGGCCCAGGTTTTGTTTACCACCGGCAAAGTCAGCGGTCTGCATGTGACCATCATGCCGGATGTGGTCAAACCCGGCGAATCGGCCACAGTGATTGCCGAACTGCGCGATTCAAAGGGAGAGCCCGTTGCCAACGAACTCCTTTATTTCAATATTTATCTAAATCGGACGCTTGCATCATTGGATAAAATCCAGGCCACCACAGACACCAATGGCCGTGCCACGGTCACCTATACTGCCGGCGCATATCTGTATGATCTGTGTCTGGGTGACAACATCTGCTCAACTGAAGATTGCATCCGGGTGACCCTGGCCAGCGACAGCTCCATTCGCCAGACCACATGTATCCGGGTAGCTATCCCCACCGGCAGCGTCGGGTACCTGACGTTGACGTCTGCTAAAAACAGCCTGCCTGCGGACGGCGCCAGCTCCACCGCCATTACGGCCACAGCCTATGATACAGTCGGGATTCCCATGCCCCAGGGAACCATCATCACCTTTACCACCACCATGGGAACATTTGCCGGCGGCATTGATCCGGACGGGGCCGGTCCCATTTCCAGCATGATTGCATTGCAGACAAGTGACAATTCAGGCAAAATCATTCTTTCTCTGATTGCGCCCAATCCGCCCGGCGGCGTGGCGGAAATCAAGGCCACCTGCGCCGGCCTCACCCAGCTGCTCTATATTATCATCAATGACGGAACATTATCCGTGGGATCCATTGTTCTGACCGCCAACCCAGCCAGTCTGCCAAACGATGGATTCAGTTCTTCCGCCATCACCGCTGTGGTCAAAGATACATCCAACAACCCGGTGCCCTTGGGAACGCCGGTGGTATTTACCATTGAATCCGGTCCATTGGGCTGCAGATTTACCAATGGCTTAACCTCCATTACAGTCAATACGCCCGATGCTTCCGGCACGGTCACGACATCTCTGATTGCCGGGACCAATGACGGTATAATCTTGTTGTCCGCCACAGCCGGCAGTCTCACCCAATCCATTCAAGTGCCGATTTTAGAAACCGTCACCGGCGGCTTGGCCTTAACCGCCAATCCCACCAGCATTGTGGCCAACGGCACCAGCACGTCTCTGATCCGGGCAACGTTGACCGATACGGGCGGCGATCCCATTGTCGGCGCCACAGTGAATTTTTTCACAACACTGGGAACATTGTCTGCGCCCAGCGCAGTCACCAATGCCAGCGTTATCGCCCAGGTGACATTGACCAGCGCCGTCACCGCCGGAACCGCCACTGTCACAGCCCAGGCCAATGGCATTACGTCCACCGTGAATGTGACATTTACATCCGGCGCGCCGGGTACGCTGACCCTTGAAGCAGCGCCAGAGACCGTCAATCCGGGCGGCGGAGCCT
>FWPV01002983.1_pt1 | contig 39689 bp, 32 predicted proteins | sample 2228371 | NCBI WGS metagenome assembly FWPV01 (sample SAMEA103939776, study PRJEB20133) | metagenome
CGCGCCATAGCCAGACCGGGCAGATCATCATAGATGGCGTAGGGGAGCGCAATGGGTGTTGTCTCAGCGCCTTCAACCGTCACCTCGACGACCCGATCAGCCACTTTCAGCACCGGCCCCAGCGAGAAAAGCATACAGAACGCCATCAGCGCCAGCCACAACCGGGCCTGCACCGTCCGCCTCCAGCCCCCCACAACAGCAAGGGACACCGCCACCACCCCCAGATAGGCCGCCCCTTCAATGGTGCTGTCGCCCAGCACATCCCACCCCCATGAGGGGATCAGGCCCAGTATTCTCACAAGCGGGTGAAACGGGCTGGGTGTGATAAAGGCCAGCAGATCGGCGCTGTAACGAACCACACCCGTTTCGGTCAGGTAAGCCGTCCCGCCGCGCAGCGTTTCCATCAGCAGCGGCACGTAAAAGAAGGCACCGAGCATCCCGGCCATGCCAGCCATCACCAGCGCCGATCTCAGCCACTGCCGCCACGTTCGCCGCGCCGACCACGCCAGCCCACCTCCCACAATCATCACCAGGGGGATAACCTCATAGGCGATACTGGTGGGCGTCGTCCCCAGCGCCAGACCCAGAGACAGCCCGCCAAAGGCCGCCGTCCGCCATCCCGCTCCCCGGAATACCCGTACCAGGCTCCACAGGAACAACATGCGCCAGTAGGCCGTGATCAGCCCCAGATGACCGGCGCTGGCATGCCCCAGGTATGTCGGAAAGGCCATGACGATCATCCCGCCTAGCACCGCCGCGCCATCATGACCGGTCAACTCACGCAGGAACAGATACGCCGTATAGCCGGTCAGCACAAACGCAGCCAGAAAAGTCAGGTTGTAGGCGACAAGTGGAGGAAACACCAGGGCAAAGGGCAGGCCTGCCAGATGCGCCACAGGGGCGGCCCACTGCACGGCACTGAAGAACCCCTCCGGGTAGAGCAGCAGCGGTTGCCAGGCAGGATGCATACCCTGCAGAAGCGCCGTTTTCGTCCACCAGATCAGGCGCACTGACTCAAAGGCGTCTCCATACGGCGCTCCGGCAGCATGAGTCGTCAGCTGTCCAACAAGCGGAAAGGTCAGACCAAGCGCGGCTGCCAGGTAGAACACCAGCGGCCCGGCGCCAGATCTGACCCATCCGGCCCGCCACAGACTGCGTGCGCGTTGCATGGGTCGCCTTCCCCTGGTTGAGCGATTTTCCAGCGACCACCGTCGGGCAGCAATCCGCTCTAGGAATCTGCCTCTCCAAGCAACTTGGCATCGATCGACGCCTGCAGACGTTCCCGCACGCCTGCAAAGGGGATGCGCTCCATGATCGGGCCAAAGAATCCATCGACGGCCAGTTTCTCCGCCTCCCGGCGCGGGATACCCCGGCTCATCAGGTAGAAGATCGGCTCCTCATCCAGCTGGCTGAGCGTGGCCGCGTGTGTGCAGCGCACATCATCGGCTTTGATCTCCAGGCCGGGAATGCTATCGGCGCGGCACGTCCGGCTCAACATCAGGTTGCGGTTAGCCTGGAAGCCATCCGTCTTCTGGGCCACCGGGTCAACGTAGATCATGCCCTGCCATACGCTACGCGCTGTGTCCATCAACGCGCCCTTGAACAGCAGGTCGGAAGTCGTATGTGGCGCGTTGTGGTTCTGCTGGGTATCGTGATCCATCATCTGGTCTTTGTCAGCGAAGTACAGGCCGCTCATGCGCCCTGTGCTGCCTTCTCCGTCCAGATCGACTTCCATGAACAGCTTGAACAACTTACCACCCATGGAACCGATCACCCAGTCGATGTTGCCATTGCGCATGACCCGCGCCCGCTGGTGACTGAACTCGACCATGTTCCGACCCCAGTGTTGCAGCGCCACGTACTGCAGACGCGCCTCCGGGCCAACGATCAATTCCGTCCCGCCGATGAAAGCCGACTGCTCGCTCAGCGTTGGCGAGCCGTACTCATGCATGTATGTCGCATGGGCGCCTTCTTCCAGCACGATCAGGATATGCCCCAGCGTCATACCGCCTGAGTGGACATAAAACACGCTGTGCAGCGGCAGGTCAACGGTAACCCCACGGGGCACGTACAGGAACACCCCGTGCGTCCATAGAGCCGCATGCAATGCTGCGAACTTGCCATCCTCCGGCCTGACAGCCGTCGTCATCAGGTACTGCTCCACCAGCGCCGGATACTGCTGCACGGCAGTGTTCAGGTCGGTGAAGATCACTCCCTGCGCAGCCAGCGCAGGGTCCAGTTCCGCCGCTGCCACGCTCGAATCCACGTGGGCGACCAGCCCGCCCTGCCGATCGCCCAGCAATGGGGCGTAATGATGGGCCGGGATTGCCTCCAACGGCGCAGGCCCGGCTGGCATGATCAACCGGCCAGCTTCGCGCCATTTGGTCCGGCGATAATCGGTGCGCCGCCATGCTTCGTCGCTGGTAGAGGGCATGGGCAGGGACTCATAGATCTGCCAGGCCGCCAGCCGCCGCTCGCGCAGCCACTGTGGTTCATGGTTCTGGTTGCTCAACGCCTCAACATCCGCCACCATCAGGCCAGGGGCGGCAGGCGTCCGGGTCAGGCTTCGTACCGTCACGGATTCCAACTCCTCTTGATGACGTCCAGGCTGCTTAATGAAGGGGCCAGCGGCGGCCCCTTCAGTCCCATTTTTTGATCGCGGTACCACCGGGCCACTTTCCTACGGACTACCCGATCGACCCTTCCATCTGCAGGCGGATCAGGCGATTCATCTCAACGGCATATTCCATCGGCAGCTCTTTGACAAATGGCTCGATGAACCCGGCCACCACCATCGCATTGGCCTCGTCCTCGCTCAGACCGCGGCTCATCAGGTAAAAGAGCTGCTCCTCGCTCACCTTTGTGACCGAGGCCTCATGCCCGACATGAACATTCTGTTCTTCAATCTCGATATACGGGTAAGTGTCAGACTGGCTACGGCCATCCAGCAGCAGCGCATCACAGACTACATTGCTGCGGGAACGCTCCGCGCCCTCGTGAATCTTGAGCAGACCGCGATAGCTGCTGCGCCCGCCATCCTTGCAGATGCTCTTGCTGATGATCTGGCTGGTGGTGTGCGGCGCCGCATGGATGACCTTGCCGCCGGCATCCTGATGCTGCCCGGCGCCCGCGAAAGCGATGGAGAGCACCTCCCCATGCGCCCCCGGCTCCAGCAGATACGTCGAAGGATACTTCATGGTCACCTTGCTACCCAGGTTGGCGTCCACCCATTCCATCGTGGCGTCGCCATAGACCAGGGCACGCTGGGTCACCAGGTTGTAGACATTGGTCGACCAGTTCTGAATCGTCGTATAGCGGCAGCGGGCGCCGCGTTTGACGATGATCTCGATCACGCCCGTGTGCAGGCTGTCGCGGCTATAGGTCGGCGCAGTACAACCTTCCACGTAGTGCATGAAGGCACCTTCATCGACGATGATCAGCGTGCGTTCAAATTGCCCCATGCTTTCCGCATTGATGCGGAAATACGCCTGCAGCGGCATCTCTACGCGCACACCCTTGGGGACATACACAAACGACCCGCCCGACCACACCGCCGAATTGAGCGCAGCATATTTGTTGTCGGTCATGGGCACAACGGTGCCAAAGTGCTCGCGGAACAGATCCGGGTGCTTTCTCAGGCCATCGTCAATCGAGAGGAAGATCACGCCCTGCTTTTCCAGGTCTTCCCGGATGCTGTGGTAAACCATCTCCGACTCGTACTGAGCGCCCAGCCCGGCCAGGAATTTACGCTCCGCCTCCGGCACGCCCAGCCGGTCAAAGGTACGCTTGATGTTTTCCGGCACATCATCCCACGTGCGCTCTTCGCGTTCATGAGGCCTGATGTAGTAGTGAATCTCATCGTAGTTGATGCCGGAGAGATCCGCCCCCCAGGTCGGCACCGGTTTGGCCTGGTAGACTTCCAGCGCCTTCAAACGATACTCCAGCATCCATTCCGGCTCGCCTTTGATGCGGGAGATCTCCCGGACAACATCCGCGTTGAGGCCTTTGCCGCTCTTAAACGCATACTGTTCCGGATCGCTGAAGCCATATTTTTCCGTGTATTCTGCGTTCAGGCGCTTCAGTTCGCGCTCTTCCTGCGAAAGGCGATCCATCACCATCGGTTATTCCTCCGTGGGAACGATGCCGTATTTTTCGAAGATAGGCCTGTAGCCGGTCGCCTCCAGCTGGTCGGCCAGTTCCGGGCCGCCGCTTTCCACAATCCGGCCATCCATCATGACATGGATGTACTGAGGCCGGATGTAGTCCAGGATGCGCTTGTAATGGGTGATCACCAGCACGCCCAGGTCTGGCCCGACCAGGCGGTTGACGCCGCCGGCCACGATGCGCAGGGCGTCAATGTCCAGACCGGAGTCAGTTTCGTCAAGAATGGCGATCTTGGGCTGCAGCACCGCCATCTGCAGAATTTCCGCACGCTTCTTCTCGCCGCCGCTGAAACCATCGTTCAGGTAGCGACCGGCAAAATCCGGGCTGATCTCTAGGTAGTTCATCTTGTCCATCAGCAGGCGGCGAAACTCCGGAATGCTGATGCCCTTATCCTCGGGATTTGCGTCACGCCGCCGGGCATTGATCGCCGACCGCAGGAAGTTCGCCAGTGTTACCCCGGGGATGGCAACCGGGTACTGGAACGCCATGAACAGCCCCAGCCGGCTACGTGCATCCGGTTCCAGCTCCAGCAGATCAACCCCATCGAAAATAACCTGCCCGCCGTCCACCGTATAAGCCGGATTGCCCATCAACACATTGGCCAGCGTGCTTTTGCCGGAGCCATTCGGCCCCATCAGGGCATGGATCTCGCCCTGCTTGATGGTCAGATTTACGCCTTTAAGAATCGGCGTCCCTTCCACACTCGCCTGAAGGTTACGAATTTCCAGTGCTGCAACCATGCGAACGGTGCCTCCTCAACGCCCCATCCTGAAAACTAGGCGCATTGTACCATGCCGGCCTGGACGTGTCAATAAACCAGATAAAAGTGAATTTTATTGACTTTACGCCAGTCCTGCGGTATCCTCCTGGGCAAACGTACCACCCTCTGGCAACGACAGGGCAGCCAACCATGCGCGAGACACGGCAGACCATTCTGGAAATCATCAGACGGCGGGAGACCGCTACCATACACCAGCTGGCGGGTGAACTGGGTCTTTCCCCGGTGACCGTCCGCCATCACCTCTACGCGCTGCTGGGCGAAGGGCTGATCGCCCGCACCCCGGTGCGCAATGGCGTTGGCCGCCCGGAGCATGGCTATTCGCTAACGGAAGCGGGGGAACGTCTCTTCCCTAACCGCTATCATGCCCTGGCCGCCCATCTGCTCAGCGTGCTAAAGCACATGAAGTCTGAGGCCGATCTGCAGCGCCTGCTGGAAGGCCTGATCCGCCAGACTCTGGCCTTCCCCCCCGAAGTCGACGCGCTGCCGCCCTACCTGCGTCTGCTACGCCTGGAGGAACATCTGCGCCGCCAGGGCATCCCCATCGAGATCACTTTCGAGGCGCAAGCGGACGAAGCGCACCTGCACATCCGCTGCCCGTTCAGCGGGTTAAGCCAGCAACACCCGGAACTGTGCCAGGCTGACGAGCAGGTGATCGGCAATGTCCTCAAGCTGCCGCTCCAGCGAGCGACAGGTTTGCCGGAAGATAACCGATCGTGTAACTTCAACATCAAATTGAATACCAGGTCTATGCTCAGCGGAGCGCTGGAGACAGGGAGTTAAGCAATGAGTGAAGCGTCCACCCCTCCGGAGAACAAAGAGGAACTGGTTCGCGAGGCACTGCGAGCGGTCGTTGACCCGGAAATCGGTATGAATGTGATCGAGCTGGGGCTGATCCGCCGGCTTGATATTCAGCCAGACAGTGCGCATGTGGTGATGATCCTCACCACGCCCTTCTGCCCGTATGCTCCGCAACTCCTGGAACAGGTCCGCTTCACCGTCCAGAAGACGCTCGGCGTGCGCACCACCATCGAGATGGGCCGCGAAATGTGGGACCCCAGCTTCATGGAGGACGGCGCGATCGCCAACTGGGGACTGTTCTAGCCGCGTCATATCCCTGCTGACCACTGAAAAGGGCATCCCCCGGCCGGGGGATGCCCTTTTGTTTTGCGTCGGCGGAGTCTGGCCACGCTTCTACGGCTCTGGCGGCCGGTTATCCAGGGTGAACTGGCGCGGATCCACGTAATTGAGCAACAGGTTCTGCAGATCAAGCTTGGGCCAGTGCCAGGGCTGGGTCTGCAGGATGCCGGTTGGACTGAGATCGTAGTGAAGATGGTACGGGTAGGCGCCCTCGGCGTTGCCCACGCTGGCGATCTGTTCGCCGCGCACCACCCGCTGCCCGACCTGGACACGCATATTTTCCACATGCGCATACCGGGCGTATATTACCCGCCCATCCTTGATCAATGGGTCATGACGGATGATGATCACGTTCCCCCAACCCGGAATGCGTGCAGCATGGGTGACCACGCCATGGGCCGCCGCGTAGACCGGGCTGTGCGCGTCGGCGTCCCACTGCGGCTTATTGAGATTGAGATCAGCACCCGTATGATACGCCTCATATGGCGTACCGACACGGTAGCGTGCCGCGAAACCCGTGGCATCAAACCAGTCGCCCGGCCACACTGCCGCTCCATGGCGCTCCGCCGGCACACCAATCGGCGGATCGAAGCCGTCGGCCAGGAATGTTGCTGCGGGGGTGATGCCTTCCACCTTGCGCCAGCGGAGCGCATCAAAGGCGATCTCGCGGCCAGTCTCCCCGGTCAGGTCGTTGAGGAAGACCACACCGGCTGCCGGCGTGGCGACATCGAAGTAGTATACGCCCAGCGGCGTCCACAGGTTGAACAGTACATCCTGAGGGGCCATGACCAGCGTTTCACCGCTCCGCCCGCGGATACCGTGAATCTTGTAGCGGGCGCGTAACGTGGTAGCATGCTTGGCCGGGACAAACGCACTGAGTTCATACCACCCGCTTTCGGTCAGGCGTGGGTCCCAGCGTGCCCAGACCTGGCTGCGCCGCGCCTCGGTGGCCTTGTAGTAGCTCTTCCAGCCCCTGGCGTTGCGGAACTCGGTGAACACCTGCTCCGGCGGCTGACCGGTATGCGTCCCAAAGGCAAACTGCGGCGATTCGGTTGTGACGATGATGCTCCGCCCGTAGCGACCCACCTCGCCACCCGGTTTGTGGGCGCTAATCGGCACATTGATCACCGCCCAGTCAGCGCTATCGATCAGGCCCAGCCGCCACCAGCTCACGCCTTTAGCCCCGTGCGCTTCAATCGCCCGTTTGCGGGCGCGTTCCATATCCGCAACTTCGGCGTTCGCCTGCAGGATCGGATAGATCGGGCGTCCATAGTTGCGCCAGGTGGCAAACGCCTGGTCGATCACCTCATCCACCGGTCGCTGAAACGAGGCCCAGTAGGCCATCAGGTGCACGCTATCCACAAAGGGGAACCATTCATCCGGGAAGATACTGTTGAAGTGCTGTGGCCGCGGGTCAACCGCCATACCGATGTGGAAGTTCGCGGGCAACGCCTTGCGAATACGGGCCATGAACGGGCGGATCAGGGTGCGCCCACCCTCCCAGTAACCAGCATACGGCTCAATATCCAGGATCATCGAGCGCACGCCCGGCTGGGTGCAGGTCTCAATGATCAGGTCGGCCTCCGCGTTGATATCGCGGCCCTTGGGCACGCACCAGGCATGAAACTCCAGACCGTTGGCCTCCAGGGTCTGTGCCCAGCGTTTGACGCTGGCCGGCCCGTCAATAGCCAGCATGCGGTCGGTGTCATACACCCCCTGCCACTGGGAACCATCAGTCGTCTTGACCCAGATCTGGGTCACATTGGGCGCATTGGCCTTGAATGTGTTGACGACTTCCTGAATCGACTTTTCGGTGACCGAATTGCCTTTCCAGTGCCAGATACCGATTTTGCCATCGTAAGGCGTTGTCATCAGACCCTACTCCATCCCTATTGAGCCAGAAGCCGATCTTAGAACCGCTCGGTTGCCGGAGCCGCCGCAAGAGGAGTCCCCGGCGCATTCGCTCAGCGCAGATATGCAGGCGGCCTGTTAGCCTGCAGAAAAGCCAGCGGATCGACATAGTGGGCAAGCAATTCACTGTAATTCAGGCGTGGCCAGTGTCCCGGCGCGTCCTCCAGAATACCCGTCTTGCAGATATCAAAATGCAGGTGGTAGGGTGCGCTGTCCGGTTCAGGCTTGCCGATCACGGCGATCGGCTGGCCGCGCCGGACACGATCACCGGCCCTCACCTGGACACCATCCACGTGCGCATAACGCGCCCAGACCGGTTTTCCCTCCGGCTCGCGCGGATCATGGCGGATCACGATAACCTGTCCCCAGATTTCCAGGCGCCCGACAAAGACGACTGTTCCACTGGCGATCGCATAGACAGGGGCGCCCCGATCGCTGTCCCAGCGTGGCACATTCAGGTTCAGGTCAGCGCCAGTATGGTAGGCCGTTGTACGGGTGCCATCCCGGTAGCGGCTGGCATATCCCACGGCATCCACCCACTGCCCCGGCCACAGACGGTCAGCGCGCCGCTCCTCAGCTGTCCCAACCGGCGCATCGTAGCCGTCGGTCAGGGGAGCGTCGGGCGTATTGCCGATCAACTTCCAGCGCAGCGGAGAAAACGCCACCTCGCGCCCGCTTTCGCCGGTCAGGTTGGTGAGATTCACCGCGCCAGCATCGCTACGCGAGGCGTCCAGGTCAAACACACCCAGCGGCACAAAGCGATCATAGTAGCGGTTCTGATCCAGCTCAACGATGATCGTGCTATCATGCCCGACCACCCCCCGGATGTGGTAACGAGCGCGTCGCGTTGTGGCATGCGTACCCGGCACCCAGACGGCAATCTCGTAACGTCCCGCCTGGCGGATACCCGGCACCCACTGCGCCCATAGCGTGCTGCGGGCTGGCTGGGTGGAGCTGTATTTAACTGGCCCGTGCATACTGTTCATGACCGAGAAGCGTGTCGCGCCGCTGCGATCGTAGATGCCATCCAGGTAACGGCGGTCGCCCGGAGGGATGATCTCGACTCCCGTGGCAAACGGATCTCCCTCGCCTGGCGGCAATTCAGGATCGGGTTCGTTCTCCGCAAGCGGCCAGGGATAGGCGGCGATTGCATCCCAGAGTTGCGTGGCGCTGTACAGCGGGTTGCCGGTGTCATTGCGGGCGTGCTGCCAGCTCCAAAAGTTAGCGGCGGGCAATCCCAGCGCGCGCACCTGATTGAGAAACAGGCCGATCTGGCCGGGCGTGGCCGTCCACTGCAACGTACCGTACTGCTCCCCGAAGGCCGCTCCGGTGGGGATATACAATTTGCCGGGATAGCGGCGGGTGTACTGCTCGTAGTTCTCGCGCAACGCTGCTGCCGGATCGCCGCCGTCACGCGCGATCCAGTACACCTGGGGCATGATCAGATCGCAACCGGAGACGAACTCGTCAACAGGGAAGCGCCGTGAAAGCGGCCAGCCCGGTGGATCCTGAGTATCCGCCAGTGGCCGTTCGCTACCCAGGTCGCGCCGGAGGGTGGCCATGAATTCACGGGCACGTTCATGCTGGCCAATATACTGGCTCTGTGGGCCGACAACCAGACCATCCAGCCGCCACTTGAGCACACGCGCCGCAGCCCGGTGCGCCTCCATCACCGGATCGCGGCCCTGGGTATGGGTCAGCGCCCAGACGGCAATGCCGGCCCCCTGTAGCGCGCGAATAGCGGCATCGGTGAGCAGTTCATAGCGGCCACCCGGATCCTGCGCAGGCAATGGAAAGTCATACGGGCCATCGGCCAGCTTGAAGATCACGTGACTGATCCGGGCAGCGCGGGCCAGCGTAACTAGGCGTTGAGGATCGCCCTGGTCGCACTTCTGTACCTGCCAGATGAAAATACCTTTGCCCTTCAGCACGATGCTGTCACCTCCCGGCCCGTCCTGCACCGTCACGGTGATCCGCCATCCTGACCTGCTCAGCGCCGGAATCGGTGTTCCGCCCGCCAGCAGCTGGAAGCCCTGCCCGGCTTGCCAGCCCGGTCTACCCGCCATTGTACGAACAAATCGATCCGGCGCAAAACGTCAGTCGCGTATCAGCCCGCGCAGGGCATTCTATCCGCCTTTCCCGGCCCGTACGTACAGGCGGCCCGTACCGGCCACAACCCGCCCAATACGCTGTGGTGTGTCGCCTGCCGCCTGCAGGTCAGCAACCAGCGCAGCGGCGTTCTCCGGCGCAACAGCCATCAACAGCCCGCCGGATGTCTCCGGATCATAGAGCAGGGCGCGGGTTTCTTCCGGGATCGCCGGGTCAAAGTCCACCCACGGCTCATAGAAGGCGCGGTTGGTGGTCATACCGCCGGGGAACAGCCAGTCCGCCGCATAGCGCTCTGCACCCGGCAGCCAGCGGATCGCCTGGAGATCGATCTCCAGGTCGACACTGCTCAGTTCTGCCATCTCATGGCCGTGACCCAGCAGACCATAGCCGGTGATGTCGGTGACAGCGTGTGCAGCGGCGCGATTGGCCGCCTCTGCCGCCGCGCGGTTGAGGCGGGCCATGCTGGCCACGGCAGCCGCGACATGTTCAGGTGCGGCTCTGTCCTGCTTGAGTGCCGTTGTGATCACACCGGTGCCAAGCGCCTTGCTCAGGATCAGGACATCGCCCGGCTGTGCGCTGGCCTTGCTGCGCACACTGGCCAGATCGACCATGCCAATCACGACCAGACCGTATTTCGGCTCATCATCCTTGATGGTATGACCGCCGGCGATGGCCGCCCCGGCCTCGCGCACCTTCTCCGCCCCGCCACGCATGATCTCACTCAGGATGGCTGGCGGTAACCGGGCTGGAAAGGCCGCCACATTCAGGGCAAACAACACCCGCCCGCCCATAGCAAACACATCGCTCATCGCGTTGGCAGCAGCGATGGCTCCGTAATCGTATGGATCATCCACCACAGGGGGGAAGAAATCCGTCGTCACCACCAGCGCGCGCTGATCGTCCAGGCGATACACCGCGGCATCGTCCGGTTTGCTCAGCCCGACGATCAGATCGGGGTAATCCTGCGGCGGAAAGATTTGCTGCAACGGGCGCAGCACGTGCGCCAGCTCGTCCGGGCCGAGCTTGGAGGCTCAACCCGCGCAGGTTGCCAGCGCTGTCAGTTTGATCTCATGGCTGTTCAGATTGGTCATTTTGAAATCCTGGAGTCCGCTGCCTGGCATTCCTGTTAGCCAGCCAGGCATCATCAGCCTGCCCCGACTTTAACCTGTCCCGCCCGATCTGCAAAGCATTCCGCGTCAGGAGATCATCAGGTAGCCACCCGCCAATAACACCGATCGCCACCGTCAGGGGGCTTTGCCGCTGCCGGTAGCGCAAGCTATAATCGGCGCATGAACAGGCGACGAATCACCCGACTTGAGGAACGACTGGAGCGGCTGATCGAGGGCGGGTTCTCCCGCCTCTTCCGTGCGTCAGTCCACCCGCGCGAGATCGCCGTGCAGCTGGCCCACGCCATCGAGGATAACCTTCTGGCTGGCCCTGAGGCGCGTGAACTGGCACCAACCCAGTACCAGATCCGGCTCAATCCTCATGACCACCGCCTGCTGCTCACCGAAATACCCGATCTGGGCGAGCAACTCGCGCGTCAGGTGGTGACGTATTGCCAGGAGGCGCGGCTGATCCTCCTCAGCTCACCGGAGGTTACTCTGCTTGCTGACGCCGACATTGCCCGGCAGCACGTCCAGGTCGCCGCGCGGCATGTCACCCGTAAGCATGACACCACCCAGATTCTGGAACCCGTTCAGTCGGATCAGTTGCCAGCCGTGCCTCCGCCAGCAGGTGCTCAGCTGATCGTCGACGGCAAGCGGATCGTGGCTCTGAACCTTGAGGTCATCAACGTGGGTCGCCACCCGGACAATGACCTGATTCTGGACGATATGCGTGTCTCCCGTCACCACCTTCAGATCCGGCTGCGCCAGGGCCGCTATGTGCTCTACGACCGCCACAGTCGCAGCGGTACCTATGTCAACGGCCAGCGTGTCGCCGAGCACATCCTTGCCTCTGGCGATGTCATTCGTATCGGCGGAGTTTCCCTGCTCTACATGGAAGATGACAAGCAGAACCAGGAACTGGCCGATACCCAGATCGATCTGCACCCGCCCTTTCCACCGGAAGGAACAGCGCCGTGAACGAAGCCGTGCTGCTCCTGGTTCTTCGCCTGGGTGCAGCCGGGTTGCTGCTCCTGTTTGTTGGCGCGCTGCTGCTGCTCCTCTGGCGGGATTACCAGGTCACAACGCGAGAGATTGAGCAGCAGCGTGTCCCGCGCGGGCGGTTGATCGTCCTGGCCTCCGATAGCGAGGAAGTTCCTCTGGATACCGAATTTCCGCTGCTCCCGCTGACGAGTCTGGGCCGTGCCCCCACTAACACGGTCCACCTGGCTGATTCCTTTGCCAGTAACGAACACGCATTGATCACCTATCGGGAAGGCAACTGGTGGCTGGAAGACCGCGACAGCAGCAACGGCACCTTCCTGAACGGTTCCCGTGTCCGCGAGCCGGTCATCCTGAGCAGCGGTGACCTGATTGGAATCGGGCGTGTTACCCTGCGCCTGCAACTGGAGTGAGCAGGCCGCCCGCCGATGGCGGCGCCAGTTTACCATGGCACACACAGTCTGAAGCAACAGGAGGCATAAACGGATGGAATTGGGTCTGAGGGGTCTACGGGCACTGGTGACCGCTGCCAGTCGTGGCCTGGGAGCGGCTACGGCCCGCCAGCTTAGTCTGGAAGGCGCCCAGGTAGCCATCTGCAGTCGCAACGCTGAACGCATTACCGCAACGGCTGCCCGTATCGGCGCCGAAAGCGGCCAGCGGGTCATCCCGCTGGTGGCTGATGTCAGCGATCTGGCTGCCGCGGCAGACGTGGTAACCCAGGCAGCTTCCGCGCTGGGTGGCCTGGACATCCTGATCACCAATGCTGGCGGCCCTCCCTCCGGATCATTTGCCACCCTGAGCACTACAGCCTGGGAAACGGCCATCCAGAACACGCTCCTGAGCGCTGTTCGCCTGATCCAGGCGGCATTACCCCATTTGAAGCAGTCAGCGCATCCGGCCATCCTGACTCTGACTTCTTACTCTGCCAAGCAGCCTATCCCTAACCTGGTGCTTTCCAACAGTCTGCGGGCCGCCGTGATCGGCCTGACCAAAACGCTGGCGAGCGAGCTTGGCCCGGACGGCATCCGGGTGAACAGCATCATGCCCGGCTGGACACGCACCGAACGTGTCACCGAACTGATGGACGCCCGTGCCCGGCAGAAAGGCACCGACATCGAGACGGAAATCGCCGCGCAGGTGGCGGCGATCCCGCTACGCCGTATGGCCGATCCGGACGAATTCGCCCGCGTGGCCGCTTTTCTGTGTTCTCCCGCGGCTTCCTACATTCATGGAGCAATGATCCCGGTTGATGGCGGCGCAATTCTCGCCGCCCTGTAAGCGCCATCCTTTCCCGCCAGGTCAAACCGACTGGGCAGCAAAGATCCGCAGTCAAGGAGATGTCTGTATGGAATCCGTACGAATCGGTGTGATCGGTGGTTCCGGCCTGTACAAGATGGAAGAACTGTCCGATCTCAAGACCTATGACCTCGACACCCCTTTCGGCAAGCCCAGCGCGCCGATCGTGGTCGGCACGCTGCGTGGCCAGCGCGTTGCATTCATCCCCCGTCATGGGATCGGCCACCGCTACATGCCGTCCGAAGTCCCTTACCGCGCCAATATCTTCGCCCTCAAACTTATGGGCGTCACCCACATCATCAGCGTGAGCGCCTGCGGGTCGCTCCAGGCAGCTTACGCGCCCGGCCACATGGTCATCCCCGACCAGCTTGTTGACCTGACGTATGGCCGCCCGCGCACTTTCTTCGGCAATGGCTTGGTCGCCCATGTATCGGTGGCAGAACCCTTCGCTCCGCGGCTGAGCCAGCTCCTCTACGAATCGGTACGCGCCGTCGGCGGGATCGCTCACCGTGGCGGCACATTCCTTACCGTGGAAGGGCCGCGCTTCAGCACCCGCGGGGAAAGCTTCGTCTTCCGCCAGTGGGGCATGGGCATTATCGGCATGACCACCAGCCCGGAGGCTTACCTGGCCCGCGAGGCCGAAATGCACTATGCCGTCATCGGCCACGTCACAGACTACGACTCATGGCACGAAAGCGAAGAGCCGGTCACGGTCGAGATGGTGATCGCCACAATGCATCGCAGCCTTGCCATTGCACAACAGGCCCTGGCCAGGGCTGTCGCTGTCCTTGGCGCTAACCCCGAAGCCTACACTGAGGACGACATTGCCAACGCTCTGGCGGCCTCCTTCATCACCGAACGCGACATCGTTCCACCCGAGGTTGTGGAGCGCCTGCGGCCCATCATTGGCAAGTATTTCGCCTGATTGAAAGGCGCCGGCCATGACCTTCGCCAGGGTCACCTATAACGCCCTCATGCGCGAGCGCAACCTGCTCATCCTGGGCGGGCTGTTCCTGTTGATCACGGCCGTCAATCTAAGCCTGGTCGCAGACAATTTGTGGGCGCTGGTGCTCTTTGGTGTGTGGCTGGCGGTTGCCGCGTTTGGCCATCGGGCGCTTGACCGTCTGTTGCCGCAACGGGACCCGTTGATCTTCGCCATTACCATGCTTCTGAGTGGCTGGGGCTTGTTGGCCATCCAGCGTCTGGCGCCCAACTTTGCCTGGCGACAGGCCATCTGGCTATTGCTGAGCGTCCTGGCGATGCTGACCATCAGCGCCCTGCCGATCCATCTGCGCTGGCTACGTCGCTACCGATACACCTGGTTGCTGGGCGGCCTCGGATTGCTGCTGGTCAGCATCATCCTGGGCGTCAACCCCTCCGGAGCCGGGCCGCGCCTGTGGCTGGGGGTATGGGGGCTGTACTTCCAACCCTCGGAGTTACTCAAGCTGGCCCTGGTCATCTTTCTGGCCAGTTATATGGCCGACTACCGCGATGACCTGCGCAACAGCAGCCCACTGCTGCGAGGGCGGTTACCTTCCCTCCGCCCGTTCGGCCCCCTGCTGCTCATGTGGGGCATCTGCATGGTTGTGACCATCTGGCAGCAAGACCTGGGCACAGCCACCATGCTGTTCATTGTCTTTCTGACCATGCTTTATATCGCCAGCGGCCAGATAAGCACCGTGGTCTTTGGGCTACTGTTGCTCCTGCTGGCGGTGGTCGCGGCTTACCGACTCTTCAGTGTGGTTGAGTTGCGGATCGACGTGTGGCTGAATCCGTGGCCGGAAGCCAGTAACCGTGCTTTCCAGATCGTGCAGAGCCTGCTGGCCTTTGCCTCTGGGGGCGTAATCGGCCAGGGAATCGGCCAGGGGTTGCCGATCTACGTACCGGTCGTCCACTCTGATTTCCTCTTTGCCGCCATCGCCGAGGAATGGGGACTGGTGGGCACGCTGGCCGTCATCGCCTGCCTGGCCGTCCTGGTCATGCGTGGGATGCAGCTGGCCGCCCTATGGTCGGAGTCTCACTTCCGAATGTTGCTGGCCGCCGGACTGAGTGTCCAGTTAGCCATCCAGAGCCTGCTGATCATGGGCGGCGTGCTCAAGGTCATCCCGCTGACCGGTGTCACCCTGCCTTTCATGAGCTATGGCGGCAGTTCACTCCTGATGAACTTCAGCCTGGCCGGGCTGCTGCTGATGCTCTCGGCACCGCCACGCTGGCAGGAGGACCGGGCCGCATGAGCGAGTTGCGTCGGGTTGCTGCTGGCACCCTGCTGGCCTTCCTGGTGATCGCCCTGGCAGCCACGTACTGGGGCGTCATCCGCAGTGGTGATTTGCCCAGCCGGGCGGATAACCCCCGTTTGATCGAAGCAGAACGCGCCATCCTGCGTGGCCGGATTTACGATCAGAACGGCATGCTGCTGGCCGAAACCACGACCAACTATGACGGGCGCGGCCTCCGCCGCCTGTATCCCCACCCGGAAGTTGCTCCCCCTGTTGGCTATTACAGCCTGCGTTATGGCACCAGCGGGATCGAGACCACCTACAACGACCTGCTTCGCGGCGAGATCGGCCCCGGTCCGCTCGACGTCGCCTTGCGTCGCCTGCTCCATCAGCCCGCTGTTGGGGGCGATGTCCGCCTGACATTGGATTTGCAGGTACAACAGGCGGCTGTACAGGCGCTGGCTGGCTACAGGGGGGCCGCCATTGCGATTACCGTGCCGGATGGGCGGGTACGCGCTCTGGTCAGCGCACCCAGCTTCGACCCCAATTTCCTGGATGAAGACTGGCTGGCCCTGGTGCAGTCCCCGGATGCTCCTCTGCTCAACCGCGTAACCCAGGGGCTGTACCAGCCCGGCGGTGTGCTACAGACCGCCCTGCTGGCGGCGTTGCTGGCGGAACGCGGGCCGCTTGATCGCATCCTGCCCACTGCAACCGATGTCGTGGCGGTCAACGGGCTGGAACTCTCCTGCGGAGTGGCGCCTCCGCGTGAAGGTCTGACCCTGCCGGAGGCCTATCAGTATGGCTGTCCGGGTGCCTTTGCCCGCCTGACCAGCCTGCTGGACACCAGCCGTATTGATGGCGCCCTGTGGCGTTTTGGCCTGCTCACTGCGCCAGACCTGCAAGGCCTGGCCACTGCAACCGCCGACTCGCCGTTCCCGCTCTCCCTGGAAGAAAGCTGGGAGGCCGTTACGGCGAGCCTGGTTGGCCAGGGACCGCTTGTCGTCACCCCGTTGCAGGTTCTGGAACTGGTCGCTGCCGTCGCCAATAACGGCAATGTCCCCCTCCTGCGCCTGGTAGATGCTATCCGCCTGCCCGGCGATGCAACCTGGCAGACTGTCCCGGCAACCGGTCTTTCCCGCGCCCTGCTCACACGGGAGAATGCCCGTCAGATGCGGGAGTACATGGCTGCAGCGGCAACCGATGGTGTGGCGGCGGCAGCCCGGCAGGTCACCGGATACCCGATCATCGGCCATGCAGCGACTGCTTATGCCGGCCCGGATGCTGCGCCGCTTCAGTGGTTCGTCGGTATGATTGTCTTTGCCGACGGCAAGGCGGCTGTCGGTGTAGTTGTCCTGGAGAATGCCCCCACAGAAAATGCGGCAACGCAAGCAGGCGGGCTAATCCTGGACGCAACCGCCCGCCTTTACGGCCCGCCAGCGGAAGATGGACACTAAAACGCCCCGCCAGTCTCCGGGAGACCGCCGGGGCGCTGGAGAGCCTGCTGCCCGTGAATTAACTGACGACCGTAGCGGTATGTGCCCGCAACATCTGCACATATTCAGATAGCGCCTGTTGCCCCTGCTCCTGCAGCTGCTCCGAAAGCGAGTCCATGATCGGCAGGAGAACCGCCCCATAGCGGTTTGCCTGCGCATCAATCATTGCCTGCGCATCCTCCAGTGACTCCTGGCTCAGCAGTTCGCGGATAAACCGCAGTTCCGCCGGCATATTCTCCTCCGCCAGCGCAGCAACCGCATCCGCGACCTGCTCTAACTTCTCCACCAGGGCCCGGTCACCGCGTTCCTCAGCAGCCCGTTGGTTGGCTTCCAGGAGTGTTATGAATAGCTCATCAACATACGGCAGGTTCCGGCGCAGCGCTTCCTCAATATTCTCACTGTTGATGATCTCCGTCAGAACTGAGGCCGCCGCCTGCGCCCGCGCTTCCTGCTGCCGCCGGATCGTCTCCGTCAATTCGGTCAGGCGGGTACGCAGCGCTTCCAGGCGCGCTTTCTCAGGGCCGCTGGCGCCAGCAATACGCCCGGTCAGCGCCTGGAAGAAGTTGTATTCAAACGCCGGATACTGCAGCCCGACCAACGCCTGCAGGCGGTCATCATCATCTGCATAGCGGATCACCAGGTCGACAAAAGCATCCAGAGTAGCACGCTCGCCCAACGCCTGTAGATCCTGAATAACCGCTTCAATGGCCTGCTCCTGCACCTCTGCCTGCTTCAGCAGTTCCTTACCGGCGCTGGAAAGGGCCACAACCCGGTCACGCACCCGTGCCGCATGAGCGGCCATCTCCTGCTGCCCACTCATCTGGGCATTTTCCGCCGCTACCGTCAGGATCTCCAGGAACTCCCGGTCAATCTGGCCGTCATGCTGCTGAACCAGGGTAGGAATCTGATCATCATCAGTCTGGAGGAACGTCTCCACCAGCCGCACTCTGGCACGCTGCGCCTCCAGCATCTCCGGGGTGATGCCATCTGCAGCCAGAATCGCTTCCACCAACCCCTGCATGCTGAGCATCGGGCGCGGCTGGAACATATACCCGCGCCGCTTTTCCGGCGGGGTGCCGTTCATCACGACCTTGACCAGCTGGCCGATCAGGCGCTCCTGCTCCTGTCGCTGCAGTCCAAGCTCCATGGGGACATAAACCAGCAACAACTCTTTCGCCGGGTCATGGTACAACACCGGCGTGAGCAGCCCCACGCGATAGCCGCAATAAGGGCAGGTCGCCGTACCGGATTGCCCGGAAAGAAAACGGGCTTTGGCGGAAGGATCGCGCCCAACATCGATGATTTGCTCGATCTGGGCCGGGTAGGGCTGGCGGCAATTGGGGCAGGTGACGACATTGCCCCTGCCCGCCTGATTTAAGGTCATCGTGTGCTCCCATCTTTCTCAGTTGGCCGGTACACCTGCCGGCGCGGTATGGTGAAATAGAAGGTCGAACCCTGTCCCGGTACACTGTGTACGCCGATCTTGCCGCCATGAGCTTCCACGACAGCCCGCGCCAGATACAGCCCCAGACCGGTTCCCTGCGTCTTACGGGTCAGCGCGTCATCCACCCGGTAGAACCGGTCAAAGACGCGCTCCCACTCTTCCTGGGGTATGCCTACCCCCTGATCTTGCACGGCGATCCGCACCTCGCTGGCAGTATAGGTGCCACTGACCCGGACATCCCCCCCCCGGGGAGAATACTTGACCGCGTTGCTGACCAGATTGTCGATCACCTGGCGCAGGCGGCTGGCATCGCCCGGCACAACCGGAAAGTCGCGTGGGAATTCCACCACAAAGCGGTGCTTGCTCGTCTGCGTCTTGAAACGTTCGACAACCTCCCGGGCCAGTTCATCAAGGGCGACATCCTCATACTTCAGGGCCATGCCCTCCGCCTGCAACTTGGAGGCCGCCAGCAGATTCTCAATGAGATCGGTCAGGCGGTCGGCTTCTTCCCCGATCACCTGCAACCCATTGCGCACAACCTGCTCATCCCAGCGGGCGTCTTCGCGCAGCAACGTTTCCGCATAGCCCTTGATCAGCGCCACAGGCGTTTTCAGTTCGTGCGAGATCACGGAGATAAACGTCGACTTCATCTTCTCCGCCTCGCGAAAGTGGGAGATATCCCGCACGTTAATGATGATGTTGATCAGCCGCCCTTCGCTATCGATCAGCGGCGCATAGGTCATGCCAACGCCGAGCGCCGTCCCATCAGCGCGGAGCAAATCACCTTCCACATACAGCGTCTCAGAGGCTCTGTTGGCGCTCGGCCATGGCCAGCCGGCCTGCATGGCTTCCACCAGATCCTTTCCCTGTGGACGGCCAGCCCAGCGGATCACAGCGTCATAGGGCTTGCCGACCACATGATCCGGCGTCCAGCCGGTCATGCGGGCGATTGCCTTATTGAAAGTCTGGATCGTCCGTCCACCATCCAGGATCATCACCCCGTCGGCGCTGTGTTCCAGGATACGGGCCAGCCGCTGGCGTTCCTGGTTCACTGCCTGGTACAGCCGGGCGTTGTGCACAGCAATCGCCGCCTGATCGGCGAAGCTCTGCAAGACGCGCCGATCATTGAGCGTGGTCGCCGCCGTAAAGGTGCGAAAGACATAGATCACGCCCACGAAATCCTGACCCAGGGTCATGGGCAGCGCCACCACCTGGCGCAGTGGAAGCTGGAGTTTTTCCGCCACGCGGCGCAGCTTGACCTCAAAGTCAGCGATGACGATCCCTTCGCCGCTATCGCTGACGCCGGTCAGCAGGGGCGCAAAAACGGATACATGCTCCGGGCCAACGCCAATCAACGCTCGCACCCGCAACGCGCTGTCATCACCTTCCTGCAGCGCAATCAACCCGACTTCCCCTGCCAGCATGGAAACCGCCGAACGTAGAATCAGGCGCAAGACCTCACCCAGATCAAGCTGGGAGGTCATCGCCCGCGTAATTTCAAGGAGGAAGTCGCGCTGTCGGACGCGATAGTCAGGTAACAGAAACATACCGGTATTGTAACATGGGCCTGAGGGCCGTGTAAGCCGCGTGGCCCGTTTCTTGCACACTTCTAATACGCTGTACAGAGCAGGCACAAGAAAAGGCACAGTGCCCGACTGTGCCTTTTCTACCGGATCCTGCCCGGAGATTCTCAGAGCAAGACGGCCTCTGCTCTGCTGAGCGCCCGGTCGAACATCTGCAATGCTTCCGCTGCCACTTCCTTGCTGAGATTAAGGGGCGGCATAAAGCGTAGCGCGCTGACACCGCAGCCCAGTACCAGCAACCCTTCCTGGAAGCAGCTCAGGATCGTCTCGTGCATCAGCTCAGGCGCCGGTTCCTTCGTCTCCCGCGACTTAACCAGCTCGATCCCCACCATCAGTCCCTTGCCACGCACCTGGCCAATGCTGGGATGGCGGGGCATCATCTCTTCCAGGGCATCCATCAGGTATCCACCCATCTCTGCGGCGTTGGCAATATAGCCTTCTTCCAGCAACTCAATCGTCGCCAGGGCGGCGGCACAGGCGACGGGATTGCCGCCATAGGTGCTGCCCTGCGCGCCACGCCCCCAGGTCATCACACTCTCGCGGGCAATCACAGCGCCCAGCGGCATCCCGCTGGCAATCCCCTTGGCGCTGCAGACAATATCCGGCTCAACACCCCAGTGCTGAACGGCCCACCACTTGCCCGTGCGCCCCATGCCACTCTGCACTTCATCGACAATCAGCAGGATACCATGCCGGTCGCATAGCTCACGCAGACCGGGCAGGAAGCTATCCGGTGGTACAATGTAGCCGCCTTCGCCCTGGATCGGCTCCACCAGAATACCGGCCACCTCGCCAGGCGGGACAATCGTGCGGAAGATGGTTCCTTCAATGTATTCCAGCACACGCTTGCCATAATCGCGCTGGCCGTCAAGGTTCAGCAGGGGTCGGTATGGATCGGGGTACGGCACATGGGTCACCCCCGGCATCATGGGGAAATAATCGGCGCGCTGTTTGAACTTGCTACTGGTGAAGGCCAGCGCGCCCATCGTGCGGCCATGAAAGCCGCCAATGAAGCCAATGAACTGCGCGCGCCCGGTATAGTAACGGGCCAGTTTGAGCGCAGCTTCTACCGCTTCGGTGCCGGAGTTGCAAAAATAGACCCGGGCCTGTTCCTCAAAAGGTGCGATCTCGTCCAGCTTCTCCGCCAGTTTGACACCCATCGGCTCGTAGAAATCCGTGCCGGACATGTGCAGGTAGCGGGCGGCCTGCTCCTGGACGGCTTTGACCACACGGGGATGGGCATGGCCGGTTGACAATACGGCGATACCGGTGGTGAAATCAATATACCGGTTGCCATCTACATCCCAGACTTCAGCGCCTTTACCGTGGTCAATGACGAAGGGGTAATCCCGCATGTACGAGGGCGTGATGACCTTCTGATCACGCTCAATGATCGCCCTGGCTCTAGGCCCTGGCGTAAGCACGATGTTACTCATATGCTTCCTCCATGTTTGTAAACCAGAGACCTCTCTCAGTTTCGTCCGGCAGCCTCCAACTCCTGGATAGCCAACGCCGCAGCGCCAATGATGGCCACATCTTCCCCGAGCGCCGCCGGGACGATGGCGGCTTGCTCATAATAGGCCGGGTCAATCACATGCGTGCGGGCCGCCTGACGCATTGGCTCAAACAACAACTCACCGAGGTTGCTCACACCGCCGCCCACCACGAAGATGGTCGGGTTGAACAGGTGCATCAGACTGGCGATGCTATAGCCGATCAGGCGTCCGGCGCGCGTCACCGCCTCCAGCGCCAGCGGATCGCCTGCCTGGGCTGCCTCGCCAACTGTCTTGCCGGTAATAGCGTTCAGGTCACCGTTAACCAGCTTCGTCACCAACGACGGCGCCCCTTCGCGGATACGGCGGGCCACATAGCGGGCCAGCCCCGGCCCGGATGCCTCAATCTCCAGCGTGGATACGCGCTCGCCATCCACCAGGATCACGGTATGGCCCAGTTCTCCCGCCAGCCCGTGCGCACCGGTGAAGAGCTTGCCATCGATCACAATACCGCCGCCGATACCGGTGCTGACCGTGATGTAGATGGCATGGGTGTGTCCCCGCGCAGCGCCATTGTAGACCTCAGCCAGCGCGGCGACATTGGCGTCGTTGCCGATATACGTAGGGATGCCGGGAAAGCGCTCCTGGGCGATCCGTCCCAGCGGGACATCGACCCAGCCCTGCAGGTTCGGCGGGGAGACAATCCGCCCGGTCACCGGGTCGATCGGCCCCGGCGAGGAAATCCCGATCGCGCGTACCGGTTCGTCACTGGCATCAATGATGCCCGCAATCAAATTCAGGATGCGCGGGATGGTCACCGCCGGCCCTTCATAGGATCGAGTCGGCTCCTCAACCCGCTTCAACAGGGTGTACTTCTCATCAAGCAGGGCAACGCGAATGCGCGTCCCCCCCAGATCCACACCGACAACCCGCATAGGCAGCAGTCCCTGTCCCTTTCGAATGGCCCGGGGCATGCGGCAGCCGGAGCACTCGCCGGGAACCCTGATCCTCGCCAGCGCTCCGCCCGTCGCCCGCCCGGAACGCCCCGCTCATATCCGGTAGTTGTATGCCGGAGATAGCATGCTAGAATTACCTGCCGGGATTGTAACCCGTCTTCTGCATTTGTGGCTAGGGTTGAAGCAAACCGCATGGCCAAGACAAACATCACGCCGGTACGCCGCCAGTACCTGGACATCAAGAGCCAGTACCCGGATACGATCGTCTTCTTCCGCCTGGGGGATTTCTACGAGACCTTCGACCAGGATGCGGAGATTGCGGCCCGTGAGCTTGACCTGGTACTGACCAGCCGCCCGGTCTCCAAGCATCAGCGTGTCCCCATGGCCGGCATCCCATACCATGCCGTCGAAAACTATGTGGCACGCCTGATCGAGAAGGGGTATCACGTCGCCATCTGCGAGCAGGTCGGCAACACGCCGATCAACGGGCTGGTTCCCCGGGAGGTCACCCGTGTGATCACGCCGGGCACCGTTGTTGAGCCGGGTTTGCTGGCGGAACGGCGCAACAACTATCTGCTGGCGGTTTATCCGGAACGTGACAAGCACGAAAACTGGACGCGAGCCGGACTGGCCTATGTCGACATCACTACCGGCGAATTCGCCGCAACACAGCTTGACGGTGACCAGACGCCGATCAGCGTGATGGAGGAACTGGCCCGCCTGGCCCCGCGAGAGGTCATCTTCCCGCAGAGCTGGGCGGAACGCGGTATCACCCTGCCGCCCGGTTCACATCTAACACCTTTCCCGGACTGGCACTTTGAAACCGGCAACGCCCGCCAGGCAATGCTTGCCCATTTCGAGGTGCGCGACCTGGCTGGTTTTGATCTGGAAGGCCGCCCGCTGGCGGTCAATGCCGCTGGCGCCATCCTGCAATACCTGGCGGAAACACAACGCAACGCCCTGAAGCAACTCACCACCCTGCGTGCCTATTCCACCGAAGCTTTCATGTTGCTCGATCGCGCCACGCGCCGCAACCTGGAACTGACGGAAACCATCCGCACCGGCCAGACTCAGGGCAGCCTGCTGGGCGTGCTGGATCGCACCGTCACGTCAATGGGCGGCCGCCTGTTGCGACGCTGGCTTGGCCAGCCATTGCTTGATCTTAAGCGTCTGGTTGCCCGCCAGGAGGCCATCGAAGCGCTGTTCCATCATGTCAGCATCCGCACGGAGGTGATGGCAGCGCTCAAGGGTGTTGCCGATCTGGAGCGACTGACGAACCGTGTCATCGGCGGCATCGCCGGGCCGCGCGATCTGGTAGCGCTGCGCCACAGCCTGGAGGTCATCCCGGCGCTCCGCGCTCTGATCGTCTCGCTGCCCGCCCTGGCCTCGCTCCATGATGCGCTCGATCCCGCCGAGGAGGTCGTCGCGTTGATCGGGCGGGCCATCGCGGATGATCCACCCGCTACCCTCAATACCATCGGTGTTATCCGCCCTGGCTACTCGCCCGAACTGGATGGCATCCACGCTTCCAGCCGGGATGCCAGAGAATGGGTCGCCAGCCTGGAAGCGGTTGAACGTGAACGCACAGGCATCAAGACGCTCAAGGTCGGCTTTAATAAGGTCTTCGGCTATTACATCGAGATCAGCAAGGCCCAGAGCAAGAACGCTCCACCGGAGTACATCCGCAAGCAAACGCTGGTCAACTGCGAACGATATATCACCCCGGAACTTAAGGAATACGAATCGCTGATCCTCAACGCTGAGGAACGTATCCTGGAAGTCGAAGCGCGTCTGTTCCGGGAAGTTCTGCAGGCGGTCGCCAGCCACAGCGACCGCCTGTTGCGCACCGCTCGCGCCCTGGCTCACCTGGATGTGTTTGCCGCGCTGGCAGAAGTCGCTGCCCGCGAAGGTTACACCCGCCCCACCCTTACCGAAGAAGACGTGCTGATCATCCGCGAGGGGCGTCACCCGGTAGTGGAAAAACTGCTGCGGGAAGAGCGTTATATCCCCAACGATGTGACCTTTGACGCAGACCAGCGACTGCTGATCATCACCGGCCCGAATATGTCCGGCAAGAGCACCTTCATCCGCCAGGTAGCCCTGATCACCCTCATGGCGCAGATCGGCAGCTTTGTCCCGGCGGAAAGCGCTACCATCGGCCTGGTTGACCGCATCTTTACCCGCATCGGCGCTCAGGACGAAATCCACGCCGGGCAGAGCACGTTCATGGTGGAGATGGTGGAAACGGCACGCATCCTCTCCGGTGGGACGCGGCGCAGCCTGGTTATCCTCGATGAGGTCGGGCGCGGCACCAGCACCTACGATGGCATGGCAATCGCCCGCGCAGTGGTCGAATACCTGCACAACAGCCCTCATCTGGGCTGCAAGACACTCTTTGCCACCCACTATCACGAACTGACTGAGCTGGCCAACATCCTGCCCCGCGTCCGCAACTACAATGTCGCGGTGGCTGAAGAAGGGGATAACGTGGTCTTTCTACACAAGGTACTGCCGGGCGGCGCCAATCGCTCCTATGGCATCCACGTGGCCAAGTTGGCCGGTATCCCCAAGGGCGTGATCAATCGCGCTAATGAAATCCTGGCGGAACTGGAAGAGGCCGGCAGCGACTTCACCATCAAAACCCGCCACCCGGCGGGTCCCACTCAGCTCAGCCTGTTCTCGATGGAACCGCCAGAGGTGATTAGAATCCTGCGCGAATTGAAGATCGACGAACTGACACCATTGGATGCCATCACCAAACTCTACGAGTTGAAACGGCTGGCGATGGAGGAACGCTAGAGTCTTATGCCGAAGTACAACTACATCTGCCATACCTGCGCGAATCGCTTTGAAGTCCGCCTCTCCTATACTGAGGTGGATACTGCTCACCCGGTCTGTCCAGATTGCGGCAGCACAGACTGCGAGCGTGGCCTGAGCCGCATCCACTTCATCACCGAAACGGGAGGAGGTAACGGGCACGCCCATAGCAGTGGTGGCTGCAGCGGTTGCGGCGGCGGGAATTGTAGCATCTGCGGACACTGACACGCCCGTTGCACTTCCTGGCGGGTTATCCCGTTGAGTCTGGATCAAGCGCCAGCAAGCGCGTACTATCACCGGCTTTGCCTGCCGCGATAACTACTACGACTGGTTTCCATGTCCAAATAGCAAACGGGACAAGCCATATCTCGCCCCGTTTCCGATTCTCGTCGTTGCTGAACAGACAGCAAGCTTACCGCGCGGCAGTCGGCATTTCCTCCGCCTCGACCTTCAACGTCGCGCCGGGCTGATGCGCTTTTTCCGCCGCCAGAACCCGCTCCAGCGCCAGGATACTGACTTCCAGCATATCGGAGGTTGGCTCGTTGGTCGTCAGTTTCTGCAGCGCCAGGCTGGGAGCAACCAGCGCCCGCACCCAGGGCCGATTCATCCGCGCTGCGGTAAAGCGGATGTATTCATAGGCGATACCCGCGATCACGGGGATCAGAAGCACACGCGAGAGCAACAGCCAGAACAGCGGTGGACGCCCCAGCAAAGAAAACACCATGATGCTGATTACCGCCACCACGAGCAAGAAACCCGTTCCACAACGTGGATGCTCCAGCGGGAAGCGGGCCACGCTCTCCGGCGTCAACGACGCGCCGGCTTCGTAGGCGTTGATCGTCTTGTGTTCCGCACCATGATACTGGAAGATACGGGCAATATCAGGCATCCGGCCAATGGCCCAGATATAGCCGATAATCAGCAGCAGGCGAATCACGCCCTCAATGATGTTGGTCAGCAACTCGCTGTGCTCCAGGTTCAACAGACGTTCCACACCGCCAGCAGCAGCCGCGGGCAGCAGGAAGAACAGCCCGATGCCCAGGACCAGCGAGACCACCACCGTGCCGACGCCCAGGGGGCCGTTGAAGCTAGCCCCTTCTTCCTCGTCCAGGGCGATATCCGCCGACCACATCAACGCCCGTGTCCCCAGCCCCAACGCGTCCCACAGCAGAGTCATGCCGCGCACAAACGGAATACGGCTGATCGGGCCGCGGTACAGCGCCGCATTGACCGGCTGCTCATGGACGACGATCTCCCCTCTGGGATTACGGACAGCGACGGCCACACTGTGCGCGCCGCGCATCATCACCCCTTCCATAACTGCCTGCCCGCCGTAGGAAAACTTGAGCGGCTTCTTCTCCACAGCAACCGGAGGCGACGATTCTGATGCTGCCGCCAGTACTGCCGGAAGACCCGTGACCATCCTCAACATTGACTCCGTTACCCGCTGCCAGATACGTCCATTGATCATTCGATTTTTCTCGCTCATGACGCGCCCGTTCATTCCTGCCCTCACCGTATAGTTGCTACCTTCAACTCGCTGGCCGGATATCCCGAACATTCACCTGGGGCTTAAGGCGCCCGTTCCACTCATTCACCTCAAGATGGTAAGCCACATCAACCCGCCGGGGCAGAGTATCCATCTGCTCGCCAATCCGGAAGGCGATAGCATCCACCCGGAACCCCATCTCTCCCAGGGTCAGTTTAAGGTGTGCGCCATCTTTGCCCACGCGCCGCGAATCCAGCACCTGCACACCGGTCGTCATCAGGAGCGGCTGTGGATTGCGGTGTCCAAACGGCTCCAGTTGTTCAAGCGCCCGCGCCAGTTCCAGCGTGATCTGCTCCAGCGGCACCTCCGCATCGATCATCAACGCCGGGCGTAGTTCCTGGCCACGCAGTTGTTCCTCCGCCAGGTGAAACAGCCGATCTTTGAGATCAAACAGATTCTCCCGCCGGATGGAAAACCCCGCCGCCTGGGAATGCCCGCCATGGCGGATCAGCAGATCCGCGCACGCATCCAGCGCCCGCACGATGTCAAACTCCGGGATGCTCCGGCATGACCCCCGGCACTCCTCTTCACCCACCTCGATAACCACCGCCGGGCGGTAGAATTCCTCCGCCAGCCGCCCGGCCACCAGACCGACCAGTCCGGAAGGGAATGACCGATCGGCAGCGAAGATGAGCGGCAGGTCGCCTTCCAGTTCCGTCAGGGCCAGCTCCCGCACCTTGATCTGGGCCAGGCGTGTTTCATCCTGACGGCGCATATTCAGATCGTTCAGATCCTTCGCCAGCGTGACAGCCTCAACGACGTCGTTGGTGAGCAGAAGCTCGCAGGCCTGGCTGGCGCTCTCCAACCGGCCAGCAGCGTTCAGGCGTGGCCCCAGGGCAAAGCCGATGCTGGTAGACGTCACCTGCCCCGGACGCAGACCAGCCGCGTCGATCAGGGCATACAGGCCGGGCCGCCGCGCCATATTGAGCACCTTCAGCCCGCGCCGCACCAGCGCCCGGTTCAGCGGACGATCCAGCGGCACCAGATCAGCAACCGTCCCGATGGCAACCAGATCCAGCATATCCTCCGCATCCAGCGTGACCGGCTCTCCCGCCGCCTTCGCCGCCCGTAGCAGCGCATCAGCCAGGAAGTACGCTACCCCCACCCCAGCCAGCATTTTCTCCGGAAAGGGGCAATCCTCGCGTTTGGGATCGATCACCGCCAGCGCGGGTGGCAACTCCGGCCCGACCGAGTGGTGATCGGTCACGATCATGTCCAGACCCAGGGAGATGCTGTCAGCGACTGCTTCATTGTCACGAATACCGCAATCTACGGTAATGACCAGCCGGAACCCATCCTGGGCCAGCATGCTCAGCGCCGTCGTGTTCAGACCGTAGCCTTCTTCCACCCGGTGGGGGATATATGGCTCAACGATCCCGCCCAGGGCGCGCAGAGTCTGCACCAGCAGGGCGGTCGCCGTCACGCCATCGGTATCAAAATCGCCATAGACAGCGATCGGCTCCTGCTCGCGAATAGCCTGCCGGATACGGGCCACGGCCCTGTTCATGCCCGCCAGGATGAACGGGTTGACATCCAGCGTCTCATCCGCCAGAAACTGTCGCGCCGCCGCTGCGTCGACGATACCCCGGTTGTAGAGCACCTGGGCCACAACCGGGTGGTACTCCCGCAGGCTACGCTGGACCGAGGGCGGGATAACCGGGGCGATTCGCCAGCGCCTGGTCAGTGTCTGGTTCATAAATACGCCAATCATTGCTGCTCCAGCCATCAGAATACGACAACAAGAGTAACACTTCCGCCACAGCCACACAAACCTTGCCGCCCCTCCGCCCCTGCGCTACGATACAGCCACCATACCCTCTGCGGAGGAGGAGTGCCGATGACGACCCGCCTCGTGTTCATGGGGACGCCCGATTTCGCCGTGCCAACGCTCCGCGCGCTTCTGGAGGCGCCCGCCTTCCAGGTAGCTGGCGTTGTCACTCAGCCTGACCGCCCGGCTGGCCGGGGGCAGGGCCTGCGCCCCTCGCCGGTGAAGCTGGTGGCCCAGGCGGCTGGCGTGCCGGTCTTCCAGCCCAAAACCCTGCGCACGCCGGAAGCCTTCGCTCAACTGGCGGCCTGGCAGCCCGACCTGATCGTGGTGGCCGCCTTCGGGCAAATCCTGCGCCAGAACGTGCTCGATCTGCCGCGTCATGGCTGCGTCAATGTCCACGCTTCCCTGTTACCGCGCTGGCGTGGCGCCGCCCCGATTCAGGCTGCCATCCGCGCTGGAGACACGGAGACCGGCGTTACCATCATGCGGATGGACGCCGGTCTGGATACCGGCCCCATCCTTGCCCAGCGGGCGATCCCGATCACCCCGCGGGAAACCGGCCAGAGCCTGCACGACAGGCTGGCCTTGCTTGGCGCAGAGCTATTGCTGGAGACCCTGCCCGCTTACCTGGCCGGAACCCTGATCCCCAGGCCGCAACCCAATGACGAATCTCTGATCACCTACGCCGGGCAGATCGCCAAAGAAGATGGAGCCATCAACTGGCGCGAGAGCGCGATCGCCATCGACCGCTTAGTACGCGCTTTCACCCCCTGGCCGGGAACCTTCACCACCTGGAACGGCCAGTTGCTCAAGATCATCGCCGGCCAACCAGTGACAGGTATGGCCGAGCCAGGGGTCGTTGTGCCATACGCAGACACCTTTGCCATCGGCACCGGCGACGGGCTGTACCTCCCGGAGATGGTGCAACTCGCTGGCAGAAAAGCAGTCAAAGCCGCCGATTTTCTGCGCGGCTACGGGAACATCCTGGGCGCGCGCCTGGGCTAGGCCGGGATCGGGAGCGTGCGCAGCGCATGGGGGACGATCAGCAGCCGGGGGGCGGTATGGCGCGCGCCGCACCATACGCGGGCCAGCGCAAACGCCTCCTCCATGCTCTCCACCGGCGCCAGGTGAGCCTGTTTGACCACATCGGGATGCTCCGCCCCGGCCACGATCACGCGGTATTGCCGTAACAGGCGGGCGATCAGATAGGCGCGTTGCTCTCCCGGCTGGCATCCCCTGGTCTCCATCGCCGCGATCAGATCGGCCAGGTTGGGGTGACGATGCAGCGCGGCGATGAAGTTCTGTTCGCCAGCGCCCTGGCCCGCCCCTTCAGGCAGGGGCGCAGGCAGGATGATCACGCCGCCAGGCCGGATCACTGGCCTGGCGCTCAGGCCGATATACGTAGCAGCCCGCGAGGCCTGATACAGGTTGGCATCCTTTGGCGCGCCTACACCGGCCAGCACAACATCATACGGCGCCTGAACCGGTTGCTCGTACAATTGCCGTGCCTGTCTGACCAGCGCATCATGCACGACGTCCGCTGGCCCGCTCAACTGGCTGACAATCCGGCCACTGTGATCAACAACAGCATTGTAAACCCACTGCAAACCAATCAGACGCCCGGCCTGCCGGACAAACACCTGAAAGGGATTCCCGGCCACCATCCCCAGCTGCACACCGGCGTGTCCCAGAAAACGCGGCCCATGGGTGGCGGCGATCGTCTCCGCCCCGCCACACCCGATGACAACCGTCTTGGCCCCACCGGAATAGCCTGCCATTTGATGTGGCTCCACCAGGCCGAGCGCGATCACCAGCGTTCCCGGCGCCACCAATCGCCGGTTGACCTGCACCGGGATGCCCTCGATCTGCCCGACCGTCTCCACGTCGGCCAGCCGGTGATCGACCACTTCGTGGTGAGCGAGGATCGCCTCCCCAAGCTTCTCCCGCTTCTCCTGGAGCGTGCTGGGTCGGTGAGCGCCCGTTGCGCACAGAAAGGATACCCGCTCCAGCGGAAAGCCCGTTGCTTGCAGATCGACCAGAGCACGTTCCGCCAGGGCTTGGTCGGGACTCTGACGCGTAGCATCGGTAAACACGACAACAACCTGCTGTGCCCGGCGGGCGAGCGCAGCGAAAGCCCCGACCGGTGCAACCGGTGCGGCCAGACCGCCCGGCTCAAGGGCGGCTCCATCCGCAACATCCACCACCCAGCCAGGTGGCGGTTGCACGGCCAGCGTCCCCCTTCCAAACGGAATGTCGTAGCGTCCAGTCATGGGTGGAAAACACTTTCCAGCCCCGCAAGCAGGGTATCCATGGTGGTGACCGGCGTCGCGCAGTCCAGCCGCAGGTACAGGCCCGCCTCTGGCGGGTTTGCATGGGCATAACTGGCCAGCCGTAGTTGCCGACCGCCTACAACTGCGTAACCTCCGACAACCGGGACATGCCCGCTCACCAGAAAGCGCTGTGGTGCGGGCGCTCCGGCAGACCACACCTGCAGGAATTGCTCCAGAATATTCCCGTATACCTCTTCCCCGTGCTCACGCTCATTGCGGGCAAAGAAGGCATCCCACAGCAGATCAAAGGAAGAATCGGCGCGACTGAGCACCAGCGTGCGCAACAGATGGTTGTAGCGTGGATCCTCCGGGCCACTGACCGCCAGATAGTAACGGGCTGCCTCATCATAGGACCGGCCAGTGGCCTCCTCATAGGCAGCGCGCAGCTCGATGATATCCTGCGCCGCCAGCACCCGATCGACGCGCCCCAGCAACGCCTGATGATCAAACCAGGTCAGCCGGTCGCGATTGCCGGGTATGGCTGCCAGCGGCGACGCGCCAGCATGGTTGATCAGCACACCCGCTGCCGTGCGCACCACAAATGGCAGATGATCGAGAAAGTCTGATACCTGCGTGCGGACATCAGCGCCCGCCGCGCTCATAGCCGCTTCGAAGGAAGGGGTGTAGTCCACCGTCCCCCGGCTGAGCGTGAGACTGTAGAGGTGCGGCAGTTCATGGTTGCCCAGCAGCATGATCACCGTGTCCGCCCCGTACAGACCCTGCAGACGGATCACATCCAGAATCATCGCCAGGCTGTGATCGGTACGCGCCAGACCGTTGCGATGGATCAGATCACCGCACAGGATCAGGCGATCAACTTCGCCAGCAGCACGCAGAGCCAGAAAGCGATCCCGATAGGCCTCATACGCCTCGCCATTGCCGTGCAGGTCAGTCACAACCATCGCCACGCCATCAGCCAGATCGATTACCCGCCGGGTTAACAATCCCCACCCTCCTCCAGGGCTTCCGCCAAACAACAGGGAGCGTTCCGCCGAAACGGACGCTCCCTATGATAGCACAGTCTGCCCGGTAGCCCGGCACAGATCGCCAGCTAACCGATCAGATCGCTCACCGCCGCCTTTTCCTCAAGCAGCTCTTCCCAGGAAAGTTGCAACTTCTGGCGGGCGTAGGCACTCAGCTCCAGTCCCTGGACGATCTCGTATTCCCCACCACCCCGCGAGCGCAGGGGATAGGAATAGACCAGGCCCTCCGGCACACCATAGCTGCCATCGGAGACGATCGCCGCGCTGAACCAGTCCCCCTCCGGCGTCGGCCTGAGCAGGCTACGCACGGTGTCAATGGCTGCATTGGCGGCACTGGCAGCGCTGCTCTTGCCCCGTGCTTCGATGATCGCTTTGCCGCGTTGCTGATTGGTCTTCAGGAAGTCGTTTTCCAGCCAGGTGCGGTCAGGGATAACTTCCAGCAGGGGACGGCCACCAACCAGGGCGTGCTCAAAATTGGGGAACTGGGTATCGCTGTGGTTGCCCCACACCGCCATCCTGGTCACCGCTCCCACGGAGACGCCGGCTTTCGCCGCGATCTGGGCTTTGGCACGATTCTCATCCAGGCGTGTCATGGCAAACCAGCGATCGGCGGGGATATCCGGCGCATTGCGATGAGCCACCAGCGCATTGGTATTGCAGGGATTGGCGACCACCAGCACGCGGATATCCCGCGCCGCATAGTCGTTGATAGCTCGCCCTTGCTCCACAAAGATGCGACCGTTAGCCGAGATCAGGTCAGCGCGATTCATCCCGGCGGTACGCGGTTTGCCGCCGGTCAGCAATGCCCAGCTGGCATCTTTGAAGCCAACTCTGGGGTCATCGGTCAGGATGACGTCCTGTAGCAGGGGGAAGGCGCAGTCATCCAGTTCCATCTTGACGCCTTTGAGTGCCCCCATCGCCTCCGGGACCTCGATGATCTGCAGGATAACCGGCTGATCGGGGCCAAAGGTCTCCCCGGAAGCAATCCGGAACAACAGGCTATATGCGATTTGCCCGGCGCCGCCGGTCACGGCCACACGAATCGGGTTCTTCACAGCCGAATTCTCCTTCTGCTGAACAGGCAGGCACAGCCCGCAGAAAACATACCCTGATTCTTAGATGCTCCGTCCGTCAGGGAGTTTCATCCACCCCCCCCATTACCGGATAAAGTATACCCTGTCAATCGCTTTTTGGGGGTATGTTCACACCGGCTGCAGGCTCAGAATCAGGCGATGAAGGTCGTCCCTGAAAGATCTGGTTGCAGCGCAGCCGGCAGATGGGAAACATCCCCGATAAACAGAGCGGTAGCCCTGCCATCCGGGGACACAGCGATCATCGTCCGTGAGGCATTGCCGGGCGGATGGCCGCCGCGCCACAGGCCATAATGCTCGAGGATAGCCCGTAGCGGGCCACCATGCGTCACCAGAAGCACATGCTCTCCGCGGTGGCGGGCCAGCACATCAGCCAGGGCAGCGCCAACCCGCGTCGCCAGCATGTGGTGGCTTTCGCCACCGGGGATCGCCACGCCGTCCGGGTCCGCGCGATAAGCGGCATAGGCTTCAGCGTCCCAGCGGGCCGCCTCTTCTCGCGTCAGACCCTGCCAGTGCCCGTAGTCGGCTTCCCGCAGACGCGGGTCAAACACCACCGGAAGGTCCAACGCCATCGCAATTGGCTCAACGGTCTGCCGGCAGCGCAACAGATCACTGCTGTAGATGGCCCGGATCGGCGCTTCCGGCGCCCCGCCAGCCAGCGCCCTGGCCAGGTATTCCGCCTGGACACGTCCGCGCTCGCTGAGCGGCACCGGCGCCATGCCCTGGTAACGCCCTAATCCATTCCATTCCGTATGCCCGTGACGCACCAGCGTCAGGAGCGTCCGCCTGTTTTCACCCACCTTCTATGCTCCGGTCAGTGATGATCACCCGCATACAGCAAAACGCGCCCATTATAGCCCGGAATGTGCTATCCTTGGCGATATCCGGGATTCGCATCCACTAACGCTGGTTTGCAGAAGCAGATTCCCCTGCTCGCCTTGTGGCACAGTCTGGCTATGCGAACAGAGAGAAGATCATGTCCCGCATTCCTGAGCCTGAGCTGATCGGCGATACCCTTACCGCCAGTCTCTATTGTGTCGGCGAGACTACACTGCTGGTGGTGGGGAGTCCACCCGACTGGCCGGGTCTGAGCCTGCTGCGCTCCACCGGGCCGTTGACCGTCCGCTATGCCCTGCCATACCTGCACCGCGAAGCCTCGATTGTGCCTGGCCTGTTCGCTTCCGAGTACGGGGCCATGCTGGTTGGCCGCGAAGCATGGGACTACGCCCTGGCCCACAGCAACCTGCACCCCCGCGCCGATCTGGTTGGCCTGGATCTGGAAGGTCAACCGGCACAGGTGATGCTCCGCGATCTGGACCTAGGACGCGGCGTGGAGGTCTGGGCTTATGACACGGCTGCGGCACGTATCCCGATCGCCCGCCTGGACGCCTGCTGGCTCGGCCCGGAATCCCCGTCACTCCCCGATCTGCTGGCGGCCTATCTGCCCCGCTGGACCGACCTCCCCACTAACCTCCGCTAAAGCCTTCTCTGTTCACTGCGTCCACAGGCGAACACGCTACTACAGTCGACACAGGGGTGCTCCTGCGCTACAATCGCGATCCACAACCACGCCGGTCTACCCTCCGGCCAGTTCGAATGGAGACGCATGGCTCAAGCATGTCCTGAACCTGCCATTCTGCGCTATCGCCAGCAAACCTTTGAAGTGCCCGCCGGCATGAGCGCCCGTGATGCCATCCTGAAGTGCAACCTCAACCCGGAAACTGTGCTGATCGTCCGTGAGGGCGAACTGGTCACAGATGACATTCTGCTCCAGCCCGGCGACCGAATCAAGCTCATTGCCACGATTTCCGGCGGCTGACGACACCACAGGAGGCAACCGCCACCATGAAATGCCGCAAATGCAGCGCCCGCGCCGTCATCAACATGCGGCAGCACAAACTGGCGCTCTGCAAGGCGCACTATATTGCCTGGGTACAGGAACAAACCGAGCGCTTCATCCACGATTACCGGATGTTCACCCGCGAGGAGCGCGTGCTGGTCGCTGTTTCCGGTGGCAAAGACAGTCTGGCGTTGTGGGATATCCTCCTGGCGCTGGGCTACCGGGCGGATGGGCTATACATCGGCCTGGGTATCGACGAGGGCACAGCGTATTCAGACGCTTCCTATGCCTGTGCCCGTGCATTTGCCGAACAACATCCGGAGGCCACACTGCACGTGGTGGATGTCGCGGAAGTCTACGGCGCTTCCATCCCGGAAGCGGCTCGTTACTTCCGGCGCGGCAAGCCGTGCTCAACCTGCGGGCTGAGCAAGCGTCACATCATGAACCGTGTCGCCGGTGATGAAGGCTATGCGGTCCTGGCAACCGGCCACAATCTGGATGACGAAGTTGCCACCCTGCTGGGCAACACCCTGTCCTGGTCTGTAGAGTCCCTGCGTCGGCAGGGGCCGGTCCTGCCCGCCGATGAGGCTGGACTGGTGCGCAAGGTGAAGCCGCTCTTCCGCTTCTACGAGCGGGAGATGGCCGCCTATGCCCTGCTGCGCGGCATCGACTACATCTACGAGGAGTGCCCGTTTGCTGTGGAAGCCACCAGCCTGCGCTACAAGGAACTGCTCAACGCCCTTGAAAGCGATAGCCCTGGCTCCAAGCTCCGCTTCTATCTGAACTTCCTGCGGGCGCGGGAACAACATCCCGGCTTCTTGCCCAGAGACACGGCCCCTTCACTCCGCGCCTGCCCGACCTGCGGACAGGCGACTACCAACGACGGCCAGTGCACCTTCTGCCGGATGTGGGATCGCGTCCGCAGCCTCAAAGCCCAGGAGGTCAAGACAACCGCCGTATGACTGATTCCGCCGATTCGCTGCCTGTGAACAACGCCGATCTGACCGAGGACGCCGAACGCGCCCTGATGGAAGTCCCGCCCGGCCATCGCTCCGGCTTCGTGGCGGTTATTGGCCGTCCGAATGTTGGCAAATCCACGCTGATCAACCAGCTCCTTGGCCAGAAGATCGCCATCGTTTCGCCCCGCCCGCAGACGACGCGCGTGCGTCAGCTGGGTATCCTGACCACCGAGGAGGCCAACCATCTCTTTGTGGACACGCCCGGCCTGCACAAGCCACGCCATGAACTGGGACGCTTTATGGTGGAAACCGCCCGCCAGGCGCTGGCCGATGCTGACGTGATCCTCCTGATCGTGGAAGCGCATCAGCCTCCCGGCCCCGGCGATATCATGATCGCCCGCCAGCTCAAGGAAGCCGCCTCAAAGGCTCCGCTCTTCCTGGCCATCAACAAGATTGATCTCGCCCCAGCGGACAAACTACAGACCAACGTTGACGCCTACCTGAAGCTGGTAGCGCCTACCGAGTGGGTGGCTATCAGCGCCCTCCGTGCCGCCGGGATCGACGATCTCCGCCGCCGTCTGATCGCCCTGCTGCCGGAAGGCCCGCGCTATTACCCGCCCGATCAGGTCACGGAAACCTACACCCGCACCATCGTCGCCGAATTGATCCGCGAACAGGTGCTGCTGAACACCCACGATGAAGTCCCGCATGCCGTAGCGGTGGAGATCAACGAGTTCAAAGAACGCGAAAACGGGGTAACCTATATCGCGGCAACGATCTATGTGGAGCGCAACTCGCAGAAACAGATCATCATTGGCAAGGGCGGGCAGATGCTCAAACGTATTGGCGCCGCCGCCCGCCAGCAGATCGAAGGTTTGACCGAAAACCGGGTCTTCCTGGAACTGTGGGTTAAGGTTCTGCCGGGTTGGCGGCAGGACGAAGGCTTGCTCAAACGTCTGGGCTACCGTATCCGCTGATTCTGACCGCCCGGCCCAGGATCAGGGTTTTCTGCCCACAACCTTTCGAACATTTGTGCGTATTATTCATTAGCGCTGCAGGTTACGTCCTCACCCCCAGATGCCCGGAATGCTGAGTCTTGCGAGGCAGAGAACATCGCAATGACCACTTTACCTCCCTCCCCATCTACATCCCATCTGCGAGCGGCCATCCTCGACCGGCTGTATCGCCAGCTCAACCAGCTTGACGATCGTTCTCTGGCCGAACTGGATGCGCTGATCGCTTCCGGCGGTGGCTTCGAACTGGTTGAAGAATCCGCCCTCAGACCGCCCCGTCTGGACAGACGCGCCTTTCTGCTGTGGTTTCTGGCCGGCGGCCTGGTCACGGCAGGGGGCGGCGCAGCTCTGCTGATAGCTGGAGAACGTGCCGGAACGGTCAAGCTCCCGGTTTTCAACTCGGCACCGCCCACCCTGCACGGCGACAGCGCTGCCGGGGTAACCGCCGCGCCCGACCCTGATGCCATCATCGCCCGCCTGCAGGAAGACTTGGCCGCCCTGCGCTCGGAACGGCTGGGATTGCGCGCCCAACTCAATGCGACTCAGGCCGATCTTGACCGGAGCCGCGCTGAACTGGAGACAACCCGCGCAGACGTGGAGACCACCCGCGCCGAGAAGGAAACGCTGGCCGCTGAACTACAGGCCCGCAATAAGGACATCGCTTACCTGCAACAGGTGATCACCCTGTATCAGCAGATGGAAGCGGCGGGCCTGGACGACCGGGTGATGGCCGGCCTCACCCCGTTGAATCTGGCCCTGCTGGCCCTACAGACAGCGCGGGCACTGCTACAGACTGGGGTGAACCAGGCGGCGGGGTTGCTGGCCGGGATCGAACTGCAATCCCCCATCATTGCCGACGGCCTGCTGTGGCTGGAAATCCAGATAAGCCAGCTGGCTGCCACCCTCCAGAGCCTGGAGGATGCTCTGAGCGGCCTGGTAGAGCCGGTCAAGCCGATTGCCGAGCAAATCGGGGACTTTATCGGCCAGGTCCTGGATGCCCTCCCCTTTGGTGTTGGACAGAACATCCGCGCCGGACTGGAAGCCATTGGCGCGATTCTGACGCACATCCCGGAACTGGTGAACAGCATCAACACCCTGGTGATCACGCCACTGCGCCAGTGGATCAGCCCGGAAGCCGACAAAGGACTGGTGGCTGAGGTCGTCCGTCCAATCAGCGCCAATCTGATCGCGCCGGCACAGGCGATGGTCGATAACACCGCCGCCCTGGAAGCAACATTCAGTGAGAAGTTGAAAACCCCTGTTGAGGACGCGCTGACTGCCCGCGCCAGGTTACGGCAGGAACTTCACCGGCTGACCGGCGTCTCATAATCGGCGCCATATCCACCTGGCCGGCTGGTGAGGAAATCGGCCCGTACATCGAGCAGCCATTTAGCCAGGATCAGCCTTTTTCGTGCTCAGGCAATGCCTCCAGGATGGCCCGTCCGCTGGCAACGTCCCGTTGGATCTGGGCAACCAGTTCGGGCACGCTGCTGAATCGCCGCTCCGCCCGCAGGCGCTGGACAAACGCCAGTTCCAGCGTCTCGCCATAAATGTCATGGTCAAAGTCCAGCAGGTGCGCTTCCACCTTCATGTGTGCCCCGTCGAAGGTTGGCTGCACGCCGATGTTGGCCACCGCCATCAGACGCTGGCCCTGCCAGTTGGCCCAGCAGGCGTACACGCCATTGGCAGGCAGCGCCTGCTCCTCCCACACATGCAGATTGGCAGTGGGAAAGCCAATGGTACGACCCCGGCGGTCACCAACAATCACCTGTCCCTGGACACGATACGGACGACCAAGCCAGGCAGCGGCCTGCTCCACCTCACCAGCAGCTAATGCTTGGCGGATACTGGCACTGCTGATCACCTGCCCGCCGGTCGTCAGACGAAGCTCCACCGTCTCCACCGTAAAGCCCTGTTCGAGGCCCCGCGCCCGCAGGAAAGGGACATCACCCTCCCGCTGGAATCCCAGGGCGAAGTCAGGCCCGACCCACAGCGCGGCCATGTTGAGATGCCGGCACAGCTGGTCAACGAAGTCGGCGGCGCGGATCCGGCTGATCTCACGATTGAAGGCGTGGGTGATCACCAGATCAACGCCCATATCCAGCAGCAACGCAGCCCTTACTTCCGGATGCGTCAGATAATAGCGGCCGCTCACCCCCTTCAGGACCACATCCGGATGAGGGAAAAAGGTCAGCACAACGCTGGTACGCCCGCTCTCCTGAGCCTCCCGCACCAGACGCTGGACGAGTCGCTGATGACCCAGATGCACACCGTCAAAGACGCCGATAGTCACGATCGAAGGCGTAGTCAGCGCAACGTCTGACAGTGAATAGAGGTGCCCGATCAAGCCGTTATCCTCCCCACGCCCACAGCAAAGGTCCCGACCATACCGCAGTTCGGGACAGGACACAATGGCTCAGGGGGCCATCACTCCTCAGACAAGAAGACTTTCACCGGCTGCCAGTGGCCCTTTTCCGCCCGCAGGATGGCCAGCAGGCTACCATCCGGACTGTAGGCCCTGGCCTCGCCGGACGCTTGCACCGGGGCCGGGATAGCACCACCATGCCGGATTCGTTGCGCGTCCTCCTCCGTTAGGTGCACGGCAGGTAGATCATAAAGGACACGCTCCGGCGGCCACAGGTACTGTC
>FWPV01002984.1_pt1 | contig 39688 bp, 22 predicted proteins | sample 2228371 | NCBI WGS metagenome assembly FWPV01 (sample SAMEA103939776, study PRJEB20133) | metagenome
AAGGCAATTGCAGAACCTGAACAGTTTACAAAAATGATTTTCTTTCCGGCATCTTTTAATGCTTTCAGGCAGTTTCGCTGGATCATAGGAAGTTCTATATTCGTACGATCTCCACCTTTAAATCCAGGAAGCTCGACAGGCATTTGTTCGCCTTCCAATTGGGAAGAAATTCCGCCTACAAAAATTACTACATCGATTCCCTTCAGTTTTTCAATAAGACTATCAAACTGGACAGGTACTTCTTTTCCAAAATTCAAACTGAGACTCGCAGGCCAACGACCAATTTGTCGGAAGCGAGCTTCAATTTTATATTCCTTACCTTTTTCAACTTTTAACGGAATACGTAACGTGCGTGGCCCAAATCTGATTGGCTTATACAGTGTGTCACTATTTACAATAAGTTCAAACAAACCACGTGGTTCAACTTTAAATACTATTTCTTCCGATTCTTTTGGTGAATACACTGTTTCATATTTTGCTGAAAAATTTTCCAGATTTACACCAGGAGCAAATTGATGTTGTCCCTCAGTTGTTAATTGCAAAGGACTCAAAATTTGTGTTGTTGTCACGCTTTCTCCGGCAAACTCGCGATTATTCCAGTAAGTAGCTTTTATTCCTTTTTCACCTTCTATTGAACATTTATCAATTATTGACTCAATGTACACCGTTTCTGTTAAATCACACCCTCTATCATATACAACGTTTTGACTAGTGATTTTGTTTTTTATACCTTCCAAAATTGTTATTGTTTTTATGGGCCTTCCATTATAATTGCCCCACATCATTCGTTTATCGTCAGCGTTGGGACCAATGACTGCAATTCTATCAAGTGATTTTGATAACGGAAGTATATTGTTTTTATTGTAAAGAAGAACAATTGATTTCCGAGCCATTTCCAAAGCTAATTTCTTATGTTCATCACTATTCACAACAGAAAACGGAATCTTTGTCCACGGCACTAAAGAATCAGCATCCATTTCTCCTAAATCGAAACGACCTACTAATACCCTCATTAAACTTCTATCAATATCTTCTTCGTTAATGAGTCCCTTTTTTACGGCTTCAGGTAATTGTTTATAGGCAGGACCTGCACATTCGACATCCGTACCTGCTCTTACAGCCGTTGCTGCCGCATGAATTGCATCTGGAGACGTCTTATGAGTTGTAAAGAAATCGGATATCGCTCCACAATCAGAAACAACAAGATACTTAAATCCCCACTCATCACGGAGAATAGACTGAAGCAATCGGGAATTACCACAGCAAGGTTCATTGTCTAAGCGCTGATATGCACACATTATTTCTCGTACATCAGCTTCTTGAACCAATGCTTTAAAAGCAGGAAGATACGTTTCCCTCAAATCACGAGGATCAAGATCAGTAACATTAAAAACATGACGGCTCCATTCAGGTCCAGAATGTACAGCAAAGTGTTTACCGCAGGCTAAGAGTTTTTTGTATCGTGAATCAGATGGACCTTGTAAGCCTTTTACAACTGCAACTCCCATTCTCGACATAAGATATGGATCTTCACCGTACGTTTCCTGTCCACGTCCCCAACGTGGATCACGAAATATATTGACATTCGGTGTCCACACCGAAAGACTTAAGAATCTCCTGTTTTCTCCACCTCTACGTATCGTTTCATGATATTTCGCTCTGGTTTCATCAGAAACCGCACAAAATATTTTATACACAAGTTCATCATCAAATGATGCTGCCATACCAATAGGTTGAGGAAATACTGTTACACTATCATTATTAGCAAGGCCATGTAGTGCTTCACTCCACCAATTGAATTTCTTTATCCCAAGTCGTGGTATAGCTTCAGATTGATCAATCATTAAAGCAGCTTTTTCTTCCAAGGTCAAACGAGAAATTAAATCTTTAGCCCGTTCTTCAGAACTCAAATTAGGATTTTGATAAGGAAGTATCTGAGCCAATATTTGGGATGCAAAAAGAAAACAAATTAAAAACAAATATCCGTTCCTCATTTTTGTCATTCCTTCTGATTAATTTCAATTATTACTTTGTAAATGTCTTTATCACAAACCCACCATAAGGTTGCACAGCAATTTTCACAGATTTAGATATTTGAATATTTTGCTTCGCAAAATCTTTTCCATCCTTTGTATCAGTAATCAGCATACCTTTCGGAGTTTCTTTTATAAAAGAAAGATCCAAATTTAGAGTACGTTCTGTAGTTTCTCCATTAATACCTGCAATGTACCAAGTGTTACCTTTCTTTCTCGCCAGCACAACGAATTTACCGGGATACCCATCGATGAATTTCACATCATCCCATGTTTCCGGTATAGAGCTCATCAACTCCCTGACAAAATCTTTCTGTGCCGACATACCGTAAGGGGTTTCAGCAATGTGTTGAATACCAGAAGTAAACAAAACGGACAATGCTAATTCAAAGCCACCTGTAGTTTTGCGTTGAATATTAGGAATACCTGAGAAATTAACCGGAGTAAAATCCATTGGCGAAAAGAGATTTCTCGTAAATGGAATGACTGTGCAGTGACGTGGTTGGTTATCCGCAAAGTATTGTGAGAATGTGACATATTCCATTCCACGAATGCTTTCCATACTTACCAAATTCGGATACGTTCGGTGCCAGCTCCTTGGATATGTGCAGCCATGGAAATTTACAGCAAGGTTATATTGAGCAGCATCCTTCAGTATATCGATATAATATTTCATCATAGACTGACCATCACCACCAAAGAAATCAACCTTGATGCCGGCAATTCCCATCTCCTTTAATTTCTGGAATTCAGCATGTCGCGACTCTCTTGTGAGCATTTTATCGCGCGGTGTAAGCGTTGTTGAATTCCATTCACCGGCTGAATTATACCACAATAATAGTTTTACATTTTTCGATTTCGCATAATCTGACAACTCTTTGATCTTCTCATAACCAATTTTAGCATCCCAAAACGCATCGATTAAACAATATTGCCACTGCATCTCTGAAGCAAAATCGATATAACGCTTTTGCACATCATAAACGGTTGAATCATCTTTAAGAATAACCCAGCTCCACGAAGCTATTCCGGGCTTAAGCCATGATGAAACATCGTACCGTGCAGAGATAGCCAAATCGGTTTCCAGCGTTGATTCAACAAGTCCTCTTAAATTTTCTGCGATAACAATGACACGCCAGGGTGTGTACCATGGTAAAACGGATTCTGGTAAATACGACTCATTGTCTCTGCATTCCTGTGGTTGCGGAAATTGAATGGAATATTCTCCATCGGGCGAAAATTGACTTAATCGCGATCCACAGTAGTTGGTATCGACTGCAGTTTCGGTAATGCTGAACCAATATTTACCAAAATTAAAAAGTGCAGGCATTACCCAACCCGCCTGATTGGGAGAAACAGTGCCAACAGGTATTTCTAATTGGTAATATTCCTCATACGATGGCTGAGTAAAGCACCAACCGGTGCGTGCATCAGGACAATGCTGTAGAAAAGCTTTTGTAGAAAGATCGAAATGGAAAGAGCTCAACTCTTTATAGATTTTAACCGGCTTGTCTGTTTTTTCAGGAAAATAATATCTGAATGCAACCCCATCATTCGAAACCTGAAAAATGATTTCCATTTTTTGAGAGGCAGAATTTCTTAAGTAGAAAATTTTCTTATTCCCAATATATGTACAGTTCAACCGCTTTCCGTGGGGTAACGTATATTGATCTGATACACTTGTTTCTACTGAAACAGAATCGAGAGTCAGATTCGAATAAAAATTTCCGTCGCTTCTACTGACTCCCAACTTTGATGGTTTCAGAATTACTGAGCCTGAATGAGAAACAGAATACATCGGCTCACCAGCTTTTGTGAGCCAGAATTCAACGGATATTTTCTTATCCGGACTTTTGACAGAATAAACTTCTGTACTGAAGCAATTGTTACTTAAGACAAACAACGCCACAGTAATCAAACAAAGTGCTTTGAATTTCATTTTCTCTTTTCCCTTTTATATTTATTTGAATAATAATTGTGCAAAATTGTAGAGATTGTTTCTCCACACAGGCCAGGTATGTCCGCCCGGATACTCACTGTATGTATACCGTATCCCTATTTCATCGAACTTCTTCATCATCACCTGACAGTTTTGCCAAGCAATATCTTCTTTTCCACCCATTGCAATCCAGAATTGTTTCAGGTTTCTATTTATCTTCTCAACGTTTTTCTTCATGAATTCATATTGCGCCTCTGCAATAGCATTTTGCATTGGTACAATCCATCCTGAACTGAATACTCCGAGATAAGCAAACATATCGGTATTGTTTACGCCGGCGTACAGAGTTTGTAATCCACCCATGGATAATCCTGCAAGTGCCCGATATCGTTGTTCTGACTTTACTCTGTAATTTTTTTCAACGAACGGAATAACACTCTCCTTTAGCTCAGCTTCGAACAGTTTGAGAACTTCCTCACCAAATCCTGAAGACGGCATATTCCCATCAACCATAACAATTAACATAGGTACTGCTTTTCCCTGAGCTATTAAATTATCGAGGATAAGATCGGTTTTCCCCTGTTGTGCCCATCCACGCTGATCTTCGCCACCACCATGAAGAATATATAAAACAGGATATTTCTCTTTAACATTCTGATCGTAACCTGGAGGAGTATAGAGATAAAAAGTGCGCCAACTTCTAGTAACCTTAGAGAAATATCTTTTAATACGAACATCACCATGCGGTACGTTTTTCACTGCATAAATTGTATCGCCTTTAAATGGCACTTCGATTCCGCTTGCCATGCGTCCCATTCCATAAAATGTTTCACTGGCAGGATCGCAAACAGCTACTCCATCGATGATGAGTGAGTAATAATGAAACCCTTCACCGAGCGTATCAGTTACAACTTCCCATACTCCTTCTTCATTTTTGATCATATCATATTTCTTGTGCAAATCGAGTTGAATTTTGTTCGCTTCGGGTGCTTTAATTCGGAAGATTGCGCGACCATCAGAAAGAATCTGAGGATATTTTGCTCCCCGTACATTCGTTGAAGCAGGAGTACCAACAAGACTACTGTATTTCTTAATTACTTCCTCCCCAACTGGTTTAAATAGTAACTGTGAGAAGTGATACAAACTGCTCTTCCAGATTTTGAAATCATGTCCACCAGGTTCAACAAAATAAGCATGGGGGACATTATGATTTTGAAGATAATCATGCGTACGCTGACTGAAAATAATAAGATTATCATTGTCGCCACAGGAAATCCATAACAACCGAATTTTCTTTTTCGCTTCCTCTGGATTTGGTACCAATAACTCCGGTGCTTTTGTGTTCGGAGCAGAAGAGAATCCACCAATCCAGGCAAACACATCCAGATTTCCCAGTCCAAAATTCAATGCCTGTCCCCCGCCCATCGACAATCCTGCTATAGCACGATGTTCTCTGTCGGTAAATACCGGATAATTTTTCTCGATAAAAGGAATAAGATCGTTTAATAAGTCTTTCTCAAAATTCGCAAACGCCTGTACTTTCACACTATCAAAAATATTTCCCTCAGCCCGATCATTTTTCATTGCGCGGCCGTTGGGCATCACAACAATCATCGGCTCAATTTTATTTTCAGCATAGAGATTATCTAAAATGACATCCGGCTGACCGCCTTTAAGCCATTCGGTTTCGTCCCCACCAATTCCATGCAACAAATACAAAACCGGATATTTCTTATCCTTTGAGAATTGCGGTGGAGTGTAAACCAGAGCTTTTCGCGTTGTTCCCACTGTTTTTGATTCGTAATAGATAGTATCAATTTTGCCGTGTGGGATATTATCCCGCAATTTATCAAAGTCCTGAGGAACTTTAATATTTTGAGAATGTAAGCTATACATAAAAAATATCATCAGAATTACCGGTGTCATAACCTTATTCATAGTTTTTCTCCATAATTATTCTTACACAATAATATTCAATAAACGAGCACTATCAGTGTTATTTTTTGAATAACTGTTCCAAAGTTCTTGAAAGATAGAGCTTACAATTCATCCAGGTGTGTCCGCCAGGTACAATAAGAGTTTCGAATCTCAATCCCTTTTTATTAAACATTTCTATGAGCTGCTTTACGCTATCATACAAAAAATCTTCTTCTGCTATACTGATGAAAAAATGTTTCAATTGTTTATTTATTAAAACTGTATCAGGCGACCAGTTCGAAAAGTTCTTTCTGAATTCTTCTGTTGCGGTAAATGGAGCAAATGCATAGATGTAAGCAAATATATCAGGATTCATAAGTCCGATATTCAACGTTTGTCCGCCACCAAAAGAAAAACCGGCAATAGCCCGATGTTTACTATCGGTATAAACAGGATAGTTTGATTCAATAAAAGGAATAATATCGTTCAGCATATCTTTTGTAAAATACTCCATAGGTTTTGGCATAACATTAGCATAAGGCATAACAATAATCATCGGCACAGCTTTGCCTTGTGCTATAAGATTGTCGGCTATGAGATTAGCACGACCTACCTTCGTCCATGTTTCTTCTGTATCAGAACCTCCATGAATTAGATAAAGAACTGGATACTTCTTCTTTCCATTTATATCAAATCCCGGAGGTGTATAAATAACAAGCTGGCGTATAGTACCAAGTGTGGAAGATTTGTAATAACAATAGCTAATCTTTCCGTGCGGTACATCTTGTAATTCATGGATTAAAGGTTTGTCACCGCGTATCTCAATCAGGCTTCGTTTAAATCTCTCATTTGCAAAAAGGTATGAATTGTTGGGATCAGCAACTGCGATACTATCGACCCGGAAGAAATAAGGATAAATATCCGGCTCAACAGGTGGTACAGTGATACTCCAGACACCGGCTGTATCTTTTGACATACTAACCGGACTTTTTAAGAACTCAGCATCAAGCAATACTTCTTTTGCATTAGGTGCAAAATAACGGAATGTAATACTTTTATCAGAATTTATTTCAGGAGAAACAATTGCCGGTGGTCTTTGCGCATTTGTTGTGAGTGTTGTAATAATGAAGAGTAAAAGTAGAAAATATTTTTTTTTCATGACCTTAACCTCATTTAAATAGTAATTGAGAAACTTCGGTTAGAAATAATTTTGTATTCATCCAGGTGTGTCCACCTGTAGTTATGTAGCTTTTGTAATTGATGTTCTTCGAATTAAGAAAATCCATAAATTCAACTGTATGTTTGTACAAAAAGTCTTCATCCCCGACACTTATCCAGAAGAGTTTTATTTTACTATTCGTTACATCTGGATTTTCGTAAATATGCTTATACTCTTTTTCCATCTCCTGTTGAGATAAGTATGCCGCAAAACAACAAATCCATGAAAACTTATCGAGATTACTGAAAGCAACCCGTAGAGTTTGTCCACCACCTCTGGAAAAACCACCGATTGCACGGTTTAAGCGGTCGGAATATACCCGATAATTTTTTTCTACATACGGAATAATTTTTTCAATCAAATCTTTTTCAAACGACTTTGCTCTTCGTATCGCTTCTTCACTTTCCCTCGATCTTGGATCAAATGGTTTTGGGTAACCTTTTTGTTCTGCAATTCTTGCCTCTATATTACCATACGGCATAACAATGATCATCGGCTTTGCTTTACCTTCAGCAATCAAATTATCGAGAATAAGATTTGCACGACCTACCTTAAACCACGTTTCTTCCATATCAGTTGTACCACTAATAAGGTAGAGAACAGGATATTTTTTATTCGGATTTTTTTCATATCCAGGCGGAGTGTAGACAACCAATGTGCCTATAGTGCCCTCGACGGATGGATAATATTCATATGTAACCGTTCCATGCGGAACATCTTTTAAGGAATGAACTAACGGTGGATCATCAGGAATATCAACCAAACTTGCTTTGAATCTTTCGTTTGGGAAGTACAAAACGTTACTTGGATCCATTACCTGAATACCATCTACAATGAAAGAATATGGGTAAATGTCTGCTTTGATTGGACCAACAGTAATGCTCCAGATTCCTAAACTATCTTTAATCATCGGATACGGTTCTTTTGCAAATTGTGCGCTAAGCTTCACTTCTTTTGCTGAAGGAGCTAAGTACCGGAACACAACTGTTTTATCTGAATTAACCTGAGGAGAAATGATAAATGGACCTCTGGGAACCTGAGCTACAACACTGCTTAATAAAAAAAATAGCAATATAAGGATAGATTTAAATACACTAAATTTGTTTTCCATAATGCATCACTCATTTATTGTTGGAGGTTTGAATTAGTTTTTATCATTTTGCTTTATAAATATTTTTCAACCATTTAAGAATAGGTGTTATCCATTCTTCAGCAGGTTGAAATAAAACAAAGCCATGATTACCCCGCGGATAGATATGCAATTCCGCTGGTACATTATTTTGCTGTAATTTCTTATAAAAGATAATACTATTATCCACTGTAACGACTTTGTCATCCCCTGCATGTGTTATATAAGAAGGTGGAGTGTCAGAATCTACCTGCAATTCATTTGAAAATTTTTGGATATCATCCTGTGATGGATTATTGCCCAACAAATTTCTTCGTGAATCATGGTGTGTTAATTCGTCTTGCATACTAATTACAGGATAGATTAATATGAGAAAATCCGGACGAAGATTGGTATTGTTAGTATTTTCAATGTAAGTTTGCTTAAAGTGTGTAGCAGCTGTTGCAGCCAAATGACCACCTGCAGAAAAACCCATAATACCAACTTTATTGGTATCAATGCCCCACTTCTTTGCGCCTTCTCTCACCACTTTAATAGCTTGTTGTGCATCCTGAATCGGGCCAATTTTCTTATCAATCATTGTCGCATCATCAGGAAGTCGATACTTCAATAAAAATGCTGTAATACCATTTTTTGCGAGCTCTTTTGCTGTTCTCACACCTTCGGCCTGATAAACTACTACACCGTAAGCACCTCCGGGACAAATAATAACAGCAATACCATTCGATTTCTCTTTCTCCGGAAGATATACTTCAAGCGTTGGATTTGTAACATTTCTATACATGCCGGATGTATATTCTTCCTTGACATTTGCTTTTTTGGAATTAGGGATATCTCTTGTATACAAATTAATTATCTCTTGAGCGTTCGAAATAAATGCTGAGAGGAAAAATATTATTACAGCGATAAATGTATTTGCTTTCATTTTGCTTTTTCCTTTTTCTCCAATTCTTTAGTAAGAAAATCTACCATTAATTTGATGTTCTCCTCCGTATAAACACCAAATCCATGTTGACCACCTTTCACAAGAAATAACTGAGAGGGAACCCCTGTTTTTTGTAAGGCTTCATGTAAAAGAACACTCTGGCAATAAGGTACTACTCTATCATTATCTCCATGGAAAATCAGAAACGGCGGGTCGGTCGGATCAATATATGTCATTGGATTTGCCAGTAAAGTCTTTTCTTTATGCTCCTGAAGTGGTCCGCCAATATAAAGAGATGCCGGTGATTTTGCATCGTTGTGTATAAAATCCGTACCACCGCATGAATCCATTACAAGCATATTTGTAGGACCGAACCAGTCAACTACTGCATCCACTGAACTACTATATGTTATGTGGGAAGCAAGATTTCCTTCAACATCAATGGTTTCATTTCCCAAAGTGTACTGCTTCACAAATCTAGAAGTACCTGCCATTGCAGCTAAATTTCCACCTGAAGAACTTCCTGTTATTCCGATAAAAGAAGTATCCAGCTGATATTTCGATGCATTTGCCCTGATAAATCTGATTACTGCTTTTATATCATGTAGCTGAGCAGGAAACTTCGCGTCGGAACTTGAACGATGATTAGGCATCACAACAGCAAAGCCTGCTTCAAGTAATGGTTTTCCTAATATGGGAAGATCCATTCCTTTCGAATTGTTACTGAACCATGCACTTCCGTAAATCACAACTACAACAGGATATTTCTTTTTTACAACCTTCGGTAAGTAAATATCAAGACGATGATAAACCAAACTATCACCTACATAGTCAACATCTTTCCAGCTTTGTGAATAATCCTGTGCAAAGCAAACTAAAGTCATTGTAAGTATAATTATCGCGACTGAACCAGCAATCTTTCCTTTTAAATTCATTGTTTCACTCCTTAATCTTTACTTTTATCTGAGTAAACGAATGAGGTTCGAATGTATATACCAGTTTGTTTCCGTTTGACTTAATCTTTTTTACACCAGGAATATATTTATCTCTCTTATCAAAATTAAAAGGTTCATCAAGCGAATCCTGATTAATCACAGTAACCTCTGCTTCGTCAGCAAATGGTATTGTTATACTTACAACTTCTGCAGTAATTGGATCATCCTTGTGTCTGTTAACAACATTGAGGATTATTGTCTTTACCGAATGATTATAGACTGATGTAACATCGAGATATGGGATTCCTTTGTATTGGTTGGTATTAAAAGTATCGCATTGAACATATGTATCAATTGCAAAGCCATGACAATTGTTTGAGAAGGATTTGAAGATATAAAAGAGAGGTGTTTTAAATGTACCTTTTTCTCTATCTTCCTGGAGAAGAGATGTCAACATAGTAAAGTTTGCCATCTTTACAATATCTGCATTGCGTATAAATGAATTAAAGCATTGAGCAACTGGTAAGACTGATAAAAAGTTGCGCCCCATAATACCCCACTCATCAAATGAAATGTATATCGGGTTTTTGAATCCTTTCATTGCGCGCACTGCATAAATTTCTGATACTGTTACTTTAATCTTTTCCTCAAAATCCATTGCGCTCTGTCCCATAAATTCATAATAATCATTCGATCGCTCCCAATAACGATGGATAGAGATATAATCAATCACATCGCCTAAGCCAGCTAAAACTTTCCAGTTCCATTCAACCCATTTTCCGGTCGGTTCATAATAAGATGAACCTGACGCGACCAACTTAATTGATTTATCAACTGAGCGCATTGCTTTTGCTGCTTCGCGTGCAACCTTCACATAATCATCAGCATTCATATGACCAAGTTCCCACGGATAACCATCTACTTCATTTCCAAGATCCCATATTTTGATATTGTATGGTTCCGGATTTCCATTCTTAATACGAAGCTCGGAATAGTAAGTTCCTCTTGGATGATTGCAATACTCTACCCAATAGCATGCGTCGAGAATAGAACCCATTCCAAGTCCAAGATTTACACAAACAACATTTTCACTCCCTATTGCCTTATTAAGTGCAACCCATTCATCTGTACCAACTTCATTGTTTTCATATCCACCCCAGGCAAGATTAAGGCGACGAGGTCTTTTGTTTTTTGGTCCGATGCCATCTTTCCAGTCATAGCCCATCACAAAATTTCCACCAGGCCAGCGCATATTGGTAATTTTCAACTCTTTCATTGCCTCGATATAATCTTTTCGGAAACCGTTTTTATCAGCAAGTGGCGACTTTGGATTATAGAGAGGACCATAGAGGGTGCTAAAGAACGCCGTATCAGGCAAACCCATTCGTCTGCCACTGAAATTAATGGGTTCCATAAATACGCCATATATTTTGGGATCGATTTCTGCGATCTTGCGATCCACATCAATTTTAATAGTTGCAGTCTGTGCAAATAATGCCAGCGGAATGAAAAACAAGAGAATAAAAATTTTTCTTTTCATACAGATATTATCCTTTCCTTATTTTACCAACAACATTTTTTTAGTATCTGAAAATTCACCTGCCTGTATTTTGTAGATATAAATTCCGCTTGGCAGAGAACCTAAAGTAGTGTTGGAATTCAAAGCATTAAATGAAATTTCATAAATCCCTGCATTTTGGTGTTGATTAACTAATGTAGCAATCTCTCTACCTAACAAATCATAAACCTTTAAAGTAACGTGGCCAGAATTTGGAATTTGGTAACGGATCTTTGTTACAGGATTGAATGGATTGGGATAATTTTGTGACAGTTCATATCCTCTTACTGGAACTATATTGTCTGTTACACTAGTAGGTTCCTTAAAGATTAACTGAGAAAAATAATACAACCCATGTTTCCACACTGTCCAGTCATGGCCTGCGTTTTGTATAAGAACATAGATATGCGGAACCTGTTTTTGAGCTAGATAATCGTGTATTCCCTGACTTACATATAGCAAATTATCGCTTGTACCGCATGAGATCCAAAGCTTTTTCAGTTTACTTGCTGTTAGTGACGGATTCGGAACCAGCTCACTCGCTGATTTTGTATTTGGAGCAGCGGAAAACGCACCGACATAAGCAAAGGTATCGAGATGCGCAAGGCCAAAGTTGAGAGATTGACCACCACCCATGGAAAGACCCGCGACAGCACGGTTTTCCCGATCAGTTAAAACTGAAAAGGTAGTATCAATAAATGGTATTAAATCATTAATAAGATCATACTCAAAATTTTCAAAAGCTCTAAAATGTTCCTGTGTATATATATTTGCTGGGGGATCGTCATTGACGGAAGCTCTGCCATTAGGCATTACGACTATCATAGGCTCGAGTTTTTGTTCTGCATATAAATTATCGAGGATATTATGTGGTTTTCCGTTATTATACCACTCATATTCATCACCACCGATGCCATGTAACAAGTACAATACATTGTATTTTTTTTCAGTTGAGTATCCTGGTGGTGTATAAACAAGCACTCTACGATTAACCCCGACCGTTGAAGAATAATACCATTTTGCTGTAACAGTGCCGTGGGGAATATTTGATTTGTATGAATCATACCCTGATGGTGGAAGAGGATATCCTGAATCTTGGGAATAACTATAGTGAAATGCAAAGATAATAATGGAAGCTAACAAACATGCAAACATAGAATATTGGTTTTTCATTGCCATTTACCTCCATATTATTTAGTGTAAACGATTTCTTTTCTCTGATTTGCTGTATCATGAATAACGTTTTAAACAGCGGAAACCCTTTTCTTACACGACACGTGTCAGAATGTTTTGATAATATACCTTCAGCCCGTTGAACTGATCGGAAAAAAAGAATACAACTAAATCTTGATCGTTTTTTATATAAAATATTTCGTTGCTTAAAATATTGTTTGATTTTAAACAACAACAAACCATAAACAAATATTTTTTCACCAAATTACGCAACGCACAAATGAGGTGAAAAAATCTACTCTCAATGATTGAATTCAGTATTAAGGAAAGATAATGGGGGATGGAAATGTTTGCCGACTATAAAAAAAGGCGAACATTTCATTGTTCGCCCTTTGCAAAAAATATGCAAGCAACTGTTACTTTTGGAGCAACATCTTTTGAACTTTTGAGAAATTACCTGCCTTCATTGCATAGTAGTAGACTCCACTAGCTAAATTCTTTGCATCAAAAGTTACAGTATGTGTACCTTTTGAGTATTCTCTTCCGGCAAGCTCTGCAATTTCCTGCCCTAAAGAGTTGTAGACTTTTATTGATACATACACTTCTTCTGGTACGGTGAAGGATATTGTTGTAGATGGGTTAAACGGGTTTGGATAGTTTGAACCGAGTTCATAACGACTCGGTGTTGATACTTCTTCAGTATCTTCCTCTTTTCCGGCTTGCCATACTGTTACATTTGAACTTCCGCTGCTCTGAAAACCTTCAGTTGCCATAATTTGATATGCATGACTTCCGAGATTCCAACCTAACCTCGCCCACGCATTGACATGATTCTGAAATGTAATCGTTTGATTACTACCAGTGGGTCTTTTTGAAGTACGAACACTCCAATACTGGTAGAATGTTCTTGTACCTTCGATCGAAGGAGCATTGACACGTTGCATACGATAAAGATCATATGTTCCTCCATCGCTACTTACACTACCGGCACGTGTACCTCCTGGCGGACGCCAGCTGCCCCAACTATCAACAACATAGTATTCAATTAACGGATTTCTCGTCCAGCCATAGAGACATAAATAAGCATTTCCATTGGGCGACCATACTCCGGCATTGTATCCAACTCGTCTGCTCGATGAACCTGTACTCCAACCCTTTCCACCAACGAAATTATACCGACTCCCAAGATTCCAGTTAACACTGTAATTTCCTCCTGAACCCAATGTCATAGTTGCTGTACCACCATCTTTCCAGTATGAGTAGAAATAACCGTTATGGGTACCAGTTTGGTTAGATGTTATTGTTTGAGCGATTGATAACTGTGCTAACAATGTAACAGTTAAAACGACTACCATGTATAAATACAAATGCTTCAATTGCATAAACAGTACCCTTTCATTGATTTTAATTGTTAATAATTTACTCAGATTGTAATAAACTCTTTTTTTTCCTAATTCAGGCGGACTCATTGTATGGAGTGCAAGATCCTCCAGTTGTTTCAGTAAAACAACGGAAGCGTTTTTTATAGTACGATTGTTGTTATTCATCCACCCCTCAAACGGTGAATTATTTACAATTGCAAATGCCTACTTAGCTTATTCCACGTTTTCAGAGAATATTTCAATGGTATGTTTTAATCAGCTCCGACGACCAATTCAAAACATCAACGACTCTACCCTTCGTCCACCCGATTAAGCTGGAAAGCCTCTTCCTTCCTTTGTAATCTCCCTTTAACAATCTGAAGTAAGCTAATATCATATTAACATAATGTCAAGCATTTATTATTAAATGATTAACGCCATCTTTTACCACTAATATTTTTAATGAATCTTATTCAATATTTTTTCCGGTATACTTTTTTTACATATTACAGAAAAGATAAGTAAGCATTGCACAATCATATAAAGGGTAGAAAGAATGAAAAATAACCTTCGCAACATCTTCCTTTTTGGCTTGCTCATACTTATTGCCATAGGTACAGGCGTTTATTTCTACTACCTTGTAATGAAAGAACCATCTTTCGAACTAAAAACACAAGCTGTCAGTTTTAACGAAACACTGCTTGCTACGTTACCTGCAGATTTTGAAGATGAACACCTCAACAACCACGTCTTTAGTCCTGATGGGAAAAAAGTCGCTTACATCATAACTAGAAATAATCTCGTCTCTGTCGTTGTTAATGATTCTGTCGGTATATTTTACGAAGAAGTCGGACCACCTCATTTTAGTCCCGATGGAAAAACACTTGCGTATAAAGCAAAGAGAAAAAGTAACTGGTTTATGGTAATAAACGGTGATACATCAGATTATTACGATGAAATAGACTATCCTTGTTTTAGTAACGATGGAAAGATGATCGGATTCTGTGCTCGAAAAAAAGATAAATGGTATGCTTTAGTAAATGGAATGCAATCGAAGCCATACGATAAAGTTGAACACATTACCTTTAGTACAGACGGTACAAGAATCGCGTTCCGTGTTCAACGTAATAACCAATGGTGTATGGTAGTAGATTCCATCGAAGGCGAATATTTTGATAATGTACGTGATTTTGCTTATAGTCCCGACAGCAAACACTTCTCTTATGCTGCACGCAAAGGTGATAGCTGGTATATAGTAACTGATACAGGAAAAACCCCATCATACGATGCTGTGGGAAAACCATTATACAGTCATAACGGAAAACGATTTGCATACGGAGCCCGAAAAAATAATCAATCATTTATAGTTATCAATGGTATTGAGAGTGATAAATATGACGGTGTCAGAGATCCTGTTTTCAGTCCTGACAATAGAACAATTGCTTTCCCTGCTCGTTTGGGTAACTACTGGTTTTATGTTATCAATGGAAAGCATGGCGAACTCTTTGATGAAGTAAGTACAATCTCCTTTAGCAACGATGGTAGTCGTTACGGTTACTGGGGCAAAAGAAGCAATGTTATGTTTGTTATTATTGATGGTGTTCTTAGTGAACCTTATGCAGACGTCAGCACTCCTTATTTCAGCCCTGATGGAAATACTGTTGCATATGGTGTAAAAGAAGATGATCGTTGGTATATAATTTCCGAAGGGAAAAAATATTCTGCATTGAATGGAATACTACCCAGAGAAATTTTATTAGAACATTTTCGACTTAAAGTTGATCAGACTGGTATCTATATCCGACGGGAAAACGTAGTAGCCCTGACAAGTAATACAAAGAAAGTTGTTTACGTTTGCCTACAAGATAGAAACTATTATATCGGAATAAATGGTTTTACCTCAGAGCCTTACGATTATATCGGCGGTGCAGTTTCGGCAAAAGGACTTGGAATTTCCTTACCGATCGAGGCAAAAGATGGCATGTTACTGCTATCATCCCTTTCAATAATGGGAATCAGCACAGTATCAATGGGAGAGATCTACAACGGTACGCCATACATTCATATTTCACCTGATGGAAAAAAAATAGCATTCGGTGCCCGAAAAGGAAGAGAATTGTGGTGGAAAGTTCTACCTCTCAACTAGGAATAAAACACGGTTGCCTTGTAGCAGATTGCTACTTTAGCAAATGGATTTTTTTTGTTGAAGAATACAAAATTTTTCCATTATCGCATGCCATCATACGCAGAAAGTACATACCACTTGCATAAGAATGAGCTTCAAACTGAACCTGGTATTTTCCGGCCTGCATCTTTTCATCAATCAGCCGAACAACTTCACGTCCCAGTAAATCATAGACCGTCAATGTGATGTATGATGATTGTGCTAACTGAAATTCTACTGTTGTTAATGGATTGAATGGATTTGGATAATTTTGCATCAAATAAAATGAAGCAGGAACACCTTCGGCACTTTTGACTGAAGTAACAACTTCACTCGGTACTGCAAGATAATCAACGTACATCCATCCCCACGACATTTCCATTTCTATGGAATTCGAACCAAATCGCAAAGGTACGTTGATGGACTTTTCCAACCAGACTTTTGTTACACCATCAAACATCAACTCTCCAATTCTGACTCCGTTTACATTAATATATTGACCTTTTGGAGTATCATAATTGAGGTTATATCCAAATGTAATATCAAAATTTCCCGCTCCAAGCACATTGTTAATAATCCATATAATTTTTGTTCCCGTTTCATTCGTTGCGACATCAACGTATGCCCCGCCACTTGCATCAGCACTACTTTTAACACTCATTCCAGTTCCGACACGTATTGCGGCTTCTGCTTCGTAGCGTACCAACGGAGGTGTACCTACTAATATTTTTACACTGTTCGATTTCCGTCTGTTGTCCTGATTGTCATATACAACCGCGTGGATTGTATAATATCCATCAGACATCCCACTCCATTCATAGATATACGGCTTAACCGAATCAACAGCGACAAGTTCAGTTTTGTTTACATAAAACTCAACCTTTGCAACTGTACCATCATTATCCCATGCATCTGCTTCGATTATTACAGTTTCACCGCTATTGAATTTTTCATCGTGTTGCGGTTTAGTTAATACTATTCCGGGCCAATCACCACTTATCCCCTCCACATCGACATCATTCCGATAGTTATTCCACATAAAGCGAATCGCCTGAAGCATATCATTCTTTTGAGAGACAGTATTATCGGTCCACGACCATGCCAATGCTCCGGCATAGTTTGATGCATATAGAGTGGGATAAAGATAATTTTTTGGTATTCCATCGGTATCGGTAATATGAAATTCTGCTACGACGATAGGTTTTGTCAACCCCCATGCCGTTGCAGCATTTCTAAATGGACTTGGGCCGGTTCCACTATAGTAATGAACACAATAAAAATCTAGAATTCCCTCGGAATCCCCTCCGGCATCAATAAGACGATCGTCTCTGTAATAATTATAGTTCGACATTGTAGCAAGATTATCCAGATAAATTGCAATTTCTTCAGTCGAAGCTGTCAATTGATAGTGTTGTTTTAGAAATGAGGCAATCATCATTTTTTCTTCTCTACTCATTTCTTTTCTAAGTGATGCCGAAATCTGTTCGTCGGTAAGAGCTTTGAAACTCCACGCACCACTGGTTACCTTAGCAGTTGTATCTGTTTTGTGTATTGCACCTGCGCAGAGATTTATAAAACGTTGAATTGCCGACATCGGGACATGTTCAATATCACTCCATCCGAATTCATTACTCATTCCTTCCGGTTCGTTAAATATTTCCCATGCAATAATTGCCGGATGTCCTTTTAATGAATCAACCATCGGAATAAGACAATTGTTAATGTATGCCCGTGTATAGTTTGTATCTGTTAACAACAATGTATTTCGTGTTTTCACTATTGTGCTGTTCGTTTTGCGGAGCATATCGAAAGACCAGAGACAGAGAATAACACCTACTTCACGTTCCCATGCGATATCAAGTATTTTTTTCAGATCTCGGATTGTACCTTCACCCATACTGATAACAAAATTGTTTTCATCAAATTGCGGTGTAACAGTACCATTGGTGTGAAGCCACCAGCGTACTGCATTGCCACCGCTATCATGGATAGTCAGGAAAAATTCTTCAAATGCTTCATAGTTTTTTGGTGATGGTCCGATATCGTTGGCAAAACTCATCCATGCCATATTTACTCCGTTTAAAAAAAGACTCTGATTATTGTACTGTATTCTATTATTTACCTGTGAATACAGCTGCACGGAAAGAATTAAATAAGCCAAAAGCGTTAGAAAAATTTTAGTGTTCATCTGAATTATCCTCGTTATCAATCTGTTATTGTCAATTCCTTTTTAAGCCGTATATCATTGACTGATGCACCAACAAGAATTTCATAAGAACCTAGTTCCACTACCCAATCTCTCTTTTCGGGATGCCAGTATGCAAAGTCACCTCCACTAAGTTTTAAACGTACAACTGTGCTTTCGCCAGGTTTAAGCCGAACTTTTGCAAATCCTTTTAGTTCCTTAACAGGTCGTGGTATAGAGCTTTGAAGCTGTCGTATATACAACTGGAGAATTTCTTTTCCTTCTCTCGAACCTGCATTTTTTATAGTACATTCAACTGTAACAGTACCTTCCTTCTTTATTGTCTTGCTCGAAATGTTTATATCAACATAATCGAACTTTGTATAACTTAAACCATATCCAAAGTAGTATAATGGTTCAATATTTCTTGATTCGTACCAACGATAGCCTGTAAAGATTCCTTCTTTGTATTCTATTGTATAAACCTCTTGTTTCTTTTCACCTTCGCTGTTCCAACCTGTATAAAGGGTTCCTCCTTCTGGAATATAGCCGTAACCAGGTGAATCACTAAATTCTTTTTCTATCGTAATGGGAAGTTTCCCGCTGGGATTTGTTTTGCCGGAGAGTATTTCAGCAAGTGCATTATTTCCATTTTGACCGACATACCAGGCATAAAGAATTGCTTTTACTTTATGTGCCCATCCTGTCATCCGTATACCACTACCTGAAGTTACTATAACAATTGTATTTGGGTTATTATTTGCACACAGCTGAACAAGCTCCTCCTGTTCTTCAGGAAGCTCAAATGGTCTATCCCATCCCTCACTATCGGAGGTACCAACATTACACAGAACAACAGAAGCTTTGGATATCTGATCCGACGATGGGTTACGGATATATTGTACTTTTGTACCAAATTCCTTTTTTAAAGCATCCATCATCAGAACAATATTATATCCTTTAACTTCTGCTGAACCACCACCTCTGGCAAGCTGTTCAACGTATTCACCGGTAACAAGGATGGACAGTACGGACGATTGTATCGGTAGAATATTATCTTCATTTTTTAACAGTACAATAGATTCGCGTGCAGTTTCCAATGCTATTGTTTCGTGATAAGGGAATGATTGATAATATTGTGGATCGGAAGTTCGTTCATACAATTTCATTGCAAAACAGGTTGTCAGAATACTTCGTACCATTCTGCGTATATCATCATATGTTACAAGACCTTTTTCGAGATAGTCTTTAACATTTTTAACAGCTTCAGCTGATGGCATTTCCAGATCCTGACCACTTTTTATAACTTTTACTCCGTCGTAAACCGACCACCAATCTGTCATCACAAGCCATTGGAATCCTAACCTTGTACGTAATAAATCGTTAATGACATAACTACACTGCCCAGCCCATTCACCATTGAGAAGGTTGTATGAAGTCATTACAGCTTTAGCACCCGCATCAATACCCGCCTTAAATCCGGGCATATATATTTCGTGGAGCGTACGTTCATCAACCACAGAATTACTTCTCCGACGGAAGTACTCAGTATTATTTGCAACGAAATGTTTCAGAGTAGCAACAGTACCAGTACTTTGTACACCACGTACATATGAAGCTATTAGTTGCGAACGTAGGAACGGATCCTCACCAAAATATTCAAAATTTCTTCCGCACTGAGAATGACGGTAATGATTTAATCCTGGTCCTAACAAGATACCAATACCACCGGCTCGGCATTCTTCGCCAATTGAACGAGCATACTTATATGCAAGATCTGTATTCCATGTTGCAGCAAGTGCCAGTGGGCAAGGAAACGCAGTGGACTTTTCCATTTTATATTTTGACAAATCATTGTTCTGAAATGTTTCACGTATATGAACACCAGCTGTTGCATCTGCCATGTATATTTCCTGAAGTCCAAGACGAGGTATAGCTCTGATAAAAAATGAGCGATCACCTCCTATATAACTGAGTAATTCGTCATCTGACATTAACTTAAGTACAGAATCGGCTTTTGCACAGGCTTCTTCATATGAGAGAGGCTGAAATATCTCTTCCTGTGTTTGGGCGTAAAGGGGATTATTGTACATAATAAACAATACATTTATTAATAAGATTATAGATAGAATTTTTTTCATAACACACGCTCCGAATATAAATTAAGCTTGCCGATGGGTAGAGATACCATCATCGGCAAGCCTGAAGGGTACTGCAATGAGACGAATTATTTAAGCAACAACATCTTTTTTACTGAACGGAAATCTCCGGCTTCGAGTTTATAGAAATATACACCCGATGCAAGTTTTCCCGCATCGAACACATACGAATGCTGACCGGCTTCCATTCTTGAATCGATCAAAGTTGCTACTTTCTGACCGAGAATATTGTAAAGAACCAGTTTCACATTCGAACTTTTTGCAAGTGTAAACCTGATTGTAGTTGTAGGATTAAACGGGTTCGGATAGTTCTGTTCGAGTGTATACGACAGAGGCATATTGACATCGTCCACCTCTGTAATAACATCGCGTTTGACAACTGCAATACGATCGATCTGAACATTAGATCCTGAGATAATTAGTTGATAGATATCAGGTGTTACATTTGTAAATACAGGTGTCATTTTTTCTAGACCGGTCGAATCGCTTTTACTTTCGAGATTAACATTCACAGCTGGTCGGTTTCCAAGCTGCACTTGAATTGTTTTCGGTCCGGAATAGTTTTGATAGTAAATATTGAAGAGATAATTACCTGGAGATGAGAAAGTTACCGGTATAGTCACCGAACCATTTGTACCAAGAGCGACTGATTTGAATTTGCTTGGAACCCAAGGTGCACCTTCTGCTTTCAATGTCACAATATCAAAAGTAGCATCGGGAGCACGGAGTTGAACAACAGGTGTTGATTCACCAGCGGGAATGACATCGATACCCGCAAAATTCTGCCAACCCCAGGAGGACTCTATGCGAATTGTGTTGGGTCCTGCAGGTAATGTCAGAGCACCAGCTTCCAAAATCTCTGATTGTTTAATAAGAGACCATGCCCATTCATTTGTTGGCATACCATACGTTGGATGACCAGCTTCTTCTGGTGCCCAGATATATTCGCCCCATCCTTTAGGATCATGAATACTCGTTCCGTTTACAATAATTCTCTGACCTCTCATATTATTACCACGCAAGTGTGTCCAAACGTTCAGATCATATTGACCACCAGAAGCGAGGTTGAAATCCCATTGTATCCATCCACCACCATCCATCTGAAAATACGAAAAGCCCTGGAATGGTTGGATAGATGCCGATCCTCCAAGAGTACCATCTTCAGCTTCATATGCAACTTTAACAGAATCGATAATTCTGTCACCTGCCATATTTTGAATTTGTTCAATATATGTAGCTTTGTTTGCTTCAAACGTAGCTTTTTGTGCAGGGAACCAATTAAGATCGCCTAACGGCAATCCATCTGTTCCGGCAGTTAACAGGTTTGCAGGTGTGCTATAAGCAAAATTCTCCGGCAACGGCCAGCGAATATCTGTTGCATATTCTGTTGGCATAAAGTGATAATCCGTCGCCGGGGTGACACCTTGTCGCAGTAAGGAAATATTATTCCACATTGAATCGAGTACAGTTGCAGGATAACCGTTCTGCACACCTGGATATGTGGGGAAATTCGGTCTTTCTGTCAACCACAATGTATCTGTAACTTTTACCTGTTTATAGAATTTTGAATTATCATCATCCAATTTGTTGAGAAAATCTATTTGTGTTACTGGCCCAACAATGTATTGATAACGAATCGTGTCACCGTATTTATTCTTAAAGAACGGATCATTCCATACAGCTAGTTTTGCAAGCAATATACGTCGTCCGGCTTCGGTACCATATTTTGCGGGTAAAGGACTAATGCCCCACATTCCTGAAAAGTAGGAACGAGGGTCACGGCCGGGATTGGAATAATCATTATAACCCTCACCATGCCAGAATCCATTGACAATCAGATTGTTTGTAAAGTATGCTTCGCGGAACCAACCACCGGTGATAAAATTACGACCGATATTAACCATTGTATTATGATTAAAGCGTATATATTTTGCTGCACCACCTTCGAGCTGAAAAACTGTGAATTGTAAATTAAAGAAGGTATTGTTTTCAACAACAACCGTATCCTGGTCTGCCCAAATAGAAATACCTCGTCCTTCCCATTGCTGCGAACTTGGTTTACCGATGAGATTACGGAATTTATTATTTGTAAAGTAGATATTATTGTTTGAACCAGTTACTGCAAGCAAAGCAAAGTTTGTTTGCTCAAGTATACAATTGTCAACAACAATTTGACAATTGCTGCCATCGAACTGAATCGGTTGATAGTATGTTTGTACACCATTATCATCACGGCCAGTTAACCACAAATTCCGTAATTCAAGATCTCCTAATCCTGTAATTATTCTGCCATCAACAGTTCCATCATTTCGGGAAACCATCTGAATAACAGGTGGATTTTCCACTTCAGTTGAACCTGCCGGTTCGCCTACAATACGAAGTGGCCAACCATCATTAACAATTCGTTCCGTAATCCAATAAAAACCTCCTTTTTTCAGCTGATAGACACGATTCAGATTTGCCCGTGCACCACCAGCTACAGTATCGCCCATAATTGCCTCCCACAGCGCATTCTTTTTTGGTTCTCCAGAGCCAGGCGCTGTTTCCCATTCTACAACCATAACATTTTGTGCCTGTACTTGCGAAAGTATTAATAACAACGCAAGCACGAAAGCACAGAAGCTGTACCGCCATGTTGATTTCATAGATATCCTCCTTGTTTTTTATTTTTGTTTAGTTTTTTTAATTGAAAGTAAATCGTATTCCTACATCCATAGTAAAGCCATATCGCTCCAGATAAAAAATATCTTCCATAACACCAGCGTAACTGATATCATCTCTTGCATTGAGATTGTTAAAGTTTGCAAATACAGAAACTGTTTCAGAAATTTTTTGCTGCAATGCCAAATCCCACCGCCAGTACTTACCGAACACCTGATCGAGCTTTTGGCCCTGATATGTTAAGAAGCGCGTACGATCTGTCTGATAGAGGTACGACAATCTTGCAGAGAAGCCGCCGATATCATATCCTATGGTTGCATTGAGTGTATGTGCTGGCTGATCCGGCATTCGTGCGACACGAAAAGTATCAACCAGGATTCTGTACCGTCTCACGGGTCTTGTATTTGGAATTGGATCACCGATAAGAATCTTGTAGTAATGCGCTTCAACTTTTGAATCAATACGTGTGTAATTAACATTCAGCACCAGTCCTTTGAATGGTTGTGGTAAATACCAGAAGTTTGTTTGCCATTCTAGTTCAAATCCTTTGTATTCTGCTTTACCTGGTATATTGATATATGTATCAATTTGCGGTGCATAACCAGTTATCCAATTGTCTGGGATGTTGAGACCTTCCGGCAGTATCATTCCTGCCTGATAATAGATTGTCGTCTGCATTATGAGATCTTTGATACGTTTATAGAAAGCACTTGCGGAAAACAAACCGGTATATCCGTTATATATCGATAGTGAAACATCATAGTTATACGAACGAGCAGGTTTCAACTTTGAGTTCGCTGCTCTCATGTAGTTCATATAACTATTAATCCATGTGATCGGAGCATACATCATATAATCTGGTCGGGTTAATGTTTGAGTACTTGCTAAACGCAACTTTAACCACTCTGCTGGTTTGAGAGTTAGTAATGCTTGAGGGAGTAAAAAGTGTACTTTTCGTTCGATTGTTAATCGCTCAAATTCTGCAGGCGGACGTTCATCACTACCACCGATAACAACCTGACGATAGCGTTGACCATTATATTTCGAATAATCCTGTTCCCACCGTACACCGCCTATGAAAGTTGCATATTGAGTTATATCGAGTTGTGTCATTGCATATGCGGCATTGTATCGTTCTATGCCGTTATAGTCACGCCCATCAGATTCAATTGAATAGCGTAACCAATCAGTTGTTGTTCGCAGAGCATTGGTTGCTTGTTCCATAACGCGATGATCGACTGCAAATGGTAAGTAGTAATCACCGAGAAAGTTGTAGCGATATTCATTTGTACGGAAATTAATGATCGGAAACCAACCACAATACCGCACTAAGGCAGAATCACGTGGCCAATCAAAATTCTGAGGATACATCTCAGAAGCACGCTTTAACAGTACTGTTAAAAGATTGCTTACACCACCAGTAGAACCATATTGATAATTACTTCTCCCTCCACGTTCTTCGTCATTGATTCTGTCGAGATATTTAAACTTCCCACCCATTTTGAAATAACCGCTAAGAAAATGTGTTAACTGGAATGGCACCTGAACATTCAATTGCACTACTGCCTGATTTTCTTTTCTAGTTATTTGTTCGCCGAAAATGTACTGAAGTGCCGTCGCGGAATCATTGTAGTTAGTGAAGTTTTGAAAATCTTTAAGATAACGAATAGTGGTGCTGGTATAAGCATTGTTTTCCTGAACAAAACTCCAAAGTTTATCATCGGGATTATTGGCTCGTGAACCGGAATACGATGCCCCAACATTATATTTAATCCAACCATAATCCTGCTCTGTATTGACACCTGTTGTAAATATCTTTGTAGTATTCTTCCACTTTGTAAATTCGAAGTAATGGCTTGCGTGCTCAAGGTCCATTCTATCGACTCTTGTACGACCATCCTGATCAAGTTGATTGTAGAGAGCATTAGCATTTACTTTTCCGTATGGTATACGAAAATCGATATTGACGCTACCGCCGGCTCTTTTACGATTAGTTTTTTCTTCGCGGAGTTGCAGGTTCGTTGGCATAATTCCTCCAATTGCACCTGCTGCTTCACGGTATGAAGCAGACAATTTATCAGCACTTCTATCGTAATTGTCTGCATTAAGGTTAACTAACACTCCAAGGTTGTTATCAAAAAACCTGTTTCCAACACTTGCATTGACATTATAATTGTTACGGTAATTCTGCAATTTGTTATATCCCCCTTGTAACGAAACTCGTGTTTCAAAATTTTCGGGAGCTTCTTTCAATTTTAAATCAACTACTCCACCAAGGAAATCTGCATCCATATCCGGTGTCATTGCCTTTTTCAATTCAATACCACCAAGCATATTTGAGGAAATCAACGAAAGGTCTGTACTTCTGTCATCACCTCCGGTTGCCGGCAGTGGCATTCCATTGACAGTGACGATGTTATACTTTGGAGAAAGTCCACGGATAATTACCTGTGTTGCTTCTCCGCCGCTTCGACTGATAGCAACACCTGGTAATCGACCAATAGATTCTGCAGCATTCACATCCGGCAACTCACGAATCCTATCTGCTGCAACGACATTTGAAATTGTATTCGAGGTTAGTTGTTGGTTTATAGCTGCCTCTTGTCCCTTCATTTGAGCAGTAACCACTACTGCTTCGCCTTCTATTGTGCGGGGAGAAAGACGAAATTCAAGTTGCGCTACTTCATTAGCACTGAGCGTAATTTCCTGTGTTTGTTCCTGATAACCGATATACGAGACACGAATGACACGTTTACCAGCTGGTATATATCGAAGAATAAAGTTACCATCAATATCTGTTGCTGCGCCGATACTTGTATTGAGTATAAGCACATTTGCTCCAATAAGAGGTTCTCCTGTTGTTTCATCTATAACTTTTCCTCTTATCGTGCCGGAACCTTGCGCAAAAAGCTGCGCGGGTAAAAACAAAAAAGTGAACAACAGTATTATCAAAAGTGTATTACAAACGCCTCGCATCATCACCTGTCCTCCTATCTTTACAATTGCCTGGATTGTTCTTTTACACGTGGATTGCTAACACTTCCTTCCATCCATTCGCACTACTTACTTCTTCCTTACACACAAAATGCCAAACTTGAAAGCTGAAAAAACTTATCTTTTAATGCAATTATATCCGTCTGTTATACTGCTGTTTACTATTTCAATAACTTCGTATCATTTTAATAACAGCAGTTTTTTTAACTAGCTCCCTAAAATTGCGTCAATGTCATTTAATTCCGATTCTGAAAAATCCCTGTATTTAACACATTTTACTATTTCTTCTATCTGCATGGGGTTACTTGCACCAATTAGGGCAGAAGTAATTTCTTTTCTGCGCAGAACCCACGCAATTGCCATTTGAGACAAAGTTTGATGTCTTTTTTGTGCAATTTCATTCAATTTCTCAATTTTGAGCCGAATTTCAGAGGTTATATCAGTAGATTTCAAAAAACCGTGAGCTTTCGATGCCCTGGAATTTAACGGAATACTATTTAAATACTTATCTGTTAATAAGCCTTGAGCAAGAGGTGAAAATACTATACATCCGATTCCCGTTTTTTCCAGGACTGGTAAAAGAGTTTTTTCGATACCTCTTTCAAACATATTATATTTTGGTTGATGTATAAGAAGCCTTACACCCGCGGAAGCTAAAATTTTATGCGCTTGTATTGTTTGCTCCGCTGAATAATTAGATACCCCAACGTATAATGCCTTCCCCTCTTTACTAATCTGAATTAAAGCTTCCATTGTTTCTTCCAATGGCGTTTGGGGGTCTGGCCTATGGTGATAAAAAATATCGACATAATCAAGTTGTAATCTCTTTAAACTTTGATGAAGACTTGCAATGAGATACTTTTTAGAGCCCCAGTCTCCATAGGGACCATCCCACATGCCATATCCTGCTTTAGTGGAAACAACTATTTCATCCCGATATGATTGCAAGTCAAGCTTCAGAATTTTACCGAAATTAAGTTCAGCAGAGCCAGGAGGTGGACCGTAATTATTTGCAAGATCAAAATGCGTAATACCACAATCAAAAGCTTTGCGAATCATACAACGGGCTGTATAAAAGTCGTCAACTCCACCGAAATTGTGCCACAATCCTAATGAAATTAAAGGGAGTTTTAAGCCGCTCATTCCGCAATTTTTGTAGTGCATTCCAGAATATCGATCGGGAAATGGAATATACATAATGAGTAACTCCTCTTATCATTTTTATAATTCTTTCGATAAACTTTTAATGTTACAACAAAATCTTTGCCAGTTTTGAAATAAATTTCATAGAGCAACTGACATCATAAAATGGAACAATTATTGTAAGATTAATAGTAGTTTATTGTTTCAAGTGCTTTCAAAGGCTTAATCCACATAACTCTAAGAGGAAGGAATATTGATGGAAGGGAATAACTACAAACTGAAGTTTCGCGAAAAATTTGCCTACGGCTTCGGAGACCTCGCTTCCGTACTTTACTGGCAAACATTTATGCTTTACTTTACCTACTACTATACAGATGTTTATTTGCTACCTGCAGCAACTGCTGCCTCTATGTTCTTATTTAGCCGCATCTGGGATGGAGTAAATGATCCGATCATGGGCATGATTGCCGATCGTACAAAAACACGCTGGGGACATTTCAGACCTTATCTTCTTTGGCTGTGTGTACCCTTTTCAGTTGTTGGTGTATTAACATTTTCGGTTCCTCCATTTGAGGGAATAGCAAAAATTATTTACGCATACGTCACTTTCAACCTATTGATGATGCTTTATACTGCTATCAACATACCATATACTGCCCTGATGGGCGTTATTTCGCCCGACTCTCAGGAACGCACAACAGTATCGTCCATAAAATTTCTTTTCGCTTTCACTGCTGGCATTATTGTATCGGCTACATTGTTACCAATGGTTCAAACATTTGGCGGAGGCAATGAAGCAAAGGGTTGGACAATTTCCTTCATTATCTACGGCTGTGCTGCTGTCATTTTTTTCCTTATAGCATTTTTCGGGACACGTGAACGTGTACAACCTCCTGCCAATCAAATTTCTTCTGTTAAAAAAGATCTATATGAATTAATTACGAACGCTCCCTGGCTTATACTTCTTGCAACAACCATAACTTTTATACTCTTTGTCGCCGTTCGAAGCAGTGTCACTGTTCATTATTTTAAATATGTTGTGGGAGAACAGAAATTGACATTACCATTTCTTGGTACACGTCACTACGATTTTAATGCTCTTGCTTCTGCATTTAACACCTTCGGTCAAATATCTGCATTTGTTGGTGTTATTATTGTAAACTGGATCGCAAAAAAAATTGGTAAGAAGCGTGCATTTACAATTATATTTCTTATCGCTGTTATCAGTACTGCGGCATATTATATTGTTCAGCCTGGTCAGTTACTACTCATCTACAGTTTACAGGTTATTGGTTCAATGTCCGGCGGTCCATTAAGTGTATTACTGTGGGCTATGTATGCCGATACAGCAGACTACGGTGAATGGAAGCGTGGAAGAAGAACAACAGGTCTGGTATTTTCGGCTTCAACAATGTCACAAAAATTTGGCTGGGCAATCGGTGCATATGTTGCTCTTTCTCTAATGGCACAAGTTGGCTTTGAACCTAACCAGACTCAATCTGAAGAAAGTTTACACGGATTACTGTTACTTTTTAGTTTAATTCCGGCAGGCTTTGGAATTCTCTCAATAGTAATTCTACTCTTCTATCCCCTCAATGACAAACGTGTAGAAACTATCACTGCTGAACTCATTGCACGCAGAACATCACAACAGTAATATTTGACAGAAAGGAAGTTGTTTTTATGAGCACAATAGTAAATGGAAAAAATGTTCCTAACATCCCCTGGGAAGATAAGCCGAAACATGTCGACGGACCCGTTTGGCGTTTTACAAAAAATCCTGTAATCGGACGAAGACCTTTTAAAGGTGCAAGTCGTGTCTTTAATAGCGCCATTATTCCTTATCAGGGAGAATTTATTGGCATTTTCAGAGCCGATCACGATAACGGATATCCGAATCTACACCTTGGTAGAAGTAAAAACGGAATCGACTGGAAGATTGAGGAAGAATATATACGGTTTGTGAAAGAAGATGGAACACCAGCGAAGCCAATTCTCTATGGTTACGATCCACGTCTGGTAGAAATTGAAGGAACATACTACATTCTCTGGTGCAATTATTTCAACGGTCCAACCATTGGTCTTGCAAAAACTCAGGACTTTAAAGCATTTATTCAGCTCGAAAATGCATTTCTCCCTTTTAACAGAAATGGCGTGCTTTTTCCCCGGAAGATAAATGGTTTATATGTAATGCTGAACAGACCCAGTGACAACGGACATACACCCTTTGGCGATATTTACCTCAGTCAAAGTCCCGATTTAACATTCTGGGGTAAACACCGTCTTGTAATGAAAACATCTCATTACTGGTGGAAAAATACAAAGCTTGGTGCAGGACCGGTACCTATCGAAACAACCGAAGGATGGTTGCTCATTTACCATGGTGTCTGCACTACCTGTAGCGGTTTTGTGTATAGCATGGGTGCAGCTTTGCTCGATCGGGATGACCCGTCAAAAGTTCTTATTGACTGCGAAAATTATATTCTCACACCAGAAGAACCCTACGAAACAACCGGTTTTGTACCAAATGTTGTTTTCCCCTGTGCTACAGTCAATGACGCTGCCAGTGGAAGAATTGCAATATTCTACGGTGCCGCAGATACATACTGTGCACTGGCTTTTACCACAGTTAATGAATTGATATCATACATTAAAGCATATCCATCCAAACCAATAACCTGAGGTGTACATATGCAGTATGGTTTTTTTGACGACGAGAAAAAAGAATATGTCATTACACGTCCTGACACACCACGATCATGGAGTAACTATTTAGGAAGTACAGAATACGGAGCAATTATAACCAACAATGCCGGCGGCTACAGCTTTTATAAATCTGCAGCACAGGGTCGTTTTACACGTCTTCGTTTTAATGCCATACCAATGGACCAACCAGGAAGATATTTTTACATTCACGATTGTGAAAGTAAAGATTTTTGGTCTGCAAGCTGGCAACCTGTTGGGAAACCACTCACACAATTTAAATCAATTTGTCGCCATGGGACTGCCTACTCAATTATCAGTTCGATATACAGTAACATCGAAACTGAAACTCTCTATTTTGTACCTCTCGGCAAAAAGTACGAATGCTGGTTGTTAAAAATTAAAAATATCAGTAATCGTAAAAGAGTACTCAGTATCTTTACCTATGTTGAGTATGCAAACAACTGGAATGTTTCACAAGATTTAGTGAATCTTCAGTATTCACAATACATTGTAAAGATGGATGTTCTTAACAACATTATCGATCATGGAACAAATGTCTTTATGCCATCAAATCCGGAACAGTTTGAAGATAATGGTCAGGGGCGACATACCTTTTTAGCACTATGTGGAGCACCTATTACTAGCTACGATACAGATAGAGAAAAATTTATTGGTACCTATCGAAGCTATGCAAATCCAATTGCCGTAGATAGAGGTGCGTGCAGTAATTCTATAGCAGTAGGCGATAATGCATGTGGCACCTTACAAACAACTATTGAACTGGGGAGTGGTGAGGAATGTGAACTCATCGTACTGATGGGGATCGGATCTGCAGCAATAGAAGGCCGACAGGCAATTTACGAAACAGGTACACCTGAAAAAGCACAAAGAGCATTTGATGAACTTAAAAATTACTGGCACAAAAGGCTTGAAGGAATAAGAGCTGAAACTCCTGATACCGAATTCAACAGTATGTTCAATACGTGGAATCCGTACAACAATCTCATAACATTCAGCTGGTCACGTGCAGCAAGCCTTATATATTCAGGTGAGCGTGATGGTCTTGGCTACAGAGACACCGTACAGGATATGCTCGGTATTGTTCATTCAATTCCGGAAGAAGTAAAACAACGCCTCGAGCTGATGATTACTGGACAAACATACGAAGGTGGCGCTCTGCCTGTTGTAAAACCTTTTGCACATAGACCCGGTAATGAAAAAACACCTTCCCGTTCAGAATATCGCTCGGATGACTGTATGTGGCTCTTCAATACAATACCGGCTTATGTAAAAGAAACAGGTGATATCGGCTTTTACAAAAAAATTTTACCATTTGCCGACAAAGGTGAAGGAACAATTCTGGAGCATATGAAACGCGCAATTGAGTTTTCGCTTCGCAACTCCGGTACGCATGGCTTCCCATTCGGTCTCTCTGCAGACTGGAATGATTGCCTTGTGCTTGGTGAAAACGGTGAAACAATTTTTGTAGCATTTCAGCTTCGCTATGCTCTAAAAACTTACATCGAAATATGCGAACTCCTTCAGCTACCGGAAGAGGCTCAATGGGCTGCTTCTCACCTCCAAACACTCGATAACAATTTAAAAAACTATGCGTGGGATGGTGAATGGTTCTTACGTGCTTATCGCGCAGATGGTTTAAAGTTTGGTTCACATGAGTGCGAAGAAGCAACAATTTTTTTGGAGCCTCAGCCCTGGGCAGTAATCAGCGGTTATACAACAAAGGATGAAGCAATTTCTTTACTTAACACAGTACACAAACGTCTTGCAACCGATTACGGACTTATGATCTGCGATCCTCCTGTAGAAAAAACCGACCCAGACGTAATAAAAGCACGTTTATTTAATAAAGGGATGAAAGAAAATGCCTCCATTTTTCAACATACACAAAGCTGGGTAGTGATTGCAGAAACACTTGTTGGCAATGGTAACCGTGCATACGAATACTACAGAAAGTTTATGCCATCAGCATACAATACTTGTGCAGACATCAGAGAAGTAGAGCCATATGTTTACTGCCAGTTTACCCACAGCAAATATAGTCCACGCTATGGTGCATCGCGGTTGCCCTGGCTTACCGGCACTGCATCGTGGGCATACTACACTGCAGCGCAATATATTCTTGGAATACAACCAGACTACTACGGACTTCGTATTGACCCGTGCATTCCCTCAACGTGGCAAATAGTAAAAGTAACAAGAACTTTTAGAAAAAAAGTTTTTTCTATTACTATCAAAAACTCTGCGGCTGTTCAAAAGGGAGTAAAAAAGCTCGTCATAAATGGTGAGACACTTTCTTCACAGTTCATTCCGTTAGATCTCATGAAAGAACATAACATCGTTGAGGTAGAACTTGGTGAATAATATACTCACCAAGTTAAAACTCTGCACTGACACCAATAGAAGGAAGAATTCCAATCGATGACATTGAAATTAATTTACCGGTACGCTGATCATAACGTGGTATATCAATTGGTTTTTTGTTGTAAATATTCTGAATATCAATATAGACAATCAAATCCCAATTATTAAAAGCCCATCGCCTGTCAACACGTACGTCGAGGCTGTGGTTAGCTTCTGTTCTCAATGAATTATAGAGCGACGCAATTTGTCTTCCATCTGGCAGGTACGGTGTATACGGTCTTCCTGAAACGTAACGGAATTTCGCACTAACTTCCCATATTGTATTGATTACATATCCCCCACCAAGATTGATAATCCACCGTTGATCGAATGAGTTGGGTCTCGATTTTCCGTCGAGAGCTACAAACTCTGTTTTACTATAACTTATACTCACCGTACCATAAACAGGTATCTCAGAAAGTTTTTTCTGAATGGAAGCTTCAGCACCGTACGCTTTTCCCTTTCCTTTACTTACCAAAGGTTCGAGACCAAACGATGCAAATCCTTCCATTGAGCCTCCGAATCCGGCTCCTGTATTTGCAAGCACAAGGTAAGGACGAACAAGACTTGCCGGATAACGTAAATATTCCTTGAGATATACTTCAAATGAAACACGTGTATCATCCCAAAGAAAATGTTCAACACCTGTTACGTATTGATTAACGGCAATAAATCGGAGTTGCTTGTTCAAGGGATTTGCTACAAGCCAGATGTATGACGGAGCTTGATAATATCTTCCTGCACTAACATTAACAGTTGTTAAAGGATCTACAATATATGAAATTGATGAACGTGCTGAAAGTTCGTACTTTTTCTCGATAGCATCAAAATAATCGAGTCGCAACCCACCACTTATACGAATTGAACCAATTGTATGAGTCAGTTGCGAATAAAGTGCAGCTTTTGTTGCTCTGTAACTCCAGCGACCACTGAGACCGATTGTATCATCAAATGAAGTTACCTGCGTTGGCAAAAGTACATTACTGAAAAATCTGACATTTTTTATAGATCCCCCAAATGCGAGTTCAGTCTTTTTTGAAAACAACAAGACTGCATCTGTACGTAAAGCACTTTCGTGCTCATAAGAGTAATTCCGGAACAACGGATTCAATAGAGAATCATTTTGCCGATAGTCGTAATCTATATAATTTGTTGAAGCCGTTACAGTGAAGTATCCCTTTTCAACTAAATGCCTCCACGTAATACCTCCTACAACCTGATTCTGATCACTTCCAAGAATTCTTGAATTATTATAGCGCTGATCAGCTGTCTCGTTAAAATACTTTACATTATCAAGTGCAGCAACTCCAAGCACTTCAATATAATCTGTAGGCGAAATGCGATAATGCACTTTACCAAGAAAATCCCAATACTCAGGCACAAAACCAAAACCCGCTGCTTTGAAAATAAAATCGAGATAACTACGTCGTGCAGAGAAAAGAAAGCTGCTCTGCTCATTTACTGGTCCTTCCAGATTCAACCCAAATTGTGATGCAGAAATTGTTGCTTTTCCTCCCAACCGATCAGTACGTCCTTTCTTCAAATCTATTGTTAAAATGGACGATAATTTATCTCCATACCGTACACCAAAACCACCACTCGAAAAGGTAGTCCGCTCAACAAAATCCAGGTTGATGTAACTTAAAGGTCCCCCACTGGAACCTTGTGTACCAAAATGGTTAATATTAGCGACCTCGATGTTATCTATGATAAATAAATTTTCCGATGGGGCACCTCCACGCACAATCAGATCATTCCTTCCAGCCTGCACCTGAGCAACACCAGGTAAAATCGAAATTGCTCGCACAACATCTTCCTGTCCACCTGGCAATCTCCGTATTTCTTCATTACTTTGAACGAGAGTACTTAGTGGTTTATCTGGTAATTTCTGAAAATAAAAAGCAGTGACTTCAACTTCGTTCGATTCGATTAATGTCTCCATTAATCCGACCCGTAGCTCTACCGGTTTTGCAGGCATTACTACAACATCACTAATAATCATTGGTGTATAACCAAGCGATGAAATACGCACGGAATACCGACCTACAGGTACAGCACGAAGTGTAAATTTTCCATCTAGATCTGTTGTTGCACCGATTGTAGTACTAAGAAGAAACACATTTGCTCCTATTATAGGTTCTTTTGTTATTTCATCGTATACTTCACCTTTTATAATTCCCGTCTGTTCCTGCGCACTGACTTCTGCAAAACTTGCAAACAACAATAGTACAAATAATATGTAAATATATTTCATTGTCGTTACCCCAACATTAATATTTAATATTTGCAATAAATATAACCAACAGAAGAGAAAGATAGTTCCCGAAAAGGTGATGAGTATAATCGAGGATAAAAAACTGTTTTTTTAGAACATTCGTTTTAATATAACTTTATTCTGGTAATTGAAGATATTTTTACCTTCAGGTGTATACATATAATCGAGGCGGTCTTTATAGTACTCAGCTATTCTTCTCCTTACCATTTTCAACGTACTGTTCAGAAAGCGATTTTGTTCTGTAAAAGCTTCACCTAATACCGCAAACGTCGCTGGTAACCATCGTTCAGGGAATTCCCCTTCATATTTACCCCCACTTCTATATTCCCTGATTTCCTGTTCCAGTAGCTGCAGTACTGCTATCTGTCCTTTCTCTTCATGAGGATCCAGATTATTCTGCCTGAGGTACCGAAGCAAAGCTTCTTTATTTGGCACAATCAGAGCAACAGTGTATGGCGACTGGTTATTGTAAAGCATTACCTGATCGATATATGGTGAATTCTCAACTAACGCTTCTTCAATACCTTCGGGGCTATATTTTTCTCCATCATGAGCAATAAGCAAGCTTTTTTTACGTCCGAGCACAACAAGAAATCCATCTTCATCAATGTAACCCAAATCTCCTGTAAAGAGCCATCCATCACGGAGTGTTTCCTGTGTAGCTTTTTCATTCTTCCAGTAACCAGCCATTACATTTTCTCCACGAACAACAATTTCGCCGCTTTGCCCAACAGGTAACTCGGCACCAGTGTCATCTAAAATCTTTATTTCGAGATTGATCACCGGTTTACCAGATGTACCAAGTTTATGGCAGGCAGGCACATTTGCAGAAATGATCGGTGCAGCTTCGGTTAATCCATATCCCTGATACATTGGAATACCGAGTGCATAAAAAAATCGTTGCAGTTCTATATCAAGAAGAGCACCGCCACCGATAAAAAACTTAAGCCTTCCACCGAATTGTTCACGAATTTTCCTAAAGAGGATTGCATCATATAATCTATATTCTGCCTTTAGCAACGGCGATATGTTTTTCCCTTTTTCCCACCCGTTGCCGTTAATCTGATATGCAATTTTCAGTGCACGCGCAAACATCGCTTCGATGTGCGTACCCTTTTCCCGAATTCCATTTTCGATGTTTTTTCGAAAATTTTTTGCGAGTGCCGGTACACTTAACAAAAAATGAGGTCGTATTTCCTTGATATTAATTGGAATGTTCTTCAATGTCTCAAGTTGCGTTTTACCAACCTGTACCGAAGCCATGCTCGCGCCATTTTGTATCAGTGTATAAATACCTGCTGTATGTGCAAAACTGTGATCCCACGGTAAAATGAGCAATGAACAATAGTCTGTTGGTATCGGCAAAAGCGCTGATGCCTGCTCGACATTTGCTGTGTAGTTGCGGTGTGTAAGCATTATGCCTTTCGGATCGGCTGTTGTACCTGAAGTGTAACAAATATTTGCAATATCATTCTCTCTTACAGACTGCCATCGTTCTTCAAATGCATCACTTTTGTATTCTAAATAGAGTTTTCCGTTAAGTAAAATTTTTGAAAATGGTACTTCATCTACTTCATAATTATTTAACTGATCGAAGACAATAATCAGCTCAAGATGTGGAAGATCTTTTTTAATGTCTCTTATTTTCCATAGTTGGTTTTGAGATATAAAAATAATTCTACAACCTGCGTGCGATAGACGGAACTTTAGATCTTTTAGTTCATCTATCTTTACAGACAACGGTACATTGATAGCACCAGCGTACAGTATTCCAAGCTCTGCAATAACCCAGTCATTGCGTCCCTCCGACAGAAGAGCAATTCTATCTCCTTTCTGTATGCCAAAACTGAGCAATCCGGCTGCACAGTTACAAACAGCGCTATGAATTTCGCTATAGGTTGTTCCTTCATACCTGTCCCCTCTTTTTTCCCACATCATAACATTTGTACGATACTTTTGTACACTCTCCTCAAACATTCGCGGAATTGTTCGTTCCATCACTAAATCTCCGATTGTTGGTGGTCAGGTATCCCAAAATTTTTTATTCTTCAGCTTCATACCATACAACAATATTTCTTCCTGCACGTTGCGCCTGATACAGAGCCTCCTTTGCACAAAGGATGAGCTCCCTTTCTGTTTGCGCATGTCGCGGGTACATTGCAACACCAGTGCTGACAGTAATGTGAAGTTTATTCGATGTAAACTCGTGTTGTTCAATTGCTCGTCGAACATCTTCGGCAAATTGCAAAGCATCTTCCTGCGACGTTTTATCGCGAAGCAAAACAAACTCATCGTAGCCATACCGACCTATCGCATCGTTTGGACGAATGTAGGTTTTCATTAGTGCAGCGCATTCTTTCAAAACACTTTTGGACAGATCGTATCCATATGTTAATGCAACTTGTTTAAAGTTATCAATATCCATTAAAATGACTGCAAATTTTTCTTTTGTCGATTGCACTCTGGCAAGTTCGGCTGTTAACTTTTCCAAAAAAGGCGCATACTTTTCTACACCAGTATCATGATCAATCTTATCAAGGCGTAAGTTTTCTTCATACAATCGTGATTTTATAAGTGCAATACCTGCAAAGTCGGCAAATGCCTGAAGAGAACGAAGGCTTTCTGTTGTAAAGACATTTGGCTCTTTTGAATCAACGTGTAGATAGCCAAGCGTGCGCTGATCAACTGCAATCTGAACGCAGGCAGCCGAGGCAAAGGAATGTTCAAGTTGTATCTCCTGTGCTAATTCCGGTTGATCTGCCGCATTGGATATTATAATTGGTCTGCCGGTCCATAGTAATTTGCCAATTGCTCCGGTCGCAAGTTTTCGTTGAAAGCCTTTTTCAAATGTCAGAGACAATCCATAGCTCGCTTCTATTTTAAGATATTCACTCTGAGGGTCAACGATAATTATTGCACAACTCTGACACTTGTATAAACGAATTATTCGATCAACAATTAATGAAAACACCTGTTCATATCTGTTTGTGGTCTTAAGAACTTTCAGTACTTCAATAACAAAACTCAGACATTCATCAGGTTTTAGTTGTGACATAGTGGTACCCTCCTCTCATTGCTGAGTAGATTTTTTTTGTAACTGCTGATCATCTGTTTTAATACATATTCTTTCAATTTCTTCAACTGTAGTTGGTGCAAGTGCTGAAAGCAACGAGCATCCATCTTCATGTACTACAACCATATCTTCTATTCTGATTGCCATACCACGATAGTGTTTTGAAATTGCTTCGCTTTCTGGTAAATATACAGCAGGTTCAATAGCAATCACCATTCCTGGTTCTAACGGAGTTGTTAATGAACCCACATCATGTACATTAAGACCTACAAAATGTGAAAAACTATGTTTTGTAACTGTTTTAATTTTTACAGAAGAATCTATTATTCCCATTCTTCGTAATCGTTTATCAATGATGCTAACCATTCGTTCATTCGCTTGTTGCAGTGTTGCACCTGGTTCAATGCATGCTATTCCCGAATCACGGGCTTCAAGAATTAGTTCATACAGTAATTTTTGTTTGGCAGTAAATTTCCCACCAACAGGAAATGTACGTGTTAAATCTGCAGTGTAACCTGCTGTTTCTGCTCCACAATCAACTAATAACAAGTCTCCCTTTTTTAATTTCGCAGAGTTACCACGGTAATGCGGATAAAGTGCATTCGCACCGGTTGCAATTATCGGAGCAAAGCCCTGTGTTGTTACACCTTGACGTTCGAATGCTGTACGTAACATTATTCGCACATCATATTCTACTATACCCGGCTTTGTTTGCCTCATCAAATCTTTTAATGCTTCAATTGTATAATCTACTGCTTTCCGGAGTATTCGTATTTCAGAAGGTGATTTTTTTATTCGTAAGGGAGTAACAACTTCATTTGCATCACGCATAATGATATTGGGATATTTCGTTTCTAATTTTTGCTTTGCTTCCCTCCAACTATGGTAATGTGTTAAAGCAATAGGATCGATAACATGCGCTGGTAATGATGGTGTATAAAAGAGCTGTCTGTTTGATTTCAAAATATTATCGAGAATGGTTTCTAATGAATCATATTCCATTATAATTTCATCAGGGGAAGATATTCCTGCAATCTGTCGACACTCCTCGAAACTAAGTGGTGGTCCTTCCCACGAAGCTCCATTTACACGTACAAAAAGAATTGTATGCACCGTCTCACTATCCGACATCTTGAAACCATCCTTCACTATAAGGAGAACACAGTCTTGATCTATCAAGCCGGTGAAATAGTAAAACGTACTATTTTGTTTAAAAGGTTTTTCACGGTGATCAGTATTACATAGCGGTTGAGCAGCAGTGACTATAAAAACACAGCCAGAATCAAGCATTGAATACAACATTAAGCGACGTTGAGCATATTCTTCTGCTGTAATTGCTGGTTTTGCAACTACAAGTGTTGGATATAACTGAATTATCAGAAAGACAAAAAAGAGAAGTGCACAATTTACGTTTCTGAACTGCATGAAGCCCTCCATTGCTCTCTGAACGATAGTAGTGATTTTTTTTACAGTGTGCAAGTAAATGGAGATATTACTTTGAGGATGCTATAACATCAATTATCCGTTGAGCAATTTTTTGAACAATACTATCCGGCACTCCATCGGCATGCTTCGACTGTAAGCGCATATCACACATTTCATTGACATAATCAACAGAAACAATACGATTATCTGCCGTAAACGCCAACTCTGTTGAAAAAAAGTCGAGCTTACAAACTTGTGCAATCTTTTCAGTTATTAGGCTCATCTCCTGGAAT
>FWPV01002985.1_pt1 | contig 39672 bp, 31 predicted proteins | sample 2228371 | NCBI WGS metagenome assembly FWPV01 (sample SAMEA103939776, study PRJEB20133) | metagenome
AAGGGACGGGGTAAGAAGTGCAGGGGTCCATAGCGGCAACGCGTCACCCAAGGATCTCTTGGAGAGCGGCGCTGATTGGGTCGCAGGGAATTGCCGAGAACTGGTTCAACGGTTGAAAAATCAGGGGTTGATTTGATTGGGGCAGTGCCCATAGTGAAATACGCAAAAGGATAATAAATATAATGAATATACGCACCCTGACACAATCTGTTGACGCCCGTCGCGCAATTCTTGCGTTCTCAGGATGGTGCGACGCGGGGAAACTGGCAGAATTCACCGTCGACCAGCTAAAACTTCAGATATCCCATGAACTGCGGGCGATTTGGGATCTCGACGGCTATTGGCAAACCGAGTCGACCAGACCTCAGATCACCATTCGTCATGGGCAGATCCAGCAGATGGAGTGGCCCGCATTGCACTTCTTTGTCAGCGATGACAAGCAATTGCAGGAACCGGTCGTGTTCGGCGGCGGACCCGAACCCACCGTATCATGGCGACCTTTCGCCAGGGAGCTCGTGGAACTCTTGAAGCAATGGGGCTGCCAGGAGATCCTGCTGCTGGGCAGCCTTCTGGATCAGGTCTTTCACGACGAGATCGTCATATCGGCCGTCGTGCAGGACCCGGAAAGCTACAACAAAGTCCGCGAATTGGACTGCGAGCTCATCGAATATAGTGGACCCGGCGCGATCCATTCCGCCATTATGGCACAGGCGCAGGAAGCGAACATTCCCTGCATCAGCTTCTGGGCCCATCTGCCCTTTTACCTGAGCGGCCCCCATGAAATGATCGCTGCACGGCTGTTACGGATCCTGGCAAGCTGCATGGGCATCGAGCTCGCCACAGAGGACCTGCTGAAATCCTGGTACCGGAAAAAGCAACAGATTGATCAGATGGTACAGCAAGACCAGAACCTGCGCGAATCCCTTGAATCCATCAGGAGACATAAAGTCATGAAGCGATCCGGTTTGAGCTCGAAGGTGGTCCGTTTCGAAGACTTCATTAAACGGCGCAATGAATCGGAACAAGACGAAGAGTAGCACAAAAAAAACCAGGGGAGGTGATGCCCCTGGCTGGAATGATGCAAAATCAGCGGCTTCAGGAGTGCTCAGGATAGCTTTACTACCTTGACTGCCTGTGGTCCCTTGGGGCCCCGCTCCACTTCAAAGCTCACCCGTTCTCCTTCGGTCAGAGAACGGAAGCCCTCGGAAACGATGGCAGTATGGTGCACAAACACATCCCCTTGATCAGAGGTTTCGATGAAACCGTACCCTTTCTTGTCATTGAACCACTTAACTCGGCCCTCCGGCATTTTTAATTCCTTTCTTTCTCTTGCTTTACGGTAATGCTGCCGGTGCGCTACTTTGTGAGCACTCTTGAAATCGTTCTGTTCTGCTGCAGGATCGATTTGGCAAAAGCTACAAAATACCGAACCTAGCCCCAATATAATACGTTCATCTGTATACTACAAAAGGTGGCGTGTCAAGCAGGGAATAGACAGCCGAGCGTGCTGTAAAGATTCTTGACTCGGCGCTTGCAGTCCGTTACTTTCCGGTGATCCTGGGGACCCGTATGGGTTCCCGTCGGCCAGGTCAGATGATGATGTTGGAGAAAATCGTTGCACCCGAACACCTTCCGATCCGATGCCCTGCTGCTTCTCACGGCGACACTCTGGGGGTTTGCCTTTGTGGCTCAACGGGTGGGCATGGAATACCTCGGCCCGTTCACTTTCAACGGCATTCGCTTCGCCCTCGGGAGCCTTTCGCTGCTGCCGTTGTTGATTCTTACCCGTAAACAGGCACGTTCTGCTGCCCAGCGCATCTTGCCGGAAGCCCCTTTCAAAACCAAGCTGACGGGAAGCTTTCTGGCCGGAATCCTTTTGTTTTTGGGGGCATCCCTGCAGCAGATCGGACTGGTTTATACCACCGCGGGAAAAGCCGGTTTTATTACTGGATTATATGTGGTGCTGGTTCCCATTCTCGGGCTTTTGTGGGGGCAACGCGTGCCGACCGGAACTTGGTTGGGCGCGCTCCTTGCCGCGTTTGGCCTATTTTTCCTGAGTGTGACGGAAAAACTCACCCTGGAGTTGGGGGATTTGCTGGTGCTGATCGGGGCGTTCTTCTGGGCCGGCCATGTTCTGGTGCTCGGCTGGCTGGCTCCTCGAATGAATTCTCTCAAGCTGGCCCTCGTGCAGTTTTCGGTCTGTTCGCTGTTGAGCCTGGTTACAGCGCTCAGCATTGAGGTCATCACACTGCAGGGTTTGATTCCTGCGGCACTGCCCATTGTCTATGGAGGAGTGATTTCTGTTGGGGTCGCCTACACTCTGCAGGTGGTGGCCCAACGCAACGCCGATCCGGCCCACGCCAGCATCCTGCTCAGCATGGAAACCGTTTTTGCCGCTGTCGGAGGCTATCTGGTGTTGGGCGAAACCCTCTCGGGCAGAGGACTTTTCGGCTGTGCATTGATGCTCGCCGGTATGCTGTCCTCCGAACTCTCCGCCTACCTGTTCAAGCCGGAACCTGTTTTTGCCGAAAGGATCAAACATGCCAACAATCGCTGAAGTGAAATCGTTTCTCGCCACTCAAAACATCCAGGTGATGGAATTCCAGCAACCGACGCCGACCTCGGAAACAGCTGCGCAAGCGGTGGGGTGTTCGGTCGGCGAAATTGCCAAGACCATCCTGTTCATCGTTGGCACCCAACCGGTCGTTGTGGTCACCTGCGGGGACCTGAAAATAAAGGGCTCCAGGTTGAAACAAGCAGCTCAACTGACGGGCAAGGTGCGCCTGCCCCAGGCGGACGAAGTCGTTCACTACACCGGCTATGAGCCGGGCGGGGTATGCCCGTTCCTCCTTCCCCCTCATCTGACTGTGTTGATCGACAGGTCCATGCGCCGTTTTCCAAGAGTTTTTGCGGCAGCCGGCAACGCAAATTCGGCTGTGCCGATTACCGTGGACCAACTCCTGGACATGACCGGGGGATTAGAAGTCGAAGTATGTGAATAGCATGCCGCGACATGGCCGGCTCACTCCCGGTGTACCCCCGTGCACTACCGCCGTGTCACCCCTCGTCGAATATTTCCATGCATTCACGGCAGGTTAGCAGCTGCAGCAGGGGAAACAACGGCGTTTTTCGATAGGTGTTGAGTACTGCTTCATGGTACTCGGGGTGATGCGCCGCACAACAGTCTTCCACCATGATTGCCGCGAAATCGTTACTGACGGCGTCCAGCGCGGTGGTCAACACACATATGGGAGTGGCGATGCCGCAGATCAGAACCGTGTCAACCGTCAATGTTCTGAGGGTCTGATCCAGATCCGTTTTGAAGAAAGCACTGAAACGCCGTTTAGGGAGGACGTAATCCCGGGGACTTCTATGCAGGTCGGGTATGACCGACTCACCGGGAGTGCCGCGTAAGCTGTGAGGCTTCATCTTTCCCTGAAAAATGAAGTCCTGCGGCAGGAAACTGTCGCAAGCGAAGATCACCGGCATATCTTTGCGGTGGAACAGGGCCAGGAGCTGGTTGAGCCGCGGCAAAAACTCCCTTGCATGCTCAACAATGGCAGATTCAGGATGCTTCTCGAAGGTATCGAGCAGCAGGTCAACAACGATCAGAGCAGGATTCATCCAACACCTCCAGGCTGATTTTTCATGCCCTTCATACGCCGTCGAAAATCGGCTGCAGTGGGCATGTGGGCCTACCCATAAATGAATGGTCATGTTCCGGCAAGTGGTTTATATATACCCGTAAGTCAAGGAGAAAAGATACCGGAAGAGTGCAAAGACATTGACTGGCTGCGTTCAGACCGTGACCATTCGATCAGAGGAACTCTGTGAAATGGAGACTCACTTCAACGACCTGCGGGAATCAAACGAATTTTTGAATCTGCTCTTCAACCATATGAATTCCGCCGTGCTCATCGCGGACGAAAATCTACGTATTCATCATTTCAACGACACGTTCCTGACGTTATTCTCCAAATCAAAAGAAAATGTTCTGGTAAAAAAATTTGGCGGTGCCAGCGGCTGCGTTTTCTCGGTGCGGGAGAATAAGGCCTGTGGAGAGACTTCCCACTGCGAGCGATGTGTGATCCGCCGCGCCGCGCTGCAAACCATGGTGGAAAAGGTGCCGGTAGATAAAATGCGCATGGAACGTACCTTTTACATCGACGGCAAGCCGACCACAAAATATCTCGACATCAGTACCCGGCACATTTCTTTTCAAGGACGTAAGATGATCCTGGTCATCTTGTACGACGTCACTGAAATAGAAACCAAGAAACTGGAGCTACAGGCAAAGCAAATTCAGCTCGATAATGATCTCAATGCCGCGGCAGGGATTCAACGCAGTCTGCTGCCGCAATATTTGCCGAGCGATGGAGCGGCTCAAATCGCCTGGCATTTTGAACCGTGCCGGCAGATCGGCGGTGACATTTTCAACATTCACTTTCCCGAGAAGAATCTGATCGATCTCTATATGCTCGACGTTTGCGGTCATGGCGTTTCGGCGGCACTCATCGCAGTCTCCGTGTCTCAGTTCCTGCAAACTGCGCGCAGCACGGCGGGCAAGGAGTCCGGCCTACACTCTCCCAGGACCATTCTTGACAGCATAGAAAAAGCCTACCCGTTCGAGCGTTTCGACACCTACTTCACCATGATTTACATGACCATCGATCTGCTGGCGGGAACCCTCAAATACGGTTCCGCCGGCCACCCTCCTCCGGTTTTGCTGCGCTCCGAGGGGGACCTCGAGGTTCTTGATCTGCATGGGCCCGTCATCGGTTTTGGAGCGGGGAATGCCTTTGAAGAGCGGGAAGTGAAAGTGGCTCAGGGGGACAAAATTGTATTGTATACCGATGGAATCCTGGAAGCCTACGGTCCAACCGGCGAACTTTACGGCAAGAAGCGCTTGTACAAAGCCCTGAAAAAATGCCGGAAGGGCTCAGTCAAAGAAATTGTCGACACCATCCATAGTGATGTCAAAAACTTTTCACAAGCGCGCGAGCTCGACGATGACATCAGCATCCTGGCAATCGAGTTCACTGGCCAAAAAACCACGCGGGACTCGCGTGAACACAGCGAGCCTGTCAACTCATCATAGATTCTTTTCTGGAAACAGACACCAGGGCTCAATGACACAAACGGTGCACCTGGGTTTGCGCGCGGTACAGGTCTCGCGGCCATGTAGAATGACGGCATTGCTAAACCAGGTCCACCGTTCTCTCGGCACCAGCTGCATCAGATCCCGTTCTATTTTTTCAACCGTTTTGGCCGAAGACAATTGAACCCGCTGTGCCACTCGGCTGACGTGAGTGTCCACGGCGATGCCCTGGTGCAGTCCGTAGGCGTTGCCGAGCACCATGGCTGCGGTCTTGCGGCCCACTCCCGGGAGTTGGACCAGTTGCTCGATGTCCTGCGGCACTTCCCCGCCAAATTGCTCAACCAGCACACGGCAGCAATCCTGGAGAGACTTTGCCTTGTTTCGATAAAACCCGGTGGGTCTTATTTCCTCCTCCAGCTGTTCCCGGGCTATCTGCAGATAATCCTCAGGCGACTTGTATTTCTTGAAAAGCGTCCCGGTCACTTGATTGACCCGCTCATCAGTGCACTGGGCGGAGAGCATGACTGCGACAAGCAACTCGAAGCCATTGTCATAACTGAGGGCAAGCGACGCTTGCGGATACCTGTGCTGGAGGACTTCCAGGATCTTCTGCAGGCGCTCTCGGATGTCTTCAGGCGCTTTTCTTAACCGACTCATCGTATCACCTCCAACGCATTCTCATGTTCTGTTTCGCCAGGACTCACTCAGCGGCGGCCAGAGACCGCAAGAAACCGTGTCGATCCGCGCCGCGAACCCCGAGGTGAAAATACTATCACAAACCAGGTCGCCGCCTAATCATCATGTGCTTGTTACCCCTTGGCTTTGTTTTTTAGATGACTATTTTAAGGGATGTGGGCAAGGAACCTTCGTTGACTGCACAATAAGTTGTAGGCCATATGAATCCTGACGGCACATCCAATGGGCTTCCGCTTGTCGATCGGGCTGCAGACCCCGATATTCAACAGCAGGACAGCTCCCCATACAGCCAGGCACTGCTGGACAGTCTTCCGCATCCCGCAATGCTGATCAGGCGCGACCGCACAATCCTGGCGGCGAACACTGCAGCCAAACGATTGGGCGCGAAAGTGGGCGGCTACTGCTGGCGGGATTTCGGCTCATGCAAATTCCTCAGCGAATACCACCGGGGTCTTGTCAAAGATCTCTCGTGGCAAACCTTGCCGGTTCCAATCAAGTGCACCTTCTGCAGGGCGGACGAAGCGCTTGACGCGAAAAAATCCGTGCACATTCCGGAAATCAAAGCCTTCGACCGTTTATGGGATACCTGGTGGGTCCCTTTATATTCCGACATGTATCTGCACTACGCCATCGATGTAACCACTCAAAAACAAACGGAAAACGAGTTAAGGCAATACCGCGAACGGCTGGAAGGCATTGTCCAGGAGCGCACCACGGCATTACAAAGCGTCAATGACCAATTATGGCGGGAAATCGTCGAGCGCAGGAAAACAGAACGTGCCCTGCGGGAGAGTGAAGAGCGTTTCCGTTTGATATTCGAAAAGAGCAAAGCGATCAAGCTGCTGATCGACCCGAAGTCGGGAAACATTGTCGATGCCAACCAGGCTGCCTGTGATTTCTACGGCTACCCCATGGAACGTATGAAATCGATGAATATCAGCTCCATCAACACATTGTCCCCTGCGCAAATAAGCAAGGAGCTCTCCTCCGCTCTGGCGGAAGACCGCAATCATTTTCTCTTCAAGCACAAGCTGGCGTCGGGAGAAATACGCGATGTGGAAGTCTACTCCAATCCCGTGCGCATCCACGATGAAAACCTCCTGTTTTCCATTGTTCATGACATCACCGAGCGGCGGCTGACAGAAGAGCTTCTAAGAATGGAGCACAACAAGTTTCTGAGCATTGCAAACTCTACGGAGAACGCCGTTTTCATCATCAATCCAGAATTCCAGATCACTTACCTGAATCCTGTCGCCGTGCGGGAATTTGGGCCGGTGGGGAATCGTAAATGCTACGAGTACTTCCATGGGGACTCTGCCGCATGCCCCTGGTGCAAGCAACATGACTCTCCAGACAGCCAGGCTGCGCGGTGGGTTTGGACGTCTCCCGGCAATCACAAAACCTATGATGTCTTTGACACCCCGTTTCAGAATCCCGACGGAACGCTTTCCAGGTTGGAAATCCTGCATGACGTCACGGAACACAAGCGCATCCAGGAAGCACTGCGGCTCAGTGAAATGAGGCTTGCGGCCTTGCTTGAGCTGGCCCAGATGAGCGAGGCAACGTTGCACGAGATTACCCGGTTTGTGCTCGACCAGGCGATAAAACTTACCGGCAGCCAATGTGGGGCCATTGGGCTGAAGGATCACGATGGAGACCAGTTGGCCTTTTATACATCAAACGCAGGAGTTCCCGAACCCTGTGCCTTGGAAAACCAACGCAGAGCATTTCCCTTCGGTGAACCCAGCCTCTGGGAAAATGCCCTGCACAGCGGCAGACCGATAATCGTGAACGATTATTCCAAATACGAGCAGAGGGAAGAACGCCGCCTGGATACTTTTCGGCGACTGCACCGCCTGCTCATTGTACCCTTTTCGATGGGCCAAAGGATGCAGGCGGTAGCAGCCACAGCCAACAAGAAACGAGACTATGAATTATCCGATGTTCGACCCCTCACGTTGCTCCTCGACGGCATGTGTAAACTCATTCAGCGCAGACAATCCCAACAATCCCTTGTAGAATCCCAGCAACAGCTGCGCACTCTCTCCTCCAGATTGCTCAGGGTGCGGGAGGAAGAAAAAAAATACCTGGCCGGGGAATTGCACGATAAGGTTGGCCAAGCCTTTGCCGCCATAAAATACGGACTCGAAAACATCTTGAAAATCAACAGGGACAATGCCAACCAGACACTGCTCAATTCAATTGAAGCTCTGTTGCCGTTGGTGCAAAAATCCATTGACGATGTCAGGAATATGTACACGGATCTCAGACCCAGCATCCTGGACGATTTCGGTCTGATCGCTGCGCTGGAGTGGCTGTGCCGAGAATTTCGGAAGAATTGTGCCGACATCCACATCGAGGTTCAACTCGAAGCCGAGGAAGTCGAGGTACCGCATGCTCTTAAGATTATTATTTTCAGGTTTGTGCAGGAAGCGCTGCACAACATTCGCGGACACAGTAAGGCCGGTGTCGCACATGTTTGCTTAGCCAGGGAGGGCAATAGACTGAGCCTGTACATCAGGGACAATGGATGCGGTTTTGATGCGCAGCGGATACTCTCCTCAAGGGCTGCCGGAGGCGGGCTGGGTCTTGCCAGCATGAAAGAACTCACCGAACTTTCTCAAGGATCCTTCGCGGTGGAATCCTCATTGGGGGCCGGAACCCTGCTCCGGGCGTCGTGGCCCGTTTGACCCAACCTCTTGAATACCTTAAGGATCGCCGTCATGTCTCTCAAAGAAAACCTGCAAAAGAAGCTCAAGATCGAACGACTGGCCGGCAAGATCAGCTCGACCATGAGAGAGACTCCGGGCAGCAGGCATCTCAACAAGGATGCCGTGCGGGACCTGCTGGCAATGACCGACTTTGAAAAGACCAGGGCACGGGACCTCACACTTTACCTGCGCCCCCTCCACGGAGAAATGAAGGAAGTGGTAGTCCTGGACAATGAACTGCCCATCTACCATTCAACCGTAGCCGACGTGGCCATGAGGAAAACTCCCCACTGGAAAGAGATGTTCAGTGTGAGCAACATAAGAAAGGTGCTCAATGACAACGACGTCATTGTCAGCAAGGGCAGAGAATCTCTGGCGCGCATAACGGATTGCGCCCTCGCACTGCTCGATCTCTCCTATGCTCGGGAGGATCTGGAGACACTCTTAAGAGGTGCGCGCATCAGTCTTCATAAAAAGTTATCGAGCGGCGTCCGGGAATCTCTCGAGCTATTCTTTCAGCTTGTGGATTTTCAATCGATCAGCACCGAGGTTCAGGATCCCCATGTATTACTCTTCGCCAGAGTCAAGGAAACGGAGGGAGAATCCGTCCTGTTTGAAGACCTGATCATCTTCGACGAAAAGAACGCAGAGGTGCAACTTCTGAGCGGTGAATTTTCCCCCGCAAGTGATCGGGATTTGGCGCGTTTTCTGCTCCACGTGAGGGGGGCGGCGCAAACGACCATTGAGGGTGAGGGCGTTTTCGAATATCTTGTCCAACTGGCGCTGTCGAGACAAGGGGAGTGAGAGCACCAGAAAAGGAGGAAGGGAATAACACGATGTTTGAAACGCCGTCGCCGGATTCCGAATGCATGGGGGAATACCCTTCACTTAAGGCCGAAGAGCTTTTCCAGGCAAAGAGCCACCTTTATAAAGCTCTGGAGATTATCCGGGAGCAATTCGAACTCGTGAGGCAGGGAGCCTATGATTCTCTCCTTACGGCCTCCAAGCTTTCCGAGTGCTGGCTGGAAGTAAACAAATGCAGATTGTATACGGAACAGGTCCTGGAATTTGAGGAGCATCTGCAGCCGGCCATGGGCTTGGTCAACGATGCGCAATGCATGATCGAGCACCTGGCGGCAAAGGAATTGGGCCTCACCAAACAGGGGCGTATTTCCATCCTGCAGTCATTGAGTGAGGCCCATGAGTTGATCCTGATGGTTTTGCGCGAATTGGAATTATGGGACACCGCCGAGCAGCGCGAGAGTGAATCGTAACGATGCACCAGGCAACGTTAGAAAGGGTCAGGGCCTGACCTTGAGTAACTTGTGGGCAAATTTTTCCAAATGCCTGAGGGTGTTGCATTCCATGGCCAGGTCGCAACAGGGCAAATACTTCAGCATTTCCGAATCGCCGGATCCCCACTTGCGGCGATTTTCCACATTCAGCCAGAAGAGCTTCCTGCTCTTTTGACGAATCAACTTCAGGCTTTCCACGTTTGGGTCGTCATAATTGTTTCTGGCATCGCCAATGAGGATCACGGTGGTTTTCTGAGAAACCGCTGCCAGATGTTTGCGTTTGAAATCGGTGAGAGCTCTTCCGTAGTCCGTCAAACCAAAACCGATCCCCAGATCGTCACCGGACTCGATCATGGAAATCGCCCTGGTCAAAGAATGTTTATCAAAAATGTCGCTCACTTCCACCAAATTGGAACAAAAGACAAAGGTTCGGATTTGCGCCAGCATTTCCGTGAGTGCATACAGAAACAGCAAAAAAAACCTGGAGACGGTCTGCACCGATCGACTGATGTCGCATATGGCCACCACGTTGGGACGATCGATTTTTTTCATTTTCCAGCGGGTTGCAAACAAACAACCCTGATGAGCGATGTTTCCCCGCAGAGTTTTCTTAAAATCAAGCCGGCCACGTTTGGCGGCTTTGCACTTCCTGGAATAAACGGTATTCAGCTTGGCAGCCAGCTTGCGAACAATTGCATGCATCCTTGCAAAGTCGCGTTCCTCCACATGGGAAAGCCTGGTGTCCGCGAGATCGTGTTCGAGCATGCCATGGGACGCAGAAAGGGCATACAGGTCAAGCTGTTCTTCCACATGATTTCTTACCATACGGAACAATTCATTTTTGGCGTGAGATAAGCGATTGTACAGAGCAACGGACTCTTCTGTGGCACCTGCTGCCAGAATGTCTCGATTGAGCTCTTGGAAGCCCATCCGGCGAAGAATTTTTTGAGTGTAGGCACTTTTTTGGGTAACAAACCGGATGTTGCTCACGTTGACCTCACGGGAAGCCCGTTGCATGGCTATCGCGAGTCCGCCCCGATCTCCGTTGAGAACCATCTGGCTGAGTTGTGAAAGCTCCCCGTAGAGCTCTTCACCGGACTGCCGGTGGCCGTGATTGGGCTCACCCGGGGGCAGTCCCGTTGAAAAGAACCGCTCGAAACACCGGTCAAAGACCACTCTATTTTGTGGCGATTTGGCCAGTGTGGCCGCCAGCGCGCCGCGCAAGACTTCCCGGTCGGAATACCCTATATTTTCAACCGCACGCACGGCATCCAGGGTTTCTGAAGTTGATACAGCTACTCCCGAACGGCGCAGCACCAGCACAAAGTCTTCAATCGCTCGATCCATCTCAGGTCCGCTTCGCACGCTCCAGCATTTGACCGACCTGGGTTCGCACCAACTGGATATCTTCCTCGAATTTCAAAAACACATTGAGTGTTTCCGTCACCATATTCGGCTCCAGCCCATCGGCATGAAGAACGATCAGCACCCTGGCCCAATCGATGGCTTCACTCACTGAAGGAATTTTTCTTAAATCCAACTGCCTGACCTGATGAATGTATCTGACCAGTTGATCGGCCAGCCGATCGGATATGCCAGGCACCCGGGTATGGATGACCTTGCGCTCGAAATCGGGGCAGGGGAAAGGGATGTACAAGTAGAGACAGCGCCGTTTGAGCGCTTCGCTCATTTCTCTGGCATTATTGCTGGTCAAAAAGACAATGGGCCGGGTTACGGCTGAAACGGTGCCGATTTCCGGTATGGAAACCTGAAAATCGGAGAGGACTTCCAAAAGAAACGCTTCGAACTCTTCATCGGCTTTGTCCACTTCGTCGACCAGCAGCACAGCGCCCTCCTCCTGCTGGAGCGCTTTAAGCAGAGGCCTTGGTTCGAGGAACTGCCGTGAAAAGAAGATATCATCGTACTGGTGCAGCTTGAGCATGGAATCCGCCAGGCTGTCTGAATCCTCCAGCACATCCTTGACGCGGTCCCGCAATATTTGTGTGTAGAGCAGTTGTTTGCCATACTTCCATTCATAAAGCGCTTTGGACTCATCCAGACCTTCGTAGCACTGAAGACGGATAAGAGGCAGTCCGGTAAAGGTGGCCATCGACTTGGCCAGCTCGGTTTTTCCGACCCCTGCAGGCCCCTCGACCAGAATCGGTTTACCGAGATGATGTGCCAGATAGAGGGTGGTGGCGATTTCTCGAGTGCATACGTAGCCGGTGGCATGGAAGCCCCGCTGCAACGCCTCTATGGAAACGAACTGCTCTGCCGTGGAATTTTGCACTGGGATCTACCCTAAAAGCCTTGTGGCCTCCCGCATGAGTTGCCCGATCTTCAACCCCTGGGGACAAACCTTTTCCGCTTCGGAATAATCGTGCCCGAGAAGGCAATCCCGGGTCACTGCAGGAAGACCGGCAAACAACGACCGGGCTCGGTCTCTCTCGCCATAGCTGTTGTGATACATGAGATAGCGCATGATATCCCCTATGGGCGCCTGACCGGCGACGGTCGGCTCACATAAGCGGGTGCAGCCTGCGCAGTAGGTGGAGGAGGTGGCATGGGCATAGCGCTGCATGGTCAAAAGATCGGCGGCGGAAAGTCTGGTCTGGTTCAGTGCTGCGGCTATGTTGGAAGTGACTATCGACATATTCGGCATTTGGGAGCAGACACAGGCAATGTTGGGGTTTTCCCAAACGGCCTTGAGATTCGCCTGCTTATCGGAAAACCCGAGCTTGATGAAGCGGTCGGTCATTTCCCCACCGGATTCGGCAAGCCCGCTGAACCAGCCGCTCCCCTGGGTTTTCATGGCGGTAAGTCCGATGCCGGCTTCGGTGCAAGCCGTCACTGCCGATTGCATCCTGCTTTTGGCCATGACTCGATAGTTGTAGGTCATCATGATTCCATCGATCCAGCCAAGTTTTGCCGCGGCCAGCATCAATTCTTCCATGTTGCTGTGCGTGCTGAATCCGAAAAATTTTATCTTTCCCGAGGACTTGGCCTTTTCCATCCAAGCCCTGGTAGCCGCATTGACTTCATCAATGGCTTTCATGCCATGAATCAAATAGAGGTCGATATAGTCGGTTTTCATCCTGTCCAGGGATCGGTCGAGGAGTCTGGTCATGCCCGCGGGATCACGAGCGTCGGATTTGGTGACCAGAAAAATCTCCTTGCGCTGTTCAGGATATCTCTTAAAAAAGTCTCCTATGCCGATTTCGCTGTTTCCTCCCTCATAGCAGTCGGCGGTGTCCCAGTAGGTCACCCCCCATTTGAGGGCCTGGCGCAAAACAAGCTGGTTGGATGGGATATCAAACATCCCGCCGAGCCCCAGAATGGAAACATTGACCCCGGTTTTTCCAAAGGGTCGGGTGGGGACCCTGTCGTTTTGCGGATTGTTTTCCGCCGCGAACGAATCATTTGGCATGAAAGGCCCCGCAGCGGCCAATAGTGAACCGGTTCCGGCAACCCCGGCAGTCTTCAAAAAATCACGGCGCGACAGCCCCTTCCTGTCCGACATGGCTCCTCCTTGCTTCGTCCCAATGTTCCAGCGGGCGGCTGGAAGTCAACGTAGCCGCTCTCACAGCGGAAGCTGCAGGTCTTTCCTCAAATCTGCTTCTCTTCCAGGGCAACACATTTATGCTGCACTTTTGCCTCGTGGTCACTCAATTTGCGGCACGCCGATTTTTCCCGCACCAGCGTTTCCAGCCGCAAGATGGCCGGCAGGAGGATCACCGCCGCCGCAACCACACTCAGGCTGCCAATGGTGGCCAACAGACCGAGACTGAAAATCCCGCGATGTGATGCGACCATCAGGCTGCCAAAGCCTACGGTGGTCGTCAGAGCGGCAAGGATGACGCCTTTGCCGGTACTGAAGGGCAATTCAACTCCGGAGTTGTTCTGCTGCAGCCAGCGCTGCATGATGATGATGCCGTACTCGACTCCGGCCCCCACAATCAGCGGCAGAAAAAGGCTGTTGGCGAGATTCAGATCCACCCCAAAAAGGCGCATCAGGCCCATGGTCCACGCCGTTCCCACCAACAGTGGCAGCATCGCCATGAGCATGCTGGGAAAGCTGCGAAATGTAAAAAAAAGCAAGACAGATATGAAGATGACCGCATAAATGGAAGCTTTGATGCATGCGTCGCGGAAAGCCTGAGTGAAGACATAAAGGGTTACCGGATCCCCCACTGCGTCCGGGTCAACCGAGGTGAGGTCGGCTACGAACTTTCCGAGCAAATCCGGTTCCCAAATGTCCTCTTCAGGAAAAACGCGGATGAGATACAGTCCATTTTGCCCGACAAATCGAATCAGGATATCGTTGGGAAGGTCGCTCACCTGCATTGGCGATGCGTTGGCATTGGCCTGCATGAGATCAAGCTTGTCGTTGAGATCGTTCATCAAGTGCCTGTCATAGTCTTCCAGCACCGCCTGCAACTTAGTCTGATCCGCGGTGTCAATGGTCTGCCTGATACGGCCGATCAGTTGGCGCACCTGCACCATCTGATCCTCCAGTGGTGTTCTGTCACCCCACTCAGACTTGCTGGAATCGAGCATCTTGAAGCGAATCCGGGAAAGCGTTTTGTCCAGTTCACTGACGTTCACCGGCTTCCCGGTGGCCTGGAATGCAGCGGGATTGGGGATATAGGGCTTGATTTGCCGGAGTATTTGTATTTTTTCGCGCTGCTCCTGAGGAAGAAGTGTCAGAACATTTTCAACCTCGGAAACGGTCGGAAGCGCTTCCAGCAGTTTGCTTTTTGCCTCCACTTCAGCCAGCGAGCGAGCCAACACGGCACCATACATACTGGATCGCTTACTGTCATCCAGCATCTTCTTTTCCCAAATGATTGATTCCGCATCCTTCGATTGCAGATTGAGCATATTGAGATCGAAGGTCACGCCGGTCGCAGCAAGCACTGAGACAATCAAACCAGCACACGACAAAGCGACAATTGCTGCCGCCCGCCGATTGGTAATGCGAAAAAGCGGTCGACCATCGACCCGGTTGACCTGCCGTTCCGGCTTGGGTTTGTCGAACATCAACACCAGGGGAGGAACCAGAAAGAGGGTAGTGAGCGTGGTCACCAGCATGCCCATGGAACTGATGACTCCCAGTTCCGCCAATCCCTTAAAACCGGTCAGAACCAGTGGGAAGAATGAAAATGCCGCCGTGAGCCCGGCCAGGATAATGCCCGGGCCCAGTTTCACCATGGTCGCCCGAATAGCTTCCCTCCGGGCAGACCGGCCACCTTTCACTTCCTCTTTATAGCGTGACAACCAGTGGACCCCGTAGTCATCACCCAGGCCAACCATCATGGGTGCAAACACAATGGATAGAATATTCAAATGGCCCACCACCAGGGTTGTCAATCCGAAGGTGAGGGCGAGGGCGATCACCGAGTTGGTCACTTGAAACAACGGCCGGCGAACGCCGCGCCAAAACAGAGTCAACAGCAGGGTCAACCCGATCAGCGAAATGATGGTGGCAACGCTCATGTCCGCAAAAGCCGAAGTCATCTCGTCGACGTTCATGGCTTCGCGTCCGGTGACCCCCGCCTGTATCTCCGGGAAATCCTGGCGCACTGCAGCGACAGTGGCCCTCAGTGCGTCCAGTGACTGTTGCGCGTTGTTAAATCCTTCTCCCTGCTCGACCGGAGTTACAAAAACCAGCAGGTAACGCTCATTTTCCGTCCAGAAATACCCCTCTTTCTCCTCATCCCAGGAACTGTCGGCAAAAAGAGAGCCCCACGGCGACTTGAACGGCCGGCCCTCCAGGAAAAAATCCAGGCTCTTCAGGCTGCTGATGAGGAAAGTCAAATCAAAGGGTTCTTCCCCATCCTTCTCCTGGTCATCGTCCAGAAAGCCGGTGAACAATTCGCCCACCATGGCTGCGGCAATCTCGCTGTTGATGAGTTGGAAGAAATTCGTCAGTTGGGGAGAATCGGCCAGGTCCCGGATAAAGTCCTGATGCTCCCGAAGCTTGTCGCGCAATGCCAGCAGATCCTTGCGCTCGGGATAGAGCAGCGCCCATTTGCGCACCGTATCGGGATCAATTCGATAAAAGACCTCGGCCACATGCTCCTTATCCTTTTCCAGTCTGGCAACCAAGGCGTGAAGAAAATCCAGGGAGCGGGAAGGATCCGAATTTTCGATGGCAACAATGAAATTATCCATATCATCGAACTGATCGACGGTTTCAGCCAGTTGAACCAGACGGTGCTTGGGTGAAATGAGATCTCTCTGGCTGGTCTCGAAGCCAAGCTGAGCGGAGGTGTATAAAGCGGACAGACCAGCCAGCGCAAAGGCCAGGACAACGGTCAACGCAGGCCGCCACGTGACAATGGCGAGGATTTTCTTCAATACGAATTGTACCGGGTTCATTCTGGGTATCCTATTGACTCTCTTCGTTACTGAACGATCGATGGGATTAATTACAGCTCATCCACTCGATGTTCACTATCGGTCTTTGCTTGCGCACCTCCAGGATGCCAATGGTGAGCCACCCTTCTACAGGCACCTCAATCTCCTTATGGTTTATGCTCGGACAATCCAGAAACATAGCATAACCGGCCGGGTGCGGCAAAAAAATCTCGTCGACCACGGCTAAAGCCGCACCGCAGAGGCTCTGGCGATAATGCCCTTGACTCAGCCCACCTCACCTGCTACACAAAATCGGACCACAAGCAATTCTTATCACCCCCTGTCCGCCCCCGGTTACAGGCTGCTTGTCAATACCCTAATTACCGTGCCCGAGGAAAGCCGCGCGAGCGTTTCCACAGGACTGCCGGCATGGGTTTGCCCAGTTGTCGACGCGGCGAGGAGAACCCTTGTGACACCCCAGATGATGGTACTGCTGGTGATCGTTGGTGTAGCCCTGGTGCTGTTTATCGGCGGCTGGGTGCGCGTTGATGTGGTGGGACTGCTGGTATTGTCGGCCCTGGCATTGGCCGGGCTGGTCACGGCGCAGGAGGCACTGGCCGGCTTCAGCAGTCCGGCAGTGGTTACCGTCTGGGCAATGTTTATCCTGTCCGCGGGCCTTACCCGCACCGGTATCGCCCACTGGCTCGGCCTGCCTCTGCAACGCTTTGCAAAGGGCAGCGAAGCACTGCTGACGGCGGTTCTGATGGTTGCCGCAAGCCTTCTTTCAGCGCTTATCAACACCGTAACGGTGGCCGCCATTCTATTGCCGGCCACCATGGAACTGGCACGACGCAGCAAGCGGCCGCCTTCGCGGCTGCTCATGCCGCTGGCACTTGGCTGCCTGCTGGGCGGTCCGTTCACCGGCATATCCACGCCGCCCAACATTCTGGTGACGGACGCACTTCAAACCGCGGGCCTCCGCCCTTTCGGCCTGTTCGAGTTCACGCCTATTACCGCAGCCATCGTCGCGGCGGGCATTCTTTTTATGATATCCATCGGCCGGCGTTTGCTCCCGAGCCGCACAGCCACTGCGGAAGCGGATACCCGCTCGTCCTCGGTGGATATTTTCTACCAGCTCGACAGCTATATTTTCACTATTCGTATTCCACCGGGATCCGCTTTCCATGGCCGCTCCCTCGCCGACAGCCGGATAGGATCGGCCCTTTACTTGACAGTACTGGCAATTCAGCGCAATGGCGCACTGACGCTCGCCCCTCGGCCGGGCGAAGTTTTGAGGGCCGGAGATTTGCTGATAGTGCATGGCAGCCCCGACCATCTGGAGCGGTTTCGCGGCACCCAGCACCTCCAGGTCGAGTCCTCGGACCGATACTCGACGTTGCTTTCTCAGCGCCTTCAGACAGTCGAGGCAGTTGTTGCCGAAGGGTCTCCACTGCGCGGTACTACACTGGCAGAAAACGGGTTGCGACTGCAGCACCGCGTTCATGTGGTGGCGCTGCATAGCCCAGTGCACGGCAAAATCAAAGATCTGCGCCGTCACCAACTCACCGCGGGTGATCGGCTGTTGCTGCAGGCAGAGCAAAAATCGCTCGAAGCACTGGTTCGCCTCGGCCTTGTCGCGGACCTCCACGTGGTCGCCGCGGATAGAGTGGACGAGCTTGCGGGCGGTTTCATGGAAATCCTGCCGGTGCGCGTTCCCCCCGGTTCGGTTTTGGTTGATCGTGATCTGGTCGAAAGTCGCCTGGGAAATGCCTTCGGTCTGACCGTGGTAGGTCTGGTGCGTGACGAGGAACTGCAGTGTATGCCCTCCCCCCATGAAAAGGTGCAGGCGGGAGATCTGTTGTTGCTGCAGGGATCACGGCACGATCTCGATATTCTCGAAAGCCTTCAGGAACTGGAGTTCACCGAACAGACCTCCGCCCTCGAGACCGAATTGGAATCGCAGCACATCGGCGCCACCGAAATTCTCCTGTCGCCGCGTACCACTCTTGCAGGCCGAACACTGTCGGAACTCTTTTTCCGCGAACGTTACGGCCTGAGTGTTCTCGCCATCTGGCGCAAGGGGAGAGCTTATCGCAGCAGGCTGCAGGACATGCCTCTGCAGTTTGGAGACGCACTGCTGGTGTACGGGCAGCGACGCAATCTCGAGGCGGTGGCGCGAGACCGCGACTTCATTGTACTCGATGAGACCGCTGCCCGCGCACCACGTCTGGAAAAGGCAGCCTTTGCCGCAGCCGTCATGCTGGTGGTGCTGGTCAGCGCCATCGCGGGACTTGTTCCCATCGCAATCGCCGCCCTCACCGGTGCAGCGGTGATGGTGCTGGTCGGGTGCCTGAGCATGGAAGAAGCTTATCGTGCCATTGAATGGAAAGTAGTGTTTCTGATCGCCGGGATGCTGCCTTTGGGAGCCGCCATCGAAAAAACGGGAGCAGCACAGATGGCGGCCAATGCTTTGATCGACGCGGTGGGCGATTTGGGACCTCGCTGGATCGTGGCCGCACTCTTTATCGTCACCGTAGCCGGCACCCAAGTTATCCCCACCGCCGCCCTGGTGGTATTGATGGCGCCTGTGGCGCTCAGTGCCGCAAGCAGTCTGGAAATTTCGCCCCATTTGTTGATGATGACCGTTGCTATTGCGGCTTCCTCGAGTTTCGCCAGCCCCCTCTCGCATCCCGCTCACCTGCTCGTCATGAGCCCGGGCGGCTATCGTTTCCTGGACTACGTGAAAGTGGGAGTGCCGGTGACGATCATTGCCCTGCTCGTGTCGGTAGGATTACTCCCCATCCTCTTTCCGCCATAACAGGGTGCGTCTCGGCTGCTGCTACGGTTCGGAAAACGGGCAATGGTCCAAACAGTGCAGGTTGGGCTGGGCGGACTAATGTAGCCGTTGGGTTTCGCTGCGCTCTACCCAACCTGCGGCATTCGGCATTCGGCCACTTGATTGCGTGGCGCTGCACTAAAGGAGCAGCGAGCGCCTTTTGTTCCTGGATTCATTTTCCCCCGAGACGCGAATCGCCCTTTTACCACTCACCGGGCATTCGTGTTCGCACACTCCACACCCGATGCACAGCTTCGGGTCAACTTGCGGTCGCTGCAGCCGAACTTGAATTTCAATCCGTGATCCAATGGCGAGCTCCGGCCCAAACGGCGTGCGCGGATCTACCGCCAACACCCGGTCTGCGTTGTCGACGATCGGCCGGCGCGTATTCGTAGGGTCGGTCGTCAGCCTGATGAAATAGTCCCCGGTCGAAAGCTGTGCCGCCTGAAACGATGTGCCGGCAATTTCCAATACACTGCCGTTGGATCTGACAACTTCGGCGACGCCATTGCGCAGGGGACTATAGTATTCCCGGACGAAAATCGCTTTGGGACTGACGGGGCACGTTTCCTGGCACACAATGCATGGTTTGTCCATGGCCCACGGCAGACAACGGCCATGATCCACAAAGGCGCATCCGAGCCTGATCGGACCGGGCTCGGCAAAGACTCCCCGGCCGAGCTTTTCCTCCAGGCTGATGGGCCTTATGGCGGCCGTCGGGCATACATGGCTGCAGGCAATACAGTTCAGCTGGCAGCCGCTGGTCCCGACTCGAAAATTGAGGAGCGGTGTCCACAATCCCTCCAATCCAGCCTCCAGGCCCGCCGGTTGAATGATGTTAGTAGGACAGATGCGCATGCACTGTCCGCATTTGATGCATCGAGACAGAAAATCAGCTTCCCTCAGGGCCCCTGGAGGACGAATCACGGCAGGGTTCCAATTCTGATCCGTATAGCCGCCGAGTCTGACCATGGGCACTGCCGCAATGCCCGATGCCAAAGCCACGACAAATCCCCTGCGGGACATGTCGGGAGAAACGATTGCACCTGATGCCGATGGTGCGGTTTGATAGCTGATCAAACCATGCCCGCATTGGTCCAGGCAGTTCATGCACAGCACGCATTCCGGCAGGCGTATTGTGCCGGTCGGCTCGCAGCCCCCTTCACAGTCGGCTTCGCACCATTGACACTGGGCGCACTGGTCCTGTCTCTTGCCAATGCGCCACAGGGAAAAACGACTCAATACGCCATAAAAAGCTCCCAGAGGACAGACATACCGGCAGTAAAATCGAGGCGTGCGCAGGTTCATCAAAAGAGCGCCAAGAAAAACCGTGCCAATCAGCCAGGCCCCTTCATAATGCCTTTGAGTGACCGATAGGGTTGGGCTGGCCGAATCGACAAGGGGCAATAAAACCAGGTTGACGGAACGGTACACCAGTGGGATGGGGTCCAGCAGGCCGGTCTGCAGTGAGGCACCGATCATGGGCTCCATCGAATAGAGCAGACCCACAAGAGTCCAGCCTCCCACGAGAGCCAGCAGGATAGTGCCTGTTTTGCGCAGCTGGTTGGTCAAGCCGAAAATCGTGAGCGCCACAATGGCAATCGTCACCGCCGTTAGAAGCCACAGGCTCGCCGCAAGGGCAACAGCCGTCCGCACCGCGCGCGCCATCAGAGCACCCGCAGCAGCCGACAGCAGGAATATCAGGATGTAGTATTTTATGGACTGCCCGCGCTGATACGCATTGACTGCGGCCTTGCGCGATAAGGTCCGACCCCGCTTGCCCAGATAACCGAACAGGTGGTGCAGCGTTCCAAACGGACAAACCCAGCCGCAGAAGAATCGCCCCAGCACAATGGTCAGCACTGTGGTCACCAGCGCCCACGACAACCCGGCATAGACCGTCTGCGTGGTGAGCATGACGCCGACATGCACCAGAGGATCCAGTTGCAGGAACCAGTTCACCGGCCATCCACGCAGCTGCCACCAGTGCTCTCCAAAGGTGCTCACAATACAGAACCAGAAGAACAGGAGCAAAAAAAACACCTGACTGATTCGCCTGACGGTAACAATTTTCATGGGATCGATTATTCTACTGTTATCTAACAGATCGGGTACAAGAAATGGCTGGAAGCAATCTTAAAGGTCCCCTCTGCCGCCAACCAGCAAACGCCGGAGGCCGGGCCCCGGCCGGACAGCTTTTATCCCACTGCTTCCCGGGCAGGATTGAGCGACTCGTAGTCGGCGGTTCCCAAACCCGCATTCTGCGCCTTTAAAATGAAGGGCAGATCGGCCGCTCTTTTCCCCAGAAGACTTGCACCGCAGGCATCGGCGGCCACCTGATCGGTGCTCACAATCATACAACGGGTCTGCTTGAGATCGGAGAGTGAACCACCGGTCGGACCGTTGGTCATCATGCTGGTTGTTCCGTCCAGGATCACCAGAGTCGGTTTGACCATCATGGCCAATTCCAGAATGATGTCATTGATGTTCTGGTGAAAGATGTTGCGCTGCCCCCCGAGCAGCCCATACCAGTTTTTCATGATCATGGATGCGCCGCTGCGGTGATGATCCTTGACCGGGGCAATGCCGATGACTTTGTTGACCCCCTGGAATGGGGCGTGCAAAAGAGGCCAATCACGGATGAGCTTGCCATGGGGAACTGTAGTGGGCGCAAAGGAGCTGCCTGTTGGCAGCATGAGCCTGGCGCCGGCCGAACGGGCCGCATCCCCGATTCCGCTCAGAGTAAAACAACTCTGCGGATCGTTTATGGGGTTGTCGGTCACAACCACGGAGGAGGCGCCTGCTTTGCGACAGAGGGTCGCCACGTGAGAAACCAACTGGGGGTTTGTGGTGGCGCCAAGGATCGGTGGACTGGCAAAAGCCGCATTGACCTTGATGAGCACTCCGTCGCCTTTGCGGATGAACGCTTCGATGCCGCCGACGGCTTTAAGCCCCATGTCGACGGTTCTTATCCGATCTGCTCCAGTGATGACGCTCATCCTGCCGCTCAGCTCGGGGACGGAAAAATCCGGCAGCACGACAAGGTTTCCCTGCGCGGTCGAGTCCGGACCCGGTCCCCGTCCGTCATACAGCCAATAGCTCAACGACCCGGCGGCGGCCGCGAGTACCCCGGCTCTGAGGGTACGGGAGAGGAATTCCCTGCGGTTCATGGAGCTATCCCGGGGTGATTCATTCATTGGCTCTCATCAACCTCCTGCAGTGCCCGGTAGAGCATGAGGCCCAGCTCAAGAGCTGCATCCTTGCTTTCGGCCTCGTGAACACCGGCCAACACTCGCCCATGAACGAATATCAACTCATAGAGATCGAAAATTTCGATCAGTTTGATTTCCGGCAGGTTGGTCCCGGAATCAACATCCGAGCCCCCATTTTCGAGCAAGAAGGCATGATAGGCCTCAGCCAGTTGCTGCGCATCCGCGCCTGACGGCCGCACAGACAGAAAGGCTCTCATTTCCTGCCCGGCGATGTTGTACTTTGCCGTAAAGATATTGTTCAACCGGCTGAATCCGAAAGCATCCGAGGCAAGAAGCGCAATGCTCTCGGCGTTCAAATTTTTCCGGGGAAACAACGACTGTTCACTCAGTTCGTCCGATTGAACGGGCTTTCGTTCCACAAAATTTCTGCCAATTGCAAGCATTTCATCAGCCAGGCCTTCCTCTGCCGCGATCACCTCGACATAGTCTCGACCATGGACAAAAAACAGCGCATTTTCGGTCTGGTAGGCATGCCGAGTCAAATCGACAGGTGTTGAACCGGTACGCCGTTGTGTGCTGAACACAGCAAAGGCGTTGCGTGTGCTGCCCATGTCAAAGACGAACAGCTCCAGCCAGGAATCATCCTGATCCGACCTTTTGAATCGCTGACTCTCGAGTTTCTGGAATCCTGCCGCGAGATACAGCTCCGCTTTGCCGTTGATCTTGTCGGAAAGGTTTTCCGGACTGAACGTTTCAAGGGGAGTGAGCGGGACCCAGCCATCCGGAAGCAGCTCCTGGAGATGGGACAACTCGCCGGCAGCCTGGGGTATTTCATGTTCGGACCGGGACATGGTGAACCACTGCGGGTCGTAGCGGGACTGTCTCATGAGAATTCCCGCCGCGATCACCACCAGCAGTGCCAGAATCGCCATTCCCACCAGCGTTTCCGTCTTCTCAGGCTGAACTGCCATAGCCTCTGCCCTTATCCTTCGTCAATAAGTCCTCAATCCAGGACGCAATTGTTCAATCGGCATGCCGTGCAAGCCAGTGCGAAAAAGCATCGAGCAGCCGGTCGTTTTGTTCGGGCAGACGGATGGCAAAACGTACATGGCGATTGTCCAGTCCCTCGAAAGAGCTGCAGTCTCGCACCAAAATCCGCTCCGACGCCAAAAGGTCCTGCTGCAGCCTGGCTGCATCCGCAGCACTCGCATCCAGCTGGACCAAGATGTAGTTGGCCTCGCTTGGGAAGGCCCGGCAGCCTTTGAGCTCATTGAAACGGGCCAGCATTCGGCTGCGTTCCTGTGCCATGAAAGCCAGTGATGCCGTGCGGTATTGTTCTTGCTCCAGGCAGTACGCACCGGCAATCTGGGCAAAGGTATTGACCGACCACGGCGGCAGGTGTGCGCCAATTCGCCCGGCAAGGTTTTCCGAAGTCAGCAGGTAGCCGAGTCTGAGGCCGGGTATCCCGTAAAACTTGGTCATGGATCGAATAAGAACCAGGTTGTTTGAGTCATTAATCAATGTTTTGAACGACCGGGCTTCGCAATAATCGACAAAAACCTCATCGACCAGGCAGTAAATCTCCCTTTGGGCACTCTTGTCCGCCAGCCACTCGCGCACCTCGGGGGGCAGAACGGATCCGGCCGGACTACCCGGGTGGGTCACCAGGATTGCCTGCGGCCGCACTTGTTCAAAAGCGGCCTCGAGCTGCTCGACAGTGGGTTGGAAATGAGTTTCCCCGGTCGTGATGAGTCTTGTCAGGTCGACTTGCTGAAAGGCAAAGGCCCGGGCATACTCGCTGAAGGTGGGCAGTACGATGAGCGCCCTTTGAATTCCAAGGGCTCTCGGCAAGACATAGATCAGCTCAGTAGAACCATTGCCCACCACGATCCGACTTGCCGGCACCGCATGAAAACGGGCCAGTGCATCCACCAGAGAACGGTTGTGGATATCCGGATAATGCTGCAGACGATGATAGTGTCCGGTTAATGTCTTCAAGAGACCGGACGGCGGACCCTGCGGGTTAATGCTGGCGCTGAAATCGAGGATCGCATCGGGCGATACTCCCATGTGCTCGGCAACCTCATAGACGTTGCCGCCATGAACCATAGACATTTAGAATCTCCCTCCAATCCGCACTCGGTATCTGAGACCATGGTCGATGCACACTTCTGAGACCCATTGTTCCGCCGGCTTCACATCGCCGGCAGAGCCCTATCCTCCGGGTGATCATACCGGTTTAGCATTAGATGATGCATCATTTGCAGGTTTTGTTGATGGGTAGAGCGAAGCGAAACCCATTAACAAGGCCCGCATAGAAATGCATGGTTCCATCCTTAACAGGTACAGCCAATGTGTAACATGGAGACTCAGCCAGATAAAGGTGTGGTCAACAAAATCATTCCGGGCCTGACTCGGAGATGGGTGGATTGACAACATCGACCGTCTTCTTTGGGCTCCTCATGATCCTGATGCCTGCTGTCGAGATCAGGGGGGAGAGGCGGCTCACACGAGATCCTGCCCGGCAAAGGATTCAGCTCAGGCAAAGGAGATACCTGATTGCCAGGGAGAGCAATAAAGCTAAAAATGATGTCACGTACAAGAGTCGAATCATCGATCTGTAGACAGCGGCCGATAATTCTCTGCGCGGATCTCCGAGGGTCGGTTTGCTCACCATACGTCCGAAATACCGGTTGGCTCCCCCCAGTTGCACACCCAAAGCACCCGCTGCCGCACATTCCGGGTATCCCGCATTAGGGCTTTTCATCTTGCGGGCATCGCATCGCATCACATGCCAGGAACTCCTCCAGTCCAGCTTCAGGGGAATCGCGGCAAGCAGAATGAGAGCTCCGGTCAACCTGGCCGGCACCCAGTTGGCCAGATCGTCCGCTCGGGCGGCAAACCATCCGAAATGCCGGTAGCGATCGTTCATATATCCCAGCATGGAATCCATGGTGTTGACCGCTTTGTACAGCATCCCACCCAATAGCCCGCCCAACGACAGGTAGACGAGCGGGGCCACTATGCCATCGGAAATGTTTTCCGCCACTGTTTCAATGACCGCACGAATTATTTCCCGGTCATCCAATTGCTCGGTATCGCGGCTTACGATGAGCGCCAGGCGACGGCGCGCTTCATCCGGCATGCCCTGATCCAGGGCCTGCATCACGTGCTGCGATTCACGATGCAGACTGCGCGTCGCCAGGCAGGAATAGGCCAACCAGATGACGACCAAGTCCGCCAGCAGTTCGGACACCTGGAAGGCAAGCCCGGTGACGAACAGAGTCGCACTGGTGACGCCCACAATGACACAGATCCAGCAAGCAAATCCCGCCACGCGCTGTTGGTTGCTAGAAGCGCCATTGTCCAAAAAGATACTCTCGGCCCAGGACACCAGCCTGCCTATCCACCTGACGGGATGCGGCAGTTTCGGCGGATCGCCGAGCAAGAGATCCAGAAAGTAAGCTGTAGTCAAATGCCAGGGAAGCAAGAACAATGGTTGACAAACCCCCGCATCAAAACGATTCAAAATCACCGGGACCGAGCGATCATCCTCGTACTGGTTGAGCACAACCATTGCCTTTGTGCCGACGGTTGGCGATGACCTTCATTCCCTCTACCCATGCTATCCTTGTTAAGGCAAGAAACATGCATTTCTATGGCGGCAGTCACTGAAGGGTTTCGTCACGCTTGGGCGTGACGAAACCCTTGGACAAGGCCTGCAAACAATGAAACATCGAATGCTTAACCGGTATACAATCCCAGTGCTCTATAAATACGGGCAACATCCGTATGCCTGCGAACATGCTCCGCCAGCAGATCATACTGCTGCTCCTTCCAGTGCTCGTAGGCAAATCCTCCCGATAATAACGCTCCATCCTTGCCCGATCGAATGCTCAGTACCTGCAAAAAATCCCTGCGGAATCGATCGTTGTCAAAAATACCATGGATATACGTGCCCCACACTCTCCCATCCATGCCAATCAAGCCGTCTGTTACGTGTACCGTGCAGCCGTCCCGCCGATGAATACGAAACAACTCCCGGCAAGCCCCTCGCGGAACGCTCTGCCCCATATGGATTTCATAACCGCGAAGGCGACGCGGCACATCCCTGTCATTGTCATGGGAGCGGGCATCAACCTCGGACGGTTTTCCTTCTGGAGCGCTGAAGTAAGCCCGGGCTTCCTTCAGGAGGGAAGCCTCCACCTGAGAGGTCACCTTATGGGGGAACATTTCCGTTTCCATTTCCAGAAGTCCCAGACCCGGCACCACCCCCAGCTTGCTCTCCACGCCGCCGGGATCCTTCACAGAATGACCGAGCATCTGGTAGCCGCCACAGATTCCGACAACGGTTCCTCCGCATTTGTAGAAAGCCGCAATGGCATCGGCCAGGCCGCTGCGCCGCAAGAAATCCAGATCCTCCAAAGTGTTCTTGCTGCCGGGAAGCATGACTGCGTCATAGGCAAAGACCCGGGGTGGGGCATCAAAGTAGCTCAATTCAACCTGCGGGTCCTGCTCGAAGCAGTCGAAGTCCGTGTAGTTGGAGATAAACGGCAGGCGGACTATCCCTATCGCCAGCCTGTCACGCGACTTGGCGGACGGATTTTGCCGCATCCGGCGACCCAATGCCACACTGTCTTCTTCCGGCAACGCGATGTGATCAAAATAGGGAATCACTCCCAAAACGGGCTTGCCGGACCTCGCTTCGAGGATCTCAGTGCCGTTTGCAAAGAGCCGTGGGTCACCTCTCAGCTTGTTGACCATGAACCCCAAAATCCTGGCCTGTTCACGGGCATTCAGCAGCATGAAGCTGCCCAGCAGCGCCGCGAATATTCCTCCCCTGTCAATGTCGCCGACCAGAATGCAATGGGCGTCGGCCATTTCAGCCATCGCCATGTTCACCAGGTCGTGCTCTTTCAGGTTCAACTCGACGGCACTCCCGGCTCCTTCCAGAACTATCACGTCATGGTCTCGCGCCAGTCGCCGGTACGAATCGCGCACGACGGGCAGCAGTTTGTGCTTGTACTGGTAGTACTCGAGGGCGGAAAAATTCCCGACGGCCTTGCCCAGGACAATCACCTGCGACCCCATTTGCGAAGTGGGCTTCAGCAAAACAGGGTTCATATCCACGTGCGGCTCGATGCCGGCGGCCTCGGCCTGGACCACCTGGGCCCGGCCCATTTCACCTCCCTGGCGTGTGATAAACGAATTGAGCGCCATGTTTTGAGCCTTGAAAGGAGCGACCCGGTAGCCGTCCTGCCTGAGAATTCTGCAGTAGGCCGCCGCCAGAATGCTCTTACCGACATCGGAACCGGTTCCCAGAAACATGAGGGACCTGGCTTGCTGTTTCATCTACCACCTTTCTCCGTATTCCGTACAGCGCCTCACAAAATTAGACGCGACCTGCGGGGCGCTCCCCCAGTGCAGATGAATGTAGCTGGCAAGTACCGAACCATGAGTATATCCTTCCAGACGGGTCACCCCTGCCGGTCTGCGCTTATGCAGTTGATAGGCAAGGTTTAACCCTTCAATCTCCTCAGTCTGTGCGATTTCCGAATAATGAAATTCATGACCTCGTATGCGCAGCCCCGGCTCGCCCAGCAAACATGAACGGCGCAATTCCACTTCCGTGTAGCCCAATGCCTTGCGCCGGCTGAGCATGCGCGTTCCAAAGGGAAGGATTCCGACCATATCGTAAGTGTCGCCGGCGCGCGTTCGAATGAAGCGGCTGAGAGTCATCAGCCCGCCGCACTCTGCATAGACGGGCATTCCTTTGGCCACGGCCGACCGGATATCATGGAACAGCCTGGTTTGACCGCCAAGTTGCTCCGCAAAGAGCTCAGGGTACCCTCCGCCCAGGTAAAGGCCGCAGGCCTTGGCCGGCAATGTTTCGCCGGCAAGGGGTGAAAAGAAATGGATTTTGGCTCCCGCCCGGCGCAGCATTTCGAAGTTGTCAGGGTAATAAAAACAGAAGGCCGCATCCCGTGCCACCGCAATGGCGGCTGCTGGAGAGGATTCGGGCATGTCCGGTTGCGCGGTGAGCCATGGCGGCTCAGCCTGAGTTCTGTGCAGCAGAAGATCCATGTCCAGATGTCTTTCCACCAGCTCCGCGAGTCGCTCTCGCCACGCCGGCGTTAGGGTGAATTCGTCTGCCGTTACCAGACCCAGGTGGCGCTCGGGAATGACAATCGCTTGTTCCCGGGGAATCCCTCCAAATACGGGGACATCAGGCAAACTTGCCGACATCGCCTGTTTTAGAAAGGCCAAATGGCCTTCGCCGCCGATCCGGTTAAAAATGACTCCGGCGAATTTGAGATTCGGGTCAAAATTCTTGAATCCATGGACGACGGCCGCCGCGCTGCGGGACATGCTGCGTGCGTCCACAACAAGAATCACGGGAAGATCCAGCCATTTGGCCATTTCGGCACTGCTCCCTGCTTCTCCCTGCCCGTCGTAGCCGTCGTAGAGTCCCATCACCCCCTCGACAACGGCGGCGTCGGCACGAGGCAGCAGGCGTTGGAAGAGGTTCACGTTGTAACTCCGGGAGAGCATCCAGCCGTCGAGGTTGCGCGATTCCCGGCCGGCGACCTGCGTGTGCAGACCCGGATCGATAAAGTCCGGGCCTATTTTGAAAGGCTGCACCACCAGATTTCGAGCCCTGAGGGCAGCCACGAGGGCCAGGGAGAGAGTGGTTTTACCGCACCCACTGTGAGTCCCGGCAATCACAAAAGCGCATTGGCTTGCTGCACTACTCACCCGCGCCCCTCGACTCGCACTGGGATGGAGGTCACATGCACCACCGTTCATCGTTCAACCTCCACCCCGCGTGTTCCGCTCGACCTCCGCTGCAGCTATTCGCTCATAGAGATCCCTGGCCTCCTCGGATTGCGAGCCGGCCTCAGCGGCTTTGGCCACGCACTGGCGAGCCTCTTCCAATAGTCCGCTCGCCAGCAAGTCCTGCCCCATGGTAATCCAGGCCTTCTCGGCATCATCCCCATACAGGCTTTTATAAAGCGTAAACAGAGAAATCTTGATCTGATCGCCGCCCTTATGAAAAACCGGGGCGCCATGCCCCGGCAAGAGATGGCGTACGGGAATTTTGAGCAGCTTCTGCAGCCCCTTGATTTTGTCTTCCAGGCGGCCGCCGCATACTTCGTCGGGCTTCGAAAGCACCGTGGAGAGACTTTCCTTCTGCGGCAATACAGCATCGCCCGAAAACAGGGCAGCGGACGAGGCATCGTAGAAACAGAGATCGCCCGCGGTGTGCCCTGGAGTATGAATGACTCTCAGGGCGGGTGCCCCCTCGACCACATCGCCGTCATACAGGAGCTTGATCTTATTGTCCTGGGCCAGGGCGTCAAAAAAACTGGGAAACGGTTCACGGTGCAGGCGCAGGTGCTCCCGCGCCAGCGGGTGCAGGTAAATGTCCGGGCTGGCCGCCTGATAAATCTCCTGCACTCCGCCCACATGGTCAAAATGGCTGTGAGTCAGCAAGATGCGCTCGATGCGATCCAGCGGACCCAGGTCCCGGAGTTCATCGATGAGTCCGTACATATTGCCGGCATCAATCAAAGTTCTGCCATCCTCCAGCGCATAGACTCCGGAGCATGCCCCCGCATCCTGCACCCAGTACATTCCCTTGAGGGCTCGGTCTTCTTCAAAGAGAGCTTTCATTCATCACCTTTCATGGGGCATTGCAGCAATGAGCAGCCAAACGCCTGGTTGCCCGTCCCCACCGTGCAGAACTTCAGCCGCCCCTGTAAAATTGCGGCAAATGCGCATTAGCGCGCAAACGCGGCAGCATGATAGAAAATTTTTTTTAACCGCAATATTTACCCAGCGGGAAGCGTGCCCCCCATTTGAGGCTGCGTGCTCAGCGGTCATTCCAGCAGAACTCGGGATCCAGCGATCTTACGCCTTTCTGGAGCCCTGACGCCGAAACGATAGTGTGTGCCAATGATGCACAGGCAGGGGTTACGCGCAGCCTGCTACGGGGTCACTGTCAGCAGTTCAACTCCGGCCGCGTCCAGTTCGAAGAGAATTCCATCCCGTTCTTCCTGACTGCTGCCCAGACGGTCGAGGTGGTAAACCACTACCCGCTTGATCCGCCGGCGCTCGACGTCCATCAGCATCTGGTTGATGTTCTTGTAGACTTCGACCTCTTCGTCGGGCTGAATACCGCCTGTATCTCTGAGATACCGCATACATTCTTCCTGCTGACGGGCCACCGGAACCTCGAAGGACCCACCGTCTTCGGGCTTCAGTTCTTCCCGCCGGACCATCACATACAACGCTGTAAACTTATCTTCCATACTGACTCGGCTCCTTGCGCATCAACATCGGCAATCTTCGGTTACATGACGCTGCGCAATATAGCGATTTTTCTCGACCAAGACAATAAACACCGGCAACAACCTGAAATACCGACCACCCAGGCTACGGAAATGGCACTGCCCGTGTTATAAAGAAAAGGTAAGCCGGATCAATTGAACGAGACAAATTTCTAACCCGGATTGGAAAGCGAAGATGCTGTTCGAACAAGGTCCCATTCGCCCTCCCAGTGAAGCCGGCAGTCTCCTTTTGCGCTTCACGCGCAACTGCCCATGGAACCAATGCACGTTCTGCCCGATTTACAAGGGTGCACCGTTCAGCAGGAGAACCTTGGCCGAGATCAAGCAAGACATCGACACCGTGGCTGAGATGATGGAAAAGCTGCAGGCTGTGTCCGAAAGCTTGGGATTCGGGGGAAAGGTCAACCGGCAGGTGTTGCAGGCGGTCATGACAAGCCCGGATGCGCACGCCTGTTTGCGCCATGTGGCCTTGTGGGCCTGCTATGGCAAGGGAACGGTATTTATCCAGGATGCGAACAGCCTGGTCCTTTCGACGGATATCCTGGTCGATGCGCTGCATTACCTCAAAAGCTCCATCCCCGCTGCTCGCAGAATCACATCCTATGCCCGCAGCAATACACTGGCCCGCAAGAGCCTCGAGGAACTGCGACAAATTCGCATCGCGGGACTCGACCGCATTCACATCGGTCTGGAAAGCGGTTCAGACCGGGTCCTCCAATTCATCAAAAAAGGGGTGACGGCCAAACAGCATATCGAGGCGGGACAAAAGGTCGTTCAGGCAGGCATGACTCTCTCGGAGTATGTTATGCCCGGACTGGGGGGGAAAGCCTGGTCCAGGGAACACGCCATCGAAACCGCCGCCGTGCTGAACGCCATCGATCCACACTTCATCAGGCTCCGCAGTCTGCGCATCCCGCCCAATGCGCCTCTCCACCAGGACAAACTGAAAGGAACGTTTGTGCCTTTGCACGACGATGAAGTGGTTGCAGAAATCAGGCTGCTCATTGAAAACCTTGCGGGCATTCACAGCACGCTCACATCGGACCACATCATGAACCTGCTGGAGGAAGTAGGGGGCAAACTGCCGGCCGACAAGCAAACCATGCTGGAGGTCATCGATCGCTACCTGGCCCTGCCGGAGGAAGAAAAGCTGCTTTTCAGGCTGGGACGGAGAGGCGGAGCGGTTCGGTCCCTGGACGACCTGCAAGATCCTTCGCTGAAAAAACGCCTGGTGCAGGCCGGCCGGGATTTGATGCGGCAGACTCAGGGAGATCTGGAGGGAATAATCACGGAATTGGGAGATCAGTACATTTGACCCCGCGTTAAAGAATCTGGCTTAGAAACAGCTTGGTCCGGTCATGGGTGGGATTCTTGAAGAAGTGCTCGGGAGTCCCTTCTTCCACAACCGCACCGTGGTCCATGAAGATCACCCGATCGGCCACTTCCCGGGCAAACCCCATTTCGTGGGTAACGACAATCATGGTCATGCCTTCCAGGGCCAGGGTTTTCATGACATCAAGGACTTCTCCAATCATCTCGGGATCGAGTGCCGAGGTCGGCTCGTCAAACAGCATGATCTTTGGATTCATGGCCAGCGCTCGGGCAATGGCAACGCGCTGCTGCTGCCCGCCGGAAAGCTGTGTGGGATACACATCAGACTTTTCTGCGATATTGACTTTTTTCAGCAATCGCAGGGCGTTTTTCTCGGCCTCTTGGCGCGGGATTTTTTTGAGCTTGACGGGCGCCATGGTCAGGTTTTGCAGGGCGGTTTTGTGCGGAAAGAGATTGAAATTCTGAAAAACCATTCCCACTTCCATGCGCACTCTGTTGATATCCGTGGTCCGATCCATGATGTCCATGCCGTCAACCAGGATGCGGCCGCTGGTGATCTCCTCCAGGCGGTTTATGGTGCGTAGCAGAGTACTCTTACCGGAGCCGCTGGGCCCAATGATCACCACCTTTTCGCCGGTCTTGATCGTCAAGGAAACATTATCAACGGCTTTTAGATGGCCGAAGCGCTTGGTGACGTTTTCAATGCTAATGATCGGCTCAGAATTTTCCATAATAGTTCAGTCTATCTTCCATGATGCTGACAAGCTTGGAAAGCAGCAACGTGATGAGAAGGTAAATCAGTGCGATGATGGTGTAGGTCTCAAAGTAAGCAAAACTCTCTGCGGCGAATTCTCTGCCCCGTCGCAGCAGGTCGGCGACAGCCAGAATCGAGACCAGCGACGTATCTTTCAAGAGTGCAATGAATTCATTGCCCACCGGGGGCAGTATGGTACGCCAGGCCTGGGGCAAAATGACATAGAACATGGTCTGGGTTCGATTGAAGCCGAGCGATCGGGCCGCTTCCGTCTGCCCCTTGTCAATGGATTCAATACCGGCGCGAAACACCTCTCCCATGTAGGCCCCATAGCAGACCGACATGGCGATGACCGCCGCAACCATGTCCGGAACTCTGACAAACCGCCCCAGCGCATAATAGATATAGAAAAGCTGCACCAGGAGGGGTATCCCGCGGATCACCTCGATATAGGTTGACGCTATCGCATTGGCTATCCTGTTGCGGGAAATTCGGCCCAGTCCGGTGATGAGCCCGATGATCAAGGCCAGGCCGATCGAGAAAAAGGTCACCTGAAATGTCACGATAATGCCGTCTGGTAGGAACTTAACGATTTTCAGGTAGGGATCGGGCCTGGATATGACCAGATAGATGAGGAGCACAATGGCGCCGCAAAAGGAAATCCTCCAGGCTGAAAAAAGCCCCATGTCCTTTTTGCTTGGGATGGCGGCGCCGTCGCCGACGTCGATGATTATTTTTTCCTGGGTCATGAATTGTGGACCTTTAGCAGTGCCGTCGAAGGAGCTCTGGTCGGCAAGTCCAGGCCATCGTAGGAAAGGATTTGACGAGCAGGAGGCCAAATGTGGCCGGTCGGCCTCCTGTAGGTGAAATGCTCACAATTGTGCCGGAACTACTGGCCGATCCATTTGGCCCTGAATTCATTGGCCAGTCCCTTTTCCTCGACAGCCTGGATCCCCTTGTTGATCAGATCCAGGACTTCGGTGTTGCCTTTCTTCACTGCCACGCCATAGTACTCATCACCGGTATCCAGCACTGCGGCAATCTTCAGCTTGGCTTTATAGTCCTCTCTTTGCAGTGCATACTGAGCGGCCACCGGATCATCACAGACAACGCCGTCAATACGACCATTGAAAAGATCTTCCATGGCCAATCCAATTTCATCGTAGGATTTGGCAACAATGCCCTCCATCTCTTTGATGGCAAAGTATCCGGTCGTACCGATCTGGGCTCCGACTGTCTTGCCTTTCATTTCCTCCAGCGTTGTTGCGTTCGACTCTTTGGGTACCACCAGAGCCTGCCGCACCTTGAAATAAGGCATGGAAAAGTCCATGGTTTTCTTACGTTCCTCGGTAATGGTAACCGACGAACAAACGGCGTCATACTTGCCTGCTTCCAAGCCCCCAAAAATACCGTCCCAGGCCACACTCTTGAATTCCACCTGGTAGCCGCCTTCCTTGGCTGCGGCTTTCATGTAATCTATGTCAAAGCCCACGATCTCTTTGTCTGCATTGACGAATTCCATGGGAGGCCAAGTGGCATCGGTGGCGATGACAACGGTTCTGGCCCAGGCGAACCCGGTAATGAGCAACACACCCAGCAAACCTGAAACAATTTTTCTGATCATACCTTCATCTCCTTTTGAATTACTTCTCGAGGTGAGTTTAAAGCCGCTTATGCCGGCAAAAAACCTGACAAATTCCGGCTACCAGGCAAGGATAGTGTCAGAGCGATGAACATCTGTCAAGAATGAATGAAGTGATGAAGATGACCGGCGGCGAGGTCGTGCGTCACTGCCCAAAATGCACCCGGCCGGAGCTGCTCATGGTCCCCTGAGATCGGCGGTCGGCGTGGGCAGGGCGCGCACGGGAAAGTTCTTGACAAACAATGTTTGATATGCCAATACCCTCACTTGGTAAATGGGCACTTTTCCTTGCCTTTAAACACCTGAGTTCATCGTATGAACATTGCCACTTTTGGCGGCCTCCACGCTGCTGACCGGTTGAACATAAACGGCGGGCGGGATAGTTCCATTGGTCCACCTCCGGGCATTGGGCAAAAGTGGTAACAGGATTGGAAGCGCGCGGCATGGCTGGCAAAATGTCAAAACATGAAAGGAGCACATGGATGGGACTTGAGACTTTTTACAGAGATCTGATGAAGGTCAACTCGATGGATGACACTGAGCAAAAAGCTGAGGCGTCCAAGGCACTGTTTGAAAAGCTGAATCACCTGGAATTGCCCGAATATTTCAACTGGGCGGAAGAGATTTTCGAGGGCATACACGTAAAAGAACGCGGCAGTCAGCCGGCATTGAAATGGATTAACCTGGATACTGATGAGAAACGCGAGTGCACCTATGCGGAAATGGCCGCCGAAGGAAACAAGTTCCTCAATTATGTGCGCAGCAAGGGCGTCAAGAAAGATGGCATCGTTTACATGATGTCCCCTTCGGTGCCGGAAACCTGGTTTGCCAGCCTGGCAACCATCAAGGGCGGAATGGTATCGGTGCCGACGGCAACCACCATGACCGTACGCGAACTGGAATACCGTTTCGAGACCTATGCCCCTGACGCCATTCTGGCTGATGAGGTTTCCACCGATGTGATCGACGAAGCTCTTGCCAACGTCGGCGCAAAACCAAAAATCAAGATCGTCCTGGGGAAAAAGAGCGGCTGGAACAGCTACAGCGAAGTGGCCCAAGAGAGCACCACGGCCGAGGCCGCCAAGACCAAGAAAGACGACATCATCCTCTGCTTCTTCACCTCCGGTACCACCGGCATGGCCAAAAGGGTCGCCCACACGGCCACATCGTATCCGCTGGGGCACCTCTCCACAGCCAATGTGATCGGTATTCGACCGGGTGATGTGCACAACAATCTGAGTCAGCCCGGTTGGGCCAAGTGGGCCTGGAGTTGCTTTTTCGCTCCTTTCAACGTTGGCGCCACAACCACCGGCTTCTACTATGCCAGCAAGCTGGATATAGGGAAATATCTTGCGACGGTAGCCGATTTCAAAGTGAACGTGTTCTGCGCTCCCCCGACGGCATGGCGGGCTTTCATGCAGTTGGATCTGGGTAAATATAAGTTTGACGCCCTGCGCGAATCGGTGAGTGCCGGAGAGCCTCTCAATCCGGAAATCATTCAGAAATGGAAAAAGTTCACCGATACCGAGATCCGCGATTTTTATGGACAGACGGAATCCACGGCCATGATCGGCAATCCGCCCTGGTTTAAGGGCAAGATCGTGGCCGGATCGTTCGGCCGACCGACCTTTCTTTATGACGTCGTGATCCTGGACGATGACGGCAAAGAAATCAACAAGCCTGATGATGTGGGACACATTGCCATCCGCCTGGATCGCTGGCGAGCCATCGGCCTGTTCAGCCAGTACATCGGCAATCCGGAAAAGATGAACGAAGTGTTTGTGGGCAACTATTATTATACGGGTGACAGAGCTTCCTTTGACGAGAAGGGGTACTGGTGGTTTGTCGGCCGCGCCGATGACGTCATCAAGTCTTCCGACTATCGCGTCGGCCCCTTCGAGGTGGAAAGCGCTTTGATCGAACACCCTGCCGTAGCAGAAGCAGCCGTTGTGGGCAGCCCCGATCCGAAGCGCTGGCAGTTGGTAAAGGGCTACGTTATTCTGGCACCGGGGTATGAACCCTCGCGAGAGCTTGCTCTCGAGTTGTTCCAGCATTCCATCAAACTGCTTGCCAAGTTCAAGATCCCTCGAATCATCGAGTTTGTTCCCGAGGTACCCAAGACTCTGAGCGGCAAGATCAGAAGAATTGAATTGCGGGAAATTGAAATCGAGAAGAAAGAGGGGGGCCGGAAAGGCCAACACGAATATTTCTATCACGAATTCCCTGAGCTCAAGTCCTCCTAACCGAGCAGGAATCCAGCGGAGTCAGTGATATGCGTACATGAAATCGGCTTTGGACATTGGGAAGGGCCTCGTGGGGAGGCCCTTTTTCATTTCAGGGAGGGAAGTGAAAGGGCGGTTTTCATTGGATTGAGGCCCCGCAAGCCCTGGCCCTGGCCTTAAGACAACATGATTGCCCCGCTGTTCCTCCATGAAGCCGGCTGATGTCTCTTTATGACAAAAGGAGTGAATCGGATGGGCGAAGAAAAATCCTATCAAGACTATCTGCAAGAGCTATTCAACTCAGGCGATCTGTTTGACAAGCCGGAACCGCTCAAGGGCGTGAGAATCCTTGAGGTCTGCTATGTTGTGCTCGGCCCTGCCGCCTGTGATTACTTGGCTGAATTCGGTGCTGAAGTGATCAAATTTGAGGGTCAGAGGGGCGAGCAGATGCGGTTTGTGACACCTTTTGCCTATTTCTGGAAAAATCTTTCGCCGGGGCTTTTGGAGCAAAACCATAACAAGTATTGGGTGGGGATGCATCTGGGACACCCGCAGGCGAAAGAGCTGTTCCTGGACCTGGTGAAGCGCTCTGATGTGGTGGTCGACAACCTCACCCCGGGCCGCATGAAAGAATGGGGCCTGAGTTACGAGGAACTCAGCATAATCAATCCGCGCATAATCCAGCTCCACGTTTCGGGTTATGGCAGTTGGGGACCGTGGACCGGAAGAACCTCCTACGATGCCGTGGCTCAGAGCATGGGGGCGCTCTCCCCGATCACCGGCTTTGACGGTCGAGGTCCCATCAAATCAGGGGTTTGGATTGCCGATTGGATTACCGCCCTCATGTGCGCCAATGCCATTGTGGCGGCATTGAACTATCGTGAACGCACCGGAGAAGGGCAATTCATAGACTACTCGCAGGTTGAAAACGTGATCCGTTTTCTCGACTGGACCTGGCTGTACACTTCCAAAACAGGTGAAGACCGGCCGCGAAGCGGCAACCGCGATCTTGCCGTGTGTCCCTCGGATCTGTTCGACTGCGCGGATGGCTGGGTGGCCCTGGCAGCCTTCAGCCGCGATGAATTCGAAGGTTTGTGCAAGGCCATGAACGCCCCGGAACTTTTTGCCAAATATCCCGAGCCGGCCGATCGCCTCGAGGATGAACCTGCCCGCCAGGTTTTGCAGGCGGTGGGCCGGTGGACCACAACCAAGAAAGTTTCCGAGATCGAAGATCTCGCCTGCCAACACGGATTTGCCGCCTCCCGTGTGCTCCAGGTCAAGGATGTCTACCATGGAGAACATTTCAGAACACGCGCAAGTGTTCAGACCTATGAGGACGCGCTTTACGGCGAAATGACAGAACCCTGTTATCCACCGCGCCTCAGCGAAACTCCCGGAAGACTCCGCTGGGCTTCACGCCCCATCGGGATGGACAACGAGTACGTGCTCACCAAGATCTTGGGGCTCGCAGCCGAGCGCGTAGCCGAACTTGCCCAGAACGGCGTGATCTTCAAGTGGAATCCTCAGGTGCCTTCCCACTGTCCGCCCCCCGAATGGGACGGGAAACGAGGCGTCAAGTATCCCTAGATTGAACTGCAAAATAAGGAGGCAGGACCATGACAGACAAGAAGAATGCAGAATCTTCGGGCTACGATCTCGATGCGCCCGATCTCGAACAAGATTTCTCCACTGACCAGAATATTATTGGCATGGCTATAAACAGAGAGTATGCCCGCTGGGCTCACCGGGCGACAAACCCCGAAGCGATCGGGGGAAAACCCGAAGCCCTCGACGACATGCTCGTGCTCGACGCCAGCTACGGCAGTTTTGCGGGGTTGTTCGCTTCCTCGATTCTTTCTGAAATGGGTGCCGAGGTGATCCGAATCGAGCCCCCCGGGGGTGACATTGCCAGGAAGATGAGCCCGTACGGAATGATGATTAACGGCACAGGACTCGGCTACCTGGTGGAGGGGCGCAACAAAAACCATATTACCCTGGATGTCTCCAAGAAGGAGGGAAGCCGGCTCTTCAAAAGGCTGGCGAAGCATGCCGATGTGCTGATCGAAACCTTCAAGCCGGGCTTTCTCGACAGCCTCGGCATAGGATACCGGGAGCTGCGAGAGGTTAACCCGGGTCTCCTCTACTGCGCTGTCCATACCTACGGGCAGTTCGGCCCGGATTCTGAAAAGTACGCCAATCAGCCGGACTACGACATTGTGAACCAGGCAAGAGGCGTCATCATGTCCATAACCGGCGAGCCCGAGCTCGATCCGCAGGTTCCCGACGAGTATAAAAAGCCTCTGCGCCAGGGCAATTGGATGGGATGGTACGTCGGAGGCGCCTGGGCAGCTTTTGGTGTGCTCCACGCCATGCTGCACAAGCGCAAGACAGGCAAGGGCCAGTTCATCGACTGCTCGCCTCCCGAGGGGCTCCTTGCCATCTCCAACTATGCCATGCAGTACTTCCACATGTCAGGAAATCAGATGCCGCGAGCGGGGAACTACGACTATGCCGTCTTCCCATACACCTACGTCAAGTGCAAGGACGGCTACACCTTCATTTCCGGTTTCACCGACCCCAACTGGTCGGCCTTGTGCGAGATCCTGAATCGTCCGGACCTCAAGGAAATGTTTCCGACCATCAAAGAGCGGCTCACTCCCGAGAACCAACCCAAGATTCAGCACGAAATCGAGAAGTTCACGACCCAGTATAGTTCCGAGGAGATCCTGCAATTCATTACCGACTACAGCAAAAGGGCTGACAAGAAGGGAACCGTTGCGACGGGACGGCTCGAAACCCCCTCCGAGGTGCTCCAGCGGGAGCACTGGAAAGAGCGACGGACCTTTGTTACGGTAAGAGACCCTCACTACGGTGAGCTGTTAATACAAAATTCAACCTTCAAGGCCATGACCAAGACACCCGGCCGAATTAAGTGGGTCTGCCGCCCCGTGGGTGCGGACAACGAGTATATCTATCAGAAGTATCTCGGCCTGGGGGGCACGAAACTGGCCGCCATGAAAGACAGTGGAGTGGTTTGACAGCTTGGGTTGCATCACGCATTTGGCGTAACGCAACCCAGCGCTCATTTTGCCGGGTTTCATCACACGGACCGTGTAATGAAACCCGGTCTAGATGGAATCACAATTCTTTTCTTGAAAACCAT
>FWPV01002986.1_pt1 | contig 39666 bp, 37 predicted proteins | sample 2228371 | NCBI WGS metagenome assembly FWPV01 (sample SAMEA103939776, study PRJEB20133) | metagenome
CAGTGGACGGATATTTCGCCAACTATATCTACAGTCTGCTGGCTTATCAAATCGCTTAATTGTCAAAGAGTGAGAGAAAACTTATTCACAATTCAGAAAACCCTCGATCGAATCCAAACAATTTGACTGATTTTCCTTTGCTTGGATTTTATTGATGATTTTCAGTTTCGTAATTCAAGGTAATAGGTTTCCGCGCCCTTACAGTCACGGGGAAATCCCCTTAAAATGAAACAACAAAGAGCCGTTGCTCTTTCTTCAACCTTTTATAACAAAACAAGGAATATGTCAAATCAATCAGGGATTGATATATTTTTAGTCTATTCTCCAATAATCTGCAGCGCGATCTGGCGCGGGCGCGATCTGTCAAGCTCGATGGCAAAAACTCTCTGCCACATCCCGAGCTGCAAATCTCCTTTTTCAATATTCAAATAACAGCTTGTGGGAAGAAATGTCGCTTTCACATGAGCATGGCCGTTGGCGCATTCTCCGTCGCACATATTGACGGTGCGAATTTCAAAATTATCATGCATATACTTCATCGTCCGCGGGGCAATCTTCTCTAAAACTTTTTTGATGTCCGAAATGAGAAGCGGTTCGGCTTCCTGCACCAAAACCGCCATTGTCGTGTGAAGACTTTGAATGTTTATCACTCCTCTTTTTATCCCCGCTTTTTTGAGCTTGGCTTTGATCTTGTCCGTAATGTCAATGAAGTCAAGGGTGGTGGCGGTTTTGAGTTTGATTAAGTGGTTGACGATTTTCATAATAAATTTTTACGAATTACGAATACGCTTCGCTCTACGAATATATTAATTACGAATATTTTTACATTCGTATATTCGTAAGAGATTCGTAATTCGTAAAGCTGTCACCAAGATCCGCCGCCGCCGCCGCCAAATCCTCCGCCGCCGCCGCCGCCGGAAAATCCCGATCCCCCGCCGGCCGCGGACGAGGGTTGACTGGCCATCGTCGTTATCGCCGAGCTTGAGAAATCAGAAACCATGCTGGAGAATATTATAGCATTGAAGGCCCGCCCTGACGAATCTTCATACCAATCGGGCTGCTGGTTGTATATTCCTTCAAATTGCTTGGCCCATTCTTTTTCCACTCCCAAAACCATGGCATAGGGCAAAAATTTCTCGAACATCTGCGGATTTTTTTCGGGCGCGTTGTGAAATCTCAAGCGGTCTGTTTCCGTCACGGAAAGAAATTCTTTGAAGCCGAGAATATTTTCCTTGAGTTCGGCGCCTTTTTTTGTCACCGCCGGCATCAGCCAGCCGAAAATCAAAATTATTATTCCCGCAGCAATCCCGCTAATAGTTCCCCACGCGCTTTGTAGCGCACCGAATATAACAGCCAAAAATCCTCCTCCCATCACACCCGCCACAATCCACAAAATTCGCGTGCTGTTGGGGTTGGAAATATAATATCCTTTTTCAGTGACGCTTTTGTAAAGCTGATCTTTCACCTTTGAAAGAGTTTTATAAAATTTGTTTTTGAGCTCGCTTAATTTTTTCTCTTTATCCTGACCGAAAATTCCTTTCATCACCTCTTTTTCAAAATCACGCTCCGGTTCTTCATCTTTCAGGCGAGCAAATGTATATTCGACGCTTTTTACGCCCAAGAATCCTTTTTCTTCCGCCCGTTTTATTTTCAAAAATCCGCGCACCGCCAAATCAATGATCGTCGAAGAAATATCCTGATTGCCAGCCGATCCGTCCAGCATCGTCCCGACTTCAGCCGGCGCGAGACCGTCAGGAGACTCATATTGGGCAATGATTGTCCCGCGCCCTTTCGGGTCGCGGCCCTTTTTCCACCACAACCGAAACATAAAGACAAAAATAACAATTGGAACAAAAAGTGTCCAGTTGTCTCGAATAATATACAAAAAATTCTGCCAAAACGTCGGTTTTTCGATGATTCCCTTCGGCCAGCCGGCGACAATGGTCATTCCTTCGCTGGGGCCGTACTCGCGGGTGGATTTGTATTCCAAAATGTTTCCATCGGCGCTTGAGTTGCACTCGTCCGTGCTTCCGTATCCGCCCTCGTAACATTTCGTCTGCAAGCCCTCCCTCGCGTTTTCGGGAAGAATAATTTTCACAGAGGCATTCTCAATTGGAATTTGCCATTTGTCTCCCGTGAAATTCCAGTAAAGTTCGTCGTGATCGGGAAAATAGTTCACTGCCCGGCGAATTGCGTAACTTATTATATAATTCTTTTCCCCGCTTACCAGCTTTTCTGCGTCACCGATTTTGATTTCAATATTATTTCCTTTGGACAAAGTTGTGAAATTGTACGGCGCGCCATTCTCGTCTGTCACTTTTATGTTGGAAATTCGCAGATTGAAATTCCCGTCCCGGGCTTTGTATTTCACGGGAATATCACGATATATCCCGCGTTTTTGATTTTCGCCAAAGTCATAAGAAATCATCTCTCTGACTTCAATCGTGCTGTCTGGATTGATTCGAATTTCACCAGCAAAATTTGTGATTTTTTCATTAGGAACATTTTGCGCATTTGCGAAAATGGCAAAAAGAAAAAAGGGGGAAAGAAAAAGTATTTTATATTTTTCTTTTAGGACTTCAAGCATACGAAATTCAAATTTAGTTTTCGCATTTTTGTAATTTTTCGCAGTTCGCAGAGACCTCAAGATCTCGCGTTTTTATCCACCACCATTTTTTTCTTGAGCGATCGGCCGCCGCGGCGGCGAAGAGTTGTGATTTTGTCTTTGTCGCGGTCAATTTGTGATTCAAGTCTTTCATACACGTTGTCGATCGAACCTTCAACGGATTCGGTTGTGTCTTCACTCCGGTAGTCCCGATAGGAAGTGTGAAGCATAACCTCCACTCGAAATTTTCCTTTTTTATCCAAGCCAATTTCCACTTCCGCTGAAATTCTGGCGTCTTTGCCAAAAGATCGGAAAAACTTTCCGAGTTTCTCGACTTTGTCCGTAACATAATTTTTGGTGCGACTGTCAATTTTCACGTCTTTGAAAAGGAATCTGATATTCATGGTTGTTCCTTACGAATTACGTATTTTTTACTAACTACGAAATATTTACGAAAATACGAAAAATTTTCGCAGTTCGTATTTTCGTAAATTTTCGCAGTTCGCAGAGACTACCTAATTTCCCCATCCTCCCCGACTTGATCCAATTTCACCGACAAGACTTTCGAGATTCCGTCCGCGCCCATAGTCACGCCATAGAGAACTGATGCCTGGCGCATTGTCTCACGGTTGTGAGTGATGAGCACAAATTGCGTCTGATAGGAAAGTTCCTGAAGTATTCTTCCAAATCTTTTTGAGTTGGCCTCGTCCAGCGCCGCTTCCACTTCATCAAGAACGGCAAACGGCGGCGGGCTGTTTGAGATTATCGCAAAAAGAAGCGCTTGCGATGTGAGCGCCCGTTCTCCGCCAGAGAGCATATTGAGACTCGAAATTCTTTTTCCAGGCGGCGAAGCCTTGATTTCGATGCCGATTTCTCTCTTGCCCTCCTCCGCCTTGGCGAAAGATGGTTCTTCACTCTCCGTTTCATCCACACTTTCGACGTCATCAACTTTATCTTTGTTCGCGCTAACCTTATTTCTGCCCATATCAACTTTTACCAACTCCGCGCTTCCTCCTCCAAAAATAATTCTGAAATACTTTGAAAACTCCGCATTGATTTTTTTGAACGTCCCCTCAAAAGCTTCTTTGATTTTCTCATCCATTTCCTTGATTACTTCCGTGATCGCCACAATGGATTTTTCCAAATCTTCCGACTGACCAGTCAAAAAATCATACCTTTTCTGCGTCTCTTCATATTCTTCAATAATCATCGGATCAATCGCGCCAATCTGTTCCGCTTGTATTTTGAGCCGGTTGATTTCTCTTTCCAGCGCGTCAAAATCGGAATATCCCGCCAAGTCTTTCGGGCTTTCAATCAAATACGGGTCGTTCAAGTTCAATTCTTCACGGATTCTTTTCGCCGCGTCCTCTTCTTTCACTTCAATTTTTGCCATCTCAATCCGAACCTCGTTCAATTTTTCCCGAACGCGCGCAATTTCAAATTGCTTCTCACGGAGCTCTGCTTCCAATTTAAAATAGTGCTCCCTTTTTTCACGATCGGATTTTATCAATTCATCCATCAGACGGCGATTTTCGCTGATTGCTTCCTCAAGTTTTGCCGCTCTTTCATTTGCTTCTGCTTTTTTCTTCTCGAGCTCTCCAATTTTCTTAAGATCGACAACGTTTTCTCTTATTGTTTTTTGATTTTCCTTTTTTTTGCCTTCGCTCACTTCTTGCCAAAGTCTGTCAACTTCAGATTTCATTTTTCTGAATTCTTCTTTGATTTTTTCCAATTCTCCAATGTCTCGCGCTCCGTCAAGCATCATCTCCAATTGCCGATGTTTGTTTTGTATGTTTTTTATCTTCTCGAGAATATAGGGAATATCAACCGGAATTTCTTGAATAGTCTCAAAATTTTTCGCTTTTTCTTTTTCAATTTCAATCTTGGCGTCAATTATCGCCGCTTCTTTTCGAATTTGATTCATTTCTTCAAAAATTTCATCCCGTTTTTTTTCCAACGCTAACCGTTTCTCATTGAAGTCCGTGTCGTTTTTTGCTTCGCTTTTCACTTTAATTTCCAAGTCATCGATAAGACGTTGAATTTTCATCTCTTCGCGGCCAATGTCTTCTTTTTCCGACGAAATCCGGCTCTTGTTTTTTTGAATCTCCCGCCACAAGGAACCAAAAAAAAGATTTTGTTTTTCCTTGAGCTCCCGCGCGACACTCTCGCCTCTTTTGGCTTTTTCTGATTGGCGCTTCAGCACTCGCAAATGAGGAGCAATTTCTTTTACGAGATCGGCTACCCGGGAAAGATTTTGGCGCGTTGCTTCAAGTTTACGAATAGAACGTTCTTTTTTTAGTTGATAGGGCTTCACTCCAGCTGCTTCTTCAAGAATAACACGCCTTTCGACAGGAGAAGCGTTCAAAACCGAATCAGCCATACCTTGATTGATAATGCAATAGCTTCTTTGTCCCACCCCGGCTTTTGCCAGAAGATCAACGATATCGATAAGCCGAACTTTTGAGTTGTTAATAAAATATTCCCCTTCGCCGCTTCGATAGATTTTCCTCGTGATAACAACTTCCTCAAACTCAATTGGTATTCGCTTGTCGGAATTGTCGAAAAAAAGAGAGACTTTTGCCGATCCCAGCTGCGCTTTCTTGCCGGAGCCCGCAAAAATCACGTCTTCGGATTTTTTCCCGCGCAGATTTTTGAGAGACTGTTCCCCCATTGCCCATCGAATAGCGTCAGCCACATTCGATTTCCCTGATCCATTCGGACCAACAATGGCAGTGACGCCGCAACTCTTGGACTTGACGAAGGCTGAGCCTTCGGCTGAAGGCTGAGTCTTTGTCAGCGAACATGACGGCAAAAAATCCAAGACGGTCTTGGTTGCAAAAGACTTGAATCCGGATATTTCGATGCGCTTGAGATACACTTTTTGTTTTAAAATCCGTAAAGTTCAGCTTTGAGGAATTCCGACAATTAAATTGTCGGAAGGGAAAAGCTGAACTTTTATTAACCAAAGTTCGACTTTTTCCTTTCGGTAAACAAGTTGCCAAAATTCCTCAAAGTCGAACTTTATTTACCATCCCTTCGCCTCCAGTCCCGCACGGGCTGCGTTTCTTTGAGCTTCCTGCTTGGAAGAGCCCTCTCCTTGCGCCACCTCTTCGTCACCAAGATAAACCCCCACTACAAAATGCTTGTCATGATCCGGTCCTGACTCGGAAAGCACGCGATAGTTTGGCGTGATACCAACCCGGGCTTGAGCTTCCTCCTGAAAATTCGATTTTGGATCGATATAGGCTTTGCTTTTGATAACTTCTTCAAGTCTAGACAAAATATTCTCTTTGATGAATTTTTTTGCCTCCGCATATCCCTGGTCAAGATAAATAGCGCCGGTTATTGCTTCGAAGGCGTTAGCCAAAAGATATTCTCTTGCCCGACCGGTGTCTTTGGCTTCCCCGCGACTCATTTGCAAAAAGCCTTCCACGCCCAGTTCGCGCGAAACTTTGGAAAGCATATCTTTGTTCACTAGCGCCGCCCGCCAATTGGTAAGCTCGCCTTCCGGATTTGAGTAATTTCGATACAAGTAATCAGTCACAGCCAGCTCTAAAACCGCGTCGCCCAGAAACTCGAGACGTTCATTGTGGTCAAGATGATAATTCCGGTGCTCATTGAGATAAGACCGATGTGTGACGGCTGTCTGAAGCAGCTCTTTGTTTTTGAAATTTATTTTTATCTTTTTTTCAAGTTCCGTGATATCTTTCTGCATTGATTCATAAAATCCTAAACCCTAAGCGCTGAATTCTAAACAAATCTGAAGTATAAAATTCAAATGATCAAAATGTTTCAAGCTTTTGGTCATTTGGATTTCGATGTTGTTTAGAATTTAGGATTTAGAAATTAGGATTTTTTATTAATTATTTGCTATTCTTCTCTTTTTAGCTCAGATCCTTTTTCAGTCACCTCCCTCTCTCTTCTGTCATCCTTGAGTGGTTCTCCCATTTCCCGATATATTGTCCCCAGCACTCCGTTCACAAACCGTCCCGAGGATTCCCCTCCATAGGTTTTCGCCAGTTCAATGGCTTCATTGATCGCCACCTTGGGCGGAACTTCCTCGTAATTGCCAAAGACAAGTTCAAAAATGCCAAGCCGCAAAACATTTCGATCCACAACTGTCACTTGATCCAGCGGCCATTCCGGAGCGCACTTTTCAATCAATTTGTCTATTTTTTCCTGGTTTTTGAGCGCTCCGTTCACAAGATAATGCACAAAAGACACATTCTCGATTCCCGGACCAAATTCCCGAACATTTCGCGCCATTATTTTCTCTATTTCGTCTTTTTTCTTTCCCCTGAAATCCCATTCAAAGAGGGATTGCATAGCAATGGAACGGAGAAGATGTCTGTTAGCCATAGAAACTTCGTTATAAGCGAATTGTCACAAATCTTAAGAACGAATGCATTCGAATGGAAATATATTCGCATTCATTCGTTTTTTATCATTCGCAATCATTCACATAAAATTATTCAAATTTTATTTTGCGAAATCCCAACTTCCCTGTTTTCACCATTTTTCTATTATCGGTCTTGTCTAAAATATAGTTATAATCCCTAATTTTCTCTCTGTCAACCGAAACCCCTCCTTGTTCGATTTTTCTTCGGGCGTCGGACAGGCTTTCTGCCATTCCAGATTTTACTAAAAATTCGGTCAATTTGATTTTTTCTGCGGCGATCTTCACAGATTTTATATTTTCCGGTACTTCTCTTTTTTGGAAAGTTTTCACGAAGTTTTCCTGCGCGGCTTTGGCTTCTTTCTCACTATGGTACATTTTTGCGATCTCAAACGCCAAGCGCATTTTTGTATCGCGCGGATTTTTTTTCTGAATTTTTTTATAATCCAAATCCGTCGCCAGCTCGAAATATTCTTTCATAGCTGTATCTGGAATGGACATAATTTTCCCATACATTTGATCGGCGGATTCGGTGATGCCGATATAATTGTCGAGCGACTTGCTCATTTTTTCTTTCCCGTCCGTTCCGATCAAAATTTTCATAATCATCATCGCTTGCGGATCCTGGCCGAATTTTTGCTGGTAGTGTCGCCCAAAAAGTTCGTTGAATTTTTGGTCTGATCCCAGAAGCACCACATCGGCTTTTAGCTCAACGCTGTCATATCCTTGCATAATCGGGTAAACCAGTTCGTGAAGGCCAATGTCTTTCCCTTTTTTCATCCGTTCCTCGAACATATCCCTTTCCAAAATACGCGCCGCGGTGGTCATTGTCATCAGTTCCAGAAAATCATAGAATTTCATTTTGGAAAACCACTCGGAGTTGTATCTGATCTCAAGCAGATTTTTGTCGGTTTTCAAAATTTTTGACGCTTGACGGACATAAGTCGCGGCATTTTTTTTGATTTCGGCATCGCTCATTACGGGACGGGTTTTGTTTTGGCCGGTTGGATCGCCAATTTTGGTCGTCGCGTCGCCAATCAAGAACACGACTTTATGCCCCAAGTCTTGAAACTCTCTCATTTTGCGAAGAGCGACGGCGTGCCCTAAATGCAAATCCGGCCGAGTGGGATCGGCGCCGAATTTGACGATAAGTTTCTTTCCGGAAGCGAGCTTTTCTTCAAGCTCCCGCCGGCCGATTATTTCCTCAACTCCGCCTTCGGAAAGAAGTTTTTGGATTTTTTGCTGATTAGTTTTCACACGAAAATAATATCATTATTTTGATTGATTGGCAACACCAAACAAAAATCACGTTTGTTATTTGGCTAAAGCCTCGCTGGCGCTAACTAATTTCAAAATTATCAACAAAAAATAACTGCTCAAAAGCCCGCGCGTTCGGGGCTTTATCTTTTTTTGATTCTCAACGTATCCAAAATAGAATCGTAGCAGTTCAACCGCTACGACTTCATTTTCCACAACATTTCTTGTATTTTTTCCCCGAACCGCATGGACAGGGGTCGTTGCGGCCGACTTCCTGGGTATTTCGAATAGTCTGTCCACCGGCGGGAACGGATTTTTTTTCTGGATTATCTTTTCCAACAGCAAATTGCAAGGGTTGTTCCTCTGCTCCTTGATATTTTGCTTCTTCAAGAATATTTTTTTGAGGAGCCGGTTCTTCTCTCAAAACTCCCGCTTTGAAAATATTGGTGATTACCGCCGAACGAATGGTCGCCATCAAATTCTGGAAAAGCAAAAAGGCTTCTTTTTTATACTCCACGAGCGGGTCGCGTTGGCCGTAACCTCGAAGCCCAATTCCTTCACGGAGATAATCAATGTCGTCAAGATGATTCATCCAAAAAGTGTCAATTGAGCGCAAATATATCGCCCTTTCAATCTGCCGCATAATGTCAGGAGTGATTTTTTGCTCTTTTCTGTTGTAGGCTTCTTTGGCAAGACCCTTCAGATATTCAACAATTGCCGAAATTTTTTGGGCATCATTTATATGGCTTTTTGACTGCTTTAGCTCCAGTAATTTTTTGAAAGAGCTTTCCTCTATTGGAAATACCTGGCTCAAAATATTCTTTATTTCTCCCATATTCCAGTCCTCCGCATAGCCAGCCGTGTGAAGCCCCACCGCTTGTTCAATTTCCTCTTCCATCATTCCAATAATTTCATCTTTCAAGGAATCTTTCGCGAGAATTTCTTTTCTTTTTTTGTAAACCACTTCCCGCTGTTTATTCATTACGTCGTCGTATTCGAGCACGTGTTTTCGAATATCAAAGTTGAAGCCCTCGATTTTGGCTTGAGCCGACTCGATGGAACAGGAAATAATCTTGTTTTCAATCGGCTGATCTTCCGGAAGCCCCAGGCGGTCCATAATATTTTTCACCCGATCCCCGCCAAAACGCCGCATCAACTCGTCTTCCAGCGAAACGAAAAATTGAGACGAACCTGGATCGCCCTGCCGGCCGGAACGTCCCCGCAACTGATTGTCAATCCGCCGCGCTTCATGACGTTCGGTGCCAAGAATATGAAGACCCCCAAGCTCCCGAACGCCAACACCCAATTTTATATCTGTTCCGCGTCCAGCCATATTGGTGGCGATCGTCACAGCCCCGCGCTGTCCGGCTTTTGCGATTATCAAGGCTTCACGCTCGTGGTTTTTGGCGTTCAAAACTTCATGCGGTATGCCCTCTTGCGAAAGCATCTCCGACAAAATTTCAGATTTTTCAATAGCAATCGTGCCAACCAGAACCGGCTGTCCTTTCGCATGGCGGTTCCTGATTTCATTCACAACAGCTTTGAATTTTCCCCGCTCGGTTTTATAAACCATATCCGGCATATCTTTCCTGATCATGGGAGCGTTGGTTGGAATCGGAACGACATCGAGATTATAGACTTTGGCGAATTCCTCTGCGGAAGTGAGAGCCGTTCCGGTCATACCGGCGAGTTTTTTATACATTCGGAAATAGTTTTGAAAAGTGATTGTCGCCAACGTTCGCGATTCTTTTTGCACTTCGACATTTTCCTTGGCTTCAATCGCTTGATGAAGTCCTTCTGAATATCTTCGACCCGGCATCAAACGCCCGGTAAAATCATCCACAATAATCACTTGCCCGTCCCGGACAACATAATCGCGATCGCGCTTGAAAAGAATATTGGCTTTGAGAGCTTGCTCAAGCTGATGGACATAGGAAATTTTGGATATATCATAAATATTTCCGATTCCAAGCAGCTGTTCAACTTTGGTAATTCCTTTTTCCGAAAGAGAAACCGCCCGCATTTTGTGATCCACTGAAAAATCTTCATCTTCTTTGAGACGCGGAACGATTTGAGCAAAGCGCCGGTAAAGTTTCGTTGACTCCGTGTCCGGCGCGCTGATGATAAGCGGCGTGCGAGCTTCGTCAATGAGAATTGAGTCCACTTCATCAATGATCGCATAATTTAGTTCTCTCTGCGCCATTTGTCCGATGTTCTGCACCATATTGTCGCGCAAATAGTCGAATCCGAATTCGTTATTGGTTCCATAGGTAATGTCCGCCGCGTAAGCCTCGCGCCGCGTGATTGGATGAAGGTTCTCCATTTCGACGCTCACCTCATCAGAATCTTTGACTTTTGGCTCATACATAAATGACGCGTCATGCTGAATGCAGGCTGTCGTGAGTCCGAGAAAATGATAAATCGGCCCCATCCAATTGGTGTCGCGTTTAGCCAGATAATCATTGACTGTGACAACATGAACGCCGCGCCCGGAAAGGGCATTGAGATAAACAGCCGTTGTTGCCGTGTGTGTTTTTCCCTCACCGGTTTTCATCTCGGCAATTTTCCCCTGGTGCAGAGTTATTCCTCCCATTAGCTGAACATCGAAAAGCCTTATCCCGCCAACTCGTCGCACGGCTTCCCGAACCACAGCAAAAGCTTCTGGAAGCAAATCTTCCATTTTTTCGCCTTTCTCAAGCCTTTTTTTGAATTCATCAGTTTTGGAGCGCAACTGCTCATCAGACAATTTGTAAATTTCCGGCTCGAGTCGGTTTATTTCGTCCACGATCGGTTGAATTTTTTTCACTTGCCGTTCGGCGCCGCCGAAGATGCGCTTTAGAATCATAATTGATGTTTTTTACACTTTTCAATATTAGCTCAAATTTTGGGGAAAGTAAACAATAAACACTAATTCAACGAATATAATCACTAATACAGCGAAGATTGATTAGTTTTATTCGTGTTGATATTTGTTTTTTTTAGTGTTTTAATTTCGTAGTTCGCAGAGAAAAAAAAGACAGCCCATCAATAGCAATCTGGGCTGCCCTATAAGTCCCCTTTATGCACAAATTATTACGTAAATCCTAATCGTTCCTTTCTGAAATTTCCTGCCTTATCTTTTTGAGAATAGCTGCCGCCTCATCTTTTCCGCCCAAACCAAAGGCCAGTCCTCCGGCCAAAGCCAGCATTGCCACAAGACCCATGAAGAGCGTATTGATGAGAGAAGTCGCGATTCCAAGCTGAATGAGCGCCGCCAGGAAACCGAAAATTACAATCGCCCATTTAGTAACAGTCGCAAGCAAAGTAGCTGAAACAATCCCGGCCACTTTTGAGCTGCCCTTCACCACCGCATAGACAAAATTGGCCACCAAAAAAGCGACTGCCAAAATGACTGCCGCCACGATCACATTGGGAAGATAAAGGATAATACTGTTCAAGAAATCGGTAACTTGGACAAGCTTCAAGATATCCGTCGCCGCCATCAAAAATACAAGGATCAAAAACCACTTCACTAGCCCGCCTAAGAATTTGGCAACGTTCACATCCACTCCGGCCTTGTGAAAGCGAGCTTTTGTCCCGGCTTTTTCCATCACATCGTCAACCTTGATCATCTTGAAAATATGCTCAACGACTTTTCCCAAAGCCACCGCCACAATCCAGCCAGCCACAAAAACCAAAATGGCGCCGACGAGCGACGGCAGGAAATTCACAAATCTCTCCCAGAGATTGAGAAGCGACAAAGTTATCGCTTCACCCCAGTTTTGCACTGATTCCATCTAATCACCTCCCTTCGTTGTAATTTTTGTGTTATAATCCCCTTTGAAATATATATAGTATAGCACAATTATTCAAAACAAACATCAAGACTGTGGATAACAAAAAAGTCAGCAAGAATCTCTTTTTGAAAGCCTTTATTGAGAATCCGCGCCAGGTCGGGGCGCTGAACCAAACCTCCGCGTTCGTCGCCAAAGAGATTATAAATTCCATCGATTTTGAAAAAGCCCGCTGCTTGGTCGAACTAGGAGCCGGAATGGGCAATATCACCAAAAAGATCGTGAAGAAAATGCACCCGGAATGCGTTTTGTTTTGCTTTGAGATAAATCCAAATCTAGCCAAGCAACTATCCCAAAACGTGAAAGACCAGCGGGTGAAAATAATTTCCGACAGCGCGGAGAATCTGGGAAAATATCTTACTGAATCAAAGGTCAAAAAGGCTGATTACATAATCTCCACTGTCCCGCTAACTACCCTGCCCTATAGCAAAATGAAAGAAATCCTGAAGTCTTCCTTCCAGTATCTCCAGAGCGGAGGGAAATATATTCAAGTCCAGTATTCTCTTCTCGGCTGGCGCTATCTGCGAATGCTCTTCCCGAAAATCGCTATCAATTTCGTCCTTCTCAATTTCCCACCCGCATTCATTTATGTTTGCGTGAAAATTTGAAATTCATCTTCTTCTTGTTCACTGCTTGCGTCTCAACCGCATACAACCACAATATAGTTGATAAAGAAAAAACCTGTTGTCAAACTTTGCGATCGCAATTTTTAGCAATGGAAACGGCCTGGCTATAACACTTTATAAACTCGAAATACTACCGTTATCTGTATAACGGTAGTATCGTCAATTTGTTTTGATGTTTTCTTCCAAGATAATATCCCGCCAAAAACTCATTCCACCTTCTCCCAGGGAAAATCTTCTCGCCCAAAATGGCCGTAAGCGGCTGTTTTTTTGTAGATTGGCCGGCGCAGATCCAGTTTTTCAATGATAGCAAGAGGTCTGAAATCAAATCGGTTCTTGATTTCGTCCCCGATGCTTTCGCCCTTTTCGTTGAGCGCTTCCACCATCAAAGGTTCGGCTCGCCCGATCGCGTAGGACACCGAAACCAGACATTCTTTGGCTTTTCCTTCAGCTACCAAAGTTTTAGCCACATAGCGGCACATATAGGCGGCAGAGCGATCCACTTTGGTCGGATCTTTTCCAGAAAAACAGCCTCCTCCGTGAGGAATCAACCCGCCATAAGTGTCCACCATAATTTTTCGGCCCGTGAGTCCGGTATCGCCTTCAAAACCTCCGATTGAAAACTTTCCGGTCGGATTCACCAAGATTTCTATTTTGGATACATCGCCAACAAGCGGCTTGATCAATTTTTCAATCAGAGTCGCTTTGATTTCTTCCTGGCCAATTTTCTCATCGTGCTGGGCGCTCACAAGAATCGTACTCACATCCTGGCCGGTCTCGCCGTCAATTGTCACTTGAGCTTTTCCGTCCGGCCCAAGCCAGGAAATTTCGCCGGATTCGCGCAAATCCTGAAGGCCTTTGGTCAATTTGTGGACCAAAACAATGCCTTTAGGAAGAAATTCGGGTGTTTCATCAGTCGCAAAGCCATACATAATTCCCTGATCGCCTGCTCCTCCGGTGTCCACGCCTTGAGCAATGTCCGGCGATTGTTTCACGACATTGACAATAACTTTTATTTCTTTCTCATACCCGATTTCCTTATAAACTTCGCGGGCAACTTTTTCAAAATCCACTTTGGCTTTCGTTGTCACTTCTCCCCCTACCACTAAGAGGCCATGCCCGCCAAAGGCTTCCATAGCGACTCGGCTCAGAGGATCTTGCTCAAGGCAAGCGTCCAAAATAGCATCCGAAATTTGGTCGCAAATCTTGTCCGGATGCCCAGCCGTAACGCTTTCAACGGTGTAGATTTTTGGCTTGTAAATCATGGTTTCCTTACGAATTACGAATTAATTACAAATATACGAATAAATTTTTTGCAGATAAGGAAAAACTCAAAAAAAACTGATTGTGAATTGATTCGTATATTCGTACAGGATTAGCAATTCGTAAAGTGAAACAAAAAAACTTCCCCGCAAAGAGAAGTATATTTGAACATATCTTTCCCTTTTGGGGCTAGAGGAAGCACCTTTCCCCGAATTTTCATCGGAGCGGTTGCCGGCAGGTCCATGGGCTAGTTCCCTCGCTGCGCTCTTGATATTTGCCCCAACCAAAATGCGTCGGGGTTTTATTCAATTGTGACTATATTATAGCTGATGGGAAAATCGAGTCAAGGCAGAAATCTTTTGCAACCTTTTCCTAAAGCTAAGCTTTAGGAAAAGGATAAATAAGAAAGTTGTGCTTGTCCCAATACCCACCCATTCGCGCACAACACTTTACTCCCTTTTTATAATAATTTCTCTTGAACTTGAATAAACTCTTTCAAATCCGACTCAACCAATATCCGCTGAATATCCGTGCGACTGATCATTGTTTGAAGAGGACGGGTGATATTTCTCTCATCTTTTTCATCAATAATCGAAAATCCGATATACTCAACCTTTTTATTTCTTTTTATTCTCACCCAATCAATCGCCGGGATAAGATCGCTGTCGGAACTGACAACTATCGCGGTATCATACCGGTCATCAACTGCTCCAACAATTAAATCTGTGGCCAATTTCACATCGATTCCTTTTTCTCTAATAGTTCTGATTTCTATTTCACGCACGCCCTTTCTTCACAGTTCTTCATGATTAACAACTCGCCCGCCGATTCTTATTCTTTCTATTCTTGTTCGCAACTTGCTGGTTTTGATTTCCCAACCTGTTGTTTTCAGAGTCGTGAAAAGTTTTGTCTGTTTTGACATAGCCTTTATGCTTCGGGGATTACCAAACTGTTCCCGCACGGTTCCGACATAAAATCTTTTGCCCATGCTGACGATTTCACGGCCATTGGCAAGAAAATTGGCAAAATCTTCAAAAGAAAAATCATTTTCCCCAATGCCCAGTTTTTTCAGCGCGAGGTGAAAGAAATTCCCGCCATCAATAAAAATTTGGACCCTTTCTTTTTTATTTTCCATATGCTGTTATTTTAGCACAAATTTGCCCATAAAAAAATCCTGCACACTGCCGAAGCAGGCGCAGGAGACTTTATGCCTATACTAGACTATGTGTAAATTTCTGTCAACAGGCCGTTTTATTGGGAAAATCCCCGCAGATTTTGCTTGACCCGATCCACCCAGTGCGCGCACAAGCGGAACTCCCTTTAATCTACTTTATACTGCGCTTCGCCGTCTTCGATACCTTGTCTTGCCCTACGAAATGCCCACTTTGGAATTTGGGGTGACTTTTCATTCAGTTCATCACGCTCTGCGCTTAACGTTTTAAGTTTTGCTAATAAGCTTTCATCTGATTCGATATCCATATCAATCTCGCTAAAAATACGAGCGCGATTTTTAAGACTGTTGTAGCGATTCCCAGCGCTATGATGAATAGTAGCTTTCTCGTTTGGGTTTACAAAAGTCGAGACGGCGCTAAGGGCGGCTACGAGAATTGCTAAAACTCCTGCAATAATTTGATGATTATCAAATTGAGATAACGCAGAAGCTCCCGCAATAGCCGCCAGAATTGTTGCCGGAATCCCGATCCATAGGTGAAGATTTGTCCAAAATTGAGCAGCATAAAAATGCCCCTTTGATGAATACAAAGAATCTTCTTCCACTCGTTTTGCTTCTTTGATAATTTTATCTTTAGCTTCCATATGTTGGGAATTTATCTCCAAAAATTTGTCTCCACAGATTTATAGCTTTCTCATGATCGTCCCTTTCTCCGTATGTGCAATACCATGCGTCTCGTGCTTTGTCTCTGGCTGTTTCTAGTCTTTTTATAGCTTCTGCCCTTTTATCATAATCGAGATAACCATCAATATAGTCGTCTTCATGCCAAAGCGGTGATTTTACGATTTCTACCGCTTTATCAAAATATTGGAAAACATCCCATGAATAGTCTGACAATTTTCCAGTAAAGACCTTCAAGGCGATTACTTCAATATGGAATGATTGAAGAAAAGAACTGTGCTGATGATTCCACCATTTTATCATTTTTACAATGCGCTTAAACGAATCTCCACAAATCTTATTCCTATCTCTCATTGCCGTGGAGTGTTTTCGTGGCCTCGATTGAATCCATGTTTCGTCATTCATGTTTGGGACATTGTAGTGATTCACACTACCATCGCTGTTTGTAGTGCGAGAGACAGGAACAATATCCACATTCGGCCAAGTTTTATAGTGCAGCGTTACTGCTTGGCCATTTTTTCGAACATTTGTCTTGTATTCGGCTAATGTATCTCGAACTGCCTGAAGGACTTGCGACGGCTTTTTATCTTTAATGTGTTTTCCATAATGCAACACGACAATGACATCGAGATCAGCATAACCGGTAACCGCTGTATAGCGTGGAATAGAGCCTGACGGAAAGGCTTCTAAAATTGTAAGGTCGTTTTTTAAGGACTCAACAATGTCGTCTTTTCTTCTGTTTGCAGTATCTCGGTGATCTCCGGTCAATTCTATATTTTCTCGGAATTTATCAAAGGATACCGCTACTGTATAAGCCATAGAACTGGGGATAATTTACTAATTGACACTTCGAATTTGTTTCGATACACTTATAGTATACGAACCATTTTAGAAAGTCAATATGCTTACCAAACGCCAAACTCAAATTTTAGAATTCGTTAAAAAATATGCCGAGAAAAACGGCTATAGCCCCTCCTTGGAAGAGATTGCGGACAAGTTTGAGCTCTCCTCCCTATCTACTGTCCACTACCACCTTACCCAACTCCAAGAAAAGGGTTTGATAACTCGCCAAGGTTCTATTCCTAGATCAATTCAGATTGGCGAAGCGGCCGAACAGACCAGTGAAATTCCACTGCTTGGTTTAATTGCGGCCGGACAGCCGATAGAAGCTATTGAACAAACAGACACTATTACGGTTCCAAATTCCATGCTTTCGCGCTCCGGTGAGCATTATGCTCTCAAAGTCAAAGGCGACAGCATGATAGACGAAGGAATTTTTGACAACGATATTGTCGTTATTAGAAAACAAGACTTAGCGGAAAATGGAGAAATCATTGTTGCACTTATCAATGGAAATGAGGCGACCCTAAAAAAGATTTACAAAGAAAAAAATGGCTTTCGGTTACAACCCGCAAATCCAAATCTAAAACCAATTTATACTCGCGAGCTTTTGGTGCAAGGAAAAGTCGTCAGTATTTTAAGAAATTTAGAAAACCGAATTCTTAGTAAACCACTAAAAGAGAACGAGTATATTTTTTCAGATGAATATGTCAGCGAGGAACAAGTCAGAGAATTAGCCGCCAAACTTGCCGATTTTAGAGAAAAAAATCTATCTAAATATGCCCTTGATGTAAAAGATAAAATTTTCAGAGAGGAAATTCTTGATTCAGCAATTCTCCAAAACGTATTCTCGTATATTGTTCGACAGCATGAAGCGTCTGATTCTAGCAAAGTTGTTAAAACAATTTTGAGAGAGTTAAAAATTGATGGCGTAAATCTTGCAGAAAAAGAGCAAGCAGAATTAGAGAAAATTCTAAATTCATACAACCTAAAAGGGGCAAAGGAAGATATTCTTGGTTTTGTATACCAAAGTATTAGACCCCAGACAGATCGTAAAGAAGCTGGACAATACTATACCCCAAACAAGGTTGTTGATTTCATTATCGAAAATATTGAGATTGATCTAACGAAAGACCCGAATTTAAGCATTCTTGATCCGGCTTGCGGCTCTGGTCAATTTCTTTTGAGAGCTTACGACAAGCTTTTGCAGAGCTATCAAAAAATAGGTGTATCACAAGGAGAAGCTCATAAAAAAATTATTGAGCAACATCTTTTCGGTATTGATATAGACGCTTCGGCTTGCGCTCTAACAAAAGCGAATTTGTATTTACGCTACCCAAACGTCACAGATATAAAGTTCAACATCTTTAATACTGATTTTCTAAAAAAGGACTACAGCTTGATTGAACCCGATCCGTTCAAAGACATCTATAAAAAGATAGATTTCATAATAGGTAATCCTCCGTGGGGGGCAAAATTATCAAGCGAACAAAAAAAATATTTTGAGAAATATTATCAAATTGGCAAGGTTGGACTAAATACTTTCACTCTTTTTATAGAACGTGCTTTGGATTTTATGCAGGAAAAAGCACGACTCGGTTTTCTTATACCAGAAGCCTATCTAAAAATAAAAGTGCATCAGCCTTCACGCCTTCAATTACTTGAAAACGGCAGGATTAAATTACTCGCAACAGGGGGAGAATTGTTTAAAAAAGTATATGCCCCTTCTCTTGTCTTGATATTTGAGAGAACTAAAAACAACGCGGATAATGAAGTGTTAATTAAAGAAAACGCGTTCAATGGAAAGATTGTTGAGCGAAAAATACCGCAATCACTTTTCCATTCTACGGCAGACAATATCTTTAATATTCATATTTCAGATTCGGAAACTACAGAAATTTTGAAACACATCGATTCTCTTGATTGCAAGTCCTTGAAAGATAATTGTCTGTTTATTCTCGGAATTGTTACTGGAGACAACAAAAAATATCTCGTCAACAAACCACTAACCTCAAAACATAGTCCCATCATCGTTGGCAGAGATTTACGAAAATACAAAATTGAGTTTAGCGGCCATTATTTTGTGTACGATAAAGAAACTTTGCAGCAAATAGCACCACGAGAATACTATGAAGTTCCGGAAAAACTAATCTACAAATTTATTGGCAAGGATTTAGTTTTTGCTTATGACAATGAAAAGCGTTTTTCCTTGAATAACGCAAATGCAATAGAGCCTAAAATCCCAGGGCTAGATATCAAATACATCTTAGGCATTCTTAATTCAAAACTAATACAGTTTTACTACTCCAAAATGTTTTTTACCGTGCGAGTTTTGCGCGGAAATTTAGAGAGACTACCCATCTTTAATGCAAATAAAGAACAGCAGAGACGAATTATTGATCTTGTGAACAAAATAGAAAAAACCAAAAATGGAGAATACGAAACTTTAGTCAAAAAAATAGATGATGAAATTTTTGACCTCTATAAAATTAAGCAAGAATGGCGAGATTATATCAAGGCAGAGTTAGCGAGACGATAATTTTTTGATTTTTTCAAAAATTTCATCAGTGGTGACTTCGTATTTTTCAAAGTCTGTTATGTTTTCTGTCTTGATGTGCATTTGTCCTTCGTATCCTTTATTCCCCCTGTGTTGTCCTACTGAAAAATACTTGTTCTTTTTTATTTCATCGGAAGTCATAAACCAATAACGAATTTTGTCAGTCCAAACACCAATCATTATGATTGCGTCAAAGCAAGTCGGCTTCATCTGTTGAAAGTTCATATCAAAAAGCCCTTCCTTGTCAGTGCTTACTAGCGCGCGTTCGTGATAAGGAACATGGTGTTTGGTTCTATCAATAGCCCTTCCAGCTTTTACTTCTAGTTTTATCGGCTTCTTGCCGTTTTTATATACAAGATCAAATTCACCTTTAGCTTCTGTGCCTTTTGTTGATTCAAGTTCGGGGAGTATTTCTCGTATATGTACTTCTGCCCAAGTCTCACCAAAGGAGCGAGGTGAAGTAATTCGAATAATATCAATGTGTTTATTTCTTTTTTCGTAATCTTTCTTCAATTTAAGATAGTTTTCGTATGTTAAAATTCCTTGGTGCATCAAAGTAACCATAATAAATTCGAGCTCTCCGCGCTCAAGTTTTGCGTGTAAGTCGTCTCGAGAAACGCTTTTATCAATTAGCTTTGCTAGTTCTTCTTTAAGATATTTCATATTAGCGGTGAAATTTCAAAAGCTCACTTGGATCTACCCCAAGAGCGTCAGCGATTTTTTTGATATTCTGGACCGAAACATTACGCTCTCCGCGCTCAATATCGCTCATATACGTTCGGTGTAAATTTGCTTTTCCTGCCAGTTCTTCCTGTGAATATCCCGCGCGAAGACGCAAGTCTTTAATCTTTTGACCTAATTGTTTCTTTATATCTGTCATATAAAGTCTGGTAACTTATTGACTACATCTTATATCTTTGTGTAAAATACATCTACAGACTATAAGTGACATGGTATTTTACACAAATCAAATGAAGCGGCGGCAGCAAAACCAAAAATTTCCTTCTTTTCAAATGTTCCGCCTTGCGGCGGGGGGTGTGGGGGGAGCCGCAAATAAAAATGACAGGAAATTTTTTGGTTTTGCCCCGCGCGAGCTTGTCGAGCGCGGGCGAGGCGCAACGGTCAGCCGTTTCGTTCAAAATGCGTTCGAGCGGAGTTATATAATTCCAAAACAAAAAACACTACGACATATCATAGTGTTTTTCGTTTTGGACTGTACCGGACTCGAACCGGTCACCTCCTGCGTGCAAAGCAGGCGCTCTACCAGATGAGCTAACAGCCCGATTATCAAATCGTAGAGGTTAAACCTCTACGATATCGTTGGGTATGCCTGAATTCGAACCAGGGACTTTTTCACTATCAGTAACCCCGCACGAATACTCGCTTCGCTCGCATTATGCGGGGCAGGCGCGCTCTAAAATTGGGTGAGGGAGGACTCGAACCTCCGACCTCTTCATTATCAGTGAAGTGCTCTAACCAGCTGAGCTACTCACCCGAAATATAAACTTTCTTTGGGTCGTGCAGGGATCGAACCTGCGACCATCAGCTTAAAAGGCTGCTGCTCTACCAACTGAGCTAACGACCCGTATTAACTTGAAAAAATTCTGAGTCCCGACGCTACGTCGGGGCTAACGACCCAAAATAACACAAAAACGGCCTAAATTTAGGCAACGATAAAATTATACTCTTAAAAAATCATTAGTCAACCCTCCCCAACTATTCCCAAATAAACCAGCGGAGCGATAACCCAAAGAAAGCGGTAAAAATCAGCCGTAAAGAATCGACGAATATTGGGCGTGATAACGTCGGAAAGTTCTTTGGGCGTATACCAATCGAGTATAATAGACAGCGAAAAGCCGACAGCGATAGCCGTTCCGAGAACCAATTTTGCGATGAAAATTGGCCCATTTCCGGATACGGTGCCCCGGATTATTTTCGAAAAAAGGATAATAAAACCGACCAAAATCGCCAGAAAGATAAACGTTTTTACGTTGGGCTCCTTGAAAAATTCAAACTTTGCAAAATTTGTGATCACATAGGCCGCATAGACGCCCAAAAGCGACGCCAATATCCGACGCTTTCCAAGCACAAACGAAACGACAAAGCTCGCCAAAAAGAATAGAATAAAGAATGAAACATCGCCAGCGAGGTTGCTTTTGATTCCCAAATTTCCAAGGAGATTATTCAAATTCATGTGATTTCTTTACGAATTACAAATCTTCTGCAAATATACGAATCTAAAAAATTCGTAATTGGTATATTCGTATGGGATTCGTAATTCGTGAAATTACTTTTTCAATTTCTCAAAAATCTCTTTTTCTTCCCTGGTCAAGTTTTTTGGCGTCACCACCTGTATTCTAACATAATGATCGCCAAATCCAAAACGGGACAAATGCTTGACGCCGCGCCCCTTGAGACGAAACACTTCTCCAGACTGCGTTCCGGCCGGAATTTTGAGTTTTACTTCGCCATCAATTGTTTCCACGGGAATTTTGTCTCCCAGCGCCGCTTGTGAAAAAGATATTTCCGCGGTCGAATGAATATCGTCCCCGTCGCGCTGAAATCTTTCGTCCGGCAAAACATGGACATTGACGTACAAATCCCCCGCCTCTCCTCCTTTTTCTCCCGCCTCTCCCAAATTTTCAAGGCGAATCGTTTGTCCATCTTTGATTCCAGCCGGAATTTTCACTTTGATTTTTTCGTACGCGCGCACCCGACCGTCCCCCCCGCACTTTTTGCATTTTTTCTCGGGAACCTTTCCTTCACCTTGACACTCCGAACATACGCTCACTTGCTGGAAAGCGCCAAGAATTGTCCGCCGGGTGGTTCTCACTTCTCCTTCACCGCCGCATTTCGGGCACACCACTTTTTTTGATCCCGGCGCAATGCCCGATCCTTTGCAAACGGAACACGCAACACGTTTATATAATTCAACTTCTCTTTCCGCGCCATGCGCCATTTCAGAAAAAGTTACCTCAACATCAACTTGAATATCTTCGCCGCGATATCGTCTTTTGCCCCGGCCGCGGCGGCCGCCGAAACCCGCTTGCGAAAAAATATCGCCGAAAATATCTTCAAACCCGGAAAATCCGGTTTGACCTCCTCGAGTGTCGGAGCCGAAATTGAAACCAAACCCTTCCGCGAATGATGAAAAATCGCGAAATCCTTCGAATCCGCCAAATCCGCCCGCCTGTTGCGCCTGTTCAAAAGTTTGTCCAAATTGGTCGTACTGCGAACGTTTTTCCTTGTCCGAGAGAACTTGATAGGCCTCGTTTATCTCTTTGAAACGATTTTCATCTCCGCCAGCTTTGTCAGGATGATATTGGTGAGCAAGCTTCCGGTAAGCTTTTTTGATTTCATCGTCGGAAGCGTCTTTTGAAACACCCAGTATGTTATAGTAGTCTTTAGACATAATAAAAATCGAATCCTAAATCCTAAGCCCTAAATTCCAAACAAATCCGAATATGAGGCTCCCCGCGCTTACCTGTCTTGCCGGCAGGCAGACGCAGGGAGATAAAAATCAAAATTCTCAAAATTCATTTTGAATTTTGGCTATTGGTATTTTGAAATTATTTAGGATTTAGCGCTTGGGATTTAGGATCTTAAACTGAATATTCAATCACCGCCACTTCCTTTTCCTCTATTTTTACTGAAACTATTTCCAGCATTCTCAATATTTTTATTATCCCAAGAATAAGCAAACCGAGAAAAATGTCCACGGCTGTTCCCAAAACTCGGGCTGTCAAAAACAATCCAAAAGCCAAAATCACGGGGATATAGAACTTATCTGTTCCGGAATATTCAAAAAACTCTCTTTCCGTTTTATCAATGTAACTCATCAGAACTTCTTTCATAGGTTGCTCGCCAACCACGTTTACCCCAAGCTGTTTGGCAAGATCCCGTTTTGATTTTTCAAGCATTTCTTGCTGAATTTGAACCGCCGCCGCGTTTCCAATCAATTTTGTGGCGTCAATAGCCGTATTCGTCATCTGGGACGGATTGTCGAATTGCGGTTCGACAAAATTTTTCGAAAGAAACTGATCAACGGTCATATCGTTGTTGATATCGTCAATCATTCCTTTTTTTTCTTCCGAAAGGAAAAGTCCTGCCGTTTTCAAGCCCCATTCCATTTCTGTTTCCAAAGTTTTTCTCTCAAGAAGCATCGGGGAAGGTAATTGTTTTTCCCTAATTGAAAAATAGTAAGCCACCGCAATCACAAGGCATACCGCCGTCACAAAATATTTGAGAGTGTGGCTCACGAGATGCCAAAAATCAATTTTTATTCCCCGCTCGCTTTCTTTTTTTGCCTGCCGCTCCGCAATCCAAAACATGGCAAACGCCGCCGCAATTCCCAAGACAGAGAGGTTTATTCCAAAAAAAACACAGTATCCAGCCGCGCCGACAATCAAGCTGCCGTAAAAATATCTCTTGCTTTTCACAAAAATCGCCGCGAGCGTGAACGCCATTCCCCAGACGCTGAATGCGAGGATCGGAAACAGCCAAACATGCCTGATTTTGTCGTATATCGCCGCCGCCAAAACCGCCCAAGCAACCCAAGCCGCAATAATGTTCAAAATCAAAACGACATAGGCAAAAATTTTGTTTTTTCCGCCAGAAGCGGACCTGCCTTTGGCGGGCGCTTTGTAATTCACTTTTTTATTTTAATATACTTTTCTTTTCCCGATTTCCCTAATTTCCCTGATTTCCTTTTTCATCCACCACTTCTCCTTCTTTCACATCCGACTTGCCCTCCGCAGCTTCAGTGGAGGAGGATTTCTCTTTGTCAGCTTTTTGGGCCGCTTGATAGAGCTCCTGCCCAATTTTTTGCGCCTCCTGCGAAAGTTCTTCGGTCGCTTTTTTGATTGCCGCAACATCGTCGGAATCCTTTACTTTCTTCAAAGCTTCAATTTTTTCCTCAACCGGTTTTTTCTTGTCAGCCGCAACTTTTTCACCGGCTTCGCGAAGAGCTTTTTCAGTCGTGTATACCAACGTATCGGCAAGATTTCGCGCTTCAATTAACTCTTTTTTCTTTCTGTCTTCTTCGGCATGAGCTTCGGCATCTTTTTTCATTTTTTCCACTTCTTCCTTGGAAAGACCCGTTGAAGCTTCAATTCGGATGGATTGTTCTTTTCCGGTTGCTTTGTCGCGGGCTTTCACGCTCAAAATCCCGTTGGCGTCAATATCAAAAGATACTTCAATTTGGGGAACGCCGCGCGGAGCAGGAGGAATACCATCAAGCATGAAGCGTCCCAAAGTTTTGTTGTCAGAGGCCATTTCCCGTTCGCCCTGCAAGACATGAATTTCAACGCTCGGTTGATTGTCAGCCGCTGTCGAAAACACTTGTGTTTTTGAGGTGGGAATAGTGGTATTGCGGTCGATAAGAGGTGTTCTTACTCCTCCCAAAGTTTCAATTCCAAGGGTCAATGGCGTGACGTCCAGAAGCAGTACATCCTTTACGTCCCCCGCCAGAACCCCGCCCTGAATCGCCGCTCCAAGCGCCACCACTTCGTCCGGATTCACCGTCGCGTTCGGTTTTTTCCCAAAAAATTTCTCAACCGTTTGCATAACCAGCGGCATTCGGGTCATTCCGCCAACCATCACCACTTCATTGATGTCCGAAACAGAAAGTTTTGCATCTTCGAGCGCTTTTTTGCAAGGATTCAAAGTCCGCTCAACCAAATCTCCGACCAGCTCTTCCAGTTTGGCCCGCGTTAGCTTCATCACCAGGTGCTTCGGGCCGCTCGCGTCGGACGTGATAAACGGCTGATTTATTTCCGTTTCCATAGCCGTCGAAAGCTCAACTTTGGCTTTTTCTGCCGCTTCTTTGATACGTTGGAGCGCCAAAGAGTCTTTTGAGAGGTCAATTCCTTGGTCTTTTTTGAATTCATCCAAAATCCAATTTATTATTCTCTGGTCAAAATCATCCCCGCCGAGATGCGTGTCCCCATTGGTTGACTTCACTTCAACCGTATCATCGCCAACTTCAAGAATAGAAATGTCAAATGTCCCTCCTCCCAAATCATAAACGGCAATTTTCTCGTTCTTTTTCTTGTCAAAACCATAAGCGAGCGCCGCCGCAGTTGGTTCATTGATAATGCGCTTCACTGTGAGCCCCGCAATTTCACCAGCTTCTTTGGTTGCTTTTCTCTGCGAATCGTCAAAATAGGCCGGAACGGTAATAACCGCCTCGGTGATTGTCTCCCCAAGTTTTGCTTCCGCGTCAGTTTTGAGCTTTTGTAAAATCATCGCCGAAATTTCTTGCGGAGTATACTCTTTGTCGCCCATTTTTACTTTCACTCCACCGTTTGCCTTGACAATTTTATACGGCATCAGTTTCACATCACGCTGAACTTCTTCATCTTCAAAACGGCGACCAATAAGCCGCTTTATGGAAAATAGTGTGTTTTCCGGATTGGTAACAGCTTGGCGCTTGGCCAAAAGTCCAACTAGACGTTCGCCTGATTTTGAAATTGCCACCATCGAGGGAGTTGTTCGCGCTCCCTCTTTGTTTTCAATGATTTTTGGCGATCCGGCTTCCACCACCGCCATCGCGGAGTTGGTAGTGCCTAAATCGATTCCTAGTATTTTGCTCATATGTTTAAGTTTACTTATTACAAATTAAAGCTCTAAATTCTAATCTCGAAATCCCTTCCTACCGGCAGTCAGACTAAACAATGTCAAAATTCCAATTTACCAAATTCAAAACGTTTTGGATTTTGGTCATTTGATATTGTTTAGGATTTAGGATTGATTTAGCGCTTAGGATTTCTTTACTAACTGCCCTATCTTCCTCTCGCTGGAAATACTCCAGCAAGAAGAAGCAACGACAGTCACCGATTATTTCCCGCTCACTTTCACTGCGATTTTTTTCGGTTTGGCTTCTTCCGCCTTCGGGATAGTAATTTTAAGCACTCCCTTTTCATATACCGCTTCCGCTTTCTCACCCTTCACGGGCATCGGCAGGATTACTGATCGAGAGAAACTTCCCTCTCTAATTTCTTTGCGATAATAGTCCTCGCGCTTCACTTCCTTTTTCTCTTCGCGACTTCCGGAAACAGTGAGAACATCATTTTCAACATTAATGTCAACTTTATCCGCGTCAATTCCGGGAAGCGACATCTCAACGATCACGTTGTCTTTGTCTTGGCGCACATCCATCGCCGGTACAAAGCCGGTTGACGGCCACAAGTCTTCGTCGAAGAATCGATCCAGATCCCGAAACGGCGACCAGCGCATAAGTCCTCGTCCGTTCATATTTTTTCACCTCCTTTCTGTTTTGATTTATAAATATTAATAATTTATCTGGTACAATATGCTGTATTACTGTACTAGCTTTATTCCACCTCCACTTTTGCGGGACGGATTATTTTTCCGTTCAACTTATATCCTCTTTGAAGGATTTTCTTCACTTTGTCTCCTTTTCCGGCAATCGCTTCGTGGACTTCCGGATTGAATTTGTCTCCAGCTTTTACCGAAATTTCCTCAACATTATTATTTTTCAGAACATCTTCTATCTGCCTTTTTATATGCGTAATCCCTGTCACCCACGCCGAATCTTTTTCTTTTTCCGGAATATGCGCAAACGACGCCTCAAAATTGTCCAAAACCGGCAAAAACTGCGAAATCACATCTATTTTCGCGAATTTCGCAAACTCCTCCCACACCTTGGCTTGATCTTTTTTATAATTTTCAAAATCGGCCTGGCAACGTTTCCAGGAATCGAGATATTTTTCTGATAATTTTTTGTAATCCGGTTCGGATTTTTTCAACTTATCACCTTTTTCTTCCTTTTCTTTTTCCGACAGTCTTTTTTCTTCCGCCATAATTCGTAAATCCTAAATTTTAAGCCGTAAATCAAAAATGTATTCGCATATTCGTAAAAGATTCGCAATTCGTAAAGAATATCGCAACAACCGCCGCTCCCCCTAAAAGCTTCTTCATATATTCAATCAGTGATTTGTTCTTCGCGTATTTCATTCTTTTCGGACCGATAAGCGCCAAAATTCCTTTTTCACCCGTTTTTGTTTTGTAGGGCGTCACCATCATCGAGCAGTTCGATATTTCTTTGATGGGGTTTTCTTTTCCGATGAAAATTTTCACTTCATTGTCTTTCAGCCGCCCGACCAGCTGATCGACGCGCTCGTCGATATAGTCGAGAGTCTCCGCCAGGCGGCACAAATCGTCCATTTCCCGAAATTCCGGCTCATCCAAAAGCTCACGCATACCAAAGTCATAGAATTCATCTTTTCCAATTACGCCGGAGATAGCCAGATTCCCGCTCAAACCGGCCAATAATTTCGCCGCCGTTCGCTCAAGCCTTGTATTTTTTGCCTTTAGCTTCAAAAGTTCGGCCTGCAATTTTTTTTGTTCGGCTTTGGAAAGTTCTTTGTCCGGCATAATCTCCTCAACGAAATAGCGGTATCCCTTGTCCGTTGGAATCCGCCCGGCGCTGGTATGGGGCTGAAACAAATAGCCCGCTTCTTCAAGCATTTTCATTTCCATCCGAATAGTCGCCGGAGACAAGTCAAATTCATATTTCTTGGCAATGTGTTTCGACCCGACCGGAATCGCATTTTCGGTATATTCCTTCACCACAACGGAGAGCAAGTTTTTTTGGCGCTGCGTCAACATTCAATGTTGGGGAAACCCCAACATTGAATGTTGAGGTTTTTTCCCGATTAGCACTCACCTCACCCGAGTGCTAATTTATATACTATAACTACGAAAAAATCCTGTCAAGTATTTCACTTCACTGGATCATTTCCTCCCTTCGCCCACGGATGACAGCGGATAATTCTCTTCAGTCCCATCCATCCGCCCCAAAAAATCCCATATTTCTCAATCGCCTGATAGGTATATTCACTGCAAGTCGGATGAAACCGGCAAACGCGCTCGGAGTATATATAGGACAAAAAGCCCGCATCGAGGGACAAATATTTTTGGTATAGTCTTATTATTTTCAATATTGCTCTTTTCATGGTATACTGAATTATAGCACAATTCTGTCTTTACGAATCACCTGCCTGCATACCCATCGGCATGTAAACCGGCAGGCAGACAAATCTTTTACGAATATACAAATTCAAAAATATCCGTAATTCGTATATTCGTAGAGCGAAGCGGGTTCGTAATTCGTAAGAGTATGCGGCAAATACAAACAAAAAATCTCACTTGGATTGACTTCACTGAGCCGAGTGCCGATGAACTCCTTTTTCTCAAAAAACTCAAACTCCACCCTTTGGCGTTGGAGGAATTTTCAACGCCTTCGGCGCGTCCTAAGGCCAGTCTTTATGGCAGCTGCCTCTATCTCACTCTCCACATCCCTCTTTTTGACAAACTGAACCGCCGGACTTTTCCAAGCGAACTTGACATTGTGATGACCAAAGATATTTTGATAACCGGACACGATCAGGATATTTTTCAGTTGCGCGAATTTTTCAGCAAAATCCAGCGAAGCAAAAAAATGCAGGAAAAATATATGGGAAAGTCGCCTGGCTATTTGCTGTATTTTATAATTGAGACGCTTCTTGAGTCTTGTTTTCCCAAAATCGACCACATCAATAAAAATCTGGACAAAATTGAAGAGGAAATTTTCAAGGGGCACGAGAAGGAAATGGTCCATGAAATTTCTTTTGTAAAGCGAGATATTTTGAATTTTCGACGCACCTTGAAGCCGCAAAAAACGGTTCTTGAATCGCTTGCTCACGACAATTATCCGCTTCTTGACCCGGATCTGCAAAGCTACTATCAAGATCTCATTGGAACAAATATTCGTGTCTGGAGCGCGCTCGAAAACGCCAAGGAAACTATCGAAGCACTTGAAAGCACCAACGACGCCCTTCTTTCCAACAAGCTGAATCACACCATGAAAATCCTCACTGTGTTTAACGGAATTATGCTCCCAATGATGGTGATTTCCAATACCCTTGCTATGAGCGCCAGCATACCTTTCGGGCACAGTCCATACGCCTACTGGATTTGGATGGGTATTATGGCTCTTATATCCCTTGTGACTGTTGGGATTTTCAGGTGGAGAAGGTGGATTTGAAATTTTTGACTTATATCATTTATTAGTCTAACATAGATATCACTTAACAACTCCAAAAGCTGAACTCGCCGGATCCGCGATTATCCGCTTATAATCCGCAAAATCCGCGGTTCAAACGAAGAAGCGTGCGCTTCGTTTCTCCGAAGTAACATCGGAGGGCTTGAGAAAGAAAGTCCGCTTACGCTAAGGCTTTTCAGCGGATCGGATAAATAAAATCTCACGGGTAAGCCCGTAATAGCTGCAAATAAGCGTATTTCGTATATCGTATTTTGTATTTAGAGAAAATACTGTATACCAGATACGAAACATAAGGTGGAACCACGGGAAATCTCTCGATTTTGCTCGAGACAAGACTTCTCGTCCTTGAGTGAATATTTTCAAAAAATATTTGCGATTAGGATGGGAAGTTTTTTAAATAATCAATCTGAAGCTAATTTCGTTATTTTTCATGTTCATATTCGTTTTATTCATGTCTGCATAAAACACTAATTTTAACGAATATGAGACGAATACAACTAATATGCTTGCACAAAACGTGCTATCTTTAATCGGCAACACACCGATTGTGCGGATCAATAAGCTCAATCCGAATAAAAAAGTCAACATTTTCGCCAAACTCGAAGGACAAAATCCCGGCGGGAGCATCAAGGACCGAATTGCTCTCAAAATGATTGAACAAGCGGAGAAAAATGGTGAACTCACGAGGAAAAAAACGATTATTGAAGCCACTTCTGGAAATACCGGAATCGCCATCGCCATGATTGCAACGGTGAAAGGGTATGCGGTCGAAATCGTGATGAGCGACGCCGTTTCGATCGAGCGCCGGAAAATGATCTCGGCGTTTGGCGCAAGAATTACTCTTACCGACGGAAAACTGGGAACAGACGGCGCTATCAAAAAAGTCCGCGAATTAGTTGCAAAATATCCCGAAAAATATTACTGCCCCGACCAATTCTCCAACAATAACAATATCCTTGCCCATTATGAAAATACCGCCACGGAAATATGGCAGCAAATGAAAGGCAACATCGATTATTTCGTCGCCGCCATTGGCACTTCAGGAACTTTGATGGGCATCTCTATGTTTCTCAAGCAAATGAAGCCGGATATCAAAGTCGTCAGCGCCGAACCAGTCAAAGGTCACTATATTCAAGGTCTCAAAAATATGGAGGAGGCCATCGTTCCTGCCATTTATGACCGCTCAAAACTCGACGATATCATTATGGTCGAAACCGAAGCCGCTTTTGAGAAAGCCCGCCAAGTCGTGCGAAACGAAGGTATTTTCTGTGGAATGAGCTCGGGCGCGGCGATGTATGCAAGCTTGGAAATTGCTAAAAAAGTTAAAACCGGAAACATCATCACGATATTTCCGGATAGAGGGGAAAAATATCTAAGCACTTCCCTTTTTGGATAAATAAGCTACTATAAGCATATGCTCAAACTCCACAACACTCTCACTAAGAAAAAAGAAATCTTCAAGCCCCTTCACGAGGGAAAAGTGTCGATATACACCTGCGGACCGACGGTTTATGACTATATTCACATCGGGAATCTTCGCTCGTTTTTGAAGGCTGATGTTTTGCGGCGCTATTTGGAATATTCAGGATACGAAGTCCGGCATATCAAGAATATAACCGATGTGGGGCATTTGACAGCTGATGATATCGCGCAAGCCGACACGGGCGAGGACAAAATTCTCAAAAAAGCCACCGCCGAAAAAAAGACTCCCGAAGAAATCGCCAAATTCTACACGGAAGCATTTCATAGAGATGAAGACGCGCTGAACATCTTGCGGGCGCATTATTTTTCCAAAGCCACCACGCATGTTCCACAAATGGTAAAGATTATCGAAACGCTTATTAAAAAAGGCAATGCCTATGAAATAAATGGAAATGTTTTTTTTGACGTCACTAGTTTCAAGGATTATGGAAAACTTTCCGGAAATACATTGGAGCAATTGAAAGTCGGCGCCCGGCTTGAGGAGCATCCGGATAAAAAGCATCCTTGGGACTTCGCTCTTTGGCTCAAGGCCGACCAGAAGCATCTTTTGCAATGGAATTCGCCCTGGTCACGAGGCTACCCGGGATGGCATATTGAGTGTTCCGCTATGAGTATGGAATACCTGGGCGACACGATAGATATCCACACGGGTGGTGAGGACAACATTTTCCCCCATCACGAGGCCGAAATCGCCCAATCGGAGTGCTTTTCGGGCAAAAAATTTGTGCGCTTTTGGATCCATACCCGCCATTTACTAGCAGAGGGCGAGAAAATGTCCAAATCCAAGGGAAATTTTTTTGTTCTAAAAGATATCCACGAAAAAGGTTTTGACCCAATGCACCTTCGCCTGCTATACTTGTCTTCCCACTATCGAAAGCCGCTTGATTTTTCCTGGCGAGCGCTGGAACAAGCCAAAGCAAATTATAAACGAATTGCGGAATGGATTAGAAAACTTAAAGAAATCGCCAATTGGAGGGACCGGATCCCTCCAATTGGAGGGACCGGATCCCTCCGGGCGTTCGAATCCGCAATGGACGATGACCTCAATACTCCCCTCGCCCTTTCAGTTTTGTATGACTTGATCACGGAGACAAACAAAAAAATTTCGGAAAACAAATTGAATTCAAAAGAAGCCGGAGAAATTCTGGCCACCTTTGAAAAAATGAACAAGGTTTTCGGCTTCCGCTTCCCGGAAAAAGAAATTGAAATTCCGGAAAAGGTGAAAAGGCTGGCCGATGAAAGACTCGTTGCCCGCAAAAACAAAGATTTCCAAAAAGCAGATGAACTCCGAAAAGAAATTGAGAAACTCGGTTTCTTAATTGAAGATTTAGGAGATAGTTACAAAATAAAGAAACTTTAAATGTCTGAAAGGGGAAAATCCACTAAATTCAACCTCGGAGAAGCTCGAGTTCCACCGCAAAATATCGAAGCCGAAATGTCGGTTTTGGGTTCTTTGATGCTGGACAAAGACGCCATCATCAAAATCGCTGACCTCGTGCGCCCGGAGGATTTTTATAAAGACGCCAACCGGCTTATTTATGAAACAATGCTCGAGCTTTTTGAAGAGCGCGAACCGATTGACGTTCTTTCTCTTTCCAACAAACTGGAAGAAAAAAAGAAGCTCGAGGAAGCCGGCGGATCGGGGTATCTCACCGATCTTGTGAATTCCGTTCCGACCGCCTCAAATGTTGTCCATTACGCCAAAGTAGTTCAAAAAAAATCTTTACTTCGAAAACTCATCAGCGCAGCGGCCGATATTGTTGAGATGGGATATCAAGAAGCCGAAGATGTGGAAAAGGTTCTTGATGAAGCCGAGCAAAAACTTTTTCAGGTCTCTCAAAAATACGTGAAAGCTGACTTTGTTCCTCTTAAAACTTATCTTGAATCGGCTTTCAATCGCATTGACGAACTTCACAAAGGCGACAAGGATTTGCGTGGAGTTCCGACTGGGTTTCAAGACCTCGACAATATTCTGGCAGGTCTCCAGAAATCAGATCTGGTGATTTTGGCTGCCCGCCCATCCATTGGAAAAACTTCTCTCGCCCTTGATATTGCCCGAAACGTTGCTCTCAAGAAAAAAATCCCGGTCGGTATATTTTCGCTTGAAATGTCATCTGACCAGCTGGTGGACCGCATGCTCGCCGCTGAAGCTCGAGTGGATGCTTGGCGCATCCGCACGGGAAGACTCCGCAGTTCCGGCGATGAAGATGATTTCGCCAAAATTGGGGAAGCAATGGGAATTTTGTCCGAAGCGCCAATTTTCATTGACGACTCGGCTCGCGCCAACATAATGGAAATGCGCACTTTAGCTCGCCGCCTCCAAGCCGAACACAATCTGGGCTTAATAATTATAGATTATCTGCAGCTTATGGAAGGCCGCACCAGCGACAATCGCGTCCAGGAAGTTTCCGAAATTTCCCGGTCTCTCAAGGGTCTTGCTCGCGAGCTCAACATTCCGGTTCTTGCTCTTTCTCAGTTATCTCGCGCCGTCGAATCCCGGTCCCCGCAAGTTCCAAAACTCTCGGATTTGCGCGAGTCCGGATCCATCGAGCAGGACGCTGACGTCGTGATGTTTTTATACCGCGAAGACCGCGAAAAGCCGGATACTCCCAATAAAAATGTTGTTCAGGTAATCGTTTCCAAACACAGAAACGGACCACTGGGAACAGCAAGCCTTTATTTTAATGATGCGATTACCAGCTTTTCAAGTTTGGAGAAGAAACACATTGAATAATTTTACAAATTACGAATCTTTTACGAATATACCAATTGCGAATTCTATATATTCGTATGTTTGTATAGATTCGTAATTCGTAAAAAAATACATGTTTCCCAAATCCTTCCAAAAACTAATTGACCACTTTTCCTCCCTCCCCTCCATCGGCCCCAAACTCGCCGAGCGGCTGGTTTTGTATTTGTGGAAAACGGACAAGGAAAAATTGGAAGATTTCGGCGAGAGAATAAAGTCGCTCAAAAATAACATAAAATTCTGCCGGCAGTGCTTCAACATCGCCGAAGATAATCTTTGTATGATTTGCGCTGACAAAAAACGAGACCACTCAATTATTTGCGTTGTCGAAGAGCCGCTTGATATTATTGCCCTTGAAAAAACAAAAAAATTTAACGGTCTTTATCACGTCTTGGGCGGAACAATCAGTTCGCAAAACAACAGCGAATTGAAAATAAACGAACTAAAAAATCGCCTCGAAAACAGCGACGTGAAAGAAATAATTATAGCCACCAATCCAACAACCGAAGGCGAAGCGACAGCTTTGTATCTCGCGCGCCTCATAAAACCTTTAAATATAAAAATCACCCGTCTCGCCCGCGGCCTTCCCACCGGCGGCGACATTGAATACGCGGACGTCGCCACCCTCTCCGGCGCGATTGAGGGAAGAAAGGAGATGTGATGATTCCTTACGAATTACGAGCATATACGAATGTACGAACTCGCGAATATGCGCTCCTTAGAAATCTGCAGATTATTCGTATGTTCGTACATTTATAGAAGCGAAGCGCGTTCGTAATTCGTAAGGATAAAAAAACAGGCCACCATCGCCTGCTTTTTTGTTACAGAAAAATTCCGCAACTACTCAACTCACTCCCAATTCCTTCTTCACCTTCTCCGCCAAGTCTTCCAACTGCCATTTGGATTTGATGAAATAGTAGGATGGGCCGCTGGACATGATTTCATTCAAGGTCTTGTCGTCAGGATTGAGGTTGGTAAGAATAATGATCGGGACTCCTTTTCCCCAGGAATCTTCACGCAATTTTTCCATCATTGCTTTTCCGTCCATCACCGGCATAAAAAGATCGAGAATAATAAGATCCGGCTTTGTTTTGAGAGCCACGTTCAGTCCCTCCTCTCCGTTTCGCGCTTCGAGCACTAAAAAGCCTTCTCGGGAAAATTTGTCCGAAAGAGCTTTCAGCATCGGAAGCTCGTCTTCAATAATGAGAATTTTTTTCGCGGTTTCTGTTTGATCCATTATTTTCCGACGCTCAAGAAGCTAGTTCTCAAACTTCTCTTCGCTAACTAATGATTATTATTTTATGCTATCAAAAAATCCGGATATTATTCGTGCTTTTTTTGAAACTTAATCGGCAAAACCACGAAGAAACTGGCGCCTTTTCCCTCTTCCGACTCAAAAAATATTCGTCCTCCCAGCTCCTTCACAATGGCTTTCGCGATATACAAGCCCAATCCTGTCCCGTCTGTCACTTTATTTCTTATATTATCAGCTCGGAACATTTTTGTAAACACCCGGCTCTGCTGGGCTCGGGGAATGCCATAACCGGTGTCAGATACCTTGATCTGAACTCGAGAGCCCGAAAAAGAAAAGCCGATCGAAACAATTCCCTTATCGGGAGTGTACTTCACGCCGTTGGAGATAAGGTTCTGGATAACAATCCGAATAAGTTCCGGGTCCGTTTCAACAAGCGGGAAATCAGCCGGATAATCTCTCTCGACTTGGATTTCTTTTTCCCGAATAAAAGGGCCTATCTCCTCAATTACATTTTCGGCAATATCCTTGAGATAAACTTTCTTCGGTCCGATCTCAAGCATCCCCATATCAATTCGGGAAGAATTGAGAAGATCGTCCACCAGTTCAATCATACGACGATTTTGGGAATAAACTTGGCCGAGATACTCTTTTTGCTTTTCATTGAGCGAGCCAACCTCCTGCTTGCTGAGCATTTCCGCGTACCAGGAAACTGAAGTGAGAGGGGTGCGAAGCTGATGCGAAGCCAATGAAACAAATTCTGTCTTGGCTCGGTCAATTTCCTTCATTTTGGAAATACTCATTTCCATTTCTGAAATTTTGTCCAGAGTGCGAAGGGCTATAACGATAAGATACAAAAAGGCACTGGCCACAATAAGAAGATGAACCAGTGATTCAAAAGCAGAGTCATAAAAATTGAGCCTCCGCCCTAAAGTCACCAAGATTTCGGAAAGAATTATAAGAAGCAAAGTGAAAAGCAGTTTTCGCGAGGCGATTCCTCCCACGCTTTTAGCAATAAAGACTCTGATGAAGCCTACATTAGGGTGAGATGTTAATATTGCCAAGAAAACAAGAAAAAACGAAAAAGCCGTATGGGCCGCCATTCCCTTGTAAAGTCCGACTGTATAGAAGCTCGACAAGCCGTATATGTAACCAAAAAGGGAAAGGAGAGCAATCTCCCCCATAACGAGAACTACAAATTGGCCCAGTCTAATCTTTTCTTTTTTCCCTAGATTAATCAGAAAGAGGGCAAAGCCAAGCATCAGAAAATTGAAAGCGCTCTGCGGTGACATTCTAACCACAGCTTCCCCTTGAGCTTGAAAAAAAAGAATCTTGTCAATTCCCAAATTAGCTTCCCATATATATTCCACCAGAGTTAAGAAGCCAACCAGCCCAATAAATATTGAAATGGCATACTTGAAATAGAAAAAGGCATTGTTGTTAAAGTGCTGGCTGAAAAAAATCAAGATTCCCCCCAGAAAAAAACAAAGGGCGGTATTAGGAGCCGCTGGGGGAAAAGCAGAATGAATCCTCTTGAACAATTCTATATTAAATTCCCACCCCAAAAGCATTGAAAATCCTATCCCAACAACTGCCAAGGAAAATATCTTGGATGCAATTTTCAGCTTATGGAGTAATTCTGTCTTTATTTTTGCTTTCATAACTCGTGATGCCAATCAGTGAATCTTATGCCTGCCCGAAATACTTTGTGAGTCGAAGCAGACAAACGAAGCATTGCAGACGGGCTAACCTGCAAATTGCAAATCTCCCAACACAATATTCACATCATTTGTAATTTATCCTCCTCAAGCAAAATACTACGAGCAGTCTACTCCGCCCCGCTCTAGTAGCCACGGCTACGAAGACTAGATAAGCTCTTCGGATGGAAGCTTCCTATTCTGCTTCGGAGGATTCCCTGCCTTGCCGGCACAGGCAGACACTTCCCTTAAAAAACGAACCTATGCCGCCCCGTGCGCCTGCTTGCCGGCAAGGCAGGTAAGCGCGGGGAACTTCATTGACTAGTGTTTGTTTTCGTAGATTAGCATCACACCTAAGGATTTCTGAATAGTTCTATTTTCCTCTCGACCACCCTTTGCACGGCTTCTCGGGCTTCCGCCATCACTTTTCGCGGATCAATGATATCACATTTATCATGAGTGAACTGACACAAGACCGTGTTGAAGGCGACCCGCAAATCCGTGTCCACATTGAAGCAGACCACTCCTCTTTTTATAGCTTCCGTCACCTTGTGATTCACCCAATCACTGGCGCCATGAAGAACCAAGGGAGTATTTGGAATAAGTTTGTTTATTTCCGAAAGTCGGTCCCAATCCGGTTCAGTCCTTTCCCTGAAGAAATCGTGGGCGTTTCCAATAGCCACTGCCAGAGCATCCACTCCGGTCTCTTCCACCAGCCATTTCGCTTCAAGCGGATTGGTCATGATTTCTTCCCAGTCGGGATTAGGGTCCATTCCTCCCAAACGAGGGACAGTTCCCAGTTCCGCCTGCACGGATACATTTCTCGCGTGCGCATAATCCACCACTCTTTTTGTTATGGCCATATTCTCCCGAAGCGAATGATCTGAAGCGTCAATCATTACCGAATCCATTCCTGCTTCAATTGCCCGCGTGACAACATCGAAATTGTGTCCGTGATCAAGATGAAAGCCAATGGGAATAGATGCCGACTCCTTTTCGATGACTGTTTTAACAACATCATAAATCACTCCGTCTCCGGCGTAATTCATTGTTTTTTCTGTGATCTGAATCACAACTGGAGAATGTTTTTTCACCGCCGCCCGCACCACGGCTTGCGCTTCTTCCATATTGAAAACATTGAAAGCGCCAACGGCATAGCCGTTCGCTTTGGCTTCCTCAAATATATTCTTTACACTTGCCAGCATACAAAATTGACATTAACGCAAATTTCTGACAGATTACGCGCAGATACGCAGATTATAGTTTGTGTATCTATGTTAAATCTGCCCCCAATCCGTGTTAAATTTGTCCATTATCGATAATTTTCGCAATCTTTACAAATTCATACGGCATCAGGCTCTCCCTGCCAACAAGCGCTCCGTCCATTGCCGGCTCAATACAGACTTGATTGACGCAAAATGATTTCACCGATCCGCCATAAAGAATTCTCATTTTTTCTGCCACTTTTTTGGAATAAATCTCGGTTAGAATTTTTTTTATGACAATTTTTGCCTCAAGTACTTCATCTGCGAAAGGAATTTTGTCTGTTCCAACCGCCCAAATTGGCTCATAAGCAATGACAATGTATTCTGCTTTTCCCGCTCCGACTCCGGAAAGCGATTTTTCAAGCTGGCGCTTCAGCACCGGCGCGGTTTGATTGCTCCTTCTTTCGGCCTCGCTTTCTCCAACACAAAGAACGGCTTGAAGTCCGCTTTTGAGAATGGCTTTTAGCTTCAGATTTATGATTTCTTCATTTTCTCCGAAATATTTCCGCCGCTCGCTGTGACCGACTATCGAATACTGCGCCCCATTAGCCTTCATCATGCCAGCAGAAATTTGCCCGGTGTAAGCTCCGCTGTATTCCCAAAAAACATCCTGCGCGCCCAACTTCACATTTTTGAACTTCCGCTCAAGAAATTGCCGGAAATATATTGCCGGAGGACAAATCACGATTTCTGTTTTTTCAAATTTTTTCCCTTTTGTTTCTTTCTCCAACATATCCAAATAGCGGCTGAATTCAACCGGAGAAACTGGATTCATTTTGAGATTTCCGATAACTAGTTTTTTGTTCATTTCTTTTCCCAAGATTTCCCAAGATGGCATCTTAGGAAAGATTAGAAAAACCCGTTAAGAGAAAATAATGTAACAGCTGTCACAATGACGCCTGCAGTAAGACAACCCAGTATTATCAGCGGGATGGATTTTTTGAGCTTAACATCAAAAACAAACGCCGCCAACGGTCCCGTCCATCCGCCAACAAGCGGGACAGGAATTGCCGTGAGGATAAAAACCGCAAACTCCCCCCATTTCTCGAACTTTTTTGCCCCCCGATGACGGGTATGTTCAAGCAACCATTCAAAAAATTTCTTAAAAAAAATGAAGTGTCTTGAAAGAAAATCAGCAATCGGCTGCAAAATGAGGACAATCAAAATCATCGGCACCAAATTTCCCAAAACCGACCAAAGAAAGGCTGACGCAGCTGAAAGATGATATATTTTTATCCCGATGGGGATCGCCGCCCGCAGTTCCGAAATCGGCACCATAGCGATGAGAAACGTCGCCAGTTCCGGAGGAAAATTGGAAAACCAGGTGGAATATTCGAAATGAAACATTAAGATGATAAATGATCTTAATTACCCTTTTCGTGATATTTTTTTTGGATATAAAATCCTAAGGCCGTAGCCGTGAAAACAAGAAGTACAAGAGAAATATATATCGTGAGGGTTTTATTCATCTCGTAAACGACGGGTAAAATATCAACGAGAAGATATTTCATAGTGACCCATCCCATAATTATTCCATAAGGAATCGTGACAGTCGCATACTTTTCTCTGTCCTCTTTCCCGAATAACACGCTGGCAATAACCGTTATTACAATCAGTGGCAAGACAAAAATAGATTCATAAAGTATCTTTTCGCCGCCCGATGTTCCGACTCTCTTTAAATCGTTCATTATTTTTGTCCCCAACATCAACCCGCCTATTGTAATGACAACAGCCAAAAAAACAGAAAGGATTGGATATCGAGTCGCTGGCCGCTGCGCTTTTGGCAGTGCAGGAGGCTGAATTGGTCCCAGGTTTGTTTCTTCGTTCATTTTTTTATATTAATTTTGGTAATTGATTATTATTTCGGACTAAATTTGGTTGATTTCATTAATATTAGTGTTCCTTAAAATGTCTAGTATAAGCAGAAAA
>FWPV01002987.1_pt1 | contig 39662 bp, 40 predicted proteins | sample 2228371 | NCBI WGS metagenome assembly FWPV01 (sample SAMEA103939776, study PRJEB20133) | metagenome
CTCCTACAGGCGTCAAAATCGGCTTGACGCTGCGGGGGAGGGTGCGTAAGATGCGCACCCATCCCAACGCTGTGGGGCTATAGCTCAGCTGGGAGAGCGCTTGCATGGCATGCAAGAGGTCGACGGTTCGATCCCGTCTAGCTCCACCAATCGAATTCCCGTTTTCGGGGCTATAGCTCAGCTGGGAGAGCGCTTGCATGGCATGCAAGAGGTCGACGGTTCGATCCCGTCTAGCTCCACCAAACACGGAAAGGCCCGAATGCTTGCATTCGGGCCTTTTTGTTTCCAGTCTTCCCCATTTCGGCCTTCGATGGCAGGCTGGCGGAATTTCAAACAGGAACGAACCATGAACCGCGCATTCAAGATCATGCTCGTGCTCGGCATCGTCCTGACCCTCGTCGGGGTAGGGGTCGGCTTCACGGCCATGTTCATCGATGCCGAGAGCAGCCTGGCGGTCTACTTCATCGGCATCGTGCCGGTTGGTTTCCTGATGACCTTTGCCGCCCTGACCGGCTGGATCCTGGCCGGGGGCAAGTAGTCCCCGGCGGGTCAGGCGGAGCCGAGGGTCCGGCCGGTGGGCGTGGCTTCCCGCTGGCCACTCGGGCCGTAGAGGGGCGGTTGCGCCGGCAGGACGCCAAGCAGGCCAAGGCCTGCATGGATGCTGGCTGAAGCCTTGTGAAGAACCTGGCTGTGCTTGCGGTTGTTGAGGGCGACCTGGGGCAGTCTTTCCCGGATGGATTCCCACAGCGGCGCGAGATCGGGGGACGGGCAAGAGCCCAGCGCATCGTTCATCTGGTTGGGGCCGAACCCGAGCAAGGTCAGGGCCTTGGTCCTGAGCGTCTCGGCCTCGAGCAGGCGGTCAAGCTGCTGGCTGTAATGCTGCAGCAGCTCCGGGGAAAGGGTGTTGCGGGGGAGCGAATCGTCGAGCCTTTCCTGAAGCTCGGCAAGTTGTTCAAGCCCGGCATGCAGTTCCTCCAGCGCCGAGCGGAGGAGGGTGCATGGCGATGGCGATGCGGATTCCGTCATCACGCCTTGCCGAGGGATGACTCGAGCTCGATGAAGCGGTTCGCGATGCGCTGGGGATCAATGGAGTAGCGCCCTTCGGCGATCAACTCCTTGATACGCTCCACCTTGGCGCTGTCGAAGGCGGGCGTGGCGGCCATCTCACGGCTCGCCGCCGCGATCTGGCTGCCCGTTTCGGTCAGGGTGATGCTGTCCGCGGCCGCTTCGCCAGTCGGCTTGCTCTGGCCCGCGGCTGAACCTGCGCGACTCCGCTCGCTGACGGATGTCTCCAGCGGACGGGGGCGGCCTGTCAGGTTGTCGATACTGGTCATGTGGGTTCTCCCCGGGCGTCGTGCCCCTTTGGTAAGCAGTATATCGGAAGCTGCCGCGGAAACTTTAGCCGTCGCGGACATGTGCCGCGACGAGCCGAGTTGAAAAAGGGCGCGACGCCCTTTTGCAACATCCTGATTAGGGGCAGAGGCAACATCGTCGGCGGCGATGCCTCAAAACACGATCTCCACTTCGCCGGCGCCGCTGATGATGGCTTCGACGACGCGTCCGGAACTGAGGTTCCGCACCGGGATGCGATCCCCCAGCCCCCCGTCGCGCATGGCCTCGCCCATCATGATGACTTCGAAGGCCCCGGGGCGGGCGACGATGCGCACCTTGTCGCCCTTGTTGACCAGGGTTGGAGCCTGTAGATTGGATGCGCTCAGGATCTCTCCGCTGCCCAGCGGCCGCTTGGCGAGCATGCCGGCCAGGGCGTGGGGATCGGTGAAGAATCCATCCGTCAGGCGGGTGACGTCCCGTTCCTGGAGTTCGACATCGGCGAGGTTGATCGGGCTTCCCTTGGGCAGGGGGCGGTTCGCGATGACCACGGGGCGGAAGACCTTGATCCGGGCGGAGACATAGATCTTCCACGGGCTGCTGCCCTCGCAGCGCACGCCCACGGTGAGCGACCCGCTGCCACGCTGGCTGCCGGGGGTAAAGGCCTGCAATGGTTTGTCACAATCGGCAAGGCGCAGCCTAGGGTCGAGGGGGTTGATCTCGACCTCCCGGCGCATGCCTGGGCGGGGAGGCAGGGATTCGTCGATAAATTGGCGGACGGTTGCGTTGATGTCGTCGAGCGAATGGGCTGCATGGGCGATCGAGGGTACGCACAACGCCTGCCAGGTCAGCAGTGCTGCCAGCATGCCGAGACTCGATGGGGTAAGGCTGCGGATATTCATGCCAAAGACCTTGCACATTGCGGGCCAAGACCGGATGTGCTCAAGTTGCAACCATGTGTGCCGACATGACCCCTGACCCAATTCATGGAACCTGTGCATGAAAGATGTTTTGGCAACGGTCGATTCCCGGACCAAGCTTGCGGGACATAACCGTCTTGAACTGCTGATCTTCGGCCTGGATGGCAAGCAGCGCTTTGGCATCAACGTCTTTAAGGTGCGGGAGGTGCTGCGCTGTCCGCCGTTGACCGCCGTACCCAAGGCCAACCCGGCCATCAAGGGCATTGCCGACGTGCGTGGTCATACCCTCACCATCATCGATCTTGCGGAGGCCATCGGCATGCCCGCGGTGGCGCCGGATGAGATCGAGAACGCCTTCGTCATCATCACCGAATACAACCGCGCCGTGCAGGGCTTCCTGGTGCGCTCGGTCGACCGGATCGTCAACCTGAGCTGGCAGGAGATCATGCCGCCCCCCGTCGGTACCAGCGCCACCAACTATGTGACGGCGGTGACGCGCGTGGACGGGCAACTGGTGGAGATCATCGACGTCGAGCAGATCTTCAGCACCGTGGTCGGCATTTCGACGCATATCTCCGAGGACCTGATGCACGAGGTCGTGCAGACCGGGCCGCATGGCAACATGAAGGTGCTGGTCGCGGATGATTCCTTCGTGGCGCGTAACCAGGTCAAGCACACCCTGGACGAAATGGGACTGCCCTCGGTCCTGGTCAAGAATGGCGCTGAGGCCCTCAACCTGCTCAAGAAATGGGCTGCCAGCGGCAGTGAGCAGCTGGATCAGCTGCTCATGGTGATTTCCGACATCGAAATGCCGATGATGGACGGTTACACCCTGACGTCCGAGATCCGCCGCGACGAGCGCCTGCAGAATCTCTACGTCGTGCTGCACACCTCGCTCAGCGGAAACTTCAACCAGTCCATGGTGAAGCAGGTTGGGGCGAACCGCTTCATTCCCAAGTTCCATCCCGATGACCTCGCGCAGGCGGTGCTCGATCGCCTGCGCGATGTTCAGGCCCACAGCTGATGCTGTCCTCCGCCGACGACCAGGCCTTCGCCTTCCTGCAGCGCTTCATCGAGCGCGAAAGCGGGATCGTCATCGCGGACAACAAGCGCTATCTGCTCGAGGTGCGCCTGGCGCCCCTCATGCGCAGCGAAGGGCTGGCCAGCTTCGGGGATCTCGTCGCGGCCCTGCAGGGCGCGCGTGGCGCCGGCCTGCGGCCGCGTATCATTGAGTCGATGACCACCCACGAAACGCTCTGGTTTCGTGACCGCTTCCCGTTCGACTTCTTCCGCGACCATCTCCTGAAGGAGCATGCCCAGTCGAATGACGGCCCCTTGACGGTGTGGTCCGCCGCCTGTGCCACGGGGCAGGAACCCTATTCGCTGAGTATCCTGGCCGAGGAGTTCGCGGCGATGCATCCCCGCTCCCATCCCGATGTCAAAATATTGGCCACCGACATCTCCACGGCCGCACTGGAGGTCGCGCGGCAGGGGGTGTACGACGCCCTGGCCCTGCGGCGCGGCATGGATGAGGTGCGTCTGCGCCGGTTTTTTACCGAGTCGGCTGGCGGATGGAGGGTCAGGCCGGAGGTCGCGGCGCGCATCACGTTCCGTCCCCTGAACCTTCTGGCAGGTTTCCCTCATGTCGGGAAGTTCCATGTCATTTTCTGTCGCAACGTACTGATTTATTTTACGGGCGATCGCAAGACGGATATCCTCGATCGGTTGCTGCAGGCCCTTCATCCGGGGGGGCATCTTGTGCTGGGCGCCTCCGAGACCATCCCCGAGCCCCTCATGCTCAAGCACCAGCTTGCTCGCCAGGCCCGCGGTGGTGGCATCTACCGCAAGCAGCCCGCTCCTGCCGGGAGGTCCTGACGGATCTGCAACCCCTCCGGACTGGCATGATAGATGCTTGTGGTTCGGGCGTGATTCCATGTCAGGAGGTTGCGATGAGCACCATCCACGACCGTATCTTTTCCAGCCATGATGAGGCCCTGGTGCTGCGAGCGCAGCGGGCAAACGTCCTGGCATCCAACCTTGCCAATGCAGACACGCCGAATTACAAGGCGCGCGATATCGATTTCCGTGCAGCCCTGAGCGATGTCCAGGGCGCCGCGCTTGGCCTGCAAAGAACCCGTGCGGGACATCTTCCCGCGGGGGAGAACTCCCTTGCGGGGGTGCAGCAGGCCTATCGTGTGCCCACCCACCCCTCGCTGGACGGCAATACGGTCGATGCCCAGCAGGAGCAGGCGCGCTTCGCCGAAAATGCGGTGCAGTACCAGGCAACTTTGACCTTTCTCAACGGTCGAATTTCCGGTCTCATGGGCGCGCTGAAGGGTGAATGACCATGTCCCTGTTCAAGATCTTTGATATTTCGGGATCGGCCATGAGCGCGCAGACCACGCGCCTCAACGCCACCGCCAGCAACCTGGCCAATGCCGATACCGTCGCGGGCAGCGCGGCCGAGGCCTACAAGGCGCGACATCCGGTCTTTCGCACGCATTTCCAGGACGCCCTCAGTGCGGGCGTCAACACCGCGGGCATCGTGGAGAGCCGGGCGCCGGTCCAGATGCGTTATGACCCAGGTCATCCCCTGGCCGATGCCCAAGGCTATGTCTACGGTTCCAACGTGGATGTGGTGGAGGAGACAGTCAACATGATGTCGGCCTCGCGCTCTTACCAAACGAACGTTCAGGTGTTAAATACGTCCAAGGAATTGATGTTGCGCACCTTGAACCTTGGCAAATCCTGAGGAGGGCGTTGATGAGTGCGATTTCCACTGATCCGTACACCAGTCTCGGGCTTGGCTTGCCCTCGAAGGACAGCCAGTCCGGCAAGGGCAATCTCGCCCAGAATGACTTCCTGAAGCTGATGACCACTCAGCTGATGAACCAGGATCCCTTCGCGCCCATGGAAAATGGCGAGTTCCTTGGGCAGATGGCCCAGTTCTCCACCGTATCCGGCATTCAGTCCTTGCAGTCATCCTTCGAGAAACTGGCCGCTTCCCTGCAGACCAGTCGAGTGCTGGATGCAAGCTCCATGGTGGGCAAGCAGGTCCTGGTCAGGAGCGAGAAGGCGGACCTGGTCGCAAGTGTGGATGCCGCGGGAGCTCCCGGGCCCGGTGTCCTCCGCGGGGCGGTCGAGGTTCCGGGCGGCGTGAACCAGGTGGGCATTCGCATCGAGGCGGAATCCGGGGCAACCCTGCACTCCCAGCTCTTGCCGGTGTCAACGAGTGGACTGGCCGATTTCAGCTGGGATGGTCGTCTGCCGGATGGAAGCTACGCGCCCTCGGGCCGCTACCGCGTCGTGGCGGAGGCCAAGGTCGATGACCAGCTCACCAGTTTGCCTGTCCAGTCCGCATCCCGTGTCACCAGTGTGTCGCTGGTGGATGGGTCCATCCAGCTCCACACGGAGCAAGGCAGCATCAGCCTTGCCGAAGTCACCCGAATCATGGCCTAAGGAGGCGCTTCCATGTCCTTCAACACCTCGCTCAGCGGTCTGAACTCTGCCTCCAAGGATCTTGGGGTCACCAGCAACAACATCGCCAACGCCAACTCCACCGGCTTCAAGAAGTCCCGCACCGAATTCGGCGACATCTACGCGGTGAGTGCCTTTGGCAACAGCAAGACGGCGACGGGGCAGGGGGTGACCACGCAGGTCGTCTCGCAGCAATTCGTGCAGGGCAACCTGCAGTTCACCGACAGCGGCCTGGATCTGGCGATCACGGGGAGTGGTTTCTTTGCCGTCGCGCCCAACCTCTCCAACCTGGAGTTTCAGTACACCCGCTCGGGCGGGTTCGGTATCAACAAGGACGGCTACGTGGTCAACAATTCGGGCCAGTACCTGATGACCCTGCCGGTCAACAAGTCCGATGGCACTGTGTCCTCGACCGCCCTGAGTACCGCCCAGCCTCTGCTCGTTCCTGCCTCCTCCGGTGTGCCGCGGCCGACCACCGAGGTAGAGCTGGGCGTCAACGTTCCGGCAGATGCGGCTTCGCTCAACGTGAACAACTTCGATCCGACCGAACCGACGACCTACACCAATGCGACCTCGGTGACGATCTACGATTCGCTCGGGGATTCCCACATCCTTACCACCTACTTTGTGAAGGACAACGCGACACCAAACAACTGGGCCGTGTTCCAGTTTGTCGACGGTGCGCCTTTGCAACTAGCGAGCCCAGCGGGTACAACGGGCGGCGGCTATCAGTACGCCACCATGACCTTCAATAACGACGGCACCCTCGCGGGAACGACACCGGCCACGATCACCTCGCAGTCGTTCCCGGGGCCGACAGCAACCGATCCACTGCCCAACGGTGCCAACCCGTTGGTCCTGACCCTCGATCTCGCCAACAACAAGCCGACCCAGTTCGCCAATCTCGGCTTCGTTGTCAACAAGCTTTCCCAGGATGGCGCCACGACCGGCCGTCTGTCGGGGCTTACCATCGGTGAGGACGGCTTGGTGCGGGCCAACTATTCCAACGGTGATTCCGAGGCGCTGGGCAAGGTGCTGATGGCGGATTTCCGCAATCCGCAGGGCCTCAAGCAGGTCGGCAACAACTCCTGGGTCGAGACCATCGACTCGGGCACCCCGCTGGTGGGTGAGGCGGGAACGGGGCGTTTCGGTCTCATCCAGTCCGGTGCCCTCGAGGCGTCCAACGTCGACCTGACCGCCGAGCTGGTCAACCTGATCACCGCCCAGCGTAACTTCCAAGCGAACGCCAAGGCCATCGAGGCCAACAAGGCGCTCAGCGACACCATCATCAATATCCGCTGATCGCACGACGGATCGTTGACCAAGGGGCTTCGGCCCCTTTTTTCATGCCTTTCTCATCTCTTGGCACGAACCGTGCTTGATTTATTGGCGTGCAAACCCTTCGAGGAGGTGCGTCTTGGATCGCATGCTCTATATCGCCATGAACGGGGCCAAGAACGCATTGCTGGCCCAGGCGACCAACAGCCACAACCTGGCCAATGCCAACACGGTCGGCTTCAAGTCCGACCTGGACGAGTTCAAGTCCCTCCCGGTCTATGGGCCGGTCATGGCCTCGCGCGTGTACAGCGAGGACTCGCGGGCGGGCACGAACCTGAATGCGGGTTCGATCATGACCACCGGCCGCGAGCTCGACGTGGCCATCCAGGGTGAGGGCTGGCTGGCCGTCCAGGCAGCGGATGGCCAAGAGGCCTACACCCGCGCTGGGGATCTGCGTGTCGATAGCGCCGGATTATTGACGACGGGGGCCGGGCACCCCGTGCTCGGTAATGGCGGGCCGATCGCCATCCCTCCCGCCGCCAAGGTCGAGATCGGCGCCGATGGCGGCATCACCGTCCTGTCTCCGGGGGATCCCGCCACCGCACCGTTGCTGGTGGACCGCATCCGCTTGGTCAACCCGCCTAAGGAAGCGATGGAGAAGCGCCTCGATGGCCTGATGGGGGTCAAGCCTGGCACCGAAGTGGTGGCCGACGCCAACGTGCGTGTGATCTCGGGGGCGCTCGAGGGCAGCAACGTGAATGCCGTGGACTCGATGGTGCGCATGATCCAGTACGCGCGCATGTTCGAGACCCAATCCAAACTCATGCAACAGGCCGACGCGAATGGCGAGGCCACCAACCGCCTGCTGGCGCTGGGCTAATCGAGGAGACTGAATCATGACCGCTCCCGCACTGTGGATCGCCAAGACCGGCCTGGACGCGCAGAACACGCGCATGTCGGTCATCTCCAACAACCTGGCGAACGTCAATACCACCGGTTTCAAGCGCGACCGGGCGGTGTTCGAGGATCTGATTTACCAGAACTACCGTCAGGTCGGTGCCAACAACACCCAGGACAACCTGTTGCCTTCGGGCCTCAACATCGGGACAGGCGTGCGTGTGGCGGCAACCGAGAAGCTCCACCTGCAGGGCAACCTGCAACAGACCGAAAACGCGCTGGACCTGGCGATTCAGGGGCGGGGATTCCTGCAGGTCCTGATGCCGGACGGCACCATCAACTACACCCGCGACGGCAGCCTGCAGCTCAACGAGCAGGGCCAGCTCGTCACCGCGAGCGGTTTCCTGCTGGAACCCGCGATCGCGATCCCGGAAAACGCCCAGAGCATCACCATCGGCAACGACGGGACGGTATCCGTCCAGCTCCAGGGGCAGCCCATCCCGACCCAGGTGGGGCAGATCACCCTGGCGGACTTTATCAACCCGGCCGGACTGCAGCCGGTGGGCAGCAACCTCTTCCAGGAAACCGCTTCCAGCGGCGCGCCCCAAATCGGTACGCCGGGTCTGAACGGCATCGGCATGCTGCAGCAGGGGTTCCTGGAAAGCTCCAACGTGAACGTTGTCGAGGAGCTCGTCAGCATGATCGAAACGCAGCGGGCCTACGAGATGAATTCCAAGGCCATTTCGACCACGGACGGCATGCTGAGCTTCCTCAATTCGCGCGTAGGGGCCTGATGATCATGACCAAGCTGGTTCGTTCCGTGCTGTTGGCCGGCGGTGTGGCGGTGTTTTCCGGATGCGCCAGTCAGCCGCCGATGGTCAGCGATCCGACCTTCGCCGCCGTGCTCGAGCCCGAGCCCCGGATGCTGGAGCCGAAGCGCAACGGCGCCATCTTCAATCCCGAGATGCACGGCGGCCTGTTCGGCGATCAGAAGGCCTTCCAAGTAGGCGATGTGCTGACTGTCAAGCTGCAGGAGAAGACCGACGCATCGAAGTCTGCCAAGGCCACGTCGACCAAGGCCGACAACGCTGATATGGCCGTTTCCAGTCTTTTCGGCCTGCCCGCAAACACGGTTGCCAACATGGACGCGACGCTGGCCGCCACGCGTAGTTTCGGCGGCGATGGCACGGCCACGCAGAAGAACAAGCTGGAGGGTGATATCACCGTCACCGTGGCGCGGGTGCTGCCGAACGGCAACCTGATCATCCAGGGCGAGAAGTTCATCGGCATCAACCAGGGCTTGGAGTTCGTGCGTGTATCCGGTGTCGTCCGCCCGGCGGACGTGGCGCGGGACAACACGGTGCTCTCCACCCGGGTGGCGAATGCGCGCATCCAGTACGGCGGCGAGGGGGCGATCAACGATGCCAACACCCAGGGCTGGCTCGGGCGCTTCTTCAACAGCCCCTTCTTCCCGCTCTGAGTCGAGGGAGATCGCATCATGCATCAGCACATCAAGGGTTTGATCACGCGTTCCGCATGGTTGCTGGCGGCCATGCTGGCCTGCACGACGGCCCAGGCCGAGCGGATCAAGGATCTGGCGTCCATCGAAGGGGTGCGCGGCAACCAGCTCATGGGCTACGGCATCGTGGTCGGCCTGGACGGTACGGGGGACTCGAGTTCACAGGCCCCGTTCACCCTGCAGAGCATCAGGAACATGCTTGAACGTTATGGCGTGACGATGCCGCCCGGCAACATGCAGCTCAAGAACGTCGCCGCCGTGACCGTGACCGCCGAGCTGCCCCCGTTCGCCCGCCCCGGGCAGAAGATCGACGTGACTGTGGCCTCAATGGGCAACGCCAAGAGCCTGCGTGGGGGGTCCCTGATCATGACCCCGCTGCGCGGGGCGGATGGCAAGATCTACGCCATGGCCCAGGGCAACCTCGTCGTGGGGGGCTTCGGGGCGCAGGCCAAGGATGGGTCGCGCATCAGCGTCAATGTGCCGAGCGCCGGACGCATTCCGCTCGGCGCGACGGTGGAGCGCGACGTGCCCACCGACATCGCCGCCAACGGAACCATCAACCTGACCCTCAACACCCCGGACTTCACCACCGCCAAGCGGGTGAGCGATTTGATTAACCGCCAGCTGGGCGGCGGGGTGGCCGAGGCCATCGACGCGGTCACCGTGCGTGTCAATGCCCCGGCGCGTCCGGACCAGCAGGTGAATTTCCTGTCGTATCTCGAGAACCTCGAGGTGACACCGGGCGAGCCGGCGGCGCGGGTGATCGTCAACTCGCGCACCGGCACCGTCGTGATCGGCAGCAACGTGCGCGTCAGCCCGGCGGCAGTCACCCATGGCAGCCTGACGGTGGCGATCAGGGAGGGTGCGCAGGTCAGCCAGCCGGGGGCCTTCGCCAGGGGTGAAACGGTCGTCACGCCGGAGTCCGAGATCGCGGTGCAGCAAGAGAAGAAGCCCATGTTCCTGTTCGCGCCCGGGGTGACCCTGAACGAGATCGTGCAGGCGGTGAACCAGGTTGGTGCCGCCCCGGGGGATCTCGTGGCCATCCTCGAGGCCTTGAAGGCGGCGGGCGCGCTCAAGGCCGAACTGATCGTCATCTGATCGCAAGAGGGTGAATGATGAGCACGATCCATGATCCAGCCCTGGTCAACGACTTCGGCAGTCTCACGCGCCTCAAGGCACAGGCGGCGCGTGATCCGCAGGCGCAGGCCAGGACCGTGGCCGGCCAGTTCGAGGCTCTGTTCATCCAGCAGATGATCAAGACCATGCGTGCAGCCAGTCCCGGGGACCCGTTGATGGATGGGGCTGGGGTGCAGATGTTCCGCGACATGCAGGACCAGCAGCTGGCTTCCGGCATGGCCAAGAGCGGGGGGGTTGGGCTGAGCGATTTCATCCTGCGACAGCTCACCCCGCAGGGGGGGCGCTCCACCAAGATCCTGCCGCCCAAGCCGGACGGCTTCCCGTCGCTGGACCTCAACAAGCTGCGCAACAAGAACCCGCAGGCGGAAGCACCGGCGAGCGCCGAGGCGGCCGGTCCGGCGAAGAAGGAAACACGCGAGGCCACTGCGAGAGTGGCGGAGAAATCAACCCTGCCCGCAGCGCTGGCCTTCCGCTCCTTGCCCCGCAGCCCGGCATCCGGAAACGGTGGCCGCCAAAGCGGGGATGCGCGTGTTCGCTGGGAGGAGCCTAGCCAGTTCGTTCAGGATCTGATGCCCCATGCCCGCGCCGCCGCGGCGCGCCTGGGGGTCGACCCGCAGGTGCTGGTCGCCCAGTCTGCGCTCGAGACCGGCTGGGGCCGGCATCTGCCGAGCGACGGTGCGGGCCGGCCGAGCATGAACCTGTTCGGTATCAAGGCCCATGGTGGCTGGAGCGGGGAGCGGACGGTGGCCTCCACCCTCGAGTACGAGGGGGGGGCAATGGTGCGCAAGAGCGAGGCGTTCCGTGCCTACGGGTCGATCCGTGCGGCCTTCGACGATTATGTGAGTTTCCTGCAGTCCAATCCACGTTATACCGAGGCCCTGAGGCATGCGGGGGACAGCGAGCGCTTCGTCCAGGAACTGCAGAAGGCCGGCTATGCCACCGATCCGCGCTATGCCGACAAGATCCTGTCCATCCTGCGCGACAGCCCCCTGAGCGAGATGGGCTGATGTCCTCAAGGCCGAGGACTCGTTCCGGTTAAAGTTTTGGCCGATCTGGCCGATACTACGGCAAAGCCCCGTGTGAGGATCCTTCCATGGCTGATTTTCTCAGCACCTCCGTCAGTGGCCTGACTTCGGTCCAGCGTGCGCTGGACGTGCTCAGCCACAACATTGCCAATGCCTACACGGAAGGTTACAGCCGGCAAACCGTGACCCTCGCGACACGCGCGCCCCAGCAGACCGGGCAGGGGGCGATCGGCAGCGGCACCGCCCTCACGAACGTCACGCGTGCCTTCGACCAGTTCCTGAACGGCACGTTGCAAACCGCCCTGACCGAGCAGGGACGCCTGCAGGTGCGGGACAGTTTCCTCGGGCGGATGGAGGACATTCTCGGGGATGGGTCGAATGGCCTGTCGAAGTGGATGACCGATTTCTTCAACGCGGCACAGGATCTCGCGAACCATCCCTCGGATGTCGCCGTGCGCACCACCTTCCTCGGGGCGGCGCGCACCCTGGCCCAGCAGGCCAACACGCTGGACCGCCGCCTCGGCGAGCTGGACCGGGATGCCGCCCGCCAGGCGGCGCGCACGGGGGCGGAGGTCAACGAGATCACCGGTGAACTGGCCAAGCTCAATGCCAGCATCCTGGACATGCGCAACAAGTTCCCCGATCACGAGCCCAACGACCTCCTTGATCGCCGTGACCTGCTGCTGCGCAATCTGTCCGAGAAGGTCGACATCAGCACCTTCAGCGACGGCGAGGGGAACGTTAACGTCACCCTCGCCAACGGCGAATGGCTGGTCCTGAAGGATCGCCAGAACAGCCTGATCGTCGCGCCCACCGGCACCGGAACCAAGGTGCTGGTGGAGTCCAAGGGCGGGACCAAGGATATCACCGGCCAGATCTACGGCGGCGAGCTGGGGGGGGCTCTGCGCGTCAGGACCGAGGTGCTGGAGCCCCTGCGTGCCGAACTGGGACGGCTGGTGCTCAGCTTTGCCCAGGCGTTCAATAGCCAGCATGCCCAGGGGCAAGACCTGGACGGGAACCCCGGCACGGCCGGTTTCTTCACCGTTGATGGCCTGTCGCCCAGCTTTGTTGGCCAGCCGAAGGTCGAGCCCCCGTCCTCCGGCGTGACGATGAGCATCACCGATGTGGATGCCCTGACCGCGAGCGATTTCCGTCTCAAGTACATCGGCGGGCAGTGGGATCTGTACAAGATGGGGCAGGACACCCCCCTCATGACCAATGTCGGCGCCTTGCCCCAGCCCTTCCAGGTGGTCGATGGCGCGACCAGCGAGGGGGTCGAGATCGACGCCTCGAGCCTGCCGGCCGTGCCCGGAGCGAACGATCCGACCGAGGTCGTGATCCGGCCGATGGCCGGGGTGATGCGCGACCTCGCCCTCGGGGTCACCGATCCGCGCGGCATTGCCGCTGGCACGCCCGGTTCCGGGCCGGGGGACAACGGCAACATGCTGTCCCTGGCGGGGATCGGCAGTCTGCAGGATGTGGTGCATGGCGACACCTCGCTGAACAACGCCTTTGCCACCATCCTGGCGGGGTTCGGCGCCGAGGCGCGGGGAACCCGCATCAGCTTCGAGGCGCAGCAACTGGTGGTCAAGCAGACCCAGGACCGGCGCGAGTCCATCGTGGGCGTCAACCTCGACGAGGAAGCCGCCAACCTGGTGCGCCTGCAGAACCACTACATGGCCTTGTCCAAGTCCATTTCCGTGGCGGACACCCTGTTCCAGTCGCTGCTGCAGGCAGCGGCCTAAGGAGGCGCAGCGATGGATTCCCGTATCTCATCATCGACCTTTTTCAACCAGGGGCTCACCGGCATGAGCACCGCGCAGACGGCCATGGCCAAGGCCATGCAGGAGCTCAGCAGCGGCAAGCGTGAGATCCGCCCATCCGACGACCCCCTTGCGAGCGCGACCCTGGTCGAACTGGAGCGCAGCGTCGGCCGCCTGCAGCAGTATCAGCGCAACGCCGATGTGGCAGATGCCCGCCTTGGCCAGGCGGAAAATGCTCTCCAGGGCATGACCGAGGTGCTTCACCGTGCTCGCGAGGTCGCCATCCAGTTCAACAATGGCACGCACGATGCGGTATCGCGCGACGCCCTGCGGAACGAATTCGGCCAGCTGCGAGACCAGATGCGTGACTTGTTGAACACCCAGGATGAGCGGGGGGAGTACATCTTCGCAGGGAGCAAGGTCACCACCAAGCCCTATCCCCCGGGCAATCCCCAGACCTATGCCGGCGACGGCCTGGGACTCAGCCTGCAGATTGCGGACGGACGGACCATCCAGGTGGGGCAGGTCATGTCTGATCCGCTGAATCCGGATGAAATGAAGAATTTCCTGGATGCGCTCGACGCCCTGGCCTCCGGTACCGAGACGGTTCCCAACGAGGCGGATCTGGCTCCCATTGCCGCAGGACTGGACAAGGTGGTCACTATGCGCGCTCAGATCGGCAATGCCATGAATGCAGTATCCCTCGCCCGTGCCGACAATGAGGGGGAGTTGTATGGCTATAACTCGACCCTTTCCGCCCTGCGCGACACCGACTACGCCTCCGCCATCACCGAGCTGAACAAGCAGACCCTGTTGCTGCAGGCCACCCAGAGTACCCTTGCCAAGGTGCAGGGGCTGTCATTGTTCAACGTGATCTGATGGACCACGGCGGGGGCATCCCGCCAAGCCGCGGCCAAAGCGGGGTATGATGCCCGCTTTGCCGTGCTTGGGGCCTCTCGTGAACCCATCCTCTCTATCCCTGACCTTTTTTGCCAGCGCCGCCAAGGGCCTGGTCTCCGTCGTGGCCGAGGAACTGCGCGCCCTCGGTGCCGGGCATCTGCGCGAGCACCCGGCAGGGGTGCATTTTTCCGGCGATCTGGCCCTCGGCTACCGGGCCTGCCTGTGGCTGCGTTCGGCCAGCCGGGTGTTGGTGGAGATCGCCCAGCTCGGGGCTGAGGATGTCGATCACCTTTATGTCGGCGTGCGCGAGCTCGATTGGCCTGCATGGCTCAATCCGGGGCGCAGCTTCGCGGTCAGCTTCCATGGCTCGAACCACTCCATCCGTCATACGGGCTTCGGCGCGCAGAAGGTCAAGGACGCCATCGTGGATGCCTTCCAGACCCGCCATGGCCGCCGTCCGCTGGTCGATCCCCGCCAGCCGGACCAGACTGTGCACGTCCATCTCTCAGGGAGTCGGGCGCGCATCGCTCTCGATCTGGTCGGCCTTGAGGCCCTGCACCACCGCGGCTATCGCCAGCAGGCTGGTGAGGCGCCCCTGCGCGAGACGCTTGCCGCCGGCCTGCTCTGGCGCGCCGGCTGGCCGGCGATCGCGGCGGAAGGCGGGGCCTACCTCGACCCCATGTGCGGTTCAGGCACCCTGCTGATCGAGGCCGCCTGGATGGCGGGTGACGTCGCTCCCGGCCTCCTGCGCCGGGCCTGGGCACTGACGCACTGGCCGCGCCACGACGAGGTCCTCTGGCGATCCCTGCTCAACGAGGCGCGCGAGCGCCGTCTGGCGGGGCTCGGCCGCATTCCCCTCATCCTTGGTTTCGACCGCGACGCGCGCATGCTGCCGGTGGCGCGCGCCAACCTCGAGCGTGCCGGGCTGTCGGAGCATGTCCGTGTCGCTCACGGCGCGGTCGAGACGGTGCATCTGCCCGATGACCTGCCCGCCCGCGGCCTCATGCTGACCAATCCGCCCTACGGCGAACGCCTGGACAGTGTGGGCAACATGCCTGCCCTGTACGCGGCCCTGGGCACTCTCATGGCGCGAGACCTGCTGGGTTGGGAGGCGGCCTTGATCCTGCCGAAGGATGCCGAGGCCTGGCATCTTGGTTGGCGCGCCTACCGCTCCCACGATGTGTTCAACGGCGCGCTCGAGTGCCGCCTGTTGCGCATCCACGTCCAGGAGGACCAGAAGCTTGCCCCGCGCGTCGAGGACGATGGCTCGGCCGCGCGCCTGATCCGCGCTTGCGCCCCGATGGCGGAGTCCGATGGCGCGCGCATGGTGGCCAACCGCCTGCGCAAGAACCTCAGGGAGCTGGGCCGCTGGGCCGCGCGTGAGGGCGTGACCTGCTACCGCGTCTATGATGCCGACATGCCCGAGTACTCGCTGGCGATCGACCTCTATCACGATGTCGAGGGCAAGCGCTGGGTGAATGTGCAGGAATACGCGGCCCCGGCCAAGGTCGATCCCGAGGCCGCCCGCCGGCGTCTGCGCGAGGCGATGGCCGTCCTGCCCGAGGTGCTTTCGGTCGCGCCCGAACAGGTCTTCCTGCGTGTGCGGGAGCGCAAGAAGGGGGAGAGCCAGTACGAGAAGCAGGCCGAATTCGGCATCTTTCACGAGGTCAGGGAGGGCAAGGCCCGCCTGCTGGTGAACTTCACCGATTACCTCGACACCGGTCTGTTCCTCGACCACCGCATCACCCGCGGCTGGCTGGGCGAGTGGGCTGCCGGCAAGGACTGCCTCAACCTGTTCTGCTACACGGGGGTGGCGAGCCTGCACATGGGCCTTGGCGGGGCACGCTCGACCACCTCGGTCGACATGTCGCGCACCTACCTGGACTGGGCGCGACGCAACCTCGAGCTGAACGGACTGGGGGGCGGTGCGCATCGGCTGGTCCAGGCCGACTGCCTGGTCTGGCTGGACGAGGCCGCCCGGGCGGGCGAGCGCTTCGACCTGATCTTCCTCGATCCTCCGACTTTCTCCACCTCCAAACGCATGCAGGTCACCCTGGATGTGCAGCGCGACCACGTGGAGCTCATTCGCAAGGCGATGTCCCTGCTGCGCCGTGGTGGCCTGCTGGTGTTCTCCAACAACCTGCAGCGCTTCAAGCTCGACCACGAGGCCTTGGGCGATCTTGTCATCGAGGATCTGAGCCGGGCGTCCATCCCGCGTGATTTCGCCCGCAATCCGCGCATCCACCAGTGCTGGAAGCTTGCCTTTGCCAGGTGAATGGAGATAATCGGACAAGTTTCATGGAATTGGACGGGGAACGCGTGACCAAGACCGTCGCACCGCGCTGGCTCCTTGCGTTGGCGATGATCACAACCCTGGCGGGCTGCTCGGTGGTCACCGAGCGCGACGCCTCTGCGCTGCGCGATCCGGCGCCTGTCGCCGAGCCTGCCAGCGCGGATGCAGGGGAGGCCCTCAAGGTGGCCCTGGCGCAGCGCGGCACCCGCTATCGGGCCGGCGGGGATGCCCCGGGCAAGGGCTTTGACTGCAGCGGTCTGGTTTATTTCTCGTTCAACAGCGTGGGCATCCGCTTGCCGCGTTCCTCGCATGACATGTTCCAGCACGCCCGGCGTATCGACAAGTCGGAACTGCGCCCCGGCGATCTCGTCTTCTTCCGTTTGCGTTCTTCGCGCATCTCCCATGTCGGTATCTATGCCGGCAACGGCCAGTTCGTGCATGCCCCTTCGAAGGGCAAGGATGTCGAACTGACCTCGCTGAGCGATGCCTACTGGAGCAAGCGCTTCGCCGGGGCGGGAAGGGTCGAGACCGGCAGTCCGACCTTAGCCGCCAACTGAGCTATCCACGTCCACGGACCTGACTTCGCAGTCCAGACGGCCGTCCTGCATCCTCACCCTGATCGAGTCGCCCACGGCCAGTTCCGCCGCGCGCGTCACGGTCTTTCCCTCCGCATCCTCAATGATCGCATAGCCACGGTTTAGGGTGGCGAGCGGGCTGAGCACATGCAGGTGGCCGGCCAGCCGGTGGAGATGTGCCTCGTGATCGGCGAGGATCCGCGCCATGCGGTGGAGCATCGCCGTGCGCAGGGCCTCCAGGCGGGCCTCCGTCCGCTGGAGCCGCTGGGCGGGGTGTCGGCGCATCAGGCGGAGCTCCAGCTCGCCGAGCTTGCCTTGGCGCGCGAGCAGGGCCTGGCGTCCGCCGTGGTGCAGTCGCCCTGCCAGATGACTCAGGCGTTCGCCCATGCGCTCGAGTCGCAGGCTGGGGTGGAGGGCGAACAGGTGACGGCTGGCCGAGTCGAGCCGCTGGGCGCGGCGGTCAAGACCATCCTGCATGCGCCGCAGCAGGCGCGCCTCGAGCGCGCGCAGCTGATCGGCCACGGCCAGGGCATCTGGCACGGCCAGGCTCGCCGCGGCGCTGGGGGTGGGGGCGCGGGCGTCGGCGACGAAATCGGCGATGGTGAAGTCGGTTTCATGCCCCACGCCGCTGATGATGGGCAGGCGGCTGGCGGCGATCGCCCGCGCCACGCGTTCCTCGTTGAAGGGCCACAGGTCCTCCAGCGATCCGCCACCGCGCACCAGCAGCAGCACATCGCAATCGCCATCCTCGTTGGCCCGGCGCAGGGCCGCCACGATCTCGTCGGCCGCCCCGGCCCCCTGCACGCTGGTCGGGTAGACGCGCAGCGGGATCATCGGGAAGCGGCGTTCGAGCACATGCAGCACGTCGCGCACGGCCGCGCCGGAGGGCGAGGTGATGATGCCGATGCGATGGGGCAGGGCAGGCAGCGGGCGCTTGCGCGTGGCCTCGAACAGCCCCTCGGCGGCGAGGCGCTGCTTGAGCTGCTCGAAGGCACGCTGCAGGGCGCCGAGGCCGGCCTCCTCGATGTGCTCGACCACCAGCTGCAGGTCGCCGCGCGGCTCGTACACCGTGATGCGCGCACGCACGAGGACGTGGGCCCCGTCTTGCGGGCGGAAGCGCAGCAGGCTCGCGCGGTTGCGAAACATCGCGCAGCGCAGCTGGGCGCCGGCATCCTTGAGGGTGAAATAGAGGTGTCCCGAGCCTGGGCGGGCGAGATTGGAAATCTCCCCCTCCACCAGCACGAGCGGGAAGTTGCCCTCGAGCAGGGTCTTGATCTCGCGGACAAGGGAGGAGACGGTCAGGGGACTGGGGGGCGTGAACATGCCGCCAGTCTAGCAGTCAGAGGCGGTTTTGACGTGCCCTGAAACGACAAGCGCCGGGACGGGCCCGGCGCTGGAGTGAGGCGGAGTCAGGCCGCGATCAGTTCTTGCTCGGACCGGCGTTCTTCTGCTCGTTGGCCTGCTTGACGGCGAGGTCGGCCTCGAACTTGACGCGCTTGGCCAGCTTGGTGGCTTCGTCGTACTTGCCCTCGGAGGCGGCCTTCTCGGCGGCCTTCATGTGATCCTCGGTCTTGCCCCATACGTTGTTGGCCTTCTTGGCCTCGGCCAGGGAGGCCTTGGCTGCCTTCATCGCGTTCTCGTACTCGGCGGCGTCAGAAGCGGCCGGGCCGTTTGCACAGGCGGTCAGGAGGGCGAAGGAGCCGGCGACGGCGAGGGTCTTGAGCAGGGCGTTGAACTTCATGGTCATCTTTTCCTCGTGGTGGCCGTGGGGCCTTGGTCTTGTAGTTTGTCTAAGGCCGTGTTCTGGATGAACCGTTCATGACTCGGCGTCATCCCGGTCATGACCGATTCGTCCGGAACACATCGGGGCTTGCCCGAAGGGGGCCGGCCAAGGAAGGTCGGCATCCGCCCAGTTGCGGTGGCAGCACCGCCGAGGAATTCGCGCCTGCCCGGAGGGCCTCGGCCGGGAATCCCCCTGGTCCTTGACGCGGTCGAGTTTACCGGGAATGGTGCAAACCCTATAATTGCAAAAATTTTTATTGCGGAAAGTCCCTCTTATGGTGCGCATTCTCGAAGAAGGCCTGACCTTCGACGACGTTCTTCTCGTCCCGGCACACTCCACCGTCCTGCCGCGGGATGTCTCCCTCGCCACGCGCATCACGCGCAACATCACCCTGAACATCCCGCTGGTGTCCGCAGCCATGGACACCGTGACCGAGGCCCGCCTCGCCATCGCCCTGGCCCAGGAAGGCGGCATCGGCATCATCCACAAGAACATGACGCCCGAGCAGCAGGCCCGTCATGTGCGCCAGGTGAAGAAATACGAGAGCGGCGTGATCAAGGACCCGATCACCGTCACCCCGGCGACCACGATCCGCGAAGTCAACGCCATGGCGCGCCTGCACAATATCTCCGGCTTCCCGGTGGTGGATGGTGCGAACCTGGTCGGCATCGTGACCCATCGGGACGTGCGTTTCGAGACCAATCTCGATGCCCCCGTGCACACGGTCATGACCGGGCGGGACAAGCTGGTGACCGTGCAGGAGGGCGCGAGCCGCGACGAGGTGCTGGCGTTGCTGCACAAGCACCGCATCGAGAAAATTCTGGTCGTCAACGGCGATTTCCACCTGCGTGGCATGATCACCGTCAAGGACATCCAGAAGTCGACCGACTTCCCCAATGCCTGCAAGGATGAGCAGGGTAGCCTGCGCGTCGGCGCGGCGGTGGGCACCGGGGGCGACACCGAGGCACGCGTCGCGGCGCTGGTCGATGCCGGTGTGGATGTGATTGTGGTCGATACCGCGCACGGTCACTCGCAGGGCGTGCTTGACCGCGTGCGCTGGATCAAGCAGGCCTATCCCGAGGTCCAGGTGATCGGCGGGAACATCGCCACCGCCGAGGCCGCGCTGGATCTGGTCAAGGCCGGCGCGGATGCGGTCAAGGTCGGCATCGGCCCGGGCTCCATCTGCACCACCCGCATCGTCGCCGGCGTGGGCGTGCCGCAGATCACCGCCATCTCCAACGTCGCCAAGGCCCTGGAAGGCACGGGCGTGCCGATGATCGCCGACGGTGGCATCCGCTTCTCCGGCGACCTGGTCAAGGCCATCGTGGCCGGCGCCAACTGCGTGATGGTCGGCGGCATGTTCGCCGGCACCGAGGAGGCGCCGGGCGAGGTCGAGCTTTACCAGGGGCGCTCTTACAAGGCCTACCGCGGTATGGGCTCGATCGGCGCGATGCAGCAGGGCTCCTCCGATCGCTACTTCCAGGGCGACAAGGCGGCCGACAAACTGGTGCCGGAGGGCATCGAGGGCCGCGTGCCGTACAAGGGCCCGATGTCCGCCATCGTGCACCAGCTGATGGGCGGCCTGCGCTCCGGCATGGGCTACGTCGGCTGTGCCGACATCGAAGAGTTGCGCCGCAAGCCCTCGTTCGTGCGCGTGACCTCGGCCGGTATGCGCGAGAGCCACGTGCACGACGTGCAGATCACCAAGGAAGCGCCAAACTACCGGATCGACTGACCGGCAAGTCCGCGACTCCGCCCGGCCTTGGCCGGGCGTTTTGCTTTCAACGAATTGAAGACCATGCAGCACGACATCCACTCCGATCGCATCCTGATCCTCGATTTCGGCTCGCAGTACACCCAGCTCATCGCCCGCCGGGTGCGGGAGGCGGGCGTGTACTGCGAACTCCACCCGTGGGACATGGACGAAGCCGCCATCCGCGCCTTCGCGCCGAAGGGCGTCATCCTCTCCGGCGGGCCGGAGTCGGTGACGGCGGACAATCCGCCGCGCGCCCCCGAGGTGGTGTTCCAGCTCGGCGTGCCGGTGCTCGGCATCTGCTACGGCATGCAGACCATGGCGGCCCAGCTCGGCGGCCGGGTGGAGACCCACCACCACCAGGAGTTCGGCTATGCCCAGGTGCGCGCCCGCGGCCACACCGCGCTTTTGAAGGACATCGAGGACCACACCACCGAAGAGGGCTGGGGGCTGCTCGACGTGTGGATGAGCCACGGTGACCGCGTGGTCGAGATGCCGGAAGGCTTCAAGCTTATGGCCAGTTCCGAGGGGGCGCCGATCGCCGGCATGGCGGACGAGGCCCGTCATTTCTACGGCGTGCAGTTCCACCCGGAGGTCACCCACACCCGCCAGGGGGACCGCATCCTGCGCCGGTTCGTGCTCGAGATCTGCGGCTGCGAGGCCCTGTGGACCTCGGCCAACATCATCGAGGACAGCATCCGCCACATTCGCGAGCAGGTCGGCGAGGATGAGGTGATCCTCGGCCTCTCCGGCGGGGTGGACTCCTCCGTGGTCGCCGCCCTGCTGCACAAGGCCATCGGCGACCAGCTCACCTGTGTGTTCGTCGACAACGGCCTCTTGCGCCTGCACGAGGGCGACCAGGTCATGGCCACCTTCGCCAAGCACATGGGCATCCGCGTGATCCGTGTCGACGCGGAGCAGCGCTTCCTCGGGGAGCTTGCCGGCATCTCGGACCCGGAGGAGAAGCGCAAGATCATCGGCCGCGTGTTCGTCGAGATCTTCGAGGAAGAGTCCAGCAAGCTCACCAACGCCAAATGGCTGGCGCAGGGCACCATCTACCCGGACGTGATCGAGTCCGCCGGCAGCAAGACCGGCAAGGCGCACGTCATCAAGTCGCACCACAACGTCGGCGGCCTCCCGGCGCACATGCGCCTCAAGCTTTTGGAGCCCTTGCGCGAGCTGTTCAAGGACGAGGTGCGCAAGCTGGGCCTGGAGCTGGGCCTGCCCTACGAGATGGTTTACCGCCACCCGTTCCCGGGGCCGGGGCTGGGCGTGCGCATCCTCGGCGAGGTGAAGAAGGAGTATGCCGACCTGCTGCGCCAGGCGGATGACATCTTCATCGAGGAGTTGCGCAGGCATGACCTGTACGACAAGACCTCGCAGGCCTTCGCCGTCTTCCTGCCCGTGCGCTCGGTGGGGGTGATGGGCGATGGTCGCCGTTACGACTATGTCGTCGCCCTACGCGCGGTGGAGACCATCGACTTCATGACCGCCCGCTGGGCGCATCTGCCCTATGACTTCCTCGACCATGTCTGCCGCCGCATCGTCAACGAGACGCGCGGCATCTCGCGCGTGGTCTACGACATCACCGGCAAGCCGCCCGGCACCATCGAGTGGGAGTGATCCCCATCCGCCAGGTGGGCTGAGATGTCCGACACCTACTGGATGGAGCAGGCCCTCGAGCGGGCCCGGCGGGCGGAGGGCGAGGGCGAGGTCCCGGTCGGCGCGGTGCTGGTCAAGGACGGCCTGCTGGTGGGGGAGGGCTGGAACCGCCCCATAGGCGCCAATGATCCGACGGCGCATGCCGAGGTCAACGCCCTGCGCGACGCCGCTGAACGGCTGGGCAACTACCGCCTGCCCGGCACCACCCTCTATGTAACCCTCGAGCCCTGCCCGATGTGCGTGGGGGCGATGATCCACGCGCGGGTGGAGCGGGTGGTGTTCGGGGCGTTCGACCCCAAGACCGGTGCCTGCGGTGGGGCGCTCGATCTTGCCCATCATCCCAGCCACAATCACCACCTGATCGTGGATGGCGGGGTCATGGCCGAACCCGCTGCCGAGCTGTTGCGCACCTTCTTCCGCCGCCGACGCGCAGAGTCCCGAAGCCAGCGTTGAATCAACGTAAAAAGGCCCACGCATGCGTGGGCCTTTTCTTATCATCGAGGCGGGGCCATTCGACCCCGCCTCGTGTTTCGATCAGCGGCTGCCGTAGACCAGCTCAGCACGGCGGTTCTGGCTATAGCAGGACTCGTTGTGCTGGTCGCAGACCGGCTTCTCTTCGCCATAGGCGACTACGGAAATCTGCTCGGCGGCCGCGCCTTGCAGTACCAGCATGTCGCGCACGGCGTTGCCGCGCTTCTCGCTCAGGGCGACGTTGTATTCATTGCTGCCGCGTTCGTCGGCGTGGGCCTCGACGGTGACCTGGCGCTTCGGGTTGCCGGCCAGGAAGGCGGCGTGCTCGCGCAGCATCACGCGGTATTTCTCGCCGACGGCGAAGCTGTCATAGTCGAAGTAGACCACGGAGCTGGCCTGGGCCGGCTTGCCGGCGTACAGGGCGCTCTCGTCATAGCCGCCCGCACCGATGCCGGCGGTGGAAGCGCCGTTCATGGCACCTTCGGCGCCGGCTTCTTTCTCCGGAGTGGAGCTACAGGCGGCCACGGTCAGGGCGGCCAGCAGGGCGACGGAAAGTTTCAGCTTGTTCATGTTTGAGATACCAGGTCTCGATTAGGAGGGGGTTAAGGAAAAGCCGTTGACGCTGGCCGGTGGTCCGGCCGAATTAGGTGCAGAATTATATAGGTATTTCACGCGCTTTGAATGCCCCCGCCGACGGTTCCTGGACGGGAGTGCCCCGTCCCCGGGCGGCTCAGGTGCCCTTTGGGGGTGATGTATAATGCCGGCAATCTTCCGCAGTCATTCGCCCACAAGGCACGTTGCCCTTTGAAACAGGCCCATCCATCTCCATCGCGCTCATCCACCACGCTGACCGTGCACCTCGGGCGCAGTCTGCGGGAGGGGCTGTTCTACCTGATGCTCGCGGCAGCCATCTTCCTCCTGCTGGCCCTGGCGTCCTATGACGTGCGCGATCCCGGCTGGTCGCAGGCCTCGAGTAGCAACGAGCCGATCAACCTCGGCGGCTGGCTGGGCGCCTGGCTTGCTGACCTTTTGATCTATCTCGGTGGATACGGCGCCTATGCGGTTCCCGTCGGCCTGCTGGTGGCGGGCTGGCTGGTCTATCGCGGCCGCCGCGAGGACGGGCTTTTTTCGCGCAAGTGGCTGGCGGTCCGCGCGGTCGGTTTCGTGCTGGCCTGGCTCGCGGCCGCCGCACTGTGTTCCCTGCACCTGCTCGGCCCCCAGGCCGAGGTCTCGATGGGAGGCGGCGGGGTGCTCGGCCGAATGGTGGGGATGAGCGTGGCAACTCTTCTCGGCCTTGCGGGGGGAACGGTGGTCCTGCTCGCCCTGCTGTTCTCCGGCTTCACCCTGTTCAGCGGCTTTTCCTGGCTGGCCCTGTTCGAGCTGATCGGTGGCTGGCTGCTGGCGATTCCGGAGCGCTGGTCGGCGCGAGCGGAGCCGAGGGCGGCTCTCGCCGGCTTCGAGTCCTTGGCGCCGTCCCAGGGTATGCCTGCTGTGGTCGAACCGCGACAGGTCTCCGCCCCCTCCGCGGATCCCTTGCCGTGGGAGGAGTCCCCTGCTGCGGCCGAGGCGGTCTCCAGTCCGGAGGTCCGGCCCGCCAGGACCCCGCCAGTGGAGTCCTCCCCGGAACCGCGTCCCCAGCCACGCCGCGTTCGTCCGACACCCGCCCGTGGCGCCACGGGCGGGGCCCTGCCGGACGTCAGCCTGCTCGACCCGCCGCGCCCGCGCATCGGCGGATACAGTGTCGAGACCCTGCAGGCCATGTCGCGCCTGATCGAAGAACGCTTGCAGGAATTCGGGGTCCAGGCCCGCGTGGTGGCCGCCCAGCCCGGTCCCGTGATCACCCGCTTCGAGCTGGAGCCCGCCGCCGGGGTGAAGGTCAGCCAGATCAGCAACCTGGCCAAGGACCTCGCCCGCAGCCTGGCGATGATCAGCGTGCGGGTGGTGGAGGTCATTCCGGGCAAGTCGACCGTAGGTCTTGAGGTGCCGAACGCCCAGCGCGAGGTGATCGCGTTCTCGGAGATCATCAATTCCAAGCCCTACCGCGACGCGGCATCGCCGCTCACCCTGGCGCTCGGCAAGGACATCGCCGGTGAGCCGATCTGTGCCGACCTTGCCCGCATGCCACACCTGCTGGTGGCGGGGACCACCGGTTCGGGTAAATCGGTCGGCGTGAACGCCATGCTGTTGTCGATGCTGTTCAAGGCCACCGCGGACGAGGTGCGCCTGATCCTGATCGACCCGAAGATGCTCGAACTCTCCATCTACGAGGGCATCCCCCACCTGCTTGCGCCGGTGGTGACCGACATGAAGGAGGCGGCCAACGCCCTGCGCTGGGCGGTGGGCGAGATGGAGCGCCGTTACCGCCTGATGGCGGCGCTCGGCGTGAGGAACCTCGCCGGGTTCAACAAGAAGGTGCGCGAGGCACGCGAGTCCGGCCAGCCGATCACGGATCCGCTCTACAACCATGCCGAGGCGCTCGACCCGGACCTGCCTCCGCCCGAGCTCGAGCCCCTGCCGTACATCGTGATCGTGGTCGACGAGTTTGCCGACATGATCATGGTGGTCGGCAAGAAGGTGGAGGAGCTGATCGCGCGCATCGCGCAGAAGGCGCGCGCGGCGGGCATCCACCTGATCGTCGCCACCCAGCGCCCGTCGGTGGACGTGATTACCGGTCTGATCAAGGCCAACATCCCGACCCGCATTGCCTTCCAGGTCTCGAGCAAGATCGACTCGCGCACCATCCTTGACCAGATGGGCGCCGAAGCCCTGCTTGGGCATGGCGACATGCTCTTTCTTCCGCCAGGCACCGGCCTGCCCATGCGCGTACACGGCGCCTTCGTCTCCGACCAGGAGGTGCACGCCGTGGTCGAGGCGCTCAAGGCGATGGGCGAGCCGCGCTACATCGAGGGCGTGCTGGAGGAGCAGTCGGTCACCCTGCCGGGTGAGAAGCCTGCGGCGGGTGGGGAGGGCGAGGGCGGTGAGAGCGATCCGCTCTACGACCAGGCGGTCGCCATCGTGCTCGAATCGCGCAAGGCCTCCATCTCCTACGTGCAGCGCCGCCTCAAGATCGGTTACAACCGCTCGGCGCGGCTGATGGAGGACATGGAGCGTGCTGGCGTGGTCGGGCCCCTTCAGGCCAACGGCCAGCGCGAGGTGCTGGTGCCGGCGCGTGAGTGAGCGATTGAACCGTACCTCCTGACCCGGCGTCCAAGCCTCCGCATTTTCTACCGGAAACCTCCCATGCTTCGTTGGATCGTTCTGCTCATCGCCTCGCTTCCCCTTCTGGCCCACGCGGGCGCTGGGCTCGACAGCCTCGACGCCTTCCTCAAGGAGATGAAGACCCTGCAGGGGCAGTTCGTCCAGATCCAGTACAACGCCGATCGCCGGGAGACCCAGCGCGCCAGCGGTACCCTCGAACTTGCGCGTCCCGGTCGCTTCCGCTGGGTGTACAGCGAGCCCTACCACCAGGAGCTGGTGGCGGACGGCTCATCGCTGTGGGTCTACGACCAGGATCTCGACCAAGCGACCGAGAAGCCACTGCGCCAGGCGCTGGGGCAGGCCCCGATCATGCTGCTGATGGAGAATCGCCCGCTGGAGGAGGAATTCACCCTCACCGAGCTTGGCCGGGACCAGGGGATGGACTGGGTTGAATTGAAGCCGCGCGGGGAGGCGGCGGACTTCCGCGAGGTCAAGTTCGCCTTCCGCGAGCGCATGCTGGCACGCATGCAACTGACCGACGCCTTCGGTCAGATCACCCTGATCGAGTTCTCATCCATGCGTCTTAACCCGCAGCTTGCCGACGAGCGCTTCCGCTTCAGTCCACCCGCCGGCGTGGACGTGGTGCGGGCGTTGAAGTAAGGGCATGGCGGACCTGTTCAGCCAGGACGCCCCGCCCTGGCGTCCGCTCGCGGACCGCATGCGGCCGCGCACCCTGGCCGAGGTGGTCGGCCAGCGCCATCTGCTTGATCCGGGCCGGCCCCTGCGCCGCGCGCTGGAGGCCGGCCATCTCCATTCCATGCTGTTCTGGGGGCCGCCCGGCACCGGCAAGACCACCCTGGCCCGCCTGATCGCCGACAGCGTCAACGCGCGTTTTCTCACCCTTTCCGCCGTGCTGGCCGGGGTCAAGGAGGTGCGCGAGGCCGTGGAAGAGGCCAAGCGTATCGCGGCCGAGGAAGGGCGTCCGACCCTGCTGTTTGTCGACGAAGTGCACCGCTTCAACAAGGCCCAGCAGGACGCCTTCCTGCCGCACGTTGAGGCGGGCGTGATCGCGCTGGTGGGGGCGACCACGGAGAATCCCTCCTTCGCCCTCAACAACGCGCTGCTGTCCCGCCTGCGCACCTACGTGCTCAAGCCACTGGACGCAGAAGCGCTGGCCAGCCTGCTGCGACGCGCGCTCGATGACCACGAACGCGGTCTTGGCGAACGTGGCCTCAAAGCCGACGATGCGGCCCTGCTCAGGCTGGCGCACGCCGCCGACGGCGATGCGCGGCGCGCCCTCAACATGCTGGAGATGGCGGCCGATCTGGCCGAGCATGGCGTGATCGACGCCGCGGTGCTGGAACAGGTGGCCGAGCAGGCCCCGCGCCGCTTCGACCACGGCGGGGATTACTTCTACGACCAGATCTCGGTGCTGCACAAGTCCCTGCGTGGCTCCGACCCGGATGCCGCCCTGTATTGGCTGGCGCGCATGCTGGACGGCGGTGCCGATCCTGAGTACATCGCCCGCCGGCTGGTGCGGGTGGCCTCCGAGGACATCGGCAATGCCGACCCCCGCGCCCTCGGCCTGACCCTGGAGGCGTGGGAGACCTACCAGCGTCTGGGAAGTCCCGAGGGGGAGCTGGCCCTGGCTCAGGCCACCCTCTACCTGGCCCTGGCGCCCAAGAGCAACGCCGTTTACATGGCCTTCAAGGCGGCGATGAAGGATGCGCGCGAGCAGGGAAGCCTCGAGGTGCCGATGCACCTGCGCAATGCCCCCACCAAGCTGATGAAGCAGCTCGATTACGGCAAGGGCTACCGCTACGCCCACGACGAGCCGGAGGCCTTTGCCGCCGGTGAGGTCTACCTGCCTGACGCGTTGGTGGGAAGGCAGTACTATCAGCCGGTGGAGCGCGGCCTGGAGATCAAGCTGCGCGAAAAGCTCCTTCACCTGCGGCAGCTCAACGCGCAGGCCCGCCCCCAACAGAGAGATCCTTCATGAAGAAAAGCCTCTTTCTTGTCGCACTCCTGCCCATGGCCGTGTTGGCTGAGGCCGACAAGGTCCCCGAGCGCGAGGCGCTCAAGCTCGCTCCGGAGTACGAGGCGCATGTGCGTTACGAGATGCGTGGTTTCCTCGTCTCCCTGCAGGGGATTAACGAGGCCCTGGCCAAGCAGGATTTCGAGGCCGTGGCGCGCTATGCCCGGCAGTCGGGGCGTTCGGCGCCTGCCCAAGGGCCGCGCGGACTGGGCAAGGCCCTGCCCGAGCGTTTCCGCGAGCTGGGCGGGGCCACCCATGCCGCCTTCGACCAACTGGCGGTGGATGCCGAGACCATGGGGGATGCGCGGGTCATCGCGGAGCACGTCTCCAGCATCATGAAAAACTGCATCCAGTGTCACGCCACCTATCGCTTCGGTAAGTAAGACATGCACTTTTGGTTCGCCCTTGGCGCCGCCGGTGCCCTCGGCGCGATGGCGCGCTATGGACTTACGGTGTGGATCGCCCAGCAGTTCGGGCGGGGATTCCCTTGGGGGACGCTGACGGTCAACGTGCTTGGTTCCGCCCTGATGGGCTTTCTGGCGGTCTTCCTGCTCGATCGCCTGCACTGGCCGGTGGAATGGCGCACCGTGGTGCTCACCGGCTTTCTTGGGGCCTTCACCACCTTCTCCGCCTTCAGCGTGGACGCCATCTACCTGATCGAGAAGGGGGCCTGGCTCAAGGCCGGTGCGTACATCGTGGCGAGCGTGGCCCTGTGCCTGCTCGCCGCGCGCTTGGGCATGCTCGGCGCTGAGCGCCTCTGAGCTTCGCGTGAGCCTCGATCCCGGCGGACTGGTCGCACAGATCAAGGCCTGGGGCCGGGAACTCGGCTTCCAGCAGGTCGGCATCGCCTCCACCGATCTTTCCTCGCATGAGGCGGGCTTCGTGCGTTGGCTGGACGCCGGCATGCACGGTGCGATGGACTACATGGCGCGCCATGGCCTCAAACGCCTGCGCCCGGCGGAGCTTCAGCCGGGCACGCGGAGCATCATCAGCGTGCGCATGGACTACATGCCGGCCGCCCTCGCCGATGCCCCGCGCGTGCTGCGGGATGGTCGACTCGGCTATGTCAGCCGCTATGCATTGGGGCGCGACTACCACAAGGTGCTGCGCGCCCGGCTTCAGCGTCTTGCGGAGCGCATTGAGGCGGCCATCGGTCCCTTTGGTCACCGGGTGTTCGTCGACAGCGCGCCGGTGTACGAGACCGGACTCGCGGAGCAGGCGGGGCTCGGCTGGAAGGGCAAGCACACGCTGGTGCTCAGTCGGGGTGCCGGGTCCTGGTTTTTCCTTGGCGAGCTGTTCACTGACCTTGACCTGCCGCCCGACTCACCGTCCCCCCAAGGCCACTGCGGGCGCTGCACGGCCTGCATCGATGTCTGTCCGACACGCGCCATCGTGGCCGAGGGGGTGGTGGATGCTCGTCTTTGCATCTCCTACCTGACCATCGAACACCCGGGCGCGATCCCCATCAAGCTGCGTCCCAAGCTTGGCAACCGCATCTACGGCTGCGACGACTGCCAGCTGACCTGCCCCTGGAACCGCTTTGCCCAGCCGACCACGGAGGCGGACTTTGCCCCGCGGCATGGGCTGGAGGCGCCCGACCTTTTGGCCCTGTGGGCCTGGACGGAAGAAGCATTCCTGAGTCGCACCGAAGGCTCCCCCATTCGCCGCATTGGGTTTGAGCGCTGGCGGCGCAATCTCGCCGTGGCCCTGGGCAATGCCCCTGCCGATCCCGCCATCCTCGCAGCCCTGAAGCAGGCCCTGCCTGCGGCCACGCCGCTGGTGGCGGAGCACATCGCCTGGGCCATCGGGCGGCAGGAGTGTGGCTGAGTCAAACAGGGCGTGCGGACCCTTGATCGCGGCGAAGGGGAAGGCGGTTAACGCCGTGGATCGAGGGTCTCGTGGGCCATGGCGAGCATGGCGTTGAACAGACGGAAGTCCTCGGCCGTCAGGGCCGGGGCGTCGAGGGGGCGCTGGGCGAGCAGCAGGCCGACCGGCTTGCCATCCATGCGCAGGGGGCTGATGAAGGTGTCGGCCTGGGCGAGTGGCCCGCACCCATCCTCCGGTAGGCGTGGCAGGAAGGCCGCGCGATTGGCGGCATGCAGCCAGAGCGGTTGGTGCTTGTTGAGCAGCGCGCTGAACAGGTCGCCGCTGCTCAACGGGACACTCAGGCCGCGTAAGGGGTCCTGGGCTGGCAGGCCGACCGCGAAACGCGCCTCGAGCTGGGCATGCGATGCATCGAGCATCAACAGCACCAGCCGCTGGAGGCCGAGTTCGGCACGCAGGTGCTTGAGCAGCTGTTGCAGGATGGCGTTGCTGCCGGTCAGGCCGGACAGACCGTCGCGCAGGGCGTCGAGGGGGGAGGGGCGTGCTGGGGCCTGCGGAGCAAGCGGAGCATCGAACGGCCAGGGGCTGCCATCCGCGGCGGGGATGGTGTGGGCGCTCGGGCACATGCCTGCAGCGAGGAGCGCCGTCGCGCCATGAACGGCGGTGCGCTGGCAGCGGGTCCAGGACATGGCCTCGTCAAGGCCCAGGTGGTCGGCAATCGCGGGGCGCATGGCCCGGCTCGCCTCCGTGTGCCAGCCATGGGCGACGCGCTCCGCCAGCGCGCGGGTCAGGCGGATCCCATGGGCCTGCGCCGACACGGCGTCCGATGCACTCCAAACCTCGCCCAGCAGGGCGGGCAGTCCCCACGGCACCACCAGCTCAGCGCAGACGGCCGACCAATCTTCCTCGATCACCGTGCTCAGGGCCTGATCGATCGGGATGTCCTGTCCTTGGGCGAGTGCGTAGGCCTGGGCTGCTACCTCGGGCGCCTCAAGCCACAACGCGAGCTCCGGCGTGCCGGACAGCAGGGCGGCATGAAAATGTTGTTCCGCGACCGGCTCGCGCCGGGCAAGAGCCCAGTCTTCCGCCTGTTGGGCGGCCTCGAGGGTGTGGGCCAGTGCGGTCAGGAAGCCAGTCTTGGAGACGGGGGCGAGCAGTGAGATGCAGATCTCGGGTAGGGCGCGTACCACCGACTTGAGCCGCTCCCGCCCGAGCAGGCTGATGGCGGAATCGAAGGTCGTGACATCTTCCCGGCCAAAACGTCGTGCCTGACGGTTGGTCTCGCCGAGCACGGCAAGGGCCAGGGCTGGGTCGCGCCGCAGCACGTCCTCGATCTGCCAGTTGGTCGTATCCTCCCGCCCGACCAGGCGCGAGAGGCGCGCGTGGCTGTCCCGCAGCGCCGGGAGGGGCTTGGCGGCAAGACGCTCGGCCCAGTCGCCCATGGTTAGATGGCGCGGGCCTGCTGTTCGGCGTTGCCGAGGTAGCTGGCCGGGGTCATGGCCAACAGGCGGTCCTTGGCCTCGCGCGGGATCTCCAGCCGCTCGATGAAGTCGCGCATGGCGGCGCCATCCACACGTTTGCCGCGGGTCAGCTCCTTGAGTTTCTCATACGGCTGCTCGATGCCGTGGCGGCGCATGACGGTCTGCACCGCTTCGCCCAGCACCTCCCAGTTGGCGTCCAGCTCGGCCAGCATGCCGTCGCGGTTGGCCTCGAGCTTGCCGAGGCCCTTGGCCAGCGACTGGTAGGCGATGGTGCAGTGGGCCAGCGCGAGGCCGAGGGCGCGCAGCACGGTCGAATCGGTCAGGTCGCGCTGCCAGCGCGAGATCGGCAGCTTCTGCGCGAAGTGGGTGAGCAGCGCGTTGGCAATGCCGAGGTTGCCCTCGGCATTCTCGAAGTCGATCGGATTGACCTTGTGCGGCATGGTGGACGAACCCACCTCGCCGGCCACGGTGCGCTGCTTGAAGTGGCCGAGGGCGATGTAGCCCCACACGTCGCGGGAGAAGTCGATCAGCACGGTGTTCAGGCGCACCAGCGCGTCGGAATACTCGGCGATGTAGTCGTGCGGCTCGATCTGGATGGTGTAGGGGTTCCAGCTCAGGCCCAGGCCCTCGACGAAGTCGCGGGCGAAGGCCTGCCAGTCGACCTCCGGATAGGCTGCGAGGTGGGCGTTGTAGTTGCCGACTGCGCCGTTGATCTTGCCGAGGATCTCGACCTGCGCCAGCTGCTCGCGCTGGCGTTTGACGCGGTAGGCAACGTTGGCGAACTCCTTGCCCATGGTGGTGGGGGAGGCCGGCTGGCCATGGGTGCGGGAGAGCAGCGGGGCGTCGGCCAGTTCGTGCGCCATCTCGCGCAGGGTCTTGAGGATGCCGTCGATGCGCGGCAGCAGGACCTGGCCGCGCCCCTCGCGCAGCATGAGGGCGTAGGAGAGGTTGTTGATGTCCTCGGAGGTGCAGGCAAAGTGGAAGAACTCGGAAATGGCCGCAAGCTCCGCGTTGTTCTGCACCTTCTCCTTGAGGAGGTACTCCACCGCCTTCACGTCGTGGTTGGTGGTGCGCTCGATGTTTTTGACCCGCTGTGCATCCTCGAGCGAGAAGTGCTCGACGATGTTGTCCAGCACGTGGCTGGCGTGCTCGGAGAGGGCGGGAACCTCGGCGATGCCGGGGTGGCGGGCCAGGGCCTGCAGCCAGCGCACTTCGACCAGCACACGATGACGGATCAGCCCGTATTCGCTGAAGATGGGGCGCAGCTCCTCACACTTGTCGGCATAACGTCCATCGGAGGGCGAAAGGGCGGTCAGGGGGGAGAGTGCGTGGGTCATCGGCGTGGGCTCGTTCAGTCTGTGCATTTGCATGTGGATACTGGTCGGCGAGTTTAGCATGCTGCCTCCACGAAGGATGTCGCCGTGGCGCCGCATCCGGATTTGTGGTTAAATGCTCGCGCCGCGCGGATGGCCGCGGCGGCAAACCCTAAACCACACGCGCATCGTCATCTGATCGGCGGGGTGCCTTGCAAGCCCGATGTCCCATTCCGGGTCTGCAGGTCGCCGACGGGGTGCGCGGAGGCCCAACCCCAAGAGGAGTTAAAGCAATGGCTCAAGTCAGCATGCGTCAAATGCTGGAGGCCGGTGTCCACTTCGGTCACCAGACCCGCTACTGGAACCCGCAGATGGCACCGTACATCTTCGGCGACCGCAACAAGATTCATATCATCAACCTGGAAAAGACCGTGCCCATGTTCAATGAGGCACTGAATTTCCTGGGCAAGGTGGCTGCTAACGGCGGCAGCATCCTGTTCGTGGGTACCAAGCGCTCCGCCCGCGAGACCATCGGCGAGCAGGCCGCGCGCTGCGGCATGCCGTTCGTCAACTACCGCTGGCTCGGCGGCATGATGACCAACTTCCGCACCGTCAAGCAGTCTGTCCGTCGCCTGAAGTCCCTGCAGACCATGTCGCAGGATGGCAGCTTCGAGCGCCTCACCAAGCGCGAGGCCCTGGACCTGCAGCGCGAGATGGAAAAGCTCGAGCGCAGCCTGGGCGGCATCCAGAACATGGAGCGCCTGCCGGACGTCCTGTTCGTGATCGACGTCGATCACGAGAAGATCGCCATCAGCGAAGCCCGCAAGCTGGGTATTCCGGTCGTGGCCGTGGTGGATACCAACAGCTCCCCCGAGGGTGTGGACTACGTGATCCCGGGCAACGATGACGCCATCCGCGCCATCCAGCTCTACGTCACTGCCGCCGCTGATGCCATCGTGGAAGCTAAAAACGCTGTCACGGTCGCGGGCGATGATTTTGTCGAGGTGAGCGAACCCGCTGCCTGAGTGTGCGCGCCGATCCGGCGCGGCCATCCATCCTGCAACGGGTCCTAGTGGCCCGTTGTTTTTATCAGAATCGAGGAAAAGTTCATGAGCACGATTACTGCGGCCATGGTGAAAGAACTGCGCGACCGTACCGGCGCGGGGATGATGGAATGCAAAAAAGCGCTGACCGAGGTCGGTGGCGACATCGAGGCGGCCATCGAGTGGATGCGCAAGCAGGGCATGGCCAAGGCCGACAAGAAGGCCGGTCGTACCGCTGCCGAGGGTATGGTGGTGATCAGCGTGGCCGATGACGGCAAGAGCGCCGCCATGGTCGAGATCAACAGCGAGACCGACTTCGTCGCCAAGAGCGACGACTTTGTTCAGTTCGCCAACGAAGTGGCGCGCATCGCCCTTAAGAACGCACCGGCCGATGTCGAGGCCCTGCTGGCCTGCAAGATGGCGAGCGGCGAGGACATGAACACCGTGCGCTCCGCCCTGGTCGCCAAGATCGGCGAGAACATCCAGGTGCGTCGCTTTGCCCGCATCGAGACCACCGGCGTGATCGGTGCCTATCGTCACGGCGAGCGCATCGGCGTACTGGTCGACATGGCCGGCGGCAATGCCGAGCTGGCCAAGGACATCGCCATGCACGTGGCCGCCAGCCGTCCGGTGTGCGTGTCCGAGGCCGATGTTCCGGCCGAACTGGTCGAGAAAGAGCGCGAGATCTTCTCTGAGCAGGCAGCCCAGAGCGGCAAGCCGGCCGAGATCATCGCCAAGATGGTCGAGGGTCGCATCAAGAAGTACCTCGCCGAGGTGGCCATGACCGGCCAGCCGTTCGTCAAGGATCCCGACCAGACCGTCGGCGCCCTGCTGAAGAAGGCCGGTGCCGAGGTGAAGAGCTTCGTCCGCTTCGAGGTGGGCGAGGGCATCGAGAAGCAGCAGACCGACTTTGCTGCCGAGGTCATGGCCCAGGTCAAGGGCGGCTGATCCGCCCCCGGCCCCGGTTTTGCCGGGGCCCCATATTCCCTAACTCCGTCAGGTGTGCATGATGCAAGCGAAACCCCTACATTACCGTCGTGTTCTTCTCAAGCTGAGTGGCGAGGCGCTGATGGGGGAGTTCGATTACGGGATCGACCCGGCCGTCATCAAGCGCCTGGCCGAGGACGTCATCGCCCTGCATGCGCTGGGTGTCGAGGTCGCGCTGGTCATCGGCGGTGGCAACATCTTCCGCGGCGCGGGGCTGGCCGAGGGCGGCATGGACCGCGTGACCGGTGACCACATGGGCATGCTGGCCACGGTGATGAACGCCCTGGCGATGCAGGACGCCATCGAGCGCTTGGGCGGGCACTGCCGCGTCATGTCCGGCCTGTCCATGCACCAGGTGTGCGAGGACTACATCCGCCGCCGCGCGGTGCGCCATCTGGAAAAGGGCCGCATCGTCATCTTCGCTGCCGGCACCGGCAACCCCTTCTTCACCACCGATACGGCAGGCAGCTTGCGTGCGGTCGAGATCGGTGCCGACCTGCTGGTCAAGGCGACCAAGGTCGACGGGGTATACGACAGCGATCCGCGCAAGAACCCGGATGCGCGCCGCTACGATCACCTGACCTTTGATGAGGCGATCAACAGCCAGCTGGGTGTAATGGACGCCACGGCTCTGGTGCTTTGCCGCGATAACAACCTGCCGCTGATGGTGGCGGACATCAATGTTCCCGGCCTGCTCACGCGCCTGGTGGCGGGCGAGCGGGTCGGTACCCTGGTCACTCGGGAGAACCAAGCATGATCGACGACATTCGCAAAGACGCCGAGCAGCGCATGGGCAAGAGCCTCGATGCGCTGAAGACTGAGTTGAGCAAGCTGCGCACGGGGCGTGCTCATCCGTCCATTCTCGACCACGTGAAGGTCGAGTACTACGGCCAGGACGTGCCGCTGTCCCAGGTGGCCAAGATCGTGGCCGAGGACGCGCGCAGCCTGACCGTTTCCCCTTGGGAGAAGGACATGGTGGGCAAGATCGAGAAGGCTATCATGACCTCCGATCTGGGGCTCAACCCGATGAGCGCCGGCATGGTCATCCGTGTGCCGATGCCGCCGCTGACCGAGGAGCGCCGTCGCGATCTGGTGAAAGTGGTACGCCACGAGGGCGAGAATGCCAAGGTGGCCATTCGCAACATCCGCCGCGATGCCAACGGCATGCTCAAGACGCTGCTGAAGGACAAGGAGATCAGCGAGGACGATGAGCGTCGCGGCCAGGACCTGGTGCAGAAGCTGACCGACAAGTATGTCGCCGAGGTCGACGCCGTGCTTGCCGCCAAGGAGAAGGAACTGATGGAGGTCTGATCGCCTCCTGATCGTCCTTCCCATGTCCCTCCAAGAGCAGCTCGACGTCCCGGTCCATGTTGCCATCATCATGGATGGCAACGGCCGCTGGGCCGAACAGCGCGGCTATCCGCGCGTGCTCGGCCATCGCCGGGGCGCCACCGCCCTGCGCGCCACCGTGCGCGCCTGCATCGAGCGCGGGGTCCGGGTGCTCACCGTGTTCGCCTTCTCGAGCGAAAACTGGCGCCGGCCCTCGTCCGAGGTCGGGGCCCTGATGCAGTTGTTCGTCCAGTCCCTGCGGCGCGAAGTCCGCCGTCTGCACGAAGCGGGTGTCCGTCTGCGTTTCGTCGGCGAGCGCGGCCGTTTCGAGCCTGCCCTGCAGGCACGCATGGCCGAGGCGGAGGCGCTCACGGCCGGCAACGAGCGCATGACCCTGGTGGTGGCCGTCAACTACGGCGGGCGCTGGGACATCGCTCAGGCCGCGCGCGCCTTGGCGGAGGAAGTGGCGGCCGGCCGGCTCAGCCCCGCGGCCGTCGACGAGGCCAGCTTGGCGGGGCGGCTCGCCTTGAGCGACCTGCCCGAGCCGGACCTTCTGATCCGCACTGGCGGCGAGCAGCGCGTCAGTAATTTCCTCCTCTGGCAGCTCGCCTATGCCGAGCTGTACTTCACCCCGGTGCTGTGGCCGGACTTCAACGCCGCCGAGATCGACCGCGCCATCGCCTGGTATGCTGGGCGCGAGCGCCGTTTCGGTCAGACCTCGGCGCAACTTCAGGAGCCCGTCCGTGCTTAGGCAACGCATCCTCACCGCGCTGGTGCTCGCGGGCATCCTCCTCCCCGCGCTGTTCTTCCTGCCCCGCGCGGGGTTTGCGGCGCTGGTGGGACTGGTGGTGTTCGCCACCGCCCATGAGTGGGCGGCGCTGGCCCAGCTCGCGGGGCGCGCCCGTCTTGTGTTTGCCTTGCTGCTCACCCTCGGCGGCATCCCCCTCCTCATGCTCGACGGCGCGCTCGGCTGGATGCTCGGCGCGGCCGTGCTGCTGTGGCTGCTGCTCAGCGTCCGCCTGGTGCTCGGCGCGCGTGCCCCCGCCTTCGTGCACGGACGCGCCTACAAGCTTGCCCTCGCGCCCCTGGTCCTGTGGCCGGCCTGGCTGGCGCTGGATGCCCTGCGCAACCTGCCGGACGGGGCCTTGTGGGTGTTGGCCACCTTCATGGTGGTGTGGGTGGCGGACAGCGCCGCCTACTTCAGCGGCCGCCGCTTCGGCCGTCACAAGCTTGCTCCCGCGATCAGCCCCGGCAAGACGGTCGAGGGGCTGGCCGGGGCGCTCGTTGCCGTCCTGCTGGCGGGTTGGGCGGCGCATGCCGCCGCGCCCTATGCCGCCCTGCCGCTGCTGCCCTGGCTGCTGCTCCTGTTCGCCGTCACCCTGATCTCGGTCATGGGCGACCTGCACGAGAGCCAGCTCAAGCGCGAGGCCGGCGTGAAGGACAGCGGGGCGCTGCTGCCGGGCCACGGTGGCATGTTCGATCGGGTCGACAGCCTGCTGGCCGCCGCGCCGCTGATGGCCTTCGGTCTGCTGCAGCTGGGGGTGTTGCATGGCTGATCACGGGCAGGGGGTCTGCATCCTCGGGGCGACCGGCTCCATCGGCCAGAGCACCCTCGACGTGCTGCGCCGCCATCCGGGGCGCTGGCGGGTCGAGTCGCTCGGCGCCTGCCGCGACGTGGATGGCATGCTGGCCGCCTGCCGGGAGTTCCGTCCGCGGTGCGTGGCCATGGGGGAGGCCGCGGCGGCGGAGCGCCTGCGCGCCAGGCTGAAGGCCGAGGGGCTCGCCATCGATGTGCTCGAAGGCAGCCAGGGCATGGAAGCCATCGCGGCGGATACCGCCAGTCCCATCGTGGTGGCGGCCATCGTCGGTGCCGCCGGCCTGCGGCCGGCTCTTGCGGCGGTGCGCGGAGGCAAGCGCGTGCTGCTCGCCAACAAGGAGGCGCTGGTCATGTCCGGCGCCCTGTTCATGGACGAGGTGGCGCGCCATGGCGCCACCCTGCTGCCGCTGGATTCCGAACACAATGCCCTGTTCCAGTGCCTGCCGCGGCCGGATGCCGTGCGCCACCTTGAGCTCGGCGTGAGCGAGCTGATCCTGACCGCCTCGGGAGGCCCCTTCCGCCAGCGTCCGGCCGAGCAGCTCGCTTGTGTGACGCCCGAGGAGGCCTGCGCCCACCCCAACTGGTCGATGGGTCGCAAGATCTCGGTGGATTCCGCCACCCTGATGAACAAGGGGCTGGAGGTCATCGAGGCGCGCTGGCTGTTTGATGTCCCACCCGAACGCATCCGCGTGCTGGTCCATCCGCAGAGCATCGTCCATTCCATGGTCGCTTACAGCGACGGTTCGGTCCTGGCCCAGATGGGCAATCCGGACATGCGCACACCCATCGCCCATGCCTTGAGCTGGCCGGAGCGGATCGAGTCAGGCGTCGCTCCACTCGACCTGACCCGGGTGGCGGCCTTGCAGTTCGAGCAGCCTGACCTCTCGCGATTTCCTTGCCTGCGCCTGGCCTTCGATGCCCTGCATCAGGGCGGGGTCGCGCCGGCCGTGCTCAACGCCGCCAACGAGGTGGCGGTGGAGGGCTTCCTTGCACGCCGCCTGCGCTTCACCCAGATCCCGGCCCTGATCGAGGCGGTCCTCGAGCAGGTCCCCGCCGTCGCGGCCGACACCCTGGAGGCCGTGTTCAGGTCGGACCTTGATGCGCGCGAGCTTGCCGCGCGCTGGATCGCGGCGCACGGGGAGCGTCTCTGATGCACGTGCTCACCAGCATCCTCGGCTTCATCCTCGCGGTCGGCCTGCTGGTCGCGGTGCACGAGTGGGGCCACTTCTGGGTGGCGCGCCGACTCGGGGTCAAGGTGCTGCGTTTCTCCATCGGCTTCGGTCGCCCGCTGCGCAGCTGGCGCAGGGGGGAGACCGAATACGTTATTGGCAGCCTGCCCTTCGGTGGCTACGTCAAGATGCTCGATGGGCGCGAGGGGCCGGTGGACCCGGCCGAGGCGCACCGGGCCTTCGACCGGCAGGGCGTTGGCAAGCGCGCCGCGATCGTCGCCGCGGGGCCGGCCGCGAACCTTGTCTTCGCCGTCGTCGCCTATGCCCTCATGTACATGGTCGGGGTTACCGGGCTTGCGCCGATCCTCGATGCCCCTGCCGCCGCGACCCCGGCAGCACAGGCAGGGCTGCGGGGTGAGGCGGAGGTGCTTGCGGTCAATGGCCGCCCGGTGCGCACCTTCGATGCCCTGCGCGTCGCGGCGCTGGATGCGGCGACGGGAGACCAGCCCATCCAGCTGCGCGTCCGCGAGCAGGGGGTCGAGCGCACGGTCGAACTGCCCGGCGCGCCCTATGGCCTGTTCATGGGTACCGATGACCCGCTCGCGCGCCTGGGTCTGCGTCCTTGGGAACCGCGCGGGAGCATCATCGTGCGCCGGGTGGAGGAGGGCGCCGCGGCGGCCCTGGCCGGCCTGAGGGTTGACGACGTGGTGACCGGGGTGGGGGGCGTGCCGATCTCTCGCGCCAGCGAGCTGGTGGAGGCCATCCGCCAGCATGCCGGCGAGCGGGTGGAGCTCGACATCCTGCGCGATGGCCGGCCGCAGACCGTCAGCGTGATACCCGGCACACGCCGGCACAACGGCGAAGTGGTCGGCTATGCCGGGGCCGCCTTCGGGGTCGATATCCC
>FWPV01002988.1_pt1 | contig 39626 bp, 38 predicted proteins | sample 2228371 | NCBI WGS metagenome assembly FWPV01 (sample SAMEA103939776, study PRJEB20133) | metagenome
GGTTTTTGTGTAGCAGCTTGAATCTAAAGCGCTTTCAGGCGCACGCAACCGCTACGGTCCGACTTCGGTGAATAAGCCGGGGTGGGTGGAGGTGCCGCAGTCCGGCGTGGTGCGGCGGTTGCCGTCGCGGGACATCTGGGCCCGCGCGCGGGACGGGTTCATGGCCTCCCCTGCCCTGCCGGTTCCGGCGTTCAGGGCGGTGGAGGGGGTGGAGCCGGGGCTGATCCCCACTGCCCGCGCGCTGAAGCTGGCACCAGACCCCTGCCCGCATCGGCAGCTTGGCGGACGGTGGCGGGGGGTGGAGCTGCTGGACAGCTTCCTTGCCCAGCGCGGCGAGCCGTATCGGGTGGCGATGTCCTCACCGCTGACGGCTGAACGGGCCTGTTCGCGGCTGTCCCCGCATTTCGCCGTCGGTTCGCTGTCGATCCGCGAGGTGGTGCAGGCGGTGGCCGCGCGGCAGGCGGAGAGGCCGGGGGGCAAGTGGGGCGGGTCGCTGTCCAGTTTCCAGTCGCGGCTGGCCTGGCGGGATCACTTCATGCAGAAGCTGGAGGATCAGCCGTCGATCGAACTCCGCGACCTGCATCCGATGGCGGTGTCGCGGCCCCGCGAGGTGGACGCGACGCGGCTTCAGGCCTGGGCCAATGGCGAGACGGGTCTGCCGTTCCTTGATGCCTGCATGAGATATGTGCGGGCGACGGGGTGGCTGAATTTCCGGATGCGGGCGATGGTGATTTCGGTCGCGTCCTATCACCTGTGGCTCGACTGGCGGGCGACCGGGGCGCTCCTCGCGCGGATGTTCACCGACTATGAACCTGGCATCCACTGGCCGCAGGTGCAGATGCAGTCGGGGACGACGGGGATCAACATTCCCCGCATCTACAACCCGGTGAAGCAGGGGCTGGACCAGGATCCCTCGGGATCGTTCACAAGGCGGTGGCTGCCGGAACTGGCGGGGGTGCCGGATGCCTTCCTGCAGGAACCCTGGCTTTGGCCCGAGGCGCAAAGCCTGCTCGGGCGGCGCTATCCGGAGCCGATCATCGACGTCAGCTCGGCGGCGCGGGAGGCAAAGGCGCGGATCACCGAGGCCCGCCGGTCGGCCGGGTTTGCGGAAGCCGCGGCGGGGATCGTCCAGCGCCATGCCAGCCGGGCCGGGAACCGCGAGGGGCGGCGACCGGCGCGGAAGGCTCCGGTCGCGCAGCTGGTGCTGCCGTTCTAGCGCCGCGCTTGACGCGTCTTCGCCGCCGCCCCACTGTCGGGGCGAAGAATGAAGGCCCCCCGATGCCCCGCGACCCGCGTTACGACATCCTGTTCGAGCCGGTCCGCATCGGCCCCGTCACTGCCCCCAACCGGTTCTACCAGACGCCCCATGCGACGGGTTTCGGCTGGCAGCGTCCGCAGTCGGGTGCCGCGCTGCGCGGGGTGAAGGCCGAGGGTGGCTGGGGCGTGGTCTGCACCGAGTATTGCTCGATCCATCCGACGTCGGACGACAGCCCTTATGCGTTCCTGACGCTGTGGGATGACGATGACATCGCCCCCATGGCGCTGACGGCGGACGCCATCCACGCGCACGGGTCGCTGGCGGGGATCGAGCTTTGGCATGGGGGCGGACATGCGTCGAACCGGATGACGCGGGTGCCGGGAATCGCGCCGGATGTGCAGCCGGCGCTGTATCACCTGCCCGCGACGGCGCGGGGGATGGATCTGGCTGACATCCGGGCGTTTCGCGGCTGGCAGCGCGATGCGGCCTTGCGCGCGAAGCGGGCCGGGTTCGACATCGTCTATGTCTATGCCGGGCACGACTATCTGCCGTTCCAGTTCCTGTCGCGCCGGACGAACCACCGGGGCGATGCCTATGGCGGGACGCTGGAAAACCGGGTGCGGCTTTTGCGCGAGATGATCGAGGACACGCAGGACGCCGTGGGCGATACCTGCGCCGTGGCGGTGCGGCTGGCGGTGGACGAGCTGCACGGGCCGGAGGGGATCACGTCCGAGGGCGAGAGCCGGGAAGTCATTGAAATGCTGGCGGAACTGCCGGACCTGTGGGATGTGAACGTCGCGGGGGCCCTGGGGAACGACTCGCGGTCGGCGCGGTTCTCGGGCGAAGGGTTCCAGGAGGAGAACGTCGCTTTCGTGAAGTCGCTGACCATGAAGCCGGTGGTGTCGGTGGGGCGGTTCACCTCGCCCGACCGGATGGTGAGCCAGATCAGGCGCGGGGTGCAGGATTTCATCGGCGCGGCGCGGCCTTCCATCGCCGATCCGTTCCTGCCGGCCAAGATCCGCGAGGGGCGCGAGGACGAGATCCGCGAGTGCATCGGCTGCAATATCTGCCGGGCGGCGAACAACGAAGGCGTAGGGCTGCGCTGCACGCAGAACCCGACGATGGGCGAGGAATGGCGGCGCGGCTGGCACCCGGAGCGGATACCGGTATATCCGCGTCGCGAGAAGGCGCTGGTGATCGGCGGCGGCCCGGCGGGGCTGGAGGCGGCGCTGACCTTGGGGCGGCGGGGGCTGGAGGTGGCGCTGGCCGAGGCGGGCGACACATTCGGTGGGCGGCTTCTGCGCGAGGCGACGCTGCCGGGGTTGCAGACCTGGATGCGGGTCAGGGACTGGCGGCTGCATATGATCGGGAAGCTGGCGAACGTGGCGCTGTTCCCCGCCAGCCGGATGACGGCGGCGGATGTGGCGGAGTTCGGGGCGGATCATGTGGTGCTGGCGACGGGGTCGGCGTGGCGGCGCGATGGGGTGGGGGTCTACGCGATCCGGCCCCTTTCGCTGCCGGGGGCGCTGACCCCGGACGACGTGTTCGCGGGGGCGAAGGTCGCGGGGCCGGTCGTGGTCTACGACGACGAGCACTATTTCATGGGCGGCGCGCTGGCCGAGAAGCTGGCCTTGGCAGGGTATGAGGTGCATTATGTGACAACTGCTGCCGTGGCCTCGTCCTGGACGGTGCTGACCAACGAGCAGGACTTCCTGCAGGCCCGGCTGATCGAGGCGGGGGTGGTGATCCATCCGCTCAGGGCGTTGATCTCGCAAGCGAATGGTGAGGTTCGGCTGGCCTGCGTCTACACGGGGCGCGAGGAGGCCCTGGCCTGCGGAACGCTGGTCCTGTGCACCGGAAGGCTGCCTGAGACCGGGCTGTGGGACGCCCTTGCGGCACGAGGCATCGCAGCCAGCCGGATCGGCGACTGCCTCGCGCCGTCCTCCATCGCCGATGTGGTCCATTCGGCCCACCGTTTCGCCCGGCTTCTGGGCGAGCCTGACCTGCCGCCGCGCCGGGAACTGCCACCATTGAGGAGCCCCTGATGCGCCAGCGCCGTCCGGTCCGCAGCCCGAACGCGATTCCGCAGCCTGCTTTTGGCCAGGTGTCGAGAGGCTACGATTCGATCCGGGTCATCAGCGAGGATCAGGTCGAGGCGATCCACCAGGCGGCGTTGCGCCTTCTGGCCGAACAGGGGATGCGGGTCCTGAACGGGACCGCGCTGGATCACTTCCGTCGGGCCGGGGCGCGGGTCGAGGGGCAGATGGTCTATCCCGATCCGGGGTTGATCGAGGGGCTGCTGGCGACCGTGCCGCGCACCTTCACCATCGCGGCACGGAACCGGGCGAAGGATCTGCGCTTTGGCGGGAACGACATGGTCTTCGCCAGCGTGGGCGGCCCGGCCTATGTGATGGACCTCGACCGGGGCCGCCGGGACGGGACCCTGCAGGACATGCAGGATTTCCTGCGTCTCTGCCAAAGCCTGAACGTCATCCAGCAGGACTCCGGCGGGCCGCTGGAGCCGATGGACCTGCCCGCCAGCACACGCCATCTGGACCTTTACCTCTCGCAATGCACGCTTCTGGACAAAAGCTGGCAGCTGAACGCCTTGGGGCGCGAGCGGACGATGGACGGGATCGAGATGGCGGCGATCGTGATGGGCTGGTCTTTGGACGATCTGGCGCGGACCCCGATGATGATGGGGGTGATCAACACCAACTCGCCGCGCCAGTTGGACGTGCCGATGGCCGAGGGGCTGATGGTGCTGGCGGAACACGGGCAGGTGGCGATCGTGACGCCGTTCACGCTGGCGGGGGCGATGGCCCCTGTGTCGTTGGCCGGGGCGCTGGTGTTGCAGCACGCCGAGGCAATGTTCGGCGTGGCGCTGACCCAGATCGTGCAGCCGGGCGTGCCGGTGATGTATGGCGGGTTCACCAGTAACGTCGACATGAAGACCGGCGCGCCCGCCTTCGGCACGCCGGAATATGCCAAGGCCGCGCAGGCCTCGGGGCAGCTTGCCCGCAGGATCGGCGTCCCGTTCCGGTCCTCCAACACCACGGCGGCGAACGCGGTGGACGCGCAGGCGGCCTACGAATCCATGATGTCACTGTGGGGGTGCCTGATGGGTGGCGCGCATCTGGTGATCCACGGGGCGGGCTGGATGCATGGCGGGCTGACGGCGAGTTTCGAGAAGCTGATCCTCGATGCCGAGCTTCTGGGGATGATGCAGGCCTACTTCCGGCCCATCGCAGTGACCGAGGACGCCCTGTCGCTGGACGCCATCGCCGAGGCCGGGGTGGGTGGGCATTTCTTCGGCACCGCGCAGACCATGGCCCAGTATGAAACCGCCTTTCATCCGCCGATGCTGTCGAACTGGGACAACTACCCGACCTGGCTGGCGCGGGGGGCCGAGGAAGCCCCTGCCCGCGCCAACCGGATCTGGAAGGACTTGCTGGCGGGGTATGAGGAGCCACTGCTGGACGAAGGCATCCGCGAGGCGCTGGAGGATTTCGTCACCCGCCGCAAGGCCGAAGGTGGCGCGCCGACGAACTGATCAGGCGGCCCCGATGATCTTGGCCAGCTTGCCCAGGGTTTGCAGACCCAGTTCCTCCGCTCCGAAGCCCTTGGCGTGCCGGTATTCCTCGGGCGTGTTGAAGACCATGCTGAGCGTGACCTTTGTCGCCCCGTCAAGGTCTTCGAACGTGGCCGAGGCATCGGCATGTTTCGGTCCGTTTTCTCCCCAATGCAGGACATACTCGATCCGCGTCTCGGGCCGGACCAAGGTATAGCGGTGATGGTTCGGATAGATCGTGCCGTCCGGCCCGATCATGTCAAAGACCCAGTCGCCCCCCTGCCGCAGGTCCATGCGGCTGGTCCGGCAGGAAAAGCCGTCGGGCCCCCACCATTTCGGCAGGCTTTCGGCGTTCATCCAGGCGCCCCAGACCACCGAAACCGGGGCCTTGATCACGCGGTGGAACGACATGGTCCGATCAGAGGTGTCGAGGGTCATTTCAGCCCCTGCGCATATTCTTCCAGTTGCGTGACCACGGTGCCCCAGCCGTCGTAGAACCCCATGTCCTTGTGCGCCTTGGCGGTGTCCGCGTTGCGGTGCCGGGCAATGGCGGTGTATTTCGTGCGCCCGCCTCCGATATCCTCGAAGGTCAGGATCGCGGTCATGAACGGCTCCGGCGCGGGCTTCCAGCCTTCGGTATAGGCGTCGGTGAAGACAAGCTTTTCGTTGGGAACGACCTCCAGGTAGACGCCGTTGTTCTGCATCTCGTTGCCCTCGACGTCGAAGGTCGTGTTGCAGCGGCCCCCGACGCGGACGTCCAGATCGCAGGCGGTCACCTTGTGCGGCTTCGGGACGAACCAGTGGACCAGATGCTCGGGGGTGGTCCAGCAGGTATAAAGGATCTCGCGGGGGGCGTTCACCTCGCGGGTGAGGACGAGGTCGAGGTCGGGGTCAAGGTCCATTGTTCCGCTCCTTCATCAGTTTGGTCACATAGTCGTCCAGCCGGTCGAGCCGCGCTTCCCAGGTCTTGCGCTGGTCATCGAGCCAATCGGTCATCGGGGCCATCGCGTGCGGCCGGAAAGCACAGGCCCTGACACGGCCATCCTTCTGGGTCGCGACCAGCCCCGCCTTTTCCAGCACCGACAGATGCCGCAGGATCGTCGGGAGCTTCAGTCCCGTGGGGCTGGCGAGTTCCGTCACCGGGGCCGGTCCCTTGGCCAGTCGGTTCAGCATCATCCGCCGCGTGGGGTCGGCCAGCGCGTGGAACAAGAGGTCGAGGTCAGGGTCATGCTTAGCCATGTTGCTAACTATACGGCTTTCGCGACACCGGAGAAGAAAAACTTAGCCAGTCGGCAAAGTTTTCATCTTCCGGTTTTCATGACAAGTGATTTTCGGCCCGGTTCGAAATTGCGGGTCCGCTTTTCTTTGCCCCTCGCTGCCCCCTGCCGTATTGTGTGCGACAGCATACAAAGCCCCGCGGGGCGCATGGGAGACAGTGATGACCGAGCGACTGGATCGGGCGGGGCTGCAGGTGGACGCCGTGCTCGCCCGCTTTGTCGAGGACGAGGCGCTGCCGGGGACCGGGATCCGGGCCGGGGCGTTCTGGTCCGGCTTTGCCGGGTTGCTTGCGAACTTCGCGCCGCAGAATCGGGCGCTGCTGGCCAAGCGCGACGCCGTGCAAGCCGAGATCGACGCCTGGCACATCGCCCGGCGCGGGCAGCCGCATGACCATGCCGCCTACAAGGCCTTCCTTGCCGAGATCGGCTATCTGCTGCCGGAAGGTCCTGATTTTCAGATCGAGACGACGAATGTCGATCCCGAGGTGGCCAAGGTTCCCGGCCCGCAGCTGGTGGTGCCGGTCACCAACGCCCGCTATGCGCTGAACGCTGCCAATGCGCGCTGGGGCAGCCTGTATGACTGCCTTTACGGCACCGACGCGATGGGGTCCCTGCCGCCTTCGGGCGGCTATGAGCGGGGTCGCGGTGCCCGGGTCATCGCGCGGGCCCGGGTGTTCCTGGACGAGGCCTTTCCGATCGCCGGGACCAGCCATGCCGATGTGCGGCGCTACGCCGTGAAGGACGGGCAGCTTCTGGTCGACGATCTGCCGTTGGTCCAGCCGGAGAAGTTCGCGGGCTACAAGGGCAATCCGAAGGCCCCGGACGCGGTGCTGCTGCGGAACAACGGGCTGCATGTCGAGCTGGTGTTTGACCGCGCGCATTTCATTGGCTCGCGGGATCAGGCATTGCTGGCCGACGTGCAACTGGAAAGCGCGCTGACCGCGATCATGGACTGCGAGGATTCGGTCGCCTGCGTCGATGCCGAGGACAAGGTCGGGGCCTATCGCAACTGGCTTGGACTGATGCAGGGGACGCTGTCCGAGGTCTTCCAGAAGGGTGGCCGTCAGGTGGAGCGGCGGCTGGCGGCGGACCGGGAGTATCTGGACCCGCAGGGCAGCCCCTTCACCCTGAAGGGCCGCGCGCTGATGTGGGTGCGGAACGTGGGCCACCTGATGACCAACCCGGCGATCCTGTTGCCCGACGGGTCGGAGGTGCCTGAGGGGCTGATGGACGCGGTGATGACGGTGGCCATCGCGCTGCACGACCTGCGAAAGACCGAGGGGCTGCGCAACTCGGTGATGGGGTCGGTCTACGTGGTGAAACCCAAGATGCACGGGCCGGAGGAAGTGGCCTTCGCCGATGCCGTGATGGCGCGGGTCGAGGGGCTGTTGGGGCTGCCCGCGAACACGGTGAAGCTCGGGATCATGGACGAGGAGCGGCGGACATCCGTCAACCTGAAGGAGTGCATCCGGGCGGCGAAGGGGCGGGTCGCGTTCATCAACACCGGGTTCCTCGACCGGACCGGGGACGAGATCCACACCTCGATGGAGGCCGGCGCGTTCAGCCGGAAGGACTTCATCAAGCGGAAGTCCTGGATCACGGCCTATGAGAACCTGAACGTCGATATCGGGCTGGAATGCGGGCTGTCGGGCCGGGCCCAGATCGGCAAGGGAATGTGGGCGATGCCGGATCTGATGGCGGCGATGCTGGACGAGAAGATCGCCCATCCGCGGGCCGGGGCGAATACGGCCTGGGTGCCCTCGCCCACCGCCGCCACGCTGCATGCGCTGCACTACCACAAGGTCGATGTCTTCGCGGTGCAGGCGCGGCTGGCCAAGGGCGGGCGGCGGGCGCATGTGGACGGGATCCTCGACATCCCGCTGGCGCGCTTTCAGGCGTGGAACCGGGCGCAGGTGATGCGCGAGGTCGAGAACAACGCGCAGGGCATCCTGGGCTATGTGGTGCGCTGGATCGACCAGGGGGTCGGCTGTTCCAAGGTGCCGGACGTGAACGACGTCGGGCTGATGGAGGACCGGGCGACCTGCCGGATCTCGGCCCAGCACATTGCGAACTGGCTGCATCATGGGGTGGTCTCAGGGGACGAAGTTATGGAGGCGATGCGGAAGATGGCGGCGGTGGTGGACCGGCAGAACGCGGGCGATCCGGTCTATCGGCCGATGGCCCCGGCGTTTCAGGGGGCGGCATTCCAGGCGGCCTCAGACCTTGTGTTCAAGGGGCGGGAGCAGCCGTCGGGCTATACCGAACCCCTCCTTCACGCCTGGCGGCTGCGGGTCAAGGCGGGGTGAGCCGCCGCGCGGGTCGGGCAGGACGAAATGCCGGATGAACCGGCTTGGCCGCGCGCTTGCCCTGATCGGGCGGCGGTGGCCGACCCTAGCCGATATCCATCGCGATCGCATGGATGCGCTGGTTCAGGTCCCCCAGTGCCTGCTGCACGGCGCGGTGGCGGGCAAGGCGGGACATGTCCCGGAACGCCTCGGCGCGGATCGTGATGTGGAAATGGCTGGCACCCGAGCCGTCGTCGCCCGCATGGCCGGCGTGCAGGTGGCTTTCGTTCACCACCTCCAGCACGGCGGGATGGAAGGCTGCGGTCAGGCGGTCCTCGATCTCGTCCTTCACCGTCATGTCAGTCTTCCCCCTCTTCTAACTTCCGGGAAAAGCCCTAAACTCGTGGCCCCGAGTCGGAAAGGCCCACGTCGCATGTCCAGTCGCCCGCCCTTTGATTTCAACCTGAGCGCCGCGGCGGACAAGAAGCGCAAGAAGGCGGGCCGTCGCGGCATGTCGGGGGCGTTCGACACCGCCGACCGGCCCTGCGATTATCCCGGCTGCAAGGACCAGGCCGCGTTCCGGGCGCCGAAATCGCCGGATTTGCTGGATGAATTCTTCTGGTTCTGCAAGGATCACATCCGCGAATACAATCTGAAATGGAACTTCTTCCACGGCACCACGGATGAGGAGTTCCAGAAGTTCCTGGACAAGGACCGGGTCTGGGAGCGCGAGACCAAGCCCTTCAGCCGCTTGGGCGACGGCAATGCCTGGGCGCGGCTGGGGGTGAACGACCCGATGGCCCTTCTGGGCGAGAAGGCGACGCAGAATCCGGGGCGCCCAAGCTCGACCGCGACGCGAAAACTGCCGCCGACCGAAAGGAAGGCGATCGAGATTCTGGACGCCCGCGACACCTGGACCAAGACCGAAATCCGCAAGCAGTACAAGGTGCTGGTCAAGGATCTGCACCCCGACATGAACGGCGGCGACCGGCGGGACGAGGAACGGTTGCAGGAAGTGGTCTGGGCCTGGGATCAGTTGAAGGACAGCCGCTATTTCCGGGAGTGAGCCCCGCACCCGCGCGACGGAATCCGGCCTGCCCGTGTCCAGAGCCGCCCTTCCCCTTGAACCCTCCGGCGATATGTTCCAAGGATGACCGGGCGAGGCGCAGCAGGGCGCTCGTGGCTTTGGGTGGACGATGGCGATGCTGGACCAGGTGATGAAACCGACCGAGGAAATCTCGGTCCGCGATGTGTTCGGGATCGACACCGACATGCGCGTCAAGGGCTTTGCCGAGCGCACCGACCGCGTGCCCGAGATCGACACCACCTACAAGTTCGACCCCGACACGACTCTGGCGATCCTTGCAGGCTTTGCCTACAACCGGCGAGTGATGATCCAGGGCTATCACGGCACCGGCAAATCGACCCATATCGAGCAGGTCGCGGCGCGGCTGCAGTGGCCCTGCGTGCGGGTCAACCTCGACAGCCACATCAGCCGCATCGACCTGATCGGCAAGGACGCGATCAAGCTGCGCGACGGCAAGCAGGTGACCGAGTTCCACGAGGGCATCCTGCCCTGGGCGCTGCGCAATCCCGTCGCCATCGTCTTCGACGAATACGATGCGGGTCGGGCGGACGTGATGTTCGTGATCCAGCGCGTGCTGGAGCATGACGGCAAGCTGACGCTTCTGGACCAGAACGAGATCATCACGCCGCATCCGTCGTTCCGGCTGTTCGCCACGTCGAACACGGTGGGTCTGGGGGATACGACCGGCCTCTATCACGGGGTCCAGCAGATCAACCAGGCGCAGATGGACCGCTGGTCCCTGGTCGCGACGCTGAATTATCTGAGCCACGACGCGGAAACGGCCATCGTGCTGGCCAAGAACGCGCATTACAACACCGATAAGGGCCGCAAGGTCATTTCGCAAATGGTGACCGTCGCCGACCTGACGCGGACCGCGTTCATGAATGGCGATCTGTCGACGGTGATGAGCCCCCGGACTGTGCTGAACTGGGCGCAGAACGCCGAGATCTTCCGCAACGTGGGCTATGCGTTCCGGCTGACCTTCCTGAACAAATGCGACGAGCTGGAGCGGCAGACCGTGGCCGAGTTCTACCAGCGGTGTTTTGCCGAGGAACTGCCGGAAAGTGCCGCCAGCATGGCGATGCGGTGAAACCGGCCACGACGGTCCCGATTGCGAAAGTTTCGCCGCGGCTGTGCGCGCCGGGATCGGTGCCGCGCGTCCACTGCCGGGTCAAGTCAGGCAGGGTTTCAGGGGAAACATGGCCAGGGCCGAAGCCCTGACCATGACCACGCGCAAGACGCTTGCGCCGCGGAGGCGGAACCCTGGATCGGGATGATGTTTGATGAAAACATCATCCCGATCTCGGTTCTTGGTGGCCGCGTGATTGATGCGGAAAACCGGATCCCAATTTTCCTCATCACGCTTTAGCCGCGTGCGGCCTTGGTGGCGTTGGCCCACCAGACAACGTCATCAAGCATCGCTTTCGCGGCAGGGCTGATCACGGCTTCGATGTCGGCCAGGTTGCCCGAACCGCCGAAGCCCGAATGGACCTTGAAGAAATCGGACCCGCCGATGCGGACGTTGTTGCGGGTCGGGACCATCTGGAGTTCCACCCCGATGTTCTGCAGGTGGCCGATGGCGTTGGCCGCACCCATCGAGCCATAGCCGATGGTCCCGAAGGGTTTTCTTGCCCATTCTACATAGGCCTGATCGAGCGCGTTCTTCAGCGCGGCGGTGATCGAGCGGTTGTATTCGGCGACGACGAAGATGTAGCCGTCGAACGCGCCGATCTTCTTCTGCCAGGCGACGGCGGCGGGGTCCTGCGACGGCATCCAGGCGTTCGACGCCATTTCGGCGAAGAACGGCAGGGGATGGTCGCGCAGGTCGACGATTTCGACCTCGATGTCGCTGCGGGCTTCGGCCTGCGCCTTGATCCAGGCGGTGGGGACATCGGCAAAGCGTGTCGGGCGGGTGGAGGAGACGATGATCGCGATTTTCGGTTTCGAGGCCATGACAGGACGTCCTTCTGGGTTGAGCGGGCTGGGGTGAACCGGTGCCCGCCTTATCTGATGGCTGGGATCGGCCGAGCCAATTCCGCAGCGCCGCGCCGAGGCTGTGCGGGGCTGCACGGCGGCGCTTGCCGACGCCTGCGCGGAGTGCTTTACCTGACGCCATGACCAACCGCAGCGAAAACCCCGCCGATCCGTTCAAGAAGGCTCTGTCCGAAGCCACCCGCACCATGGCGGATGACCCCGAGATGACGGTGACCTATTCGGTCGATCCGGCGGGGATGAACAAGGAGGGCGTGCGTCTGCCGCAGGTCAGCCGCCGGATGACGCGGGACGAGGTGCTTCTGGCGCGGGGCACGGCGGATGCCTTCGCGCTGCGGCGGAAGCATCATGACGACGCGGTCGCCGCGCGCTATGCGCCGACCGGGCCTCTGGCGCGCGACATCTACGAGGCGATGGAGAACGCCCGCTGCGAGGCGGTGGGCGCGACGGCCATGCCGGGCACGGCAGGCAACATCGACGCGAAGATCGGACACGAGGCGGACCGCAAGGGCTATGCCTCCGTGACAGCGGCATCCGAGGTGCCGCTGGCGGTCGCTGCGGGCTATCTGGTGCGGCAGATGGCGACAGGGCGGGCGCTGCCGAAATCGGCCGAACATGCGGCGGACCTCTGGCGCGGCTTTGTCGAAGAGCAGGCGGGCGAGACGCTGGCGAACCTCGACCATGTGCTGGCGGATCAGGCGGCTTTCGCGCGACTGACGCGGAAGGTGATCGCCGACCTTGGCTATGGCGACCAGCTGGGCGACGACCCGGACGCGCCCGAGGATGCGGGTGACGACCAGGCGGAAGAGGATCAGGAGTCGCCCGACAGCGCAGGCGAGGAGCAGGAGGAGAGCGAGGACAGCGACGCCTCGCCGGAGCGGAGCCAGGAGGATCAGCAGGACCAGTCCCAGGCGCAGGTCACGATGGAAGACAGCGCCGACATGGAACAGGGCGACGAGGCGGAACTGCCCGAGGGCGAGGCGCCGCTGGAGCCGCCGCCGCCGGCCCCACACTCGGATGCGGATCCGAACTATGCCGTCTATACCACCGATTTCGATGAGGAAATAAAGGCCGAGGAATTGGCGGAACCCGCAGAGCTGGAGCGGCTCCGCGCCTATCTGGATCAGCAGCTTGAGCCCCTGAAGGGCGCGGTTTCGCGCCTGGCGAACAAGTTGCAGCGCCGGCTTCAGGCGCAGCAGAATCGCAGCTGGGAGTTCGACAAGGAAGAAGGCATCCTTGACGCCGGACGGCTGGCGCGGGTGGTGGCGAACCCGACGACGCCCTTGAGTTTCAAGTGGGAGAAGGACACCGAGTTCCGCGACACGGTGGTGACACTTCTTCTGGACAATTCGGGCTCGATGCGGGGACGGCCGATCTCTATCGCGGCGATCTGTGCCGACGTGCTGGCGCGGACGCTGGAACGCTGCAACGTCAAGGTCGAGATCCTGGGCTTCACCACGCGGGCCTGGAAGGGTGGGCAGTCGCGGGAGCGCTGGCTTGCGCAGGGGCGGCCGCAGATACCCGGGCGGCTGAACGATCTGCGACACATCGTCTACAAGGCGGCGGACGCGCCCTGGCGGCGGGTCAGGCCGAACCTGGGGCTGATGATGAAAGAGGGCCTCCTGAAGGAAAACATCGACGGCGAGGCGCTGGAATGGGCGCATCGGCGGATGCTGGCGCGGCCCGAGGCGCGGAAGATCATGATGGTGATCTCGGACGGGGCGCCGGTGGACGATTCGACCTTGTCGGTGAACCCCGCGAATTATCTGGAGAAACACCTGCGCGACGTGATCGCGATGGTCGAACGTCGCCGCGCGGTGGAACTGATCGCGATCGGCATCGGGCATGACGTGACGCGCTATTATCAGCGCGCGGTGACGATCACCGATGTCGACCAGCTTGCGGGCGCGATGACAGAGCAACTGGCGAGCCTCTTCGAGGTCGATCCGAAGAAACGCGCCCGGGCAATGGGCATGCGGCGGGCAGGCTAGGGCCCCTGGCGAGAAGGGGCAGCGCGATGTTTCAAAGTTTCGAGAGCCATGCCTCGCCCGACCAGGGTCCGCCCCGGCTGCTGGCCCTGCGCGCCAGGCTGCGCAAGACCGGACTGGATGGCTTCATCGTCCCGCGCTCGGATGTGCACCAGGGTGAATACGTCGCGGCGCGGGATGAACGGCTGCAGTGGCTGACCGGCTTTACCGGGTCGGCCGGGTTCTGCATCGTGCTGCCGGAAGTGGCGGGCGTGTTCATCGACGGGCGCTACCGGACACAGGTGAAGGCGCAGGTCGACCCGGCGGCGTTCACCGCGGTGCCCTGGCCAGAGGTGAAGCCGGGCGACTGGGTGACGCAGAAGCTCTCGGCCGGGAAGGTCGGGTTTGACCCCTGGCTGCACACGGCGGATGAGGTGGAGCGCCTTAAGGCCGCGCTTGAGGGCACTGGTGTAACCATCTGTCCCGCCGCAGAAAATCCGGTTGATGCAATCTGGTCGAATCAGCCGGGGGCTGCGGTCGGCAAAGCCTTTGTGCATCCGGTGGAGCTGGCAGGCGAAAGCCACGCGGCCAAGCGGGAGCGGCTGGCGGAAGGGCTGCGGGCAGCGGGGCAGCGGGCGGCGGTGATCACCTTGCCGGATTCGCTCTGCTGGCTGTTGAACATCAGGGGGGCCGACGTGCCGAAGAACCCGGTCGTGCAGGGGTTCGCGGTGCTCTGGGAAGATGGGCGGGTCGATCTGTTCGTGAACCCGGCAAAGCTGGACGACACGGTGCGGGCGCATCTGGGAGACGCGGTTGCACTGCATCCGGTCGACGCCTTCGCCATGGCTCTGTCGGGCCTGACGGGACCGGTGCGGGTGGACAAGGGGACGGCACCGCTGGCGGTGTCGGAGATCTTGCGCGGTGCGGGGGTCGAGGTCGTCTGGGGCGACGACCCCTGCCGCTTGCCCAAGGCCTGCAAGAACGCGGCCGAGATCGCGGCAACGCGCGAGGCGCATCTGCGCGACGGGGCGGCGATGGTGGAGTTCCTGCGCTGGCTCGACGAGGCTTCGCCGAGCGGTGCGCTGACGGAGATTTCGGTGGTGCAGGCGCTGGAAGGCTTCCGGCGCGCGACAAATGCGCTGCATGACATCAGCTTTGACACGATCTGCGGCGCGGGGCCCAACGGCGCGATCATGCACTACCGGGTGACCGAGGACAGCAACCGGCCGCTGGGGCGGAACGAGCTTTTGCTGGTCGATTCCGGGGGACAGTATGTCGACGGCACGACCGACATCACCCGCACGGTGGCGGTGGGCGATCCGGGCCGGGAGGCGCGAGAGTGCTATACGCGCGTCCTGCAGGGGTTGATCGCGATCAGCCGGGTGCGGTTTCCCAAGGGTCTGCCGGGGCGGGACATCGACGCGCTGGCCCGGTTCAACCTTTGGGTCGCGGGGCAGGATTATGACCACGGCACGGGGCATGGCGTGGGGGCCTTCCTGTCGGTGCATGAGGGGCCGCAGCGGATCAGCCGGGTGTCGGAGGTGCCGCTGCAGCCGGGGATGATCCTGTCGAACGAGCCGGGCTATTATCGCGAGGGCGCCTTCGGCATCCGGCTGGAAAACCTGATCGTGGTCGAGGAAGCCGCTGCCCTGGGCGACAACCGGGCGCAGATGGCCTTCGAGACGCTGACTTTCGTGCCCTTCGACCGTCGACTGATCCTGCGCGAGGAGCTGTCGCCGGCCGAGCTTCGCTGGCTGGACACCTATCACGCCGAGGTGCTGGAAAAGCTTGGCAATCGCGTTTCGGGTGCTACCCTTGGCTGGCTGAAGGCAGCCTGCGCCCCGATCTGAGGAGCCACCCATGGCCAGCAACATCACGATTAGCCCGATAGCCGGTCCGGTCACGGTTTCAGCGGGCGGCACCCTGCTGGGGGAAAGCCGGAACGCCCTGGAGATGAAGGAGGGGACTTATCCCCCGGTCGTCTATGTCCCGCGCGGAGATATCGACATGGGCAAGCTGGTGCGGACCGAGCGGGCGACGACCTGCCCCTGGAAGGGTCAGGCAAGCCATTATTCGATCACCACGCCGGACGGAATGCTGGACAATGCGGTCTGGTCCTATGAAGAACCCAAGGCCGGAGTTGCACCGATCGCCGGGCATCTGGCATTCTACCCCGACCGGGTGACGGTCACGCGCCGCTAGCGTGATGCGGAAAAGTGGACTCCGGTTTTCCGCGTCAATCACGCGACCACCAAGAACCGAGATCGGGATGATGTTTCCAGCATACATCATCCTGATCTAGCGGCTTCCTCGCGGATGCGCTGCACCATAGCGCGCAGCCCGTTCGATCGCTGGCTGGACAGATGGTCGTTCAGCCCGAGGCGGCCGAGTTCGGCCGCGGCGTCAATCCTGCCGACATCGGCCAGGGGCACACCGGAATAAAGCGCGTGCAGGACGGCGATCAGGCCGCGCACGATCATCGCATCGCTGTCGCCCTGGAAATCGAAGCGGCCGCCCTCGATCATCGGGCGCAGCCAGACCTGGCTGGCGCAGCCCTGGACCTTGAGCGCGGGAACCTTGAAGCTGTCATCCAGGGGCGGCATTGCCTTGCCCAGTTCGATGACATGCCGGTACCGGTCTTCCCAGTCGTCGAGGAAGTCGAAGGTTTCAGCGATCTCTTCGAAGGCTGCGGTGGCCATGATGCTCTCCAGCTTATCGGGTGAGGTAAGGCCGGGGGCAGCAAAGGTCCAGCCCAAGATGCGCTTTTCAAACGTCGCCCCATCGGCTACCCAAGGGGCAACGCATCAGGAAAGCCGCCCATGTCCCTGTCCCGTCGTCATCTTGTCCTTGGCCTTGCCGTCGCACTAGCGGGATGCGGGGGGGTACGGGACAGCAAGCTCAATCCGTTCAACTGGTTCAGGAAGTCCAAACCGCGCGAGACGATCGTCCTGCCGGGGGAAAAGGTCGACGCGCGCGGTCTGGTCGACACCGTGCTGACCCTCGCGGTCGAGCCGATCCCGGGCGGAGCCATCGTGCGGGCACGGGGGCAGTTGCCGGTGCAGGGCTACTGGCAGGCCGAGCTGGTGCCGCAACCCCTGACGGAAGACGGCAGTCTGGTCTACGAGTTCCGCATCTTCCCGCCGCCGGGCAGGACCGACGTGAACACGCCGCAGTCGCGTCAGGTCGATGTTGCCAGCTACATCTCGGACGTGAAGCTGCAGAACGTGCGCGAGATCGTGGTGCAGGGCGCCACCAACGCACGGGCCTCGCGCCGCTGAGCCGGGCGGAGCGGTTCGACGGCGGCGTTCCCGCGCTTGCCGACCGACCGCAGGGCGGGACCAGGTCCACCGCGATCGGTCCGCTCAGAGGCGGACCACGCGAACCTCGCTGCCCTTGGCAGAGAGCGCGATCTCGCCCTTGCAGAGGCGGATCGCATCATCCCCGAACGCCTCTCGCCGCCAGCCATGCAGGGCGGCCACGTCACGATCCCCGGCGGCGATCAGATCCAGGTCGGCGGACGAGGCGATCAGCCGGGGCGCGACGCCCAGGCTTTCCGACTTCGCCTTGAGAAGCACGCGCAGCAGGTCGGCCAGCGCGGGGTTCACCTGCATCTGGTCGCGCGAGGTTTCGATCCGCGGAACATCCTCCGGCCGCATTTCAAGGCCTTCCCTGACGGCGGCGAGGATGCCCTCGGCGATCTCGGGCTTGCGGCCTTCGCGCAGGAGGAGGCGCGAACGGCCCAGTTCCTCGACGGTGGTGGGCTTGGTCGACGCAAGCTCCAGAAGCGCGTCGTCCTTCATCACCCGGCTGCGCGGCACGTTCTGGCCCTGGGCATAGGCCTCGCGGAAGCGGGCCAGAGCCTTGACCACGGCCAGGAAGCGGCCCGAGGTGGTGCGGGTCTTGATCCTCTGCCAGGCGTCATCGGGGGCGACGGTATAGGTCGCGGGGTCGGTGAGGACGGCCAGTTCCTCGGCCACCCAGTCGGCACGGCCATTCTTCTGCAGCTGGGCCGCGAGCCATTCGTAGATCACCCGCAGATGGGTGACATCGGCCAGGGCATATTCCTTCTGCGCGTCGGACAGCGGTCGGCGCGACCAGTCGGTAAAGCGCGAAGTCTTGTCAAGATCGGCGCGGGCGATCTTCTTGACCAGCGTTTCATAGCCGACCTGTTCGCCAAAGCCGCAGACCATGGCGGCGATCTGCGTGTCGAACAGGGGCTTGGGGAAGACGCCGCCTTCGACGAAGAAGATCTCCAGATCCTGGCGGGCGGCATGGAAGACCTTCACGGTGTCTTCGTGGCGGAAAAGGTCGTAAAGGGGTTCCATCGACATCCCCGGCCCCTCGATCGGGTCGATGAGCACCGCCTCGCCCGCCCCGGGCAATGCCATCTGGATCAGGCAGAGCCTGGACCAGTAGGTGCGTTCGCGCAGGAACTCGGTGTCGATGGTGACGAAGGGCTGCGTCTTGGCCAGCGCGCAATAGGTGGCAAGGTCTTCGGTCGTGGTGATCGTGCGCATGTGGCGTGCCTTTCGTCCGCGGGGTCGTCCCGCAATGGTATCCGCCCCGCTATAGGCGGCAGCGGACGAAAAGGAAAGAGCGGGGGTTGCGGTTCCCCCTGGGTCGTGCGCTGGTGCCGCGAAACGGAGAAAGCGATGCGGGGTCTGTGGCTGGCATTGGGCGGGCTCTTCCTGGGGCTGGGGCTACTGGGCGTGGCGCTGCCCGTCCTGCCGACAACGCCGTTCATGCTGCTGGCCGCGGGCTGTTTCGCCCGATCCTCGCCCCGGCTGCACCGCTGGCTTCTGGGGCATCCCACCCTCGGGCCGCCGATCCGCAACTGGGAAGAGAACGGAGCCGTTTCGCGCCCGGCCAAGCGGCTGGCGACGGGCAGCATGGCGGCGCTGCTGGTGCTGTCGGTGCTGCTGGGCCTGGCGTGGCAGGTCATTCTGGCGCAGGCGGTGCTGATCGCGTTGGGATCAGCCTTCATCCTGACCCGGCCGGACGGGCCGTCACGGTAAAACGACAGGCCTGCGGTCGCCGGTGGCAAAGCGGCGCAGGACCGCGGGATACAGCAGGTGTTCCCGGATCAGGACGCGGGCGGCGAGGGTGTCTTCGGTGTCATTGGGCCGGACCGGCACGCGGGCCTGTCCGAGGATGGGGCCGGCATCCAGGTCGGCGGTCACTTCGTGGACGGTGCAGCCTGCCTGCGCGTCGCCAGCGGCCAAGGCGCGGGCGTGGGTGTGAAGGCCGGGGTATTTCGGCAAGAGCGACGGGTGGATGTTCAGCATGCGACCCTGGTAGCGGCGGACGAAGCCGGGGGTCAGGATCCGCATGAAGCCTGCAAGGCAGAGGATGTCGGGGCTTGCGGCGTCGATCTTCTTTGCAAGCGCGTCCTCGAAAGCCTCGCGGCCGGGAAAGCTGCGGTGGTCGAGGGCGGCGGTCGGAAGCCCGAGCGCCGCGGCCTTGGCAAGGCCCCCGGCGGAGGGGTCGTTCGAGGCGACAAGGACCGGCCGCGCCGGGTGGTCGCCCGCCATGTCCCGTACCAAAGCCAGCATGTTCGAGCCACCCCCGGAGATCAGGATGGCGACGCGTTTCACAGCAGGTGGCCCTTGTAGACGACCCCCTGCCCTTTTACGATGGTTCCCAGCCGGGTGACGGTCTCACCCTCCAGGGTCAGAAGGTCGGTCAAGGCGTCCGCGCGGTCTTCGGCAACGACAAGAATCATGCCGATGCCGCAGTTGAAGGTCTTCAAAAGCTCGGGTTCCGACATGTTCGCGGTGGTGGCGAGCCAGCGGAACACGGGGGGCAAGGCCCACGCGCCAAGGTCGATCTCGCAGGCCAAGCCTTCCGGCAGGACGCGCGGCGGGTTCTCGGTCAGGCCGCCGCCGGTGATGTGGGCAAGGCCGTGGACGCCCCCCGCGCGGATGGCGGCGAGGGCTTGCCTGACGTAAAGCCGGGTGGGGGTCAGGAGGGCTTCGCCAAGGGTGCCTTGCGAGAAGGGGGACGGCGCGTCCCAGCCGAGGCCGGAGAGTTCCACAACCTTGCGCACGAAGCTGTAGCCGTTGGAATGGACCCCCGAGGAGGCGAGGCCGAGGAGGACGTCGCCGCTTTGCACCCCGACGGGAAGTTCGGTGCCACGCTCCATCGCGCCGACGGCGAAACCGGCAAGGTCGAAGTCGCCCTTGTGATACATGCCGGGCATCTCGGCGGTCTCGCCGCCGATCAGCGCGCAGCCCGCCTGGGCGCAGCCCCTGGCTATGCCGCTGATGATGCGGGTGGCTTCGGCCACGTCCAGCTTGCCGGTGGCGAAATAGTCGAGGAAGAACAACGGCTCGGCACCCTGACAGACAAGGTCGTTGACGCACATGGCGACCAGGTCGATGCCGATGGTGTCGACAAGGCCGGTGTCGATGGCGATGCGCAGCTTGGTGCCGACGCCGTCGGTCGCGGCAACCAGAACGGGGTCGGTGTAACCCGCGGCCTTGAGGTCGAAAAGCGCGCCAAACCCGCCGAGGCCGCCCATCACGCCGGGGCGGGCGGTGGCCTTCGCGGCGGGCTTGATCCGGTCGACAAGGGCGTTCCCGGCGTCGATGTCCACGCCCGCATCGGCATAGGTCAGACCGTTGTGCCCCGTCGCCATGTCATGCTCCTTCGCTGTCCGCGCCCCCCATACGCGGTTCCGGATGGCCTTGCAACAAAGCGCCCGCGCTTGACCGGCTTGGGCTTTGTGCTAGGCAGGCGGGGCTGGGGGCCTGTAGCTCAACTGGTCAGAGCAGGGCGCTCATAACGCCTTGGTTGGGGGTTCGAGTCCCTCCGGGCCTACCAGCTATGCCACGCGGTCCTGCGGCTCGCGGCCGTCGAAGAAGGCGGTCAGGTTCTCCAGCACGCGGAAGCCCATCGCCTCGCGGGTTTCGCGGGTGGCGGAGCCGAGGTGGGGCAGAAGCACAAGGTTGTCGGCGTTGAGCAGGGCATCGGGGACAGTGGGTTCGCGTTCGAACACGTCGAGGCCCGCGCCCGCGATGGTGCCGAACCAGAGCGACTGGGCGAGGGCGTGTTCGTCGATGACCTCGCCCCGCGCGGTGTTGATCAGGAAGGCGGAGGGCTGCATCAGGTCGAGCCTTGGTCCGTTGATCAGGTGCCGGTTCGCCGCGCCGCCGGGGCAGTGGAGCGAGACGAAGTCACATTGCGGGAGCAGGTCCTCGATGGTGGGGACCTGGGTGGCGTTGTAGCGGGCCAGGACCTCGGGCGGCACGGGAGAGCGGTTCTGAACCAGGACCTTCATGCCGAAGCCGAAACGGGCGCGCTGCGCCATGGCTTGCCCGATGCGGCCGAAGCCGATGATGCCGAGCGTGGCACCAGAGACCTTGGTGCCGATCAGGTGGGTCGGACGCCAGCCGGTCCAGCGGCCCTCACGCAGTTCACGCTCGCCCTCCCCTGCCCTGCGGGCGACCATGAGGAGGAGGGTCATCGCGATGTCGGCGGTGCATTCCGACAGCACGTCGGGGGTGTTGGTGACGGCGATGCCGCGGTCCTTGGCGGCCTGAGTGTCGATATGGGCAAAGCCCACGCCGTAGTTCGCCAGGATGCGGGTCCGGGGGCTGGTGTCGAAGACCGCCGCAGGAAGCCGGTCGGTGACGGTGGGGAGGATGGCGTCGTAGCGGGTCATGGCGTCGCGGAAGTCGTCCTGCGACAGCGGTTTGTCCGCGCTGTTCAGGTCGACATCGAACTGCGCGGCCATCTGCGCCTCGACGGCGGCAGGCCAGCGGCGCGTGACCAGGACCTTGGGTCGGTTCATCCCCCCTCCCCCGTCACGCGGCGCGTCTGGCCATGACGCGGGCGACGGTTTCGCCGATAACGCTGGGGTTCTCGGCCACCGTCACCCCGGCGGCGGTCAGGATCTCCACCTTCTCCGACGCGCTTTCGCCGAAGGCCGAGATGATCGCGCCCGCGTGGCCCATCGTGCGGCCCTTGGGCGCGGTCAGGCCCGCGATGTAGGCGATCACGGGTTTGGTCATGTGGTTCTGGATGTATTCGGCGGCTTCGGCTTCCTGCGGACCGCCGATCTCGCCGATCATGCAGACGATGTAGGTGTCGGGGTCGGCCTCGAACCGTTCGAGAATGTCGCGGAACGACGAGCCGTTGATCGGATCGCCGCCGATGCCCACGCTGGTCGAGACGCCGATGTCCCGGTCCTTGAGCTGCTGGGCGGCCTCATAGCCAAGCGTGCCCGACCGACTGACGATCCCGACATGGCCCGAAAGGTAGATGTGACCCGGCATGATGCCGAGAAGCGCCTTGCCGGGGCTGATGGTGCCCGCGCAGTTCGGCCCGGTCAGGACCATGCGGCGGTCGCGGGGATAGCGCATCATGTAGCGCTTGACGCGGATCATGTCCTGCGCCGGGATGCCGTCGGTGATGCAGACGCAGTAGCGGATGCCCGCGTCGGCGGCTTCCATGATGCTGTCGGCCGCAAAGGGCGGCGGCACGAAGACGAGCGAGGTGTCGCAGGCTGTGGCGGCGACGGCCTCCTTCATCGTGTTGAAGACGGGCACTCCCATCACGGTCTCCCCGCCCTTGCCGGGGACCACGCCCGCGACGACCTGCGTGCCGTAGTCGAGCATTTCCTTCGTGTGAAACTGCGCCATGCGACCGGTGATGCCTTGCACGACGACGCGGCTGGAACGGTCGAGAAAGATGCTCATCAGACGGCCCTCATCAGGTGCTTGCGGTCGTTCTGCCAGGCGATCACGGCGCGCTCGGCGGCCTCCATCAGCGTATTGGCGCGGATGATCGGCAGGCCGGATTGCGCCAGGATCTTCTGGCCTTCCTCGACATTGGTGCCCGAAAGGCGGACGATGACCGGCACGTCCACCGGCTCGGCGCGCAGGGCCTGGACGACGCCTTCGGCCACCCAGTCGCAGCGGTTGATCCCGGCGAAGATGTTGACCAGCACCGCCTGCACGTTCCTGTCGGACATCACCAGGCGGAAAGCCTTGGCCACGCGTTCGGGCGTGGCCCCGCCGCCGATGTCGAGAAAGTTGGCGGGTTCGCCCCCGGCCAGCTTGATCGTGTCCATCGTCGCCATCGCCAACCCTGCGCCGTTCACGATGCAGCCGATGTTGCCCGAGAGGCCGATGTAGGCGAGGCCCCGGTCGGCGGCGCGGGCTTCGCGCGGGTCTTCCTGGGACTTGTCGCGCAGTTCGGCGATCTGCGGGTGGCGGAAAAGGGCGTTGGTGTCGAAGGTCATCTTCGCATCAAGCGCGAGGATGCGGTTGTCCGAAGTGACGACCAGCGGATTGATCTCGACCATCGTCGCATCAAGGTCGCGGAAGGCGCGATAGCAGCCCTGCAGGGTTCTTACCATCTGCTGGGTCAAGGCGCCGGGGATGCCGAGCGCATAGGCGATCTCGCGCGCCTGGAAGTCCTGCAGGCCGACGGCGGGTTCGACGGTGGAGCGCACGATGGACCCCGGGCTTGAGGCGGAAATGTCCTCGATCTCCATTCCGCCTTCCGACGAGGCCACGATCATCACGCGTTGAGAGGTGCGGTCGAGGACAAGGCCAAGGTAGATCTCGCGGGTGAAGTCGACGGCGTTTTCCACATAGACGCGGTAGATGCCCTTGCCCTCGGGGCCGGTCTGGTGGGTCACGATCTTGCGGCCGAACATCGCTTCGGTCGCTTCGTGGATCTCGTGCTCCGAGGCGCAGAGCTTGACGCCCCCGGCCTTGCCGCGTCCGCCCGCATGGACCTGTGCCTTGACGATCCAGCGGTCGCCGCCAAGCTCGCGCGCCCGGTAGGCGGCCTGTTCGGGGCTGTAGGCCAGCGCGCCCGCGGGCACGGCGACGCCGAAGCGGGCGAGGATTTCCTTGGCCTGATATTCGTGGATGTCCATTCTATCCTCCCGTTATTCGGCGGCGATGGCGGTGGCGAAGTGCAGGCGGACCGCGGCAAGCGCCGTGTCCAGGTCGACGCCTGCGCCCATCGCGTTCATCTCGGCGGCGAAGCGGGTCACGATGTCGGTGATCGCGGCTTCGGAAAGCTGGTTCAGGATGCCGATGCGGACCTGCACGGGTTCCGAGAGGGTCGGCCAGATGCCGAAGCCCTTGGCGCGGGCCAAAGCCACCAGTTCCTTCTCGCGGCCCGCCAGCACGCCGGGCAGGTTCAGGACGACGAGGCTGGTCATGTTCGAGGTGACGTCGCAGCCCAGGGCCGTGACGGCGGCGCTCAGCGCGGCCTCGTGGCGGGCGTAGTCGGCGGCCTTCCGGGCGCGGCCGTGCTGAAGATTGATCCGCAGCGCCTCGTGGAAGGCGGCGACGGCATAGGCGGAATGGGTGCGGTGGTAGGTGCCAGCGGCCACGTCCTTGCCATCGACGATGCCCCAGTGGCGGGCCTCGAGGATCGGGTTGTGGACGAAGGTGTGGCAGCCGTTCTCGCGCAGGTGGGCGATGTAGCGGTCGGTGAAGCTGACGGGCGCGTAGGTCAGGGGCAGGCAAAGGACGCCCTTCTGCGGGCAGGAGGCCCAGCCTGCGACACCGGGGAGGTCGTCGATGGCGAAGTCCTCGATCCCGAGCGAGGAGACGGCATCGACGAGGCCCATCACGTCGTGGCGGGTGCAGGCGTCGGAGAAGCCCCGAAGGTCGTTGATCCGGCCCGACCCGGTTTCCCAATGCGCCATCGTCGCCCAGGTGGGTTTGTGTTGCGCGAGGGCGGCCTCGATGATGTCGGCCGTGACCGACTGGCCATGCGGGACCTGGATGACGGTGACGCTGGCGGGCCTGGGGTCCAGCGCCTCGGCCCTGAGGTCCTCGCGGCTGGCGGCCTTGGTGCGGACGGTCAGCGCGTCGATGCCGCTGAAGGTGCCGTTGACGAAGCAGACGACGCTGTCACCCGGCAGGATGGCGGAGTAGAGGGCGTCTAGACCGCTCCACCCCGTTCCCGCCACGCCGAAGGTGTGCGTGTTCTTGGTGCCCCAGACCCGGCGCAGCATGTGCTTGCATTCGATCATGCCGCGCAGCACGTCGGCCTGCATGTGGTCGGCAAGCCCCGCGTCGGCGAAAGCGGCCAGCACCCGCGCGTCGGTGTTGCCTGGACCGGGGCCGGCGGCCAGGGTCTCGGGGATTGACAGGTGCGGGTAGAGATCGGTGTCGGTCATGCGGCGCCCCTCCCAAGGCCTCGGACCTGCGCTGCGGCGAGACCGGCGACGCTTCCGGGTGCAGCGGAAGAAAGGGTCGCCTGGTCCGGCTTTGACGTTGATCCTTGCTGCCCAGAAAAGCGGTGATGGACAGAGGTCGCAACCTTCCTATATCCTGCTTTTGGATATCTATTTGGGTAGTAATTTACCCACCCAAAGCGGTTGATATGCGGTAGCATACCGAAAGTACCCACCCGAACGGATGGGGATGGAGGAATTGATGGCGCTTTGGGACGATCAGGACAAAGTGGTAGCGGTAACGCTGATGCTGGCGGACGGAAACCCGCTGATGCTGACCGCGCTGTCGGAAATCTTCGAGAAGGACCGCCGATTCTCGTTGGTTGCCACCGCGGCGACGGCGGAAGGGTTTCTCGGCATGGTGATGCGGATGCCGGTGCAGGTCGGGGTGATCGACTGGAACCTGCCCGCACTTGGGGGTGCCCGGCTGATCGACGTGCTGCGGGCGCAAGGAAACGCACCCCGGCTGGTGGTCTATGCCGAGGATAGCGGCGACATCCCGCGGAAGGCGATGGCGGCGGGGGCGGCGGGGTTCGTCTCCCGATCTGACCCGGTAGAGCGATTGGTCGACACCTGCGCGGCGGTCGCCAAGGGTCAGATGGTGTTCCCGTTCCTCGACGTGCGGGGGCTGAAGCAGGATCCGATTGATGCCCTCTCCCCCCGTGAGCGGACGCTGCTGGAGGCCTTGTCGAAAGGGCTGACCAACCGGGAGCTGTCGAAGGAGCTGGAAATCAGCGAGAACACGGTGAAGTTCCACCTGTCGAACCTGTTCGAGAAACTGTCGGTGAAAAACCGGGCGCAGGCGATTGCGTTCTTTTATGCGAACCGGGCTTCGCGCGGCGAGATGTGACGCATTTTCCGGCTTGACGCGGGGGGTCGCCTTCGGGGATGCGTAAGGCGGGTGCAGCTCCCTCAACGGAGCCCGAACATGTCTTTCCACGTCATCACGCAGGCCCCCGCGCGCCTGAACCGCAGCGAGCTGGCCGTTCCGGGCAGCGCACCGCAGATGTTCGCGAAGGCCGCCGCCTCGGATGCGGACGTGATCTTCCTGGACCTGGAAGATGCCGTAGCACCGGACGACAAGCCGCAGGCGCGCCGCAACATCATCAAGGCGCTGAACGAGATTGACTGGGGCCGGAAGACCATGTCGGTGCGGATCAACGGGCTGGACACCCATTTCATGTACCGCGATGTGGTGGATGTGGTGGAGCAGGCTGGCCAGCGGCTGGATCTGATCATGATTCCCAAAGTCGGGACGGCGGCGGATGTCTATGCGGTCGACATGCTGGTGACGCAGATCGAAGATGCGATGGGCTTCAAGAAGCGGATCGGGTTCGAGCATATCATCGAGACGGCGCTGGGGATGCAGAACGTCTCCGAGATCGCGGGGGCGTCGAAGCGGAACGAGTCGCTCCACTTCGGGGTGGCGGATTATGCGGCCTCGACCCGGGCGCGGACGACGATCATCGGCGGGGTGAACCCGGATTATTCGGTGCTGACCGACAGGCTGGAGGATGGCAGCCGCGCGGTCCACTGGGGCGACATGTGGCACTATGCGCTGGCGCGGATGGTGGTGGCGGCGCGGGCGAACGGCTTGCGGCCGGTGGATGGGCCGTTCGGGGATTTCTCGGACCCCGACGGCTACCGGGCGGCGGCGAAGCGGGCGGCGGTTCTGGGGTGCGAGGGGAAGTGGGCGATCCATCCGAGCCAGATCGCGCTGGCGAATGCGGTGATGAGCCCCTCGGAGGCCGAAGTATCCCGGGCGAACCGGATCCTCGAGGCGATGGCGCAGGCGGCGGCGGAGGGCAAGGGAGCGGTGTCGCTGGACGGGCGGCTGATCGACTATGCCTCGATCCGGCAGGCGGAGGTGCTGGTGCAGAAGGCCCGGCAGATCGCGGGGGGCTGACGGGTTGTCCACGCGTGGTGCCTGAATCGAGGTCAACGAATTCAGTGGGTTGCCTGGCGACGTTCAGGAACGGTTAACTCAAGTTCCGGCAGCAACGCTTTTGGCGATTTCCTCGGCGAAGGCTTCGGCGGGTGTTCTTCAGCCGAGGGCCTGTCCTTTTCCAGCGGACATGGTCCGGCCAGACATAATGTTCGTCCGGGTCCGGCAGCGCGGGCATCGCAAGAGCCATCGACCGGCCGCGGAGGGTCAGGGTGACCGCGTCGCGGGGCAACTGGCGCAGCTCCTCGGCGCTGATCGGCGCGCCGACAGCGATCTCGACAGGCCGTGCCATGCGGCGGCCTGTCGCGTGGAAGATCAGCGCGACGCGCAGCGGGTAGGAGGTGTGGCTGGCGATCTGGAAAAGGCGCGAATTCTGGCCGGCGAAATGCACCGGCACGGTGGTCACGCCCGGAATGGTGGCCAGCCGCGCCACGAAGGGGTGCCAGGGCGCGTCCACCGCGCGACCCGTGAGCGGGCGGTTCGCGGTGGCCACGCCGCCGGCGGGAAAGATCGCCACAACCTTGCCTTGCGCCAGAAGATCGGCGGCGCGGCGGCCGGTTTCTCCGGTCAGCCTGCGTGCCTCGGGCGTGCCGGAGAAGTCGACCGGCAGAAGGTGGGGATCGATCTCGGGCACGCGGCACAAAAGGCTGTTGGTCATGATCCGCGCGTTTCCGCGCAGCCGCATCCCGAGGTGACCGATGGTCAACCCATCCACCACGCCGAACGGGTGGTTGGCAACCAGGAGAAGCCCGCCGGTTTCGGGAATCCGGGCCAGATGCCCTGCGCCCGAAAGGATGCGCGGAGTGATCGAGAGCTTGCGGAGGGCGGCGTCGAAGACCGACTCACCCGGTCTTTTGTCGCAGATCACCCAGTCGACATAAAGCCGTCGCAAGGCAGGCTGACCGGTCAGCATCTCGACTGCCCGGATGACGGCGCGGCGGAAGGCTGACCGGCCCGGATGCGCGTAAGAGAAGCCCGCCTCGGGCGAAATCGGGCCCTGGTCGAAGCTGAGGCTGTCGGAGGCGATCAGGTCAGAGGTCATTGCACCGGCTCTGCTGACGGGGATGGATGGTGCAGGAATCTGCCAGCGAGGGATCACACCCGCGCGTCAGGACCGTGACAGTCGCGCGACGACGGCCGGATCAGCCGACCGGCAGCAGCGCCACGGCGACGCGGCGACCTTCGCCGAGAAGCACGTTGTAGGTTCGGGCGGCGGTGGGAGAGGCCATGATCTCGACCCCGATGCCCTGCCCTTCCAGTGCGGCGCAGAATGCCTGCGGCACCGGGGCAATGCTGCTGCCGGTGCCGACGAACAGCACATCGATCCGGTCCACCAGCGACAAGGGGGTGGCGGTATCGTCATAGCCGCCCCAGGGCCCTGCATCCCAGGGGGTGATCAGGCAGGCCCCGCGCAACACATGCCCGGCCACCCGGAAAAAGCCGGGGCCGTAGCCCTCGATCGCCTTGGCGCTGCCATAGGTGACTTCGGTCAGGCGCATCGGACCGCCCCTCAGGCGTCGACGTTGGCGAATTCGTTCTTGCCGGTCTTCTTCGGCTTGTCGCCGCGGTCGAGACCGATCATCAGCACGATGTTCTTGGCGACGAAGACCGAGGAATAGGTGCCGAGAACCACGCCGAAGAAGATCGCGAAGGAAAAGCCGCGGATCACGTCGCCGCCGAAGATCAGCATTGCGCCAAGGGCGACCAGCGTGGTGACCGAGGTCATCAGCGTCCGGCTGAGGGTTTCGTTCACCGACAGGTTCATCACGTCACGCAATGGCATGGTCTTGTATTTCAGAAGGTTTTCGCGCAGCCGGTCGAAGACGACGACGGTGTCGTTGATCGAATAGCCGAGGATCGTCAGCAGCGCCGCGATGATCGTCAGGTCGAATTTCAGCTGGAAGACCGCGAAGACGCCGATGGTGATGAAGATGTCATGGATGAGCGCGATGACGCCGCCCAGGGCATATTGCCATTCGAACCGCATCCAGATGTAGACCATGATGCAGAAAGATGCTGCCACCATCGCGGTGATCGCCTTCCAGATCAGCTCGCCCGAGACCTTGGGCCCGACCGATTCGATCGACGGAAAGGTGATCGAGGGGGCGATGGATTTCAGCTGGGTCTCGACGGCCTGGATGGTCTCGGGCGGGACCGATTCCGCGCCTTCCAGGGGCGCGATGCGGATCTGGGCGACATTCTGGTCGGCGCGGAACGAGGGGTCGAACACCTCGGTGATCGCGACGTCGCCGATACCGAGACCCTGCAGGGCCTGTCGGTAGGCGCCGACATCGACCGGCTCGACCGCCTCGGTGCGGATCGTGGTGCCACCGCGGAAGTCGATGCCGTAGTTCAGGCCCATCACCGCCCAGGCGAGGATGGCGAAGACGGTCAGCATCATCGAGCCGCCAAAGGTCAGCCACTGATGCTTGAAGAAGTTGATGTTGGTCTTTTCGGGGGCAAGTCGGAAGCGCCAGGCCATGATCTGTTCCCCTTACACGACGACGGTCGCGGGCTTGCGCCAGCGATACCAGATTTCGGTGATCAGTCGGGTCACATAGACGGCAGTGAACACCGAGGTGACGATTCCGATCCCAAGCGTGATGGCAAAGCCGCGCACCGGACCCGCCCCGACCAGGAACAGCACGACCGCGGTGATGAAGGTGGTGAGGTTAGCGTCGATGATCGCGGAAAGCGCACGTTCGTAGCCAAGTTCGATGGCGCGGGCCGGGTTCCTGTTGGCGCGCAATTCCTCGCGGATGCGTTCGAAGACCAGGACGTTCGCATCGACGGCCATGCCGATTGTCAGGACGATCCCGGCGATGCCGGGCAAGGTGAGCGTGCCGCCGACCGCCGACAGGGCCGCGAAGATCAGCGCCATGTTGATGACGAGGGCGATGTTGGCGAAAAGCCCGAACAGCCCGTAGCTGGCGACCATGTAGAGCATCACGGCGACACCCGCGACCATCGCCGCGACCCGACCGGCGGCGATGGAGTCGGCACCCAGCTCGGGGCCGATGGTGCGTTCTTCGAGGAAGTTCATCTCGGCCGGAAGCGCTCCCGCCCGCAACAGCACGGCAAGGCGGGTCGATTCCTCGACCGAGAAGCTGCCGGTGATGATGCCGGAGCCACCCGGGATGTAGCTCTGGATCACCGGGGCGGAGATCACCTTGCCGTCGAGGACGATCGCGAAGGGCGCGCCGATATTGGCGGCGGTGTAGTCGCCGAAGGCGCGCGCGCCGGTCGCGTCAAAGCGGAAGCTGACCGCAGGCCGGCCGTTCTGGTCGAACGAGGGCTGGGCATCGACAAGATCGTCGCCCGAGACGACGGGCGCGTCCTCGACGATGTAGTAGACCCCGGTCTCGTCCAGCGAGGGCAGGAGCGAATTGCGCGCGCCCGCGGTGGCAGCGGCATCGGTCGTGCGGCTGACGACGGCATTGAAGGTGAGTTTCGCGGTCTGGCCGATCAGCGCCTTCAGTTCCGACGCCGAGCCGATGCCCGGAACCTGGATCAGGATGCGATCCTTGCCCTGGCGCTGGATCGTCGGTTCGCGGGTTCCCGCCTCGTCCACCCGGCGACGGATGATCTCCAGCGACTGCTGGATGGTGCGTTCGTCGGTCGCCTGGCGTTCGGCTTCGGAAAGACGAACGACGATGTCGTTGCCTTCCGCAGTCACGTCCAGCGTGCTTTTCCCGACCCCGGTGAGGGATATCACGCTGCTGCCAAGGCCGCGCACGGCCTCCAGCGCAGCCGTCATGCCGTCCGGGTTCGACACGGTGACCCGCAGCACATCGTCGGGCGAGGGCGCGCGGCGGACGGCGCCGACCTGGTCGCGCAGGCCGCGCAGGCTGTCGCGCACTTCGGGCCAGAGCGAGTCCATCCGGCTCTTGTAGACATCGGCGACCTTCACCTCGGCCAGGAGATGCGCCCCGCCGCGCAGGTCGAGGCCCAGGTTCATCAATGCCGACGGCAGGAAGTCCGGCCATTCCGCCCGTGCGGCGGATTGTTCGGCGGTCGCGGTGCCGCCTGCCGCCGCGATGGCGGCGACGGCGTCATTGTGGCGCTCGACGCGGCCGTAGAACAGGTTCGGGATCGCGCCGACGATCCCCCAGCCGCAGATGAGCAGGATCAGGATCCGCTTCCAGAGCGCCATCGGTTCCATGCGTCGGTCTCAGCTTGCTGCGGCGGGTTCGGTCTTGTTCAGCACCTGGGTGATGGTGTGCTTGACGACCTTCACCTTGATGCCTTCGGCGATCTCGACCTCGACCATGCCGTCATCCTGAACCTTCGAGACCTTGGCGACGATCCCGCCGGCGGTGACGATCTGGTCGCCGCGGCGCAGCGCGTCGACCATGCTGCGGTGGGCTTTCATCTTCTTTTGCTGCGGGCGGATCAGGAGGAAGTAGAAGATCACGAAGATCAGGACGATCGGCAGGAACTGCGCGAAGGCGGCAGCGCCGCCAGGGGCGGCACCTGTGACTTGCGCAAAGGCGGGGGTGACGAACATGGGCATCCTCTCTGGCGGGGCGGGCGGCCTTTTGCGGCGGCCCCCGTTTGCGATTGTCGGCTCATGTAAGGCCTTTCGTCGGGCTTTGCCAGAGGGTGCAGGCGCATCCTGCGTCGGGCGATGCCTTCCCCCCTGCCCCGTTATCGGGCATAAGCCGCCGCGTGAGCGTTCCAGGAGGCCAGCCCATGCACGACATCCGCTTCATCCGCGAGAACCCCGCCGCGTTCGATGCGGCGCTGTCGCGGCGCGGGCTGGCGGGGATGTCGGCAGAGGTGCTTCGCATCGACAGCGCGCGGAGGCTTGCCATAAAGGCTGCCGAGGATGGTCAGGCGCACCTGAATGGACTGAGCAAACAGGCGGGAGCTGCAAAAGCCGCGGGCGCCAATGAGGCGTTCGAGACGCTGCGTGAGGATATTGCGACCCGCAAGGGCCTGATCGCTGAACAGGAGGCCCATGCCAAGCAACTTGATCTGGACATGAAGGACCTTCTATCGACGATCCCGAACCTGCCGCTGGACGAGGTGCCGGATGGCCCGGACGAGAGCGGGAACGTCGAGATCCGCCGCTGGGGCACCCCGCGGCCACTGGACTTCAAGCCCTTGGAACATTTCGACATTCCGGCGGCAAAGGCGGGGCTGGACTTCCCCACCGCCGCGAAACTTTCCGGCAGCCGCTTTGTCGTGCTGCGCGGGGCCGTCGCCCGCGTCCACCGGGCGCTGGCGCAGTTCATGCTGGATCTGCACACGACCGAACACGGGCTGGCCGAGACCTGGGCCCCGGTTCTGGTCAAGGAGGAAGCGATGTTCGGCACCAACCAGTTGCCGAAATTCGCCGAGGACAGCTATCAGACCACCAACGGCTGGTGGCTGATCCCGACGTCGGAAGTCACGCTCACGAACTCGGTCGCGGGCGAAATCCTGGAGGCGGCGGTCCTGCCGATGCGGCTGACGGCGCACACGCAGTGCTTCCGCTCCGAGGCGGGGTCGGCGGGCAAGGACACGACGGGGATGCTGCGCCAGCACCAGTTCGAGAAGGTCGAGATGGTGACGATCTGCGCGCCTGAGACCGCCCTTGCGGAACATGAGCGGATGACGAAATGCGCCGAGGCGGTGCTGGAACGGTTGGGCCTGCCCTACCGGACCATCGTGCTGTGCACCGGCGACATGGGATTCGGCAGCCAGAAGACGCATGATCTGGAGGTCTGGCTGCCCGGCCAGAACACCTATCGCGAGATTTCCAGTGTCTCGACCTGCGGCCAGTTCCAGGCGCGGCGGATGAATGCGCGCTATCGGCCCGCCGGAGGAAGACCTGACTTCGTGGCAACGCTGAACGGGTCGGGACTGGCCGTCGGCCGCTGCCTGATCGCGGTGCTGGAAAACGGGCAGGAGGCTGACGGATCGGTGACCTTGCCGGCGGCGCTGGTGCCCTATCTTCAGGGCAACACCCGGATCACGGCGGCAGGTGCGCTTGCCTGATCGCAATACCCCGGTTGTCTGGAGCCCTTGATGTCCCGCTTGTCTGCCCTGATCCTGGTGCTGGTGACGATTGCCTTCGGCCTGGCTCCGCTGGTGACCCCGCCCTTCACGGGATATGACCCGTCACTGTTTCCGGTGCAGATCGGCCGCCCGGCGATCCAGCCCGCGGGCTACGCCTTTGCGATCTGGTCGGTGATCTATCTGTGGCTGATCGTCCATGCGGTCGGCGGAGCATGGCGGCGGGCGGATCATCCGGCCTGGATGCCCACGCGCCTGCCGCTGATGCTGGCGATTGGCGTGGGAACGGTCTGGCTGTGGATCGCGGGACAAAGCGCGGTCCTGGGCACGGTCACGATCTGGATCATGGCCGTCGCGGCGCTGACGGCCTTTCTGCGCGCCCCAACCGAGCCGGATCGCTGGCTTCTGTCGGGGCCGCTGGCGATCTTCGCGGGTTGGCTGACGGCGGCGGCGGCGGTCTCGACCGGCGTGCTGATCGCGGGCCATGGGGTGCTGTCAAACGCAGGCGCGGCGCTGGCGATGCTGGCGTTGGTCCTTGCGATCGCGCTGGCGGTGCAGGGGCAAAAGCCGCGGATGCCGGTCTACGGGCTGACCGTGGTCTGGGCGCTGGGGGGCGTCATCGTGGCGAACCTCGGCGACCGGCCGCTGATTGCCGTGGTGGCGGCGGCGGGAGCGGCGGCGATGCTGGGCGCGCTGGTCTTGACCTCGCGCAGAGGGTGAGGCGGGGCCAAATTCCTTCGAAGGAATTTGCAAAAGTCTTCGAAGACTTTTGCCCGCACCCTACTGCCCGGTGTTCTTTTCCTTGTGCTTCCTGAGGCGCGACGGCGTGTTGAACTTGCGCTCCTTCCAGGGGTTCTGGTCGCCCTGGCTGCGCAGGAACAGTCGGATCGGCGTGCCGGGCATGTCAAAGTGTTCCCGCAAGCCATTGACCAGATAACGCCTGTAGCTGTCAGGAAGCTCGTCCGGGCGCGAGCATTTGATCATGAAGCCAGGGGGCCGGGTCTTGGCCTGCGTCATGTAGCGCAGCTTGATCCGGTGGCCGCCGGGGGCCGGTGGCGGGTGCGCCTCGGTCATCGCCCCAAGCCAGGAGTTCAGCCGCGCCGTCGGGATGCGGCGGTTCCAGACGTCGTGCGCCTTGCGGATCGCGTCGTGCAGCCGGTCGAGCCCCCGGCCCGTCTTGGCCGAGACCGTGACCAGGGGCGCGCCGCGCAACTGGGGCAAGAGACGCTCGAACATCTCTTTCAACTCGGCAAGTTTGTCCTGCTTGTCGTCCTCGAGATCCCACTTGTTGACCGCGACCACCACCGCCCGGCCTTCGGTTTCGGCGAAGTCGGCAATGCGGAGATCCTGCACCTCGAACGGGATTTCGACGTCAAGGAGAACGACCACCACCTCGGCAAAGCGGACGGCGCGGATGCCGTCCGACACGCTGAGCTTTTCCAGTTTCTCGGTGATCCGGGCCTTCTTGCGCATGCCGGCGGTGTCGAAGATGCGGATCGGGGTGCCTTGCCAGTCGGCGCGGACGGAAATCGCGTCGCGGGTGATCCCGGCCTCGGGGCCGGTCAAAAGCCGGTCGTAGCCCAGGATCTTGTTGATCAGCGTGGACTTTCCGGCATTCGGGCGGCCGATGACGGCGATCTGCAAGGGCTTTTTCGGCGTCGGGTGATGGGCGGTTTCATCAACCTCAAGCTCGGCGTCGGCTTCGGCAAGGTCGATGTCCACTTCGGGCGCGTTTTCGGCCTCGCGCTCGGCGAATTCGCCTTCCAGGGGTTTCAACTCGCGGTAGAGGTCGTCCATCCCCTCGCCATGTTCGGCGGAAATGCGGATCGGCTCGCCCAGGCCCAGGGAATAGGCTTCCAGAGCACCGGAATCGCCGGCCTTGCCCTCGGCCTTGTTGACGGCAAGGAAGACGCGGGCATTCTTCTTGCGCAGGATGTCGGCGAAGACCTCGTCGGTCGGGGTGACGCCGACGCGGCCGTCGATCACGAAGAGGCAGGCGTCGGCCAGTTCCACCGCACGTTCGGTCAGGCGGCGCATCCGGCCCTGCAGGCTGTCGTCGGTCACCTCTTCCAGCCCCGCCGTGTCGATCACGGTGAAGCGCAGGTCGAAAAGCCGGGCGTCGCCTTCGCGCAGGTCGCGGGTGACACCGGGCTGGTCATCGACCAGCGCCAGCTTGCGCCCGACCAGGCGGTTGAAAAGCGTGGATTTGCCCACATTCGGGCGCCCCACGATGGCGAGGGTGAAACTCATGGCATGCGTCCAGGCTTGGCGAAGCGCTTGCCATACACGGGATCACGCCTAGCGGAAAGCCAGAAGTTGCCCGTTGCCGCCGACGACATAGAGCGTGCCCCCCGCCACCGCTGGCTGCGCCGCTGCACCTCCGGGGATTTCGGCGCTGTAGACCAGGCTGCCATCGGTCGGATCGAACGAGCGCAGCAGGCCGTCCGAAGACACGACGATGATCCGCCCTCCGGCCATCACCGGCCCGTAATGGGCGAAGATGCCCTTGCGGCGCTTGATCTTGTCCTTGGTGAAATAGGGCAGCGCGACCGACCAGATCACGTCGCCGGTCGTGGCATCAAGTCGCACCAGTTTCGCCTCGTCGCTGACCAGGAAGATCGACCCGCCCGCAACGGCGACCGGGCCGAGGGCGCCTTCGCCCGCCGACCAGATGCGTTCGCCCGAGGAGGCCGACATCGCCACGGTGCGACCAGAGCCGGAGCCTGCGAACAGCGTTTTTCCCGCAATCACCGCGTCGCCGGTGACATCGGGCGTCAGCGCGTAGGCACGGCCGAGGCGCTTGCCGGCAAGCGAGGCCTGCCAGATCTTGGTGCCGCCGCCGATCTTCAGCACGGCCATCAGATCGCCGCCCGCGGACGGAAAGATCACCGCGCGCTCGCCCACGCTGGGCGCGGCGGTGCCGACATAAGCCGCCGTGCCTGGCGTCCCGGCGACTTGCCAGATCACCTTGCCGTCGGCGGCATCGACCGCCCAGGCCGATCCGTCGCGGCCCGAGACATAGACAACCGCGCCATCCGTCGCCGGTGCCCCGCTGATCGGCGCATCGACGCGCTGACGCCAGAGCACCGCGCCCGAGGCGGCGTCAAGCGCGACAAGCTCGCCGTAGCCGGTGGAGGCGAAGACCTTGTTGCCCGCTGTGGCGAGGCCCCCGGCGGACAGCCCGCCGCCCTTGTCGAAACCCGCGGTCAGGTCGGTCGACCACAGTGTCGCGCCGCTGGTCGCGGTGGCGGTCACGCCCACGCCCGCGTCGATGGTGAAGATGCGGCCGTCGGCAACCACCGGCGCGGCACCGATCCGGTTCTTGCGGCTGGAGCCCGCGCCGATCCTGGCCGACCATGCAAGCCGGGGCGTCGCGGACAGGACGGCATGGGGCATCAGGTGGCGCGCGTTGCCGGCGCGCTGGGTCCAGTCGCCCGCGCTTTGCGGACCAAGCGAAATTGCGACGCTGCGGTTCTCGACCGCCGCCGGAGCGGTCGGGGCGGGCTGCCCTTCGACGGGGATCGAGGCTTGCAGATCCGCGCGCACCGGGAAACGCTCGCCTTGCAGGATCACTTCCCTTTGCGCGCATGCCGCCAGCAGCGCCAGAAGCCCCACCCCGGTCATCAGCCTGCCGCCCATGTGTCCGAACTTCATGCCTGCCACCTGAAAGGACCTTTCGCTTGGCTCATCGCTGTCTCAACCGCCCGCCGCCTGCGGGAGAGTGCCGCCCAGCGCGGTAATCATCTGCCCCAGCCGCGCCCGCAGCGCGCCCGAGGCTTCCTGATCCTGCATCAGCGCCGCAAGCGCGGCGATGGCTTCGTCCGGCTTGCCGTCCTCGATCAGGAGATAGGCGAGTTGTTCCGCGGCCAGCACCCGGTAGGGTCGGCCCGGCAGGGCAATTCCGTCCAGTGCCGCGCGGCGGTCGGCGACGGAGAGATCGGCCCCGGCGACAAGCACCCGCCGCAGGACGGCAAGGTCGCGGTAAGCTGGAGAAAGGGTTGCGTCGTTGGCGACCTTCTCCAGCGCCGCAAGCGTTGCGGCCTTGTCCTCCGCCGGATCGCCGGCGAGGATCAGGTTCAGGATGCCGGACTGATCCGCCTCTGCCGGGATCGCCGCCAGCGCCGCACGCCGTTCCTGCGGCGCCCCGGTGTCCAGCGCGTCGATCAGCGCATCGCCGAAGGCCTGCGCACGGGCGGCCTCGCGCGACTTCGACCATTCGGACCAGGCCGTGCCGCCGACAACGGCGAGGATCGCCAAGACGCCGACCCAGCCATATTTGCGAAACAGCCGGAAAAGACGGTCCCGGCGCACCTCTTCGGTGACTTCCTCGATGAAGCTGTCGGGATTGCTCAATGCCGTGGCCTCTGTCTGCGTTTTCCCCGTCTTACAGGGAAAGCCCGCGCGTTGCCAAGCCCCGCCCGGGCGGACCGGCATCGACCACCCCATCCAGGGATCGGGGAATGCGGACGTCCGCCCGGATGGCCGAGGGAAAAAGCCGGTTCCGGCGGGCCTGGCGCGGGCACGGGGTCAGGCGGCCTCGCCTTGCGGTTCGCTGTCTTCCTCGGCGGACTGACGTTCCCACATCTGCGCGTAGCGGCCGCCCCGGGCCAGAAGCTCCTCGTGCCGACCCTGTTCGACGATCCGGCCGTTTTCCAGCACGATGATCTGGTCGGCATCGGCGATGGTCGACAGCCGGTGCGCGATCGTGATCACGCTGCGCCCCTGCCCCATCTCGCGCAGAGAGTCCTGGATCGAGCGTTCGGTCTGGGTGTCAAGCGCGGAGGTCGCCTCGTCCAGAATCAGGATCGGCGGATTCTTGAGCAGCGTGCGGGCGATGCCGACGCGCTGCTTTTCCCCGCCCGACAGTTTCAGCCCGCGTTCGCCCACCGTGGTGTCATAGCCCTGCGGCAGCCCGATGATGAACTCGTGGATCTTCGCGGCCCGGGCAGCGGCCTCGATCTCGGTGCGGCTGGCCCCGGCGCGACCGTAGGCGATGTTGTAAAGGATCGTATCGTTGAACAGCACCGTGTCCTGCGGCACGACGCCGATGGCCTGGTGCAGCGAGGATTGCGTGACGGTGCGCACGTCCTGCCCGTCGATGCGGATCGCGCCGCCCTGGATGTCGTAGAACCGGAACAGCAGCCGCCCGATGGTCGACTTGCCCGACCCCGAAGTGCCGACCAGCGCCACCCGTTCCCCGGGAGCCACCCGGAAGCTGATGCCGTGCAGAATCTGGCGTTCGGGCTCATAGGCGAAGCGAACCGCGTCGAAGACAACCTCGCCACCCCGGATGTCCAGCGGGCGGGCATCGGGGGCATCGGTGATCTCGGCGGGCTGGCCCAGAAGGCCGAACATCTCGCCCATGTCCACCAGCGCCTGCCGGATTTCGCGGTAGACGGTGCCGAGGAAGTTCAACGGCAGGGTGATCTGCATCATGTAGGCGTTGACCATGACGAAATCGCCCACGGTCAGCGTCCCCGAGCGGACGCCGACCGCGCTCATCGCCATGACGATGACGAGGCCGGTGGTGATCAGCGTGGCCTGGCCGATGTTCAGGAATGACAGCGACAGGCCGGTCTTGACCGCAGCCGTCTCATACTGGCGCATCGCGCCGTCATAGCGGTCGGCCTCGCGCTGTTCTGCGTTGAAATACTTGACGGTTTCGAAGTTGAGCAGGCTGTCGATCGCCTTCTGGTTCGCGTCGGTGTCCTGGTCGTTCATCTCGCGCCGCAGCTTCACCCGCCATTCGGTGACCGCGAAGGTGAACCAGACGTAGAGCGCGATGGTGACGATCACGACGGCGGAATACTGCCAGCCGAAGACCAGCGCGAAGATCACCGCGACCATGGTCAGCTCCAGGATCAGGGGGCCGATGGACAGCAGCATGAAGCGCAGCAGGAAATCGACGCCCTTGACGCCGCGTTCGATGATGCGGCTGAGGCCCCCGGTCTTGCGGGTGATGTGATAGCGCAGCGAGAGCTGATGGATGTGGGTGAAGGTCTCGATGGCAAGGCGGCGGATCGCGCGCTGGCCGACGCGGACGAAGACGGCGTCGCGCAGCTCGCCGAAGACGACGGCCCCCAGGCGCGCAAGACCATAGGCGACGACGAGGCCGACGGCACCAAGGCCGACGAGCGCGCGGGGGTCGCTGCCCGCCTCGCCCGACAGGCTGTCGACCGCAAGCTTGTAGATGTAGGGCGTCAGCACCGAGACGAGCTTGGCGGCCAGGAGAAACAGGAGCGCGATCACGACCCGGCGCTTTACCCAGGTCTGCCCCTCGGGCCAGAGATAGGGCACCACGCGGCGAAGCGTGGTCAGGGCGGGGGCGCGGGCGGTGCCCGTGTCGGCAGAGGTGGCGGTCGTGGTCGTGCGGCGCATCAGGCTTTCCCGGGCGGGCTGTCCCGGGAGCTGCCCTTTCAATTGTGCGGCAGTCGCGGATCGGCTAGGGTTATTTCAAGGCCGCTTGAATAGTTGAGACATGGACCGAAGTAAAGCCCTCGCCGCCCTGTCGGCTCTTGCGCATGAGACGCGGCTGGATCTGATCCGGCTTTTGACGCCGCAAGGCGAAGCGGGCATGGCGGCAGGCCAGATCGCCGAAACGCTGGGCATTGCCGCCCCGCGCCTGTCGTTTCACCTGTCCGCGCTGGAACAGGCGGGCCTTCTGCGGTCGCGCAAGGTGGCGCGGAACGTCTTTTACAGCGTCGATACGCAGGGGATCGGGTCGACGATCTCGTTCCTGCTGAACGATTGCTGCCGCGACCACCCCGAGGTGCTTGCAGCCTCTTCGCATCGCGACGCCCCGCCTCAGGGCGAGGTGGCGGGAACCGCGAACACCTGACCCGGATAGATCAGGTCCGGGTCCCGGATCTTGTCGCGGTTGGCCTCGAAGACCTGAACATACATCACCCCGGTGCCATAGCGGTCCTGCGCGATGCCCCAGAGGGTGAAACCGGGCTGGACCGTGACCGTGACCGGCACCGGGGGCGCGGCTGCGTCGGACGCGGGCGCGGCGGGCGCTTGCGGCGCGGCGGCGGCGGC
>FWPV01000254.1_pt1 | contig 39620 bp, 35 predicted proteins | sample 2228371 | NCBI WGS metagenome assembly FWPV01 (sample SAMEA103939776, study PRJEB20133) | metagenome
TCCCCCCCCGGTCGGTGTGTTCGAGACGCGAAGGAAGATCACATGGCAGCAGATCGATCCCTCAAGGCAGGTGAACGCGGCCACCTTGCTCGGCCATGCCACGGACTGCGGCATGGAGGTATCGGCAGCGCACCGCTGGCCCGAGGCAAGAATGACTGCCCACGGGTTCGGCATCATCTCCAGGAGGCATCACATAGTGTGCGGTCGACCAGCGGTTATGGACGATGAGCTGGAGATCTCGACCTGGGCATACGCCCCCAAGCGCGCGACCTGCATGCGGACATACGTGATCTCGCGGGCAAGGGACAACGCCACGGTGATGAGGATAGTCTCCCTGTACGTGTGGGTGGACATGACCACTGGTCAGCCAGTGAGAATCCCGGTCCAGTTCCTCGCGGATTTCGCACCGAACATCGTCGGCCTGGACCCAAAGGGGCCCGACCGTACGGCTGAGGGGGGCTGCGAGTGAAGGCGGCCCCTGGTGCCGGCATGAGCCGTAGGGAATGGGGGCGCTTCTTTCTCAGGGTGTTCCTCCCCTTCGCCCTGGGTTACTTCCTCAGCTACCTGTTTCGCTCCATCAACGCCCTGATCGCCCAGGATCTGACCCGTGAGATGGGCCTGAGGGCGTCGGATCTGGGCCTCCTGACAGCGGCCTATTTCCTCTCCTTCTCGGCCTTCCAGTTGCCCCTCGGGGTGCTCCTGGACCGCTTCGGGCCACGACGGGTTCAGGGGGTCCTCCTCCTGGCGGCCTCTGCGGGCTCCGCGGTCTTCGCCGTGGGAGCGGACCTCACAAGCCTCGCCATGGGACGGGCCCTCATCGGGGTCGGGGTATCGGGGGGGCTCATGGCCTCCTTCACGGCCATCACATTGTGGGTCCCCGCCCCGCGATGGCCACTTGTCAATGGCTGCTTCATGACCATGGGTGGGCTGGGGGCCCTTTCCGCCACTGCCCCGGCAGAGGCCTTGCTCCACGTGACGGACTGGCGTGGCCTCTTTTTTGGCCTCATGGCGGCCTCGGCAGCCGCATCGGCCATGATCCTCCTGGTGACCCCTGAGCGCCCTTCAGGGGCCCCCAACGTCTCCTTCAGGGCATCGGTGGCAGGGCTGAAGCGGATCTTCCTGGACGGTCTTTTCTGGCGCCTAGCCCCGCTGGCCATCACGGGTTTCGGGGCAGGCATGTCCATTCAGGGGCTTTGGGCAGGGCCTTGGTTGAGGGACGTGGCAGGCCTGGAAAGGGGCGATGTGGCCAACGGCCTCATGACCATTGCAGGAGCGATGACGGTGGGTTTCGTGGCCACAGGGCTCTCGGCCGATCTGCTCTCGCGCTTCAAGGTGAGACCCATGAGGGTCATGGCCGTCGGGACCCTGATCTTCATGTGCGCGCAGCTCATGATGGTCCTGCGTGTCGCCCCCGGGGCATGGTGGTCCTTGGCCCTCTTCGGCCTCTTCTGCAATTTCCACGCCCTTTGTTATCCGATCCTCTCGGACCATTTCCCAAGGGGGTATGCAGGCCGTGCCAATACGGGCCTCAACCTCCTGGTGTTCCTCGGTGCCTTCTGTTCCCAATACGCCATGGGAGGCGTCCTGGACCTGTGGCCGGGATCCACGCCGGGGGCCTACGCACCCGAAGGCTACCAGGCGGCCTTCGGAGGGGCCCTTGTCCTTCAGTTCCTCGCATGGGTTTGGTTCGTCTTGCGACGCCCCCGAGACGGCCGGGGAGGGCCGTCGGCGAGATGATCAGCTACGGGCCAGGCTCTTCATCAGGTCTGCGGCCACCTCCATGGCCTTCTTGGCCAACGCGCTGCCAACGAGACCGTCCTTCACGAGCAGTAGGAGTCTCTCCTCGTCCACAAGAAGCGGGGCCTCTCCAGCGCGGCACACCACGTCCACTTCCAGGTCCAGATACCTGGCCCGCTGGGGATAGATCTCCAAAGGGGAGTTGATATTGTAATACTCGCCCTTGAGCCTGCCGTCCCTGGAGTAGTATGAATGCCGCAGGAACCAGGCACCCTCCTCGAGCTCGCTCATGGCGTAATCCCCCTCCTCGATGGGCAGATCGAGCCCGTCGTACCTCCCCTTGGAGAGGCCCCGCCTCACCACCAGTCTCTGGCCGTGGCCCCCCACCAGGATCCCAGACCTGGGGCGGACTGCCTTGCCCTTGGCCGACACGTGCTCGAGGCTGAATGGGGACGCCTTGTGAGACGGAACGATGATGACATCCTCGAAAAGCCCCCTCTCCAAGGACGCCCTGCGCTGCGGGTGCCTCGCCAGCTCCCTCTCTGCCTTCTCGAGTGCCACGGGATCGATGATCCTGAGACGATGGTGACGGGCCAAGGTCGGGACCACCTGGGAGCGGATGTCGTCCAAGATGGCCTTGGTGGCGCCGGGGAACTCCAGGGTCGCCCTCACCATGCCCTCCTCCTCCAGGGACTGGAGGTCTACCAGGGCCGAGTCCAGAAGGGTCCCACGCAGGACGCAGAGGAGTTCCGAGACCCCATCGGCCCCCCCCACCAGATGGATCCCCTGGAGGTCCGATCTGTCCTGGATCACGAGATCAGCAGGCCCCGGGGCCGGCCCCAACCCGAGACGTTCCCTGATCTCTGGCGAGGGCTCCACTATGGAGTATCCCTGCCCCATCAAGAGCTTGGTGAGGGCCGTGGAGTAGATCCCCCTTATCTTGACCTTCCGGCCCATGTGCCTCCCATTCCGACCAGTCAGATGTCCCGCCTGTCCAGGCCGATCCCCTCCACCGCCAGGAGGTCTCCCTGCAGCTCTGCCTTGGCCCCGAGGATCTCCCGCACGAGCCACAGGTTGGTCTCCACGTGCCCCGTCACCATCGGGATCCGGTACTCGCTCCTCCCTTGGGCCAGCCCCGCGAAGATGATCAGCTGGTCCGCGGCGTGGCGGTCACAGCTCGCCCCGGTCTCAAGCTCCTCGAGCAAGGAGTCCACAACGGACTGCGAGATCTTCTCCGAGCTCCTCCCTGGCCTCCCCGCCCCGTCGGCACCCAAGAGGCAGCCCTTGTCTGTCCTCGCCCAGAGGAGCAAGGCGGCCCCCTTCTGCGCGGCACTGGTGTCGTTTAAGACCTCTATCTCAGCCTTGTATCCGCGGGCCTGTAGCAACCGTTGGGACGTCTCGGCCATCCTCTCGGCGACCCTGGCCTGCTGCAGATGGGATGCCAGCGAGACACCGCCCATGGCCTCCACATCTCCCCGGTCCACCATCCGGAGGGCCCTGAGGGGGCGCGCCATCGGCCGGACGCTCACCTCCAGGACCCCCTGCCCCTTGGGCACGTACCCGGGCCTCGTCATACGGATCCTCACCTCGCCGCCCATCCTCCGCACCAGGGGGAGCACGACCCTCTCCACGTGAAAGGCGCTGGGGGCGTTTTCCTGGAAGAGGCCGCCGGTGATCACGAAACGCGAAGGGCCCTTGCAAAAAAGGGCAACAGGTATGACGGTGAGGGCCACCATGGTCGCAGAGCCGGCGGTGCCGATCTCCCACTGGGAGGCCCGACCCTCCAGCCCCCTGCCGGGCCAGTAAAGGATCTCTTGGGATCCCACCTCCGCCCCCTGGAGACTCCCCCCCGACAGGGAACAGCACGCCAGCAGGGCCTGGAGGTGCTGAGGCCTCAGCCCGGGCTTCTCCCTCCTCGCCCGGATCCGCTTGATGTGCAGTGGTTTGCCCGCGAGGGTGGCCAAGGCCACGGCGTATCGAGGGATGGTCCCAGTTCCGGAATGCATGGACCCGTCGATCTCGATCAAGCCACCCCCAGGAGCCTCTCGATGAACTTCCGGATACGCTCCCTGTCGCTGTGCGAGATGTCCACGAACTTGAGCCCCATCCCCAGTCCCTCCTGGGTGTAGACCACCTGGGCCTTGGCGGAGATCGTGTGCTCATCTCGAAGCAAACGGAAGCGCACATCCAGAATCGATCCCACTGAGTACGGCTCGTCCGTGGCCACGAACATCCCCTGCTCGCTCAGGTCCACCAGGGGCCGACTCTCCCTGGAGTCGAAATAGAGATCCTGGATCACCGTCACCCTCTGCCAGGAACGCCTCTCCACCCCTGCCCTCTCCGCCATCAGGGCACCTCCTCCAATGAACACGGTCCGCCCTTCAAAGCCACAACCTAGATAAAGGCAGATGTCATGTCAAGGGATGAGCCATGATGGACGGTCAAATCGAGTCCCCATCATGCCTGGCAGGAGGAGGCCCTGAAGGGGCTCGGAGATCCTCGCGGGGCATCAGCCTCGGGCCAAGCGAAACGCCTCCAAGGCCCGTCCTTTGGGCCCTAAGGGAGAGCTGTGGCCTCGCCATGCGGAGAGTCCGGCCGAAGGCGGGACCCAAAGAAGACCCATGATAGGGAGGGGCCCTTCCCCAAGGATATCATTTCCTTACGCCTTACCCTGAGATGTCCCTGCCGGAGTGCGCGGGGCAAGGCCTTCACTGAGGATGCTTGGCTGCCATGGCCCCCAGGTGCACCATTGGCGGCCTTGTCCCTTGGGCGGGTTGGCCCTTGACATGTTCGTGACTGGGAAGGTACGATCCGGGTGGCTTGGGACGGCGGCACTCGAGCCGAGTCGAGCGGGGTTGGGCCAGGGACACGCATCGCGCGGTCCAAGGGGCGGGAGGGCGATGGTTCAAGGGCCTGTTCGAGAAAGGGGGGAGTGACATGGGGGATCGTGTGGCGGTTGTGGCGGTATCTCAGACCCTGTACGAACGCAGCAAGGATACCCAGCGGCCCCAGGAGATGCTCCTCGAGGTCGTCATGGGGGTGAGACGCCAGACAGGTCTCGGGTACGGCAATGAGGGGCTTTCCATTCACGGGGCGGTGACGTGCTCTGACGACTTCTGGGATACCAGGACCATCTCCAGTGCGGCTATAGGGGACATCGTGGGGGCGCACAGGCGTGCGGAGGAGAAGGTGGCCCAGACCGGGACCCAGGCAGTCCTGTATGCCATGGCGAGCATACTCTCAGGCCACTACGACATCATGATCGTGGCAGGACATATGAAGGAGTCACTGCCTGCGTCCAGGAACCTGGTCACGCATCACGCCTTCGACCCGTATCTCCACCGTACTGTGGGACTGGATTTCCTCTCCTGCGCCGCATTGCAGGCCAGGGTCTACCAGGAGGCATGGGGCGTCGGACCCGAAAAATGGGCCGAGGCGGTGGTGAAGAGCCACGGGAACGGGCGCAAGAACCCGAAGGTCACCGGCGCACGGGACCTGAAGGTCGAGGATGTGCTGGAATCCGCCCCTGTGGCCGAGCCGCTACGGGAGCTGGACATCTACCCGGTGACGGATGGCGCGGTGGCCATGATCCTGGCAAGCGAGGAGTGGGCGCTGAAGATAACGGATCGCCCGGTCTGGATACTGGGGGCGGGGAATTGCTACGACACCTATTTCCTCGGCGATCGCGATCTGGCTCGGGCACCTGCCCTGACCAAGGCGGCACAGAAGGCCTACAGTATGGCGGGGATCAGGGAGCCTGCCAAGGAGATCCAGTTGGCAGAGCTCTCCACTCATTACTCCTACGAGGAGTTCCTCTTCACAGAGGCCCTGGGCCTGTGCCCCGAGGGGCAGGGCTCGACGCTCCTGGCCCGTGGCGTGACCACCCTCGATGGTTCGCTGCCGGTCAATCCATCCGGGGGGCCTCTGGTCGGTTTTCCCAACCAGATCTCAGGGCTTACGGCCGTGGCCGAGTGCGTCCTGCAGCTCAGGGGGGAGGCCGAGGGGCATCAGGTGGAGGGTGCGAAGGTGGCCCTGGCCCACGGGGCCATGGGTCCATGTGCGCAGTATCACTCTGTGATGATCCTTGGGAAGGCGTGAGGAGGAGCAGGATGAAGCGAAGGCGCAACGTAGGAATCATCGGTATCGGGCAGACCTACCACAAGGCTCATCGTCGCGATGTCAACGAGGTGGAGATGGTCAATGAGGCGGTCAGGGCATGCCTCCAGGATGCGGACATGCACCCTGAGGAGATCGATTGCTTTGTCCATGGCAACATGGAGCTGTTCGAGGGCAACTACCAGCCCGATCTTTGGCACGTGGTGGGATTCGGGGGGGTGATGCGCTCCGGCCTTCGCGTGACCACGGGTGGTACCACAGGCTCCACCTTGGCTTGCGCCGCGGACCATTTGGTGGCCTCAGGCCTCTATGAAGTGGTCATGGCAGTGGGGTTCGAGAAGCAGGAGTTGGGGAGCACGACCACTGCCATCACGGCCATGGCGGATCCCCTTTGGGCCAGGAACATCCAGACAGGGGCCATCTCGGGGACCACAGGGGCAGTCCTCATAGACCGGTTCGGGGAGCGGGCGGATATAGCGGCAGCTAGGCTGAGAGTCATAGCCGCGGACAACGCCAGGCTCAATCCATACGCGCACCTGAAGCTCAACCTCACCATCGATGACGTGAGGAACTCCTACGTCCTGGCCTGGCCCCTGAGACTCTATCACATGTGCCCGGAGTCCAATGGGGCCTGCGCCGTGATATTCGCCTCAGAGGATTTCATCAAGAGGAAGAGCCTCAAGCACAAACCGGTCTTCATCCGGGACAGCATCACGGTCCACAGGGAAGAGTCTTTCTCCCTCTACCCGGAGGGCGGGGCCGAGTTCGTGGACGTGAGCCACGCGTACGCCTCCAAGACCCTCCTGGGCCGCAACGGGTTCAAAAACCCGGTCCAGGAGATCGACGTCTTCGAGATGTACGACCCCTCTTCCTGGTGGGCCCTCGACTGGATGACCCCTTTCCTGTGGCTCGAGCCTGGGGAAAACATAGACCTGGTGGAGCAAGGGGCCACGGAGATAACAGGGGAAATCCCCATCGGCCCATCGGGGGGGGTCGTATCCACCAACCCCATAGGGGCCACTGCCCTCATCCGGGTGGCCGAGGCCGCCTTGCAGGTCCGCGGCACCGCCGGGCCACATCAGGTCCCCAAGCGCGTCAAGTGGGCCCTCGCCTCAGGTTTTGGAGGCACCTTCTGGACAGTCCTTCACCTGCTGACGGACGAGGCATAGAGGAACATGACCCTCGGGTCCTGGCCGAGGGGGTGGGGGTTGCCGGATGTGCCGACACACGGCTAGAGATGCAGGGGGTCAATGCGGACACAGGATGAGGGATAGACGATGAGGATGATGGGGGAGCACGCGGAGAAACTGGGCGCTGCTGTGGGTGAGGCGAGCGACATCCTAATCGCCTGTATAGTGTCAAGGCAATTCCAAGGGACGAGGGGCTGAACCGACCTCGGCGGGAGGATGCTGATGAGCGAGGAGAGCAAGAAAGAAAGGGAGGAGTTTCTGGAGTTTCCTTACACCATGGTGATCCCGACCCGTTATGCCACAGGCCCATGCATGGGCAAGTTCCTGAGCGAGCTCAGGGACAACAAGCGGATCCTGGGAAACGTATGCCCCCAGTGCAAACGGACCATGCTCCCCCCACGCATCATATGTGCCGAATGTCACTGCGAGGTAGGGGCAGACTTCGTGGAGCTTGGGCCTCGGGGCACAGTGATAACGTATGACGTGGTCTTCGTCCCGTTCATCAACCCCCTGACGGGAAAACCGAGGGAGGTGCCCTATACGACGGCCTTCATCCTCCTGGATGGCGGTAACACTACCTTCTTCCATTTCCTTCAGGAGACTGACCCCGCCAAGCTGCGTGTGGGCATGAGGGTCGAGGCCGTATTCCGCGAGGAGCGCCGAGGGGACGCCACGGACATCCTTTACTTCAAGACTGTGGAGCAGTGAGCCGACACCGGTCAGACGCACCGGGATGGGGCAGGAGGATGAGGGTCATGGAGCCGTACAAAGAGGAATGGGCTTACGTGGTGGAGGGAAAGCTGGAGCTACCTTACCGTTACTATCCGGGTCGTTTCTGGGGGCATTTCCTCAAGACCCTGCGGGACAAAGAGGTCATCCTGGGGATACGCTGTCGCAAGTGCAACAAGGTCCTTGTGCCCCCCAGGCCAACCTGTGGCACCTGCTTCGGAAACTTGGATGAATGGGTGGAGCTCCCCGGTGAGGGAGTCCTAACGAGCTTCACCCGGCTCCACTACAAGGAACCCTACCACCCGAGGGATGAAATGGTCCTGGGGTTGATACGCCTAGACGGGGCCGACACCGCCATGTGCCACCTCATCGGTGGGGACGACCCGGGGAAGATCCGGATCGGGGCCCGTGTCCGGGCCGTCTTCGCCGCGGACAGAGGGGCCAGGATGACGGATATCCAGTACTTCGAGCCCATCTAGGGGGCTTGGCTTGACGGCCCCTTCGCGACTCAGGTCCCAAGGGGGTTGAGGGGGGGACCCAGGGAGGGAATCTTGCGCGGTCGGTCTTCTCGCTTGGCGTTCTCACTCTGTTTGATTCCCCTGCTTTGCCTTGCCTCGATGTGCACGGCCTCGGCTCAAGTCAAGGCCGGATCCGTGGGGGTGCTTGCCGCCTTGGAGGGAGAGGTTTGGGTCCTCCATCGGCCGGAGGGGCGATTCGTCCCAGCCCGTCTCTATCAGGAGCTTTTCCAGGGTGACCTTTTGCGGACGGGAGAGACCGGGAAGGCGAAGATCCTCTTCCATGACGACAGCATGGTGGACCTAGGAAAGGGGAGCGAGCTGGAGATAACCGAGTATTACTTCAGCCAGGAGGCCAGGGAGAGGAGGTCCTTGCTGGGGCTATCTCAGGGAAGGCTGCGTTTCCTCGTGACCAAGTTCTTCGTGGAGAGGAAGTCGGATTTCCGGCTCCAAACACCCAGTGCCGTGGTAGGTGTCAGGGGTACCGAGGGGATCCTCCATGTGCAGAATCCGACCACGGTCTTCTGCCTGAGCGGACTCCTGGAGGTCCTGAACCCTTCCACCGGGGAGGTGCGGGAGATCGGGCCCCTATTCAAGGCCATGGTGGAAAGGGGAATGGCCATGGTAATCGAGCCCATAGACCCGAGGGAGGTCCAGGGGCTGCGCAACGAGTTCCACATCTCCGGCCCTTCTCCGGGGAGGGGGCAAGGCGGAAAGTCCCTGGTGGTCCCGGAGAGGGGATATGGGCCTTCGCAAGATAGGATTCAAGAGATAACCCCAAGGGATCCCAAGCCGATGGAGCGCCCCTGGGAGCATCACCACTGATGCGGGGGACTAGCCCTTTCCCAAGAGGTCTCGAAGGGCCTCGGCCACCGTGGGAAACCGGAAGGTAAAGCCGCTGTCCAACAACCTCTTGGGCACTGCCCTTTGGCCCTTCAGTATGACCGAGCCGAACTCCCCCAGCACCAGCTTCATCATGAAGCCCGGGGCCGGCAACCAGGAAGGCCGGCCCAGGACCCTTCCCAGCTCCCTGGAGAAGTCCCGGTTCCGCACCGGTTGCGGCGAGGTCAGGTTGTAGGGGCCGGACGCATCGGGCTTGGCGAGCAGATGTGAGACGGCCCTCACCAGATCATCCACGTGGATCCAGGAGAACCACTGAAGCCCGTCACCGAGGGGCCCCCCGACGAACCACTTAAAGGGAGTGATCATCTGCTGCAGTGCCCCCCCTGCCCTCCCCAGGACTATCCCGAAACGGGTGATCACCACCCGGGTCCCCTTTTCTGAGGCCTTCAGGGCCTCGGCCTCCCAGTCCGCGGCCAGGGTGGCCAGGAAGTCTTGGCCAGGGCCCGATGACTCTTCCAACTCCTCGTCCCCGTGGAATCCGTAGTAACCTGCCCCCGACGCGCTCAGCAGGAGGCTGTTGGCCCAGGCAGGGATGGCCTCCACCAAGTGGCGCGTCGTGAGGATGCGGCTTTCCCTCAGGGACCTCTTGTAGGCCTCGTCCCAGCGCCCGAAGATGGAGGTGCCTGCCAGGTTGATCAGGACTTGCTGATGGGCCACGGCCTCCTGCCAGGGACCTTCCCTGGTGGGATCCCCCCTGAGGAACCTGGGCCCTCCCTTGTCCGAAGGGCCCTCGCGCCCCCCACGAGTCAGGATCGTCACCTCGTGTCCCTCGGAAACCAGGCGTCTGGACAGCTCCCCCCCCACGAATCCGGTCCCACCTGTTATTAGTATCTTCATCGCACCGCCTCCTGTGAGGTGGCATCCCCTTGCTGGCCCGAGTGGGTGCTCGCTCCCCACCCTGCCTTCCATCGTCAGGGGGAATGCGGCAAAGGCAGATCTTCTACTCAGTGTGTCCGGGCAGGGTAAAGGTCCCGCAAGACCCGCTGGGACAGGATCGGGTGGTGGCCTCGGCTGCGCCCCCATCACCTGATCCGTCGCCCCTGGTCCTGGCCACGCGGCTCAAGACCCGCTCTAGGGACTCCCCCCCGCAATGAGGGCATCGCACGGCTTCATCTGCGCTTGCACGCACTGAGAGCACCTCGAAGAGCTCGTTGCAACCCATACATCGAAACTCATAGATAGGCACTGGCCCTCCCTCCAGGATCTCCGGCACGTAGGTGTTGCATTCCTTCACTCAGGTGGACCCAGCCGAGATGGCCCTTCACGTCGGCCCGGTCGCCTCGCAAAGCCACCTCACGCCCCATATCCTTCGTCAGGGCGAGGCTCGGTCAGTCTAGCACACCGCGTCCAACGGTGTCAATGCAATTTAGAACCAACGTCCCCAAAAGCAGGGCTTGACATCACCTTCTTGTCGAGGAAAATGCTTGACAACGCAGATCCTCCCTCACGGGGCTTGGTCGATGAAGGAGTTCAATCCCCTCGTGTTTCGGGAATACGACATCCGTGGGGTCGCCGGCAGGGACCTCACCGAGGCCTTTGTCTACGCCTTGGGGCGGGCCATCGGCACCTATCTCCACCAGCACCACGCCCAACGGGTAGCCGTCGGGCGAGATTGCAGGTTGAGCTCCCCCGCCCTTCGAGACGCCTTGGTCAAGGGTCTCTTGGAGACCGGACGACACGTGGTGGACCTGGGGGTGGTCCCCACGCCCCTGGTCTATTTCGCCACCTTCACCCTGGACGTCCAGGGTGCCGTCCAGATAACGGGCAGCCACAACCCCCCCGACGAAAACGGCTTCAAGATATGTCTCGGGAGCAACACGATATTCGGCGAGGAGATACAGCGGCTCCGAGCCATGTTGGAGGCCGGCGACTTCCATTGCGACGCAGGGCAGTTGGAGGAGGTCAACCTGATACCAGGGTACATAGGCCATGTCCTCGCCTCCCTCAGGCTCGGCGATGTCAAGCGAAAGGTCGTGGTGGACTCTGGAAACGGCACGGCGGGCCTTGTGGCCCCGGGGCTCTATGGCGCCATGGGGATGGAGGTCTTGGAGCTTTACAGCGAGCCGGATGGGCGTTTCCCTAACCATCACCCCGACCCAACTGTCCCGGAGAACATCTCCGGACTCGTGGAGACCGTGAAGGCCCGAAGGGCAGATCTCGGCATCGCCTTCGATGGGGACGCCGATCGCATAGGGGTAGTGGACGAAGGAGGGAGGATCCTCTGGGGGGACCAACTCCTCGTCCTCTTCTCAAGGGAGATCCTCAGAGAAAGGCCCGGGGCCATGGTCATAGGCGAGGTCAAGTGCTCGCAACTGCTGTTCGACGACGTGGCCAAAAACGGCGGTGTCCCGGTCATGTGGAAGGTCGGTCATTCCCTCATCAAGGCCAAGATGCGGCAGGAGGGGGCGCTGCTGGCCGGGGAGATGAGCGGACACCTGTTCTTCGCCGATCGATACTTCGGCTACGATGACGCCATCTATGCGGGGGCGAGGCTCCTGGAGATCCTGACCCAGAGAGAAGGGACCCTGTCGGGCCTTCTGTCGGACCTCCCGCTTATGGTCAACACCCCCGAGATCCGTGTCCCTTGCCGAGACGAACTCAAGTTCGAGATCGTGGCGAGGCTCGTGGAGTCTTTCCGACAGGACCACAGAGTCATCGACGTCGATGGGGCGAGGATCCTCTTCGAGGAGGGATGGGGACTGGTGCGCGCCTCCAACACCCAGCCCGTCCTCGTGATGCGCTTCGAGGCGCGAAGCCCCGAGGACTTGGACCGGATCAGGAAGGAGGTGGAGGGGCGAGTGGCCGAGATCGCAAGGGGAGCTGGGTGAAGATCGGCGCAACCCTCACGCTCGAAGGGATCTGCCCTGGACTGGAACCGCACTGTGTCCCTGCTCAAAACCGGCCTCGGGAGCTCCTCCCCATCTGGAGGGGCTAGGACATCCTGTCCATCAAGGGGCTCAGCAGATCTGTTTCACCCACCGCTGCAATGACAACAGGGCCCTTGCCGGGCGCGCAGGAAAGGGATGCCCACCTTATGTCCCGCACGGTTCACGCCCTCTGAGGTGATGATCCAGGTGCGAGCCGGGGCCAAGTCATCCTGAAATCGTCAGAGAAGGCCCGATGCCGGCTTTCGCCGAAGGGACCCAGTAGCGCGTGATCCCGGTGCCTTTGGGATCACCATGTCGGGCTGGGGGCCTGGCCTCGGAAGTCGTCATATTCTAGGGACATGTCTCAGCCGACTGCGGGGGCAGCCTGTGGCGAGGACTTGGGTCCCCCCTTACGCCCTCGCCTTCGCCTCCTCCTCGGCATCGCCTGTACGCGGGGGGATGGAAGCCCCTGGTCCATCGGTGACCCGGTCTCGGCCACACGCGGACTCGCCCCCTTCTCGGCCCTATCCGGCCTTCGCTGGTCCCCCTTTCGCCCCTTGCGCCTGGAGTCCCCCCTCAAGCCTGCATGGCGACCGTGCCTCGCAGGTGCCGGCGCCGAGTCCCTCTCGAGCCAACTGTCATCGAACCAGACGACCGGGATCTTCTTGCCGATGAACTCTTCAATGGGCTCCAGATACCAGACCCACTTCTCGTCCGCCAAGGTGATGGCCTTTCCGCTCTTGCCGGCCCGGGCCGTACGGCCGATACGATGGACGTAGTCCTCCTTGTCCTGCGGCACATCGTAGTTGATCACGTGGGTGATGTCCTCCACGTGGATCCCTCGGGAGGCCACGTCCGTGGCCACGAGGATCTTGAGCTCCCCGGACTTGAAGCGTTCCATCAGACGAAGCCGCTGCCTCTGAGGCAGATCCCCTGTGATGCCCTCTGCGGGCTGCCCGTTCCCTCGCAGCTTGGCGGCCAGGAACTCCACCCCGGCCTTCGTGTTGCAGAAGATGAGCATTCGCTCCCACGCCTCACGCTTCAGGATCCCGAGCAGGAGAGGGAGTTTCTGCTCCATCCCCACGTGGAACACGCACTGCTCCACAGTGTCCACGGTCCTTTCCTGTGGTTCTATGTAGATCTCATGGGGGGAGTTCATGTATTCGTATGCCAGTTCGAGGACCCTGTAGCTCAGGGTTGCCGAGAACAGCATGGACTGACGCCTATGGTAATGGGGGAGGCGCCTGAGTATGTACCTCAGGTCCCTGATGAAACCCATGTCGAACATCCGATCCGCCTCGTCGATCACCAGGACGCGAACGTGCTTGGTGATGAGGACACCCTGCTTCATGTAGTCAATGATGCGCCCGGGCGTCCCGATGACTATGTCCGCCCCTTCCTCCAAGGCCCTGGCCTGCCTCCCATGGTCCACACCTCCGAAGGCCACTGCCATGCGAAGCCCGGTGTGACCGCCCAGGACCAAGGCGTCCTGATGGATCTGGAGGGCCAACTCCCGGGTGGGGGCGATGATCAACGCCGAGGGGCATCTGGAGTCTCTGTCCTCGAGGCGAAGGAGACGGTACAGCACGGTGATGAGAAAGGCAGCGGTCTTGCCGCTCCCAGTCTGGGCCTGTCCCGCCACGTCGTGCCCAGCAAGGCTCAGCGGGAGACAGCGATCCTGGATCGGCATGCACCGCTCGAAGCCCGCGTCCCTTATCCCCATCATGATGGACCCTGGCAGGCCGAACTCATCGAAGGACCTCCCCGTGGGTGAGGTCAGAGAGCTGCGCCTTACAGGGGCCTCCAAGACCTCATCGGCGACCTCCCTGTCTTGAGCCTCATGGGTTTGCGAGACGTAGGGGGGAGCCTCTCTCAGGAAGCGGAACCAGTGGAGGATGCGTCGAAGAAGACCCGATCTTTGTCGCTGCGAATCGCACTTGAGCCCAATCATCACAGCCTCAGCATGCTATTGACAGACACTATATCCAATCCTCGATAAAAAGACAACCAGGCCTGATCCCGGGGCCCCCCCTTCCAGGCTTCAAGCCCCCATCGGACTTGTCTCCCGGGTCGGCCACCCAGCCCTGGGTCAGGACTCGATTTCGAGGCACCGGGGGTGCAACGTCACGGAAAAGAGGGGGGCCGCAAAAAAGACCTCCCTCAGGGAAAACCCTATTGACAGTGTGGACAGCATGCCATTATGATCCATTGGGTGGAAAACGGCTCGAAGCCGAGTAGAGGAGGTGTGGGATGAAGCGGTTCTTGTTGGTTCTGACGGTGGGTGTGGCAGTGGGGCTCCTGGCCTCTCCGGCCCTCCCCTGGCAGGGGAGGATGGCCGGCATGGGGGATCCGTACGGGCTCATCCAGGACGAATCGGACTTTCTGATCCATCCAACCAAGATAGCGGGTGTGGAGGCGGCCACGGGCATCAAGTGGTATGGTCATTACGGATTCCTGTACAGGGGGGTCACCGATTGGAATTGGGACATGAACCTTGCGGGGCCGATCACCATCGTGGGCTTGCCCATACCCCTTCCAGCCGGGCTTCGCGCCTCGGTGAACCTGGACCATGACGGCAACGAGTATGCCCATCAGGGCCTCGTCGGCGCCACGTTCCCCATAGGCGTGAGCCGCATGGGGCTTTTCTTCACGTACAACGGAAAGCGCGGCGACTATGACGGAAGCACGGTCCTCGCGGGTGGGATCCCCGGGACCTCCTTGGCCGCGATCTTCGACAATGACCTTGAAAGCGACCTGGACAGCTTCTCTCTGAGGGCCATATTCGGCCTCCCCGTCACCAAGTACTTCAAGTTGGGAGCCGAATTGCAGGTCGGGTACCAGAGGGAGGAGGACCGGTACAGCACTGCCTTTCGTGACGTGTTGCTCAATGGCGCATCCCTCATACCGCCAGGGGTGACCGTGAACTTCGTCATGGATAACGATCCATTGGGTCTCCTCTTCCCCTTCATGCTCCCACATGACTCCAGGTTCTGGGAGATCGCTGGCAAGATGGGCGCTGAGGGCAAGATAGGGGCGTTCAGCCTGGGCCTGACCCTCAGGGGGGGTGTGATAGTGGCTGGCGAGAACGAGTGGAACCACGACCTGGCCTTTGGCCTCAACATCCCCGGGGTGTTCGCGGCCTCCGCCTTCAACCGCTTCGATATGGATGGGGACATCAGTGGATGGAAGTTCGGAGGAGACCTCTGGGCCAGGGCCCAGGTGTCACCCAGCGTCTCTCTGCCTTTCGTCTTGAGGGCGGATTACCAGACAAGGAACAGGGACGGTTCTGACATAGGGGCCTTCGGCCTCACGGCCCCTGTCGCCTTCTCCGTCCCATTGCTGTGGCGCTATGACAACGACGAGACCCGCCTCAACGTGGAGGTTGGAGGCGGTGTGGACTGGATGCCCGCCAAGAACACCAGGCTCGGGGCCGGTCTCTACTACAACTACATCTATGGAAAGGACGAGCTGTTCGTGGCTGTCAGCCCAGGCCCCCTGCCGTTCATCTCCGTTGGGAATGACTTCGGCGAGATCCCTACCTCCAGGGAGCACCAGGTCAAACTGAAGCTCACCGGCGAGACCGAGTTGGGCCCCAGTTTCGTCCTGCGAGGCGGGCTGCAGGGCTTCCTGGGGTGGGTCCAGGAGGACCACCGCTCCAACCTGAGCGTCTTCGGTGCGGCCCCTGGGCTGAGCATCCTCTCACTGGATTCCTCTCCCGACGGGACGCACTGGGGTCTCATGGGATCCATCGGCGCCAGCGCCAAGATGGGGGGCGTGACGCTTGAGCCCTTTGTGACAGGGGGTTACCAGGAGCTCAACCTGGACGGTGGCCTGGCCACGAACGTGCTGGCCGGCATAGTGCAGGTCCCGTGGGATCTGGAAAAAGAGCGAAGGGAGTGGCTGTTGGGCGGCGGCCTGTCCATACTGTTCGGGCCATGAACAAGCCAGCCGGAGAAACGAAAAAAGGCGGGCAGAATCTGCCCGCCTTTTTTCGTCCCAGAAGGCCGGTGATGCCTGTCTCCATGAGACCTTCATGATCGCGGCCTGAGGGCCACGGACAACTGGCGGCAAAGGACCTTCCCTGTCACGATTTCCTCGCCCTGTCCTGTCCACCGAAGGACGCTTTTCTCATCTCCCCCTGTCCGTCGTCAGCGGGCCATCCGCTCACCGAGTCCGGTCGCCTCTCGGTCAGCCGATCCGTGACCCGATCATGTCAAGGTGATCCCGGGCCCTGGATTCGGTGGCTCAGGCGGCGAGACCCCGGCCCAGACCAGTTAGCCATCCCCCGAGGGGATCCCCCGGCCCTGCCCTCCTTTGCCCGATCACTTGGGCGTCACCGTGAAGGTCTGGGAAAGGGTGATCGCCGTTCGCCCCCTCGGCTTCACCTGTACGGTATAGGTCCCAGCTCTCAATTTGCCCGGCACCTGGCAGTATATAGCCGTGTTGCCCCAGGCCAAGACCTTCGCCTTCTTGCTGCCCAGGTACACGGTGCCCTTTCGGTCTCCGAAGCCGGCAGATGAGCCGGCGGCTGAGATGGAGAATCTCGTGCCGGGCGGTCCCTCCGTAGGGGAGATAGTGAAATCATCCCCTGGGGCGGTCTTGGCGGTCAACCTCAGGAGCTCCCATCCCCCCAACATGGGATCGGTCAGGAGGTTCATGGGGTTGGCCATGCCAAGATAGAGGGCATCATCTGATACCATGGTCCTGATGCCATAGTTGGCGTAATTCCCCACCCCGTTGAGGCTCTCCGCTACTGCTCCGTACTTGGATGATACGAACCTGAACAGGTCAGCCCCGTGCTGACCCGCTGGGAAAGACCCGAGATCGAGCCCTGGCCATGCCGCCTGTACCTGGTCTATCAGATAGCTCCAGTCCATGGTGCCCACGAAGAGCTGCCCTTCGAATACGGCCATGGTCCATGAGTAGTTGTTGTAAGGGTTTCCGAAACCGGAGGCCCCGAACCTAGGTGCCCCGAGGAGGAGCCCCATCCTGTTCGGCAGGTTGAGCCAAATGCCTTGCTGCCCCGGTGTGGAGGAAGGGAGGTATACGGGCAGGAAGGACTCCCCGTAAAGGAGCTCTATCTGTCTAACGGGGTTGCCGAAATTCCGTCCCCTGAATATGGCTATGGCGCGCCATGTCCCCTGGATGGCCTGCTCCAGGACGTTGTCCCCCTCTGGTTCGTGGACCAGGAAATGGGCATAAGTCGCCACGAAGGGCACGTGCATGGTCCCCCAATACAGGTAACCGTCGAAAGAGGCCATGGCCCCCATGCCGTATGTGGCCGCGGTCACCGGATCTGGCTCGTAGTCGTCCACCTCCCAAACCTTGGTCCAACTGTCCGCATCCGCTGAAGTCAGACCGCCAACCGGGATCACCGGACTCATCCAGAGCCCGGCGGGATTCACATCCTCCGCGATCCCCCCTGCGCCCAAAAATGAGGGCCAAGTCCCCACGAAGAGGCGCCCCTCATGGAGGGCCAACTCAGCGGCATCCCCGTCGAACCTGCCTACCTCCTCGAAGAGAAACGGGTTCTCTGCGCTGCCGTTCCAGCGAAGGACCGCCCCGCCGCTGCTAGTCCCCACACCCGTGTAGAGGATCCCGTTGACGACCAACCAACGCCTGATGTTGTTGTACCCGGGCAGGTTGGCAGAGCCGAGATAGGCCCCGGTTCCTGTGTGAAAGGCAAAGAGGTTCACACCCCCGGCCAGGGCAGGTCCCCCGAGGAAGACGACATCTCCCAACGTCCCGGCTGACCTGATCCCAAGGGTGGTACCCAGTCGCTGTCTCCCAGTGGCGTCGCCCGGGACCTTGGGGGTGAGTGTCCCTGTGCCGAGGTTATACACGTAGAGCTTGGGGGGTCTCCAGTCGGCCACCCCGGGAGGCAGATTGTAAGGCGGGTTCACGAGCTGACTCTCCTGATACTCGCACACCCAGGCCGGGACCTCGTGGGGCCCGAGGATGTTGCTGAGGAAGGCCCCCAGGACCAGGCAATGGGTATTCGCCATGGTGCCGAACCACAGGTTTTCCCCCGACTTGGCGAGCCCCCAAACATAGGCCTGGTTGACCTTCCTGGTCCCACCCTCCTCGCACGCGGCAGGGGGGACGAGGGAGAAGTTTCGCGGATCTCCCAACCCGTAGTAGCATTCGTCTGGCTGCGCCTTGGCGAGCACCTCCCTGTGAAGGATGGCGAATGGTTCGTTATTCTGGGGCCATGCATCGTGGATGGTCGCTCCACCGAAACCCAAAAGCACTGTCAAGGTTAAGAGAAATCGCATGCCCACCTCCCCAGAGGCCCCCGCCTCTTCTCAGGGTTCGTAGTTCTTCGGGGAACTGTATTCTACGCCAGGACGTACAGCCCTGGCAACCGAAATCGCAGTGGAATAGGGGACGTTGGTTCTACGTTGCATTAATCGCATCCGCTGAGATCGCGCCCTGCCTCGGAGTTGCCTAACCCAAACAAAAAAAGGCTCAGGGACCGACCCCGAGCCTTCGAGGATACCATGGTGGTCCCAACGGGACTCGAACCCGTGTCACCGGCGTGAGAGGCCGACATCCTAGGCCACTAGACGATGGGACCCCTGCTGTCATTCGTATTCTAGAGAGAAGGGGGGCTCGCGTCAAGCGGTTCCTATGCCACGACGAAAATCGCAACCCGTACCTCTCGCCCTTCGGTCAGGCAAAGGATATGGGTCGGACCCCAGCCAGCTGCCAGCCGCTGCGTGGACACGAAGCCATGATCGGTGCTATACAAGGGCCATGTCTCGCGAGTTCCCACAGCGGCCCATCCTCGCCGTCGGCGCGGTGGTGATGAGAGGCGAAGATGTCCTTCTCGTGAAGAGGGGGAGGGAGCCTGGTCTGGGCATCTGGAGCATACCGGGTGGGGTGGTCCTGTTCGGCGAGCCGCTGGAGGAGGCAGTCCGCCGCGAGGTCATGGAGGAGACCGGGATCCAGGTGAGGCCAGTGTGCCCCCTCAAGACCGTGGAGCGCATCCTCCCCGATGGCCCTCGCATCAGGTTCCATTACATTATAGTCGACTACGCCTGTGTCGCGGAGTCAGACGCCCTCAAGGCCGGAAGCGATGCCAAAGCAGCAGTTTGGGCCCATTGGAACGAGCTCGATCGGTTCCACCTTTCCCAGGAGACCTTGCAGGTCCTGGGATTGGGCAGGGAGGTCTTGCTCGACGGCCGCGATCCTTGATGGGCTCCGAGGCCGATGGAGGGCTGCCCTGCGCAGCGAATGGCCCGGTAGGCCCCTGGTGAGCCCATCCTCACCGGCCTGTCGTAAGGTGCAACTCATCAGCGCACCAGCGATTCGTAAACCCGCAACGTCTCGTCGGTGACGTGCTGCCAATCCTTGTACGCCGACCAGTGCGACCGCACCAGATCCCTGATCCCCTGGACCTCATCTGGCGAGTCCAAGAGGTGCTGCATCCGACATGCCAGCTCCGCAGGGTCGTTGGCCCGGAAGGTGAACCCCAGACCCCCCAAGGCCTCCTGATTCTCCGGGGTGTCGCTGACAAGGAGGCAGTTGCCGTAGCTCAGGGCCTCGAGGAGGGCTATGGAGAGACCCTCCACCTGGGAGGGGTGAACCACCATGTAGGCATTGGAATAGAGCTCTTGGAGGAGTTCCCTCCCCGCGAACCCGACGAATTGGACCCCCTTCAGGCCGCGGGACATCTCCAAGAGTTCTTCGTGGTATCGCCTCTCGTGCGATGCCCGTCCGGCAATGACTAGCCTTTTGTCCGTCCTCACCCTCGCGAATGCCTCCAAGAGCAGGTGACAACCCTTCTCCGGGACCAACCTCCCCACGAACAGCAGATAGTCGCCCCCCCCGAGGCCCCACTGTCTGATTCGATCCGGCGGCCTGGGGGCAGGGGGATCGAAACCGTTGGGTATGTAGAGGACCTCCTTTGGATAACGCCTCCGATAGTGCTTCTCCAAAGAGCGAGATACCACGATGGTCCTATGAGGCAACAGCGCGGAGGCCCACTCCCCGAACTTCAGATAACGCCTGGCGATGGGACCCCATTTGGAGCGCTGCCAGTCCAGTCCCTGGACGGTCACCACCACCTTGCGCCCGAACATCCTGGGGATCCAAGCCAGGGTGACAGGTCCCAAGGCATGGTAATGGGTGATCTCTTCCTCCTTGAGCAAGACGTGAAGGGTAGCCAGGAAGGTGTTGCTGATGGTCTCCAGGTGCTTCGTCCTGATGGCCGGGAGGAACCTGAGCTCCATGCCCCTGAAGGGCCCTCGCGCCGTGATGTATCTCCTGTGGCAATAGACGGCCACTTGGGCCCCTCCTGCAGCCAGGCGGGCCCCCACCTCCTCCACGTACCTCTCCACCCCCCCGTAATTGGCCGGGGCCCCTCGAGACCCTATCATGGCCACCCGAAATGGGGGCAGGGCAAGATCCCTCGTCACGCGGCTGTAAAAGAGCTCCCTCTCCTCATCGCTGAGCCTCTCCAGGAGCACCTTCTCGTACCACTCGAAGTCCTGGGGAAGTGCTCGCCACGTCAAAGAGGCCCCCTGCTCGGAGAACAAGAGCCCGGGTGGCCATGGGTCCAACTCCCCCCTCTGTGCGAGCCAGACCACGTCCGCCTTGTGCCGAGACAGAGCTGCCGCCAGCTCCTCCGCTTCTCCCTCGAGCCCCCCCTGCCCTCCTCCATCCACCATCCCCACCACCACCTCACCCAACCATGGGTTTTCCTGAATCAGCCCCCTCAGGCGACCCGCCCAAGGCCCCTGCCCCACTATCACGGCCCGGCGAAGCCAGAGCCCCTTGCTGTAAAGGCTCACGAGGATTCGCCCTGCTATCCACCTGCCCCCTGCAAGCCCCACCAACAGACCGGTCCAAAGAAAGACCGCGAAGAACCTCGAGGGGGTGAGGACGAGCCCCTTTTGGAGCGCGCCGAGCCTGAGCAGGAAGAGGAGGGTGACAGTGAGGGGGACGGCGAGGAGCAGGGCCCTCGCGACTGCGGGCAAGGCCTCGTTGCCCTTCCAACGCTTGGGCACACCATATGCCCCTGAGACGACCAGGGATGGAAAGAGGATCAGGTGTGTGAGCCCCAGGAACCCGAGGACCGACTGCCACGGCGGTCGAGCCCCTGGGTACCAGAAGAGGTCGCTCTGGAACCTGAGGTAGATGGCCGCCGCGGCCAGGACGTTGAGGCACAGGAGGTCCCAGAGAAACAACATCAGGATGATCCTGCGGTCCCTGGGATGGCGCATCAGCTCACCAGTGCTCGGTAAAGGGAAAGGATTTGGCTGTAATGGGACTCATCTTCGAAGCCGCCCTCGAATATCCTTCGACGCCCCCTGACTCCCATATCCCTAGCCTCCCCCGGATGGTGCCACAGCCTCCGGATGCACCCTGCCAACTCCTCCTCATCGCCCGGCGCAACGAGCAGCCCCCCTGCATCCGCCCCCTCCCCCACCACCTCCCTTATCCCGCCGATCCTCGCCGCCACCACCGGTTTGCCCGCAGCGAAGGACTCCAGGATCGACTGGCCGAAGACCTCGTACCACTCCGAGGGCAGGACCGTGAACCTGGCACCCGCCAGGGCCAACCTCAATCCCTCCCCGTCCAAATGGCCCATGAAGGAGACATTCCCAAGACCCAACCGCCGGGCGGCGATCTCCAGGACTGGCCGCATGGCGCCCCCCCCTACCATGAGGAGCCGCACATCCGGCACCCGTTGCATGGCACGCAACAGGGTCATCAGGCCCTTCTCCGGAGAGAGCCTCCCCATGTAAGCGATGTAGCCCTGGTCATCGCCGACTGCCTCGAAATCGGATGGAAAGAGGAAGTAAGGGATGTGCACGGACCGACCGGGGGGTAACCCAAATGACTCGACCACATCCTTGACGAACAGACTCGGGGTTATGAACTTGGCCACGTGTCGCTCATACACGCGAAGGGCCTTGTGACCGGTCATCTCGAGCGCGGCAAGCACGCTCCACGACCATGAGCCGTGGAGGCAGCGGTGGCGCACGGCCGGGACATAGCGCCCATCCTGGCATCGGGTGCACGGGGCACCACGGGTGTAAAGGAGGTAGTTGGGACAGACCAGCTTGTAGTCGTTGAGGGTCTGGACCACCGGGATCCCGCGTCGGCCGATGGGAGGCAGGACCGAGGGGGAGATGTGGTGATAGATGTTGAAGATGTGGACTATGTCAGGCCTGAAGTCGTCCAGGACTCGGGCGACGCGCCTCGCGGCCTCCGGATACCATATCACCCTAGCCCCAGCCTCCACGAACCGCTCGGCCCTGATGGCGTGGAAGTCCATGTGGGGCACGAACCGGCCGGAATAGCTGGCGGGCTCGTTCAGGGGGTGGGCCATGGCGAAGACCTCCACACGGTGTCCCCTCGACTCCAGCAGCCTCTTGAGATTGAAGAGGTACCTCTCGGTGCCGGACCTCAGGTGATAGTACTTGTTGACCAGCAGGACCCTCATGACACGACGGCCCCGAGGAGGCGCCTCCAGTTGCCGTGGACGACGCCTGCCATGGTCCCCAGATGAACGGCCAGGAGGACCATGGGGACTCGCACATAGGTCTTCCACGACGGGATGTCGAAGCACCCCTGCCTGGCCTTGACGCCAAGATAATGGCCCACCAGGGATGCCAGGAGGGCCCATGGGAGCCAGTGGCCCGAGCAGAGGCCCAAGCAAAGGAGGGAGGCCCCTCCTATGGACTGCACCACTGTCCGGCCGTGGAACTTGGGGCTCAGACCGGCCCTGGCGAGCCCATCGGCATATCGGTAGAACTGCACCACCACCTCCCTGTATCTTCTCCGAGGCCTCCACGCCACCAAGGCCATGGGATCGAACCGCACCCGTGCACCTGATCCCACGGCCGCCATCACGAAGGCCGCGTCCTCGCCGAAGCCCAGCCCCTCGGGGAATCCGCCCACCCTCTCCCAGACCTCACGCCGAAAGGCCATGGAACGGGCCGTGGGAAGGAATGCCGAATCCCCTATCCTTGTCCTGAAGGCCAGGGAGCAGCGCCCTATGCACTCCTCCAGGTGGTTCGAAGACCTCGGGATCACAGATCCGCTGACCAGCCCGACCCCAGGGTCATCCTGGAAGGGTTTCACCATCCTTCGCAACCAGTCTGGCGCAGGGATGCAACCGGCGTCGGTGACCGCTATGAAGGGGCTCCTTGCGGCCTCGATCCCGTGATTGCGCCCCTGGGATATGTTGCATCCGGGGACCTCCACGACCCTGAGCCACGGAAGCCCGGCCCCGGCAATCCTGGCCGCCTCGACGCTCCCGTCCGTGGAGCCGCCGTCCACCAGGATGACCTCCCCAGGGACCAGCTCCTGTGACCTCAAGGCCTCCAGCAGGGGGCCTATGGTGGGCGCCTCGTTGAGCATGGTCACCACCACCGCGATCTTCACCCTTGCCCCCACAACCCGAGGTAGGTCTCGGCCAGCCGTCCCCAGGTGTGCTCGGCTGCGAACCGGTGCGCCCTCTCCAACTGCCCCCTAGGGTCCTCGATGCCCGAGAGCGTCCTCGCCAACTGCCGAGCCAGCTCGCCCGGGGTCGAGGCCATCCTGAACAAACCGTCGGCACCGGGGATCATGCGGAGGTAGTCGGCCTTGACAGGATTGCCGTACACAGCGAAGACCGGCAAGCCATGGGCCATGGCCTCCAGCATGGCCAGGTAGCTGCTGACAAAGGCCAGGGTCGCCTCCCTGAGGTGGGGGGTCGGATCGGCCACCGAGCCCAAGAACTCGGCATCGATCCCCTCTTGGCTCGTGACCGCATCCATCTCGGCCCTGAGGGGTCCATCCCCGCATACCCTCAGTGGCAGCACAAGGGAGTAATCCCTCTTCAACATCCCCAGGGCCCTGATGTAGATCTCAGGGCTCATGTCCTTGGAGAGCCGCCCCAGCAAGATGGCCATGGGTTCATGGCGCGCGGCTCCCCGTTCCCCAGGGAGGCTCACCGCCCCGTACGTGACCGCTTCAGGGCGAAGATCGAACCACTTGGCGAGGTAGTGCCCCACGCAGATCCCCCCCTTGACCAGACGCGACCCGAGCTTCCTGTAAAACCTGGCCCGAGGCGGCACCGGGTGAAGCATCTCGTACCCATGGAAGGTCAGGTACACGGGCTTGTCCAGACACAGGAGTCGGGCTGGGCCGAACCAGTGGAGGAGGGCGTAGACGTCGTGGAAATGGATCACGTCCGCCCACCTGAGGAGCGCACGATGCCCCAGCCACCAGGACCAGGCCTTCGGGTAGTTCGCCCTGCGCCAGCGGCTCCTCGGGATCCTGACTGTGCGGGCACCCTCCATCGCCTCGTCGCAGCGGCAACCTCCTCCGCGGGCCGGTGCCACCAAGGTCACCTTGTGTCCCCTCTCGAGGAGTTCACGGGTGAGGCCTGCCACGTGCCTCTCGACCCCGCCTATGGCAGGGGGAAGGCTCTCTGCCACCATGAGGACGTGCACTTCTTACCTTCCCAGGGCCTCTCTCCAAAGGGCGATGTAGTCTCCCACCTCGACGAGGTAGAAGGCCTCGGCGTACTGCAGCCGCCATGAGAATGGCCCTGTGCGCCAGCGCCCCAACCCCGTCACGATCCCCGGGTAATCCAATGAGGCCATCTGAGATCGGTGCTCTCGCACGGCCAGGAGCTTGGCCTCCATCTGCTCGCTTATGTCCACCAGGACATTGGCAGGGATGGGTGTACTGGCCTCATAGACACCGCACATGAACCCCCAGGGCAGACCTTCCAAGGCCATCTCCAGCAGATGGGTGATCACTCGGTGGTCCGGATGGAACTCCAGGAAGGATGGGATGTAGACGAGCTCAGGCCTCGTCTCCACAAGTGTCTCGCGAAGCCTCTCGGCGTTCCTGGCGTTTGCGGCCAGGGCCCCGTCCGGCTCCTCCCAGAATATGAGCCGCTGGATCCCGAGGTGTCTCGCTGCGGCCTCGGTCTCTGACCTCCGGGTCCCCTTGACCTCCTTGGGGTCTCCTCCGGGGACGCCCGCTGCCCCGTCGGTGAGGACCAGCGTGGTCAGAAAGCACCCGGCCTGGTGGTGTTTCACGAGGGTCCCACCCAGTCCGATGGCGTCGTCGTCGGGATGGGGGCTGAGCACCAGTATTTTGTCACCAGGGGGCAGGTCGATCAACCTCGGGAACTGTAACCGGCTCATGTACCACCGCCACCAACTGCTCAGTCTCAGGAAGCTCGAGCGAGTCACCCGCTCGCGTAGCAGGCGGGGCAGATCCACTGGAGAACGCATCCTACCCTCCCTCGTCCCCCTCAGATGCCGTCGCAGTCCCCCAGGGTGAAGTACCATGCCTTAGGGTCCAAGAGGGGATCAGTGTGAGGGACCTTCTTTACGGGACGTACCCACCAACCCCATTTCACCGTGCGAGGACGAAATCCCAGGTCACACAGGACCCGGTGGGCCGGGACCTCCTCCGGCATCCATCCACGGATCACCCCTGCGCCGGAGACCCGGCAATGGGCTATTACGGCCTGCCCCAGAAGCCGGACAGTGGATACGTCATCTCGCCGGGTCAGGAGGTCCACCAGATACGCCACGTGGCTGCCCCCTTCCCGAACAGACCTCACCACAGCGTATCCGTCGATCCCTGATGGGCCTTCCTTCACGTAAAGGCGATAACGATCCTCCTGGGCTCCCCGGTCTATCCCACACGTGGGTCCCCCGTATCTCCATCGCATGTACTCGAGATCCCTCACTCCTATCACGCGGTAGTCCGAGCGCGCAGACACCCAGAGTCGCTCAAGACGATCGTCGAGATGGGCGAGCTCAGATACACCGGGACAAGGCCGCCTTCGCCATCGAGGCACGCTGAGCCCTCGGCCGACCCGCCGTAAGACCCGGCCCGCAACCCCTCTCAGTAGGCACGAAGGATCCAGCAGTTTCACCAACTGAGGGATCTCCTTCACCTTCGTGAGACCGAAGACGGGATTGCGTGCCATCCCCAGGGAGCGGTCGTTGGCGGCGGCATAAACGAAGTCGTACGGCCCTTCTGAGGCCTCGGCCCTCAGACCATACACCAGGCGGGTGCTCAAACGCACCGAGTGATGCCCCCCCCGGTAGTCGGGCAGCACCATCAGGTCCGAATCCAACCCCCCGATCCTCTCCGAGCCATCCACCCAGTACCGCCTGGGTTGGTAGGCCAAGTGCCCAACGATCTCCCCTGCCGCCTCGGCCACCATGATGGCCGGTTGGCCTGCTGGGTTGGACCGATACCGCCATATCCACTCGGACATATCCCTCGTCTCGGAGAAGCAGATGCGGAACAGCTTGACGATCCCTTCCTCGTCCCCTGGGATGTACGGGAGAGGGAGCACGTCTGTATTCAACCCGAGACGCCCTCTTTCCTACAAGGAACGGACCCGACTCCCAAGAGGTCCCACCCGCCCCCCGGAGTCAATGCCCGCCACACGCCAGAAGAGGCGACGGCCGCGTCCCATCCGGCAGAGGCCCTCCGGCAGTCTGCACTGCGGTCTCTCAAAGCGGCCCGCGGCCCCGTAAAGGAGGCTCGGATCACTGGCCACCTCGACCCAGTAGGAGGAAGCCCAGGGCAGGGCCGGCCAACTGAGGGTGATCTCGTCCGCGGCCTTGCCCTCCTGTTCTCGGATCCCGCATGAGGCCCCTTGGCGGCGCGCCCTTCGTCCCTGGACCATGGACCAAAGCAGGCGAGTCAAGGGATCTCCGTGTCGCCGCAGATAACGCCGGCCGCTCTCGAGGAGGTGACGTTCCACTGCCCGACTCGGGACCGTGCGGACGCTCCCCCCGGGGGAGTGCACGACCCCGCTTTGCGGGACTAGGTAGAGTCCCCATCCGGCCTGGCGCAGACGGGCGTACAGCTCCACGTCCTCGAAGAAGAGGAAGTAGCCTCGGTCCCACCCTCCCACCCTGCGCAGCGAAGAGGTCCTCAGTAGCATACACGCCCCCGAGAGGAAAGGCACCCCATGTGGCTCCTCTGTCAGCCAGATCTCGCGCGCGACCCCCCAGCGGCGCACCAAGGACCTGGGCCTCATCTTGAGCCTCCAAAGGCACGGGATGGAGGCCAGGATGGCGGCCCAGTGGGGCGGCCATGGGATCGTCCCCCACTGCCAGGTGCGATCCTCATCCACCCACTGGCGAGGGCCGGCGCATCCCACCTCCGGGTGGCCCTCCATGAACTCCAGGAGCCTTCGCAGCGCCCCGGGAAGGAGGACCACATCCGGGTTCAGGACCAGGAGGAATTCCCCCTGTGCCAGCCCGAGCCCCTGGTTCACGGCCGCGGCGAAGCCCAGGTTCTCCTCGTTGACGATGAGCCTGGCCTCGGGGAACTGCTCCGACACCAGCCCTGGGCCCCCGTCGGTGGATGCGTTGTCCACCACGATGAGCTCTGTCGGGACATCGCGCTGTTGCCTGACAGAGGCCAGGCACCGCGACAGGTGGCGTCGGCTTTCGTGAGTCACCACAACCGCTGACACCGCGACCATCCTTCAGCCCCTCGCCATGTTCAGTCCCGAAGCCAATGGGAGAGGTCCCTATCGATCAACCTCCCAAGCTCCCTTATGTCCTCCTCGTAGACCCTTATCCAGTCCCTCCTCACATCAGGGGGGATCTGCGGTTTGACGAGGTTCCAGTCCCTGAGATGAGAGATGGCCCTCCTCAAGGCGCGTGGGACAAAGGGCCGGAGCCTTGCCCTGAGTGCTAGAGAACCCGTGGAGCTCTCCAGGAGGGTGTGAAGGAGCCTGCTCCTGGGCAGGCCGGTCGCCCCGTACCGGACGGAGGTGTCGGCCGAGAAGGACTCCTCCACCCCCAGGAAGGCGTAGATCTTTCGAAGGCCGCCCTGGATGTCCGCCATCAGCTCATCGAACAGGTGCACCTGTATCCTGCCCCTGCCGAAGAGTCCCAAATACCGCCTCAGATGAACCGAATGGTACCCTCCCTCGACGAAACCGAATCTCTTGGAGGCCTCCTCCGGGCTCACTCTCGCGCAAAGACGCCCGATCCCGGCGAAGCCCTCCAAAGGCCAGCCATGCCTGCGGGCATGGCTCATGTATGCGGAAAAGGCCCTGTCCACTGGATGGCGAAGGACGACCACGAACCTTGCCTGTGGGACGTGGTGCCTTATCCTCTCCGGCGCCCTCGGGCTCCTGAAATACGTCGGGCAGGCCTCGCCTATGGCCTTTTCCCCTCTGACCCCGTCGAAAAGGCGGCTGTACGTCTGGATATCCGTGACCTGGGCCTGATAAGCCCCCGCCGCAATGAGCCTTCTGAGCCGGTCTTGGTCCAGCGTGCCCTGTTCTCTCCCATTTCCCTCCATGGCGAAGAAGTGCGTCTCCTTGACAGGGCACATATAGACCTCTGGGTGTTGGTCGAGGAGGCGATGGAGGGTGGTGGTCCCTGATCTCGCCGGCGCGAGCACGAAGAAATTGGGAAGGGGCATGAGCTCTCCCCCTGTCCTGGCCCCTACCCGCCCTCTCGGGGCCTAAAGCCGTCTCGGGTCCAGGCGCCTGAACCATCGCCTCCCCAGCGAGAGCAGAGGGGCTGGAACGACGCGGGCAATGGGGTGCAAAGTCTGTCTGACCTTGTCCGGCGACCATCGCCAACCCGTGTATTCCCTTTGGGCCATGGCCAGCCTCTCCTGGAATCCCTCGTCTGCCTCCGGCGCCCGGTACCTGTGCTCCTTGAGATAGGCATAGATCTGGCGGTAGCGCTCCGGGATCGGTTCATCTCGGTCTTTCCCCGCCACCAACTCAGGCCGCACGAAATCACGCAGGGAGGCCATGTCCGGGCACAGTCCCAGCTCCATGGCCGCAGCGGCCACCGAGCTGCAGTAGGCCTCTGGGTCCTCCAGGTCGAACTCTATTATGGGGAACTGCCTTCCCCTGTGCCACCTCACAAGCTGCTCGTTGTATGCAGACCACATCTCCCAAGCCATATCCTCGGTGAGGCCTGGCGTGCGCCTGAGCAGGGAACGTACCACTGATGCCGGATGCCGGAAGGTGCCCACCAGGGACCAGGAGTCGACCATTTCCGTCCACGCATCGAGCAGTAGCAGGAGCCGAGGGTCCTTGAGCCCGCATGGGACATGCCTCGCAAGCTGGACCGCGATCCTCCTTATCTCCCTTCTTCCCCCCTCGTCTACCACTACTCGCGCAGGTGGCCTGTACCACGTGCCCCCGTTCGCGGCGAGGATCCGGCTGTTGACCGAAACGGCCCCTTCGTGTTCGTACAAGAAACCCTCCGGGTCGCGCACAGCGCGTTGGCTTGCCGGACCGAGGAAGAGCCCGCATCTTTCCAATGCCCCGGCCAGGCAGCTGGTGCCGCTCCTGTGCATACCGAGGATGAACACGAACCTGGCCCGATGGGACTCGATCATGGGTTTGACACCGCTGTCCTCTGTGCACTGGTCACCCGTGGGGCGATTCCCATCCATTCGACCGGATCCTGTGGCCGAATTCGCCGTAGAGCCCTAGGATGTGCCGGGTGACGGACTCGATTTGGGCCTGTGTCTCGGGTTCACTCGTCTCGGGCAGTGGAGGACGTGGCCGGCCCTCGAACAGTGACCTGAGGAGCTCGTGAAAGTAACCGCTGATCGAGCCTTGTCCTGTCGCCCTCGGCCCGGGAGACGCCTTCCAGGGGCTGGCCAGGGCCTTTCTCAGATCGCCGAACATGCGCATCGTCTGGAATCCGATCCGCCGGCGCAGGCTCCCCTTGTAGACCACGCGCGTGCTGAACCCCCCTATGTGGGCCAATGATGGCGAGTCCACCCATGCCAGGCGCTCACCCCTTGCCAGGAGGATCAGGTTCAGGGCCTTGCCCGTATCGCATCCTTGGGCCACGCCCCTCAGTCCCATCCTCCTGAGCTGATCCAGACACTCCCCAGGGACCTCCCCCCACCTCCGGATCTCGAAGCCCACGCCCGTGGACTGGATGACCTCCGTGAGCACCCGGTTGTCGTAGATGGCGAAGAATGTCTTCCCCAGGAAGCAACCGTCCGTTCCTTGGCCAGAAGGGGGCGAGATTCTCTCGAACGCCTCGGGCGGACGAGTCCCCTCCTCCTTGACCCCGATGCGACCACCGGAGAAGACCGCCGCAACCCCATCCAGCCTCGACAGCATCTCGGCCAGGAATTCCCCTGTAGCCAGGATGTCCGAGTCCATGAAACAGAACCGCTCCGATCGCTCCACGGACTGCAGCAGGTTCAAGGCGTCGCCGTGAGGCATGATCCCCCGGCCTGTGGGGAGCCTCATGAACTCCAATCTCGGGCTCTCCCGGCAGAACCGCTCGAGCATGGATGCCTCGCCGGTGGGACACCCATTGGCCACCAGTCGAAAGGAGCAATCCGACCACCTCAGGAGGCCGAACACGAAGAGCCGAAGATACGCCACCGTCCCAGGTGTATAGATGATGTTGAACCTCATCCGTCCCAACCGAAATCCCTGCCCAGGTACTCGTAGAGTCGCAGGTTGTGGGGCCGGAAATACTCCTCCAACCTGGCCCTCAGAGACGGGTCCATGCGCGGATAGCGGATCTCATTGTAACGCCTCAACCCCTTCAAGGGGCGCACCTCGAGGCCAAGGAACCCAAAGACCTGGGTCAGGCCCGCCTGCGGGTCCTCGAAGAATTCCTCGCTGCAGAGTATCAGGATCTGCTCCTCGCGGAAAAGGGCCTTCCACCTCTCCAGTTGCTCCACATAGACCCCTCGGGCAAGGTAGGAGTAAGTCTGGTACGCAGGGCTATGATAGCCCTCATCATCTACAAGCCTCTTCCGTTCCCCCCGAAGTCTCTCCGGCTCGGACCTCAGGGCCTCTTCGAAGGACAAATTCTCTCGCCCCATGTTCACGGCGTGCCAGTAATGGGAATATGCCCTGTCCACAGGGTTTCTGAGCAAGACGATGAGCTTGACGTGTGGCAATGTCTCGGCGATCCTCTTGGGGGCAAGCGGATGGAACATGTAGTAAGGCGTGGACTCCCCGGTGACGAGATACCTCCTCCACGAGAGCCCCTCGATGTGGCCATGGAGGAGGGACGGGAAGTGGGCCCGATACCAGTTCAACCCCCTCCAGTAGCCCAGGTCGAAGAAATGGACCTCCTTGCGGAAGGCTCGCGCAACACTCGGGTGTTGATTCAGATACATGTAGAGGGAGGTCGTGCCCCCTCGCATGGCCCCTATGATGATGAAGTCCGGGAGGGATCGCAACGGCCCCAGGGAGCGTCTGGCCCAGATCCTCAACCGGGCCTCGTTCTTCCGAAGGACCTGTCTCATCCGGCCAACCCTGTGGGATCTCGGAACCGCTGTCATCTGGCAGGCTCCAGGCTCTGCATCCGAACCAGCCTGCGGTACTGCCCGTCTGCCCTTATCAACTCCTCGTGGGTCCCCTGCTCCACCACCCCCCCATCCTCCAGGACCACGATGTTGTCCGCATGCCTTATGGTGGAGAGGCGATGTGCCACGGTGATCACGGTGCGCCCCCGGCTGATCCGCTCGATCTCCTCTTGGATGGATCGCTCGGTGTCCGAGTCGAGCTGGCTCGTGGCCTCATCGAGGATGAGCAGCTCGGGATCGCGAAGCACAGCCCTCGCAATGGCGATGCGCTGCTGCTCCCCCCCTGAGAGGCGCACCCCCCTGTCACCCAGGACTGTCTCATACCCCTTCGGGAGCCCCATGATGAAATCGTGGGCATTGGCCAACCGGGCAGCGCGGCACACCTCCTCCACGGTCGCATCCTCCCTCGCGAACCGCAGATTCGCCTCCACTGTATCGTTGAAGATGAAGGTATCTTGGCTGACCAGTGCGATGCGGCCATGCCATGTCTCGATGTCCTGCTCTCGCACATCCACCCCGTCCACAGCTATGCGTCCTTCCTCGCAGTCATAGAGCCTGGCTATGAGATTCAAGATGGTCGTCTTGCCGGCCCCCGAAGGGCCCACGATGGCCGTGGTCTTTCCCTTCGGGATCTCGAAGGAGACATCCTTGAGCACCAGCGGTTCATGGGGGGAATAGCGAAAGCTGACCCCTTCCAGGGTCACACCCCTCTCGAGCCCTTCGAAGCGGAGCCGTCCGCTCCTCAAGTAGGGCTTGTCCGCCGGGTGGACAAAGGCCAGGACCGACCTGAGGGCCGGGTACAACCCGATCACCCTTATGCGCAGATCGTTCAAGGATGCCGCCGGCCCCATGAGCCTCAGCACCATCATCAGAAAGGCCGCCATGAGCCCGATCCAGGCCTCCCCCTGTCCTCCCAGAAACAGCGTGCCACCGATGATCAAGAGGCTCAGGATGACGACGTTGGCGGTGGTGAACAGGGGGCGGGTCAGGCTCGTCAGATTGCTGCGCCTGATGACATTCCCCTGGTACTTCTCCAGGGCGTCATTGAACCTCGCGAGGGTCCGCTCCTCCTGACAGAACAGGCGGATCTGCTTCATCGCAGAGAGGGACTCGAGCCCTATGGCATTGAGATCTGCCACGGCCCTGTTGATCTCCCTTGCGCTCTGCCTCACCTGGGACCTGAGTCGGCCCCTGGCAAGGCCGGACATGACCATGAGGAGGAAGGCCGCCAGGAGGGTGAGCTCCCAAGAGACGAAGAGCATCAGGAGGCAGTAGACCGAAACGGTGAAGACATTCACGATGCCATCTGCGACCCCGAGTATGAGCCTCCCCGATTGCTGGGGGTAATCGTTGAGGATGGTGAAGAGCCTGCCCATGCGCTCTGACTGGATGAAGCTGAGCCCCACTGTCAAGAGCTGTCTGAACACCCGCTGACGCAGGTCTCGCTCCACCCTGGTCTGCAACTGCACGGACAAGAGCTGACTCCCGTACAGGAACCCCCCCCTCACCAGGACTATCCCGGCCAGGGCCAGGGCGGCCAGTCGCGCCCTGTGAAATAGATCCATCTGGGCGATGGCGTCCCCGAGGGAAACGAGCCCTGGTATCCTCCTGAGCAGACCGATGCCTGTATGCGCATCCTGAAGCAGCGATATGACGGCCCCCACCCCCACGCCCTCGGTCAGGGATGGCAAGAGGGAGACGACCACGAGGCCACACAGCAACATCGGGTAACGCGCCAGGAGACCGAAGATCTCACGGTATGCGGATGGCTCGGATGTGATCCCCGGAAAGAGACGCCCTCCCCCTGAGGGCCCCCCACCGGGTCCTCCCGAGGGGCTCGGGGCAGCCTCCTGATCCCCGCGTCGATCCGTCACGTCTCCGTCCCGGCAAGGGCAGGTCTCTTCACGATCATGGCAGATCGAAGCCCCTCCAGACCCACGGTACGGACCCTTTGGATCTGCCTCCTCTTGCGCATCGTGTCAGGCAGCCGCCAGAAGGCCTCTAGCACCCCCCTCATGGCGGCCTTGCGGTGCGGGGCATGGTGCAACATCCCGATCATGAGCCGGACCGTTCGGGGCCAGACCTGCCGCATCAGGGGCGACGGCATGTCCTTGAGATAGACCGTCAGACAATTGCGATAGATGAGGCGGACGCGTCGAGCCGATAAGGAAGCCCCGGTCGCACTCCCCCAGTGATAGGCGACGGCGGAGGGCACATATATGCAACGGAACCCCTGCATCCTGGCCCTGAAGGCGAAGTCGATCTCCTCGCTGTAAGCGAAGAGGGATTCATCGACCCCCCCCACCCTCTCCAGGATCCTCCGTGTGTACATGGCCGCGGCGTGGCTCACCCCGAAGACCTCCCTGGGCGAGTCAAAGGCCGGTCCGTCGAGCTCCCCGCAACCGAGCATCACCGCCCCCAAGCGGATATCGAAACCCTGGCCAGCGCAATCGATGCGGCCCGAGCCGTCCGCCCTGAGGATACGGCTCGCGGCGAAGCAGTAGGATCGATCTGCCTCCAAGGCCGCCATCATGGCCTCGATCCATCTCGGGGTGAGGAATGCGTCGCTGTCCAGTGTCGCGATGTAATCGCCCTTTGCGAGTCTAATCCCTGCATTCATGCCAGCGGCGGGACCAAGGTTTTCGGCCTGCCTCGCCACCGTGACGGTGGGATAGTTGGCCTCGACGAACTCCGCGGTCCCATCTGTGGATGCCCCATCCACCACCAGGATCTGGTCCGCAGGCCTGGTCTGCCCCAGGAGTCCATCAAGGCAGGGACCCAGCTCCTCCCTGGCATTCCAGGTGGGTATGACGACTGTCACGCCGGCCACTGGCCCCTCGGCTCGCATCTAGACACGGATTGCCTCCGTCTCGTCCTCGACGGTGTCCACGAAAGACAGTGGCTTAGGATGAAACCCACACCAGCGCGATTCTAACAACCCCCAGGGGACCGCGCAAGGTATGGATCCTGTTGACCTGGATTGCCCCTCTGTAGGATCCTTGTGACCGAGAAAGAGATTGGGCTCGATGGGGGGCCCCGCCGGAGGTCCGTCCGTGGGCAGGAGGAGAAGAGAAGGGGGATCGCCCGAGCCGCCAGCCGTCCCGGTGGCGGCGGACCTCTCGGCGCTCCTCGCGACATTGCCCCATCTGGTGCTCATTTACGCCATCGCCCTCATAGCCATCCCTTGCAGCTACCATCTCAACACCCTCAAGTTCGGGATCATTGCCATCTGGGTACCACTCCTCACCGTCGGATACCTCCTGTTCGTCATCAGGGACAAGCCTGGCAGGCGCTACACGGTCAATGCCGCGATCTTCGGAGGTCTCCTCATCTTCTACGGCTATCAATTCCTCATGAGCCTCCTTCCCGTCTCCCTCAATTACGAACATGAGTTCTACATAAGCTCCTTCTCCCTGATGGTCGTTTGGTCCCTGCTGGTCTCCGTCAGCCTCGGGACAGAGGAGCGCCTCAAGACCGCCTTGTACATGGTCCCGCCCCTGCTTCTTGTCCTGGGCGTCATGGGGGTCCTGGAGTACCTTGAGACCGGCAAGGCCGTCAGGCTCGGTTTCGGCCACAAGAACTACCTGGGCGGTTTCCTGGTCGGGGCGATCTTCCTGGCCACGCCCCCCCTGGTGATCTCGATCCTCAGGAGGCCCAAGGGGGCGCTGGACTGGGCCATGGCCGGCCTCTGGACCCTGTGCCTGGTGGGTGGACTCGCTTGCCTGGGGCTCGCCAATGCCAGGGGATCCTTTGCGGCAACGGCCTTGGCCGCCCTCGTATTCCTGCTGGTGATGGCCTACGTGCTCTTCCTCGAGCCGCGAAAGGGACGAGGTAGGGGCTTTGTGGCCGGTTTCTGGGCTGTCTCGATAGGCCTTTGTCTCGTGGCCCTGGCCGGGGCTTCGGGGCTCGTTCACTTCGCCTTCCCTCAGCTTGAGAAGAGGTTGATCGATGCGATCCAGTCCCCGGCCTGGGCCCTGGGCCCGCGCACCATAGCGTGGAAGGTCTCGTGGGACCTCTTCCTCAGCAGTCCCATCTTCGGCAATGGGTTGGGCTCCCTGTATCCCCACTCCTTCACGGGGATGCCCGTGTACTTCCGGGTCCATTGCTTCACCCCGGGCTTCAAGCACGCCCACAACGATTACCTGGAGATCATGCAGGACTCCGGCCTCCTCGGTCTGGCCTTCTACCTCATCGTCATGTTCTTCGTGCTGGTCCGACTCCTGAGGCTCATCAGGGACAAGGAAGGGTCCCTCCTCCTCCGGGTGACCGCGGCCTCGGTCTTCTCGGGTCTCATAGGGATGATGGCCAACGCGGCCATAGACGTGGCCCCGAGGATGGCCGTGACCCAGGTGGCCTTCTTCCTCCTCCTGGGGTTGGCCGCTTCCTTGATCCTCATGGGGCCAGGCGGTGACGCCTCTGCAGGAGTGGGTGGCACCTGGAGGGAAGGCTCGGTGCGCCTGGGTCCGAAGGGGATGAGGCTCCTGTTGGGGGGCCTGGTGTGTGTGTGCGTCTTGCCCTCGGCCCTGTACATCCTGACGGTCTATTGGCCCTCCGAGTACTACGTCTACAGGGCGGTGGTCTCCAGGAGTCAGGGGCAGAGGATCGCCTTCCTGGACAAGGCCGTGGAGAAGAACGACAAGAACGTATACGCCAGGTACCAGCGCATGAAGGAGTACATCGGCCTGCTGGGGGATAGGGTCACCCTGGATCGGTTCCTGAACGAGGCCTCCATGATAGAGAAGATCGCGCCCGGATACTACCGCACGCCGATGTACAAGGCCATGGGCTACTTGAAGAGCAGGGAGATCCGTCCAGCGCTGAGGGAGCTGGAGAGACAGTTGTCGCAGGACTATTACTTCGCGCCTCCCTACTACTACATGCTCAGGGTCTACTATCTCGCGAGGTACAAGGGCAGGTTCAGGGAGGTCCTCAGGCGTGTGGTGGAGAGGGACCTCCGCTTCTGGCTCGCCACGGAGAACAAGATATTCACCGAGGACATACACATCCGGTGGGAAGGCCAAGGGAGATCGCGGTGCGAGGTCGAGATCCTCCGGAAAAAAAAGGCCACCCTGGAGCTTCCGCTCGCCTTCCTGGAACAGGCGGTGGAGTCCATCTTCGCAGAGGGCAAAGGAGACTTGGCCTCTCACTACATCGATGCAATGGACCGCTTCTACGATCGGTGCGGCGTCCCGGCCACTATCAAGCGCAAGATCATGGCCCAGTCCTCCCGCCAAGGCAGGATCCTCAAGACCGCCTCATGAGCCGCTTCAAGCCCCTTGGCCGTGCGGGCCAGATGCGGTAATCTACTTCGGACCTCTCTCGTGATCCCGGGGCTGCGCTTTCGTGCGCCATGGAGGGACTGCCTTGGAAAAGAAGCTCCCGTACAGCGACTGGTGCTACGTTTGTGGAAAGGACAATCCCATAGGTTTTCGCGTGATATTCTCCGCACAGGACGGACGGGTCCGCGGGAGATACACCCCGCGGAGGGATCAGCAGGGATACCTGGGCAAGACCCATGGTGGGGTGCTCTGCACGCTCTTGGACGAGACCATGGGATGGGCCCCGTGTTTGGTCACGGGACGTTTCTACGTCACTGCTGAGCTGACGGTTCGATACCTCCGCCCTTTCCCGGTGGGAAAGACCATGATCGTGGAGGCATGGCCTGAGAAGGTCACGAGACGCCTCTCCACAGCGCTGGGCGAGGTGCGAGACGAACAAGGGACGGTCTATGCCACTGCCCACGGCAAGTTTTTACCGATAAGCGAGGAGGAGACCCGCCGCGTGGACCGGATGCTCATCTATGATCAGGACACCTTGAGGGTGTTCGACAAGGACTGAAGGCCCGACATATCGGGGAATGATCATGAACAGCATACCCTCGGGAGGCAGTTTCAGCCCCAGCAGGTGCGGGCTTGCCCTTGTCGTGAGAGATCTCAGGAGGCTTGGATGGAGGACTTCATAGCCGAGTATCAAAGACGCACCCCTACCTCGCGCCTGCTCTATCAGGAGGCGCAGAGGGTCATGGCCGGAGGGGTGAGCCACGGGATCCGCTACTTCCCGCCATATCCCATTTACATCAAGCGGGTGGACGGGGCCCGGATCTGGGACGTGGACGGCAACGAGTACATCGACCTCTGGATGGGGCACTTCGCCATGATCCTGGGACACAGATCTCCCCTGCTGATGAAGGCCCTCCACGACGCCGTCGACCTCGGGACCCACTGGGGCATCGTCCATGAGCACCAGGTGGCCCTGGCGCGCCTCATCTGCGAGATGGTCCCTTGCGCCGAACAGGTGCGCTTCTGCGTCTCAGGGACCGAGGCCACCATGTACGCGGCTAGACTGGCGAGGGGTTTCACAGGAAGAAGGGTGATCGTGAAGATGGAAGGGGGATGGCACGGAGGAAACACGGATCTTTGCGTTGCCATAAAGCACCCCTTCGACGCCCCGGAGAGCGCCGGGATCCCACCCGAGATGACCCAGTTCACCAGGGCGATACCGTTCAACGATCCCGAGGCCGCGGTATCGGCCTTGAACAGGTGGGGAAAGGACTTGGCCGCCGTGATAGTGGAGCCCGTCATGGGGGCCGCCGGGGTCATCCCGGCCGAAAGGGGTTTTCTACAGGTACTGCGGGAGGAAACGGCTAGGCTCGGGGCGCTCCTGATCTTCGATGAGGTGATCACGGGGTTCCGCCTTGCCCCTGGAGGCGCACAGGAACACTACGGGATCATCCCGGACCTGGTGACCTTGGGCAAGATCGCCGGAGGCGGGGGGAACATCGGGGCCCTGGCCGGGCGTTCGGATGTCCTGGCCCTGTGCGATCCGACCATCCCGAGGGAGAAGGGCCAGGCGGTGATGACCGGCGGTGGGACCTTCTCCTGTTCCCCCATGAGCATGATCCCGGGGCTGGCGGTACTGCGCCACCTTCGAGACCATGCAGGGGAGATCTACCGGAGGCTCAACAGCTTGGGGGAGAGGCTTCGAAAGGGGATGGATCATGCCTTCGAGGAGGCAGGGCTCCCAGGCCGGGCCATAGGGGTGGGGTCTCTGTGCGGGGCCTACCTGCCACTGGAGCCAGGGACCGTGGTGCGCAACGCCGCCGACATGATCCTGCGCACGGACCTCAAGCGCATGGAGCACGAGTTCAGGATCCGGATGCTGAACCAGGGGGTATACACGATGCACGGCGCAGGGGCCATCTCCACTGCCCACGGAGAGGAGGAGGTGGATCACGTGATCCGCGCCACGCGGCTCGTGGCTGAGCAGATGGCATCCCGAACCCGGGTTTAGTGCCCGTGTCCGCCGGCCACCATCCGATGCTGATCCAGGGCCGGCCTTGATGTCAGCGAGTAGACGTGTTATGTAAGGGCATGCAGATCTTCGCGTAAGGAGGAGGTGGACTATGGAGAGCAAGCTCATGTCGTTCTTCAACAAGCAGCCGAGGATAGGGGTGCTGGCCACCGCGGCCAGGGACGGGAAGGTCAACGCCGCCCACTTCGGTTCTCCTTTCATGACGGACCAAAGGACTGTGGTCATGGGGTTCATGGAGAACCGCACCCTCAAGAACCTCCAGGAGAACCCCAACGCCGTCTACATCATAGTGGAGCCCGGCGAGACGATGCCCAAATGGAAGGGGCTCCGGGTGTATCTCAGGATGGAGCGCTGCGAGAGACAGGGCCAGCTCCTGGAAGACATCAGATCCCGCGTCGCCAAGATGGCCGGAGAGGCAGCGGCCAAGGGCCTGGTGGCCGCTGTGAGCTTCCAGGTCACGGAGATCAGGCCGTTGGTGGACTTCGGGCAAGGATGGGAGAAGTCCGTTTGAGACCCGACCAACGGTCAATGCCCTCTTTCCTCCCTTGCACAGGGGGTGAGAGCGCCCGAGGGCATGGGGAGGATCGAGGTGCCCATCTAGGAGGAGGACGATGAGGAGTGCACGGAGGTTGGTGGCCCTGATGACCGCCCTGGTGATCTTCATGGCCTGGGTCCCCCCTGCCCGGGTGGCAGCCGAAGAAGACTCGACCCCCGTGGGGTTCGACGCACTGGTGCTGAGGCCCCTGGGGATCCTTGCCACCCTCGTGGGGGCAGCGGTCTTCGTGGTCTCCCTGCCCTTCAGCGCCCCCACGGGGAGCGTGGAGCACGTGGCTGACAAGCTCGTGGTGGAGCCTTACCGGTTCACCTTCGAGCGGCCCATGGGGGCCTCCACCTACCACTACAGGGGGGGAGGCGAGCCCCCTGGGCTTTAGGAGCCCCCCTCG